>WNEZ01004971.1_pt1 | contig 11624 bp, 10 predicted proteins | sample 5400521 | NCBI WGS metagenome assembly WNEZ01 (sample SAMN13153339, study PRJNA577476) | soil metagenome | isolation source: 120 cm saprolite under Douglas fir tree site 2 hole 1 replicate 1 | place: USA:California | collected 2015-04-18
TCAAGCGACGACAATACCGGCATCGTCGTTCAATTCGCCCACGCAGATTGCGCCTCCAGTAATGCAGAACAGTTCTATCAGCCCTTCACAGTCTGTATATAGCCAACAATTCAATGACACTTTGACAGCATTTGGAGCGCCACCATCCACTGCACTACGATCACCTCAACAACCGGGTCAGCCACCAGCGCAGCCGTTTGCGCCCCCGTATACGCCTACTCAGTCACCGACTCATTCAACGAATAGTGCGACGGTGCTATCGAACGCCAACAGCACACTGGTACACTGGCCATGTGGCCATTTGAACCGGCCAGTAGCACGCTATTGTAGTATCTGTGGTGAGCCAGCTCCTCCATCATCCCCTGCACGCAAATTTGAACAGTGAATGTTGTTTGGCAAAGCTTACGCCCCCATAATGTTATAGCCAGCATCAACAAAGAGAATTTCTCCGGTGATAGCACGAGCAAGAGAGCTACTGAGGAAGAGCGCGGCATCACCCACCTCGCTCTGCTCAATATTGCGACGCAGAGGCGCAGCTATTCCCATATGTTCACGGAAGCTTGTGAAACCAGAAACCCCACGAGCAGCTAATGTGTTCAGAGGTCCGGCTGAGATGGCATTGACGCGAATATTATGTTCACCTAGTTCAAAGGCAAGATAACGTACGCTACATTCCAATGCAGCCTTGGCAACAGCCATGACATTATACTTTGGCATGACACGCTCACTGGCCATATAAGTCATAGTGAGGATGGAACCGCCACCATTGGCCTGCATGAGAGGTTTGGCCCGGCGCGCCATAGCAACCAATGAATAGGAGCTTATATCAAGTGCCATATGAAACCCCTCACGTGTTGTTTCGTAGAAAGGATTCTCCAGTTCTTGTGGGGGTGCAAAAGCTACTGAATGAATCAGAATGTCGAGTTTACCACCAAAGGTCTCATTGGCCCAGGTAAAAGCTGCGTCGAGTTGCTCGTCGTTCTGCACATCACATGAAAAGACAGGGGTATCGGGAATTTTGGCGGCAAGTTCGCGCACATATTTCTCCATACGATCCTGGTATGTAAAGGCCAGTCGTGCGCCTTCTCCCGCGAGAGATTGGGCGATGGCCCAGCCAATGGAACGATGGTTGGCAATACCAAAAATAAGCGCGTTTTTTCCTTCTAATAAGGGCATCTGTTGACTCCTCTCAGATTGTTCTCCCCATTGTACGATAATTAATGGCTATTCACACGATTCGGGGGTTACACTACAAACGGGGCAAAGTGGCTGATCCACCAAAGGGCGACCATACACCATTCACTTTGTATTACCGTTCAGTAGGATATCGTCGCATAAACCACCCATTCATACCATTAGCCAGGTTATAGACATTCTTTAGACCTGCCACCAAGGCGATTTCGGAGGCGGAAGCACTTCTCTGTCCCACAGCACAGACAAAGATGATATCTTCGTCTTCCGGGATATGCAAATCTTTGAGCGCCTTGCCAAATGAGTAAATACCCTCGAGTGGCACTAGCGTTGCCTCTGGGATATGGCCACGACGCCACTCGTCAGGTCGACGCACGTCGATCACATGTGCTCCCGCTTCGATCATACTTTTGGCCTCATCAGTACCAATGGTTTTATATGGGTATGTTTCGTCTTGATCATCACTGTATGGCATTTTCTTGTTCCTTGTGCTCGCTATCATACTGCTCTAACCAGAGACGACCATATGTGGTTGGTATGAGGACATATTCGTCTCCAACAAAGTTCATTGTGAGTAAGCCCTGATCTTCCATATCGCGAAAGTCATCTGTAACCAGGAAATAGCCCGCTACCAGGTGTGATACATCACTTTCTGGCAGTTGTTTCCATATCAGGAGTTCACGCATAACAGCGGCATACTTGGGGCTACTATCGTCAATTGCTCGCACGGGCGCTCCTTGCTTTGGTTTCTCACGAATGGCAAATCTCTTGTATCATCGACTTTGGCTTCCTCATTGCAGTTGGCCTGACATAAGTGTAACAAATCCAGGCTGGTAGAGCAAGTAACGTAACCATATGATTATTGTGTCCTGTACTCGACGGCAAGCAGGATCTATGCTATAAAAAGGTGAAGAGATACATATCCTGAAGGAGGCCGCATTATGAAATCCGATTCGTCCCAGCCGCCGATTCAAGCCAGTACTGTCATTCGCAACATCGGACAACTAGTCACTGTCGCGCAACAGCCCATTGCTGGAGCAACTGGTGTACTACGGGTACTTTCAGATGCTGCCATAGCAGTACACGATGGGGTAATTGCCTGGATCGGCCCTAATGATCATGTAGAACCTGTGTTCCAACATGATTCTGACTCTGACTCTGACGACGATGGTATTACCATTGTTGATGCACAGGGTGTTTTGATCACCCCTGGATTTGTAGACTCACACACGCACCTGGTGTTTGCCGGAGATCGGGCAGAAGAATTTCATCTTCGGAGAGCAGGAATAAGTTATGGCGAACTGCTCACACAAGGCCGTGGCATCCTCACTACAGTTAACGCTACGCGAAGTGCAGACACTGAAATATTAACAGAGATGGCAATTACCAGGTTGAATACCATGCGTCACTATGGCACAACGACGGTCGAGGCAAAAACAGGTTATGGTCTTGATATGATTACTGAAGAAGCTTGTTTGCGAATTCTCAACAATCTCAATGCATTGGAGACCAGCCCCTCTTACGAATATAGTCGGGTACGAGTTGTGCCGACATTTCTCGGCGCTCATGTCGTACCTCCAGAGTATCGGGAGCGACGCAGCGCCTATGTGGATCTGATTGTTGAAGAAATGTTGCCCTCATTTGTTGGGCTGGCACGCTTCTGTGATGTATTCTGCGAACGAGAGGCGTTCACTGTGGAGGAGTGCCGGCGCATACTTACGCAAGCAAAAGAGTTGGGTTACTCACTTAAAATTCATGCAGATCAATTAAGCCCTTCGGGAGGCGCAAAACTTGCTGCTGAGTTGGGCTCAACCTCTGCCGACCACCTTGATTATGCCGACGATGCTGATTTAGATAGATTGCGTGATGCAGGCGTGGTAGCAACATTGTTACCTGGTTGCTCCTATTCACTGAGAAGTCCTTATCCATCTGCGCGCCGTTTTATCGATCGTGGTCTCTATGTTGCGCTGGCGACAGATTTTAACCCAGGAACTTCCTACTGCGAAAACATGCAAATGATGCTGAACCTGGCCATGTCTTCAATGGGTATGTCAATTGAAGAGTCATTGCAAGCGACAACCATAAATGGTGCTCGTGCGCTGGCATTACATGAAGTAATTGGTAGTATAGAAGTAGGTAAACGATGTGAGCTGGCTTTCTGGTCAATTCGTGATTATCATGAAATTGGCTATCATTTTGGTATCAACCTGACCCAATCAGTTTTGATCGCATAATGGATTAGCGTACACGGCAAATGTAAAATGTTTCACGTGAAACATTACCGAATGATCGAGGCCATTTAAATCGCGTGAAACATTCTATACTCTTCTGGAACTCTTATCATGCTCCAAACAACCGACAGCGAAAATCAGTTCGTGGTCGATATTCTGACTACCCTGCGCAATGAGAAGTTCAGCCCTCTGGCATGGGTGCATTTTCTAGGAAGTTCCTGGAAGAGGTCTTGTGCTACAGCTAAAGCCAATCCCTCGCTGAAACGTTCCTGGACACATATCACACTGTTTATTGGTGCGTTCGCGCTAGCAATATTTGTTGTAAATTTCATCTTTGAGGGGCAGGGTAAAACACTGCGCTTGATGCCTGGTTTCTTTTTTTGTGTTGTATGGCTGCAAAGTGATCTTTACTGGCACCTCGGGTTGAATCGTCATAATAGGACAGGAACACTATTACCTGTAGTTGGCGCCGCCACTACCCTGACCTGGCTGCGTGGATTAGGAGCTTCATATCTGCTGGGTAGATTTGTTGGAGGTATCAGCACGCCTTCCTGGCTAGCATTGCTGGTTTTACTTAGCGGGACAATGACAGATATTCTTGATGGACAAATCGCTCGGCGAACACAGACTCAAAGCAAATTGGGGCAAATTGCAGATGGGGAGGCGGATTCTTGCCTGTACCTGGCAATTACGCTTATCTTGATTCAGAATAATGTCCTTCCACTCTGGTTTGGAATTGTCGTGTTTTTGCGCTTCCTGATCCCACTTCTTGGGGCTTTAGCCAGTTATTTTCTCTTTGCTCATCCAGTTCGTTTCGGCTCGACCACCTGGGGGAAGTGGGGAGGATTGGTACTGTGCTTGTACTTTCTCGTATTACTGGCGCCTGGCCAGCTAGCTTTTCTCACCAGGTTCGTTAATCTTCCTCTATTCATTGTGACTCTCATTTTGTTAATTGCCGCACCTATAGCTCAAGTTGCGGTAAATATGCTGGATAGTCTGATAAAGAAGGGAAAAACTGCACGATGATTAACTCAGCAAGGACCTTTCGCTTAACTGGCGAATTTACCCATAGTAATACATCTTGAGACACTTCCATATATCATTCGCACATTTACGCCGCCAGTTCTTTTCTGCTACAATGCAACACAAGAGGCAGTGAAGCCCGGAAAGGATGAAACTTCCATGACGAAGATAGAACAAGCACAAGAACTTCCTTCACATGTAATTATTAATGGGCAGGCTTTATCTAGTGCCCAGGTACTTGTAATAGCACGTCACCATGCAACAGTATCGTTGGGCAGCGAATCCATTTCACGTATACAGGCAGCCCGGGCGGTAATTGATACTCTGACCGCCGAAGATCAAAAAGTGTATGGCGTGACCACTGGTTTTGGGCATTTAAGCAAAGTTCGTATTCCACACGATCAATTGCAAGACTTACAACATAATTTGCTACGCAGCCATGCCGCCGGTGTAGGTGAACCATTAAGCGAAGAAGTTACACGGGCAATGATGCTGTTGCTTGCCGCAAGTCTGGCACGCGGCAATTCTGGTGTGCGTACTGAGGTAGTGCAATTATTGCTAGGAATGTTGAATGCCAGGATTTACCCTATTATTCCCTCGCGTGGATCGGTAGGAGCTAGTGGCGACCTGGCTCCACTTGCGCATCTCGGCTTGACACTGATAGGTGAAGGTGAAGTTATATTGGAGGGTCAGCATTCTACTGGCGTAGAAGCGTTGCAGCGGGTGGGATTGACTCCACTGAATCTACAAGCGAAGGAAGGATTGGCGCTCATCAACGGAACGCACTTGATGGAGGCAATTGCGGTCCTGGCGCTTGTTGACGCTCAAATACTGTTGCGCGCTGCGGAGGTTGCATGCGCTATGAGCATCGAAGGATTGATGGGTAGTCATGTACCTCTGGATGCCCGTATTCATACGCGCCGAGGCCAGTATGGACAACAGGTCAGTGCGGCCCGATTACGAAAACTGGTAAGTGAAAGTGAGATCAATACCAGTCATGAAGATTGTCCCAGAGTGCAGGATCCTTACACCATGCGCTGCGCACCCCAGGTTTTCGGCGCCGTTCGTGATGCCCTGGACTATTGCACCAACATTTTCGAACGCGAATTGGATGCGGTAACCGACAATCCACTCGTTTTTCCTGAGGATGGTGAAGTATTAAGTGGCGGAAATTTTCATGGACAACCCCTGGCACTAGCACTCGATGTACTGGCTATTGCTCTTGCGCAGGTTGCAAGTTTCTCTGAACGACGTATCTTCAATCTGATGGGTCCACATGATTGGGACGAAGCTGGCGCACCTCTTTTCCTGACACCAAACCCAGGTTTGAATTCTGGCTTCATGATTACTCAATACGTAGCGGCAGCCCTGATCAATGAGATAAAAATTTTGGCTCATCCTGCTAGCATTGATTCTATCCCAACCTCTGCTGGAATGGAGGATTTTAATAGCATGGGCGCTACTAGCGCTCATAAAGTCCTATGCATTCTGGAGCAAGCACAACAAGTCATTGCCATTGAATTCATGTGCGCCGCACAAATGTTGGAATTCCGCAGGCCGTTGAAACCCGGTGCCGGTGCACAAAAAGCATTTGAAATCGTGCGTTCATATGTCACGAAACTTGAACACGATCGGGTGCTCGCGCCTGATATTACCAATCTCGCAAGGGCTGTCAAAGAGGGTGCGTTTGAGATAGTGGAGTGAAGAGATGGTAGGATCGGAATTTCATAAAGAAATGTTTCACGTGAAACATTTCTTTATGAGTTGGATCTGATAAAGGCCTGGATGCTCAATGCTTATGCTTACTATAGCTTGTCCTTGTCCTCCACCATATGCTACACTTCTTGCAGCTAGTCAATGGTGATTATGCATCTTCCTCTTATACAGTGCACTAAGAAGAGTGCACCCGAAGGGAGTAATACTGGTGATAACCCACAAAATACCTGTGGAAATACCTAACTCTTCCGTCTATTCATCTCTTTCGCTTCAAGAGCAGCACAATACAGTTAGACAGCTTCGTCAAGATTTGCTTCTTCGGTACCGGTCTACTATTCAGCATAGCCCAGGTCCAATTCGCGTGATGGCTCGTATGGTTACCGAACTAGAAAAGCAATGCCGCGAACTCAGTATCGCTGAAGAAGTGATTCAATCCGAAATAGTCAACCGCACCATCGGAGATGTCAATCTGCGCAGGATCACCGAATGTGAGGGTGAACCAGGAGGACCTGGAGATTACAGGCTTCTTGCCGATGAGTTAGGCGTAGCGTTACCAAATGAACAACTGCATGGATATGTGGCCAGTGGTGAGACCTACCTCTGGCTGCGAGATCAAATGCAGCAATGTGAACGAGAACTACTACTACAAGGTATCGACTTGCGCATATATGACCTTTATGGTGTTGGTAACTCTATGCTACGTAGTTGGCTGGCCGCTGCAATGCACAATTTAGGCCTATCTGTTGCTGTAGAGCAGGTCTACCTGGCATTAGGCGCTATGGATAGCATCGATAAGGTTTTGCGGGGTCTGAGTCAAATCTATCAGCAGCAAAACGATACAAATACTGCTGTCCTGTTTCCCGCCCCTGGCTTCAATGTTCCTGAGTGGCAGGCAAGGTCATTTGGTTACCGGTTGCACCAATTTCGCACAAAAGCCGAGGATCATTTCAAACTCACAGCAATCCAACTCGATGACATACTGCAACAAGCTACCGATATTCGTATCATCTATCTAACGGTCACGAATAATCCCACCGCATTTGCTTACACAGCGGATGAGCTCACCAGGCTTTTTGCAGTACTACGAAAATATTGGGAATCGGGGCGAGTAATACATATCATTGCTGACCTGGCCTATATCGGCACTGCTACACCAAAAGAGGACCAGGCGCGCATGGTGACTTTTGTCGCTCCCGATGTTTTACAGCACACGATCTATGTCAGCACCTTCTCAAAATCGCATACTCTGACGGGCGAACGCTTTGGCTGGGTGACGATAGGCGATCCCAAAATCGCTGCTGCTCTCATGCCGAGTTGGTCCAACACAATGGCTTCATTACCGGCAGAATGGCAATTACGCTTTATGGCATATGTCCGCCTTATACAATCCCGCCCCTGGATAGTAGACAAACTGCGAGCATTGTATAAGCTGCGACGCAATCGCCTCATCGCACAACTGCAAAAAATTGACGACGAGCAACATTTGTTTGCGCAGATTCTTCTCGGTGACGATGCAACCGTCTACAATTGGAGCCAATTAAGACCCGGAGAAGATGCTTTTTCGCTGTTTGAGAAAACAGGCATCGCAGGTGTAGCCGGTTCCGGCTTTGGCTACACTGATGATTACATCCGTTTCTCTATAGGTGTTATTCCTGTGCCAGTTACAGAGTAAGCCCTGGATATCACATGCGCATCACAAGATCACGCTTTCAATGTTGCTTGAGACGCAAATGTGATAACCAACCTTGATGATGTGTGCATGTTAATGGTACTCTGTTAGTGGTGGTAGGAAGCATGAGATGCTTTTCTCAAATAATGTTTCACGTGAAACATCATGATTTTCCACCTTACTATTTGCTCTCCAACTTAGCTGGAGCCTGTTTTTTTGTAACGACACAAAAGGAGAACACTCGTAATTATGACTACACGCATTGGTATTAACGGCTTCGGACGCATTGGACGTCAATCTTTGAAGGCAATACTTGAGCGCTACCCGCGCGAACTCGAAGTCGTTGCAGTAAACGACTTGACTGATACCAAAACGAACGCTCACCTATTAAAATATGACTCTACCTACGGACGATTCCCTGGTGAAGTCGAAGCAACTGCCGATTCACTGATTGTAAACGGCCATACGGTCAAAGTACTTTCACAACGTGATCCTGCGCAAATTCCCTGGGCCGATCTAGGTGTAGAGATCGTTATCGAATCCACGGGCCTTTTTACTGATGCAGCGAAAGCAGCGGCGCACCTGCATGGAGGCGCAAAAAAGGTCATCATATCAGCGCCTGCTAAGGGAGAAGATCTGACGATGGTGCTTGGAGTCAATGAAGAGATGTATGACCCTGCCAGGCATAACATCATTTCTAATGCTTCCTGCACGACAAATTGCCTTGCTCCTACCGTCAAGGTCATCAACGATACCTTTGGTATTGAAAAAGGCTTGATGAACACCATCCACTCGTATACCAATGATCAGCGCATTCTTGACCAGGTTCACAATGACCTACGTCGCGCACGTACTGCTGGTGTTAACATTATCCCCACCTCGACGGGCGCTGCTCGTGCCCTCTCTCTAGTTATTCCCGAACTCAAAGGACGCTTTGATGGTATGTCGCTGCGTGTTCCAACCGTGACCGTTTCTGTAGTCGATTTTGTAGCAACGTTGCGCAAAGAGACTACCAAAGAAGCCGTTAACGATGCCTTCAAACAAGCTGCCGCCGGTCCACTCAAAGGTATACTCGACTATACCGATGAGCCACTTGTTTCGATGGACTTTCGCGGTGACCCTCATTCCTCGATCATTGATGGACTCTCGACAATGGTTGAAGGCGGCAACCTGGTTAAAGTTCTAGCCTGGTACGATAATGAGTGGGGCTACTCCTGTCGTATTGCTGATCTCACACACTTCATCGCTGAAAAAGGCTGGTAAGAGCCAGGGATCGTCACTATTTGACGATCCCTTTTAAATAGGATAAAGACCATGAATAAGAAAACAATCCGCGATATGGATCTCGCAGGCAAGCGAGTTTTGGTGCGCGTTGATTTCAATGTGCCATTAGACTCCCAGCAACATATCACCGATGACACGCGTATTCGGGCTGCTCTTCCAACCATCCGCTATTTACTCGATCAAGGTGCATCTGTAATTCTGATGTCACATCTTGGCAGACCAGATGGGAAAGTCGTCGATACATTGAGCCTGGCACCGGTAGCACAACACTTGAGTGAGTTGCTAGGCAGGCCAGTAGAAATGGCTAAAGACTGTATAGGACCAGAGGTCGAAGCTCAAGCAATATCTCTGCAACCAGGTCAGGTGTTAGTACTGGAGAACCTGCGTTTCCATAAGGAAGAGGAGAAGAATAATGCGGATTTTGCCAGGCAACTTGCAATGCTTGGTGAAGTCTATGTCAATGATGCCTTTGGAACAGCGCACCGCGCACATGCATCGACAGAAGGAATAACCCATTACGTACCAGGTGTTGCAGGCTTCCTGATGGAGAAGGAAATCAACTTCCTGGGATCAGCGCTTGAGAGTCCCCAGCGGCCTTTCGTAGCGATCATTGGAGGAGCCAAAGTCTCCGATAAAATTGCTGTACTGGAACGCCTCATCAGCATGGTCGACACATTGCTGATCGGTGGAGGTATGGCGAATACATTTCTCAAAGCAGAGGGTTATGAAATTGGGGACTCACTCTTTGATGAGAGCAATTTAGATGTTGCTCAGAACCTGATCGCGAAGGCGCGTCAACGAGGGTTAACGTTTCTGCTACCCACTGATGTGGTAGTTGCGGATCGTTTCGCTGCCGATGCGAACTACAAGGTTGTTGCTCAGAACGAAGTTCCTAGAGGCTGGCGTATTCTTGATATTGGTCCAAAGGCTGTTGAAGCTTTCCAAAAAGCTCTGTCGGACGCACAAACCATTGTATGGAATGGCACACTTGGAGTTGCGGAGATGCCCGCATTTGCTAAAGGCACCGACGCCATTATTGAAATATTGGTCGGTCGTACTCGGGCCGGAGCTACCACAATCATTGGCGGAGGAGATTCCGCAGCAGCAGTTGAAGAGGCAGGCGCAGCCGAGAAGATGACGCACGTATCAACCGGGGGGGGCGCTTCGCTTGAATTTCTCGAGGGACGCGTACTTCCTGGTGTTGCAGCTTTACAGGATAAGTAAGAATGACTACATCAAATCGTACCGCTATTATTGCAGGAAACTGGAAGATGCATTATGGTCCTATCCAGGCAGCTGATTTTACATCGGAGATTGTGCCTGAATTGGGACAACTGATGCACCAGTACCCCAATATACTAACAATCCTCTGTCCGCCTGCAATCTCATTGTCGGCAGTCCGTGAAGTAATGGATGCCCATCCTTTTCCTCGTCTTGAGTTGGGTGCGCAGAACATGTACTTTGAGGAGAAGGGAGCTTATACGGGCGAGATTTCACCAACGATGGTGCAAGAACTATGCACAACCGTCATTCTTGGTCACTCTGAGCGACGCACCTACTTTGGTGAAACCGATGAAATGGTGAATAAGAAGGCTATTGCTGCTCTAAATCATAAGTTGAGACCCATTGTCTGCATCGGCGAACATCTTGAACAATACGAGTTGGGCAAGACTGAGGAAGTGATTCGCTTCCAGGTAAAACATAGCCTGGAAAACCTTCCAACAAACCGGGCCAAAGAGGTAGTCATTGCCTATGAACCTATCTGGGCGATTGGTACAGGCAAAGCGGCAACAGCCAATGGCGCAGGAAAGGTGATTCATTTTATACGACAGCTCTATGGTGAGATATATGGAGACGAGACAGCAACTGCAATATCTATTCTCTACGGCGGCAGCGTGACCTCTACCAATATAGGTGAATTCATGGCTCACGTGGATATCGATGGAGCACTCGTTGGGGGAGCCAGCCTCAAGCCAGATTTTGTAGAGATCGTACGTAAGACAATAGAGGTTATACAACAGTAGAAGTGTAACACTTGAAATGTTACACCAAAGTTGTGACACTTAAATTGTTACACGACTACTTAAGTGCTCGTATGAACTTGCCTAACCTGAGCCGACATTACTATTTCCTTTGCTTGAGCCGCTGCTGCCCTTTCCACTTTTTTGATCTGCTGGGCTGGCGCTTTTAATTTGACCTTTGATCTCTTCGGACTTGCTTTGAAGTGAACTAATGAGTATGTTTGGCGCAAATCCGAGAACCGCCGCGAAAACCAGGTTCTGAAGAGTAATATTGTAGATGGTGTCTACTGTTGATGATGTTGTAACAAATAATACGCCAACAAGAGCAGCTAGACCAGAAATCAAGGGTGTAACAATGATACGGGCCATACTAAGGCCGTAGTCATCCATAACTGTATCAGCATTTCTCTCATCAAACAATCGGCCAAAGAGCCCGACGATTGCCCCAAGAAAGTAAAAAACCATCGCATCTATGGTATTGGTCATTCT
>WNEZ01020389.1_pt1 | contig 11624 bp, 10 predicted proteins | sample 5400521 | NCBI WGS metagenome assembly WNEZ01 (sample SAMN13153339, study PRJNA577476) | soil metagenome | isolation source: 120 cm saprolite under Douglas fir tree site 2 hole 1 replicate 1 | place: USA:California | collected 2015-04-18
TCGCAGCTTCTGGCCAGCAAGCGCAAGCGTAGGCGCTAGCAGAAGAACCGGCTCGCGGGAGCTCCAAGGAATCGTCAGTCGGCCTGTCGCATCGATGGGTACGGCAGTATCCACGGCTCCCGAAAGAAATGGTCCGCAGAGATGCACAATCATCTCGCGATGCGAGGCCGCGCGAACAACGTCAATGTCTTGCCAGAGTGCCATGCTTCCCCGCACTACGTGATCGTCAATCGGGAATCATCGTCCACAAAAACAGCGATTTCGTTCGCTTGCAGATCCGCGTTTTGCTCAGGATCGAGTATTTGCGGGTCCGTTGATGCCGCCGGGCCGAAACTCATACCTGTCAAACGTGGTGGATAGCGAAGCAGCCGAAGCTGCTTTAGGTCCGCAATCCCGGGTTCGTTCATGAGAGCCCAGGTAACTTCGGCTGCGCGCACGGGTTGCCCGAAGGCAAGGCCCTCGACGTAGCGACGGAGGCGTTCGAGCAGGCGAGTCTTCAATGCTTTGGCCGACGGCGACTGGTTCACTTGATCCTTGGGCCCACTGGGAAGAGGAAGACCATTAACAACCAAGCCGCCGGAAACGCCCACGCCGATTTCCATGGCGCGCTGCACACTGGGGAAAATTCCCAGGGGACGCAGGTCTTCCATGGCGGATTGCACGGAAGCAGCGACACCGTCCTGTCCATTCCAAATGGCAGCAGGTGTAAGAGCAACGAGGACAGTGAAGTAATAAGGATTGGCGATATCGCGCTCGCTGGAAAAAACACGCTCGATGAAATTGAAATCGCCGAAGATGGATTGATTGAGATCCAGACCTCCCCAAGCGTCGCGCACGAGGACCTGGCGAACTCCGGGAACGAGAGAAGCGGCGAGACGAACGGCATCCACGGTCCAGATCGAACGCGGAGCTTGCAGCAGCAGCCGACGATAGCGCTCATCGGGCCATTGCAGTTCTCCGCCTGTAAGTGCCTTCGTGTGATTGATCTTGATATCGAAAGGAGCGCCGGCGGCTTGCGCAGCACGTTGCGCTGCGAAAAACGTCCCGAGCTTGTCATCGTCCCAACTATTCCAATGATCCAGTTTCTGCGGGAATGAACCATCCTGGGCGTGAATCGTAGGATCGAGATTGTGATCCGGACCGGGAAAGAAGGCGGTGACGGCAACTGTTTGCTCTTGATTCAACGCGGAAAAGATCGCCGGCTCGTCAGTGGCGACATGATGCCCACCAGACGTTAGCATTCGGCTGCCCCGGGGAATGGTGAGCGGAGAGAATCCGTCGGGAATTTTGCCCTGTAGTTTGAGCTTCACCGAACCTTGGGCTTCCAAGAATGGCCGCGGGAAGCCGAGTTCCTCGCCGAGGCGACTGAGTGATTCGCCGGTCGCGGAGACGATAAAAAGATTGTCGTAGATCGAGGAGAGAGCAGACCATGTGCGCGCATCTTCGAGCGCGGAAACCTCCAGAATCTTTCTGATCGCGGAGCCCGAGCTGAGGTCAAGATCGTCACCGAAGAGGGCGCGGGCAACAGCCAGCTTTTCTGCCAGCAGGCGAGCGAAGGGTTTGGCAACGAACCCGGTGGTGGTCACGCCGAATTGAGCAGAGCCGGTCGACTGGGCCACGGAGGCATCAATGGCCAGAACGTCGGCTGTCTGAACCTGAGTCGAAGATGTGTCAGGCATTGAGGCCCGCCTTTCCTAGACTGATGGTGTTTTGATCGCCGGTGACGGTTTCAAACGCCACACTTACATCCAGTTCGCGCGAACCAGCAGGCGCCGATTCCAGGCGGCCGTCATTGAGCTTTACATCAAGAATCCGGCGAATCCGGGGATCCCGGCGCAGCACCTGAATAATGGAAATGCGGATACGCTCACGAACGAGGATTGTCTCAGTCCCTTCTGCGATCGCGTTCAGGCCATCAAACCCAAACTTCGAATTAAAAATATCGTCGCCAAGACGCGTGGTGAGGGCGATCGTCAAGTTCTGGCCGAGATTGTCCATAGCGGAGACGCGAGCGAAGTCTCGCCCGTTAGGCCCAACTTCAAGACGCAGATCGCGGCCAAGATCGCCACCGGGAAGAGTGGGATCGCAAACCAGGCCCCAGCCGAGGAGGCGCTGCTGCAAGAGTTGTTTGTCACGATCCGAATTTGCCATGAACTCTCCTCAACGCTCAGGTAGCTGACAGCTTGGACTGATTCGCCGTTGCCGATAGCGTATTCACGGGGCTTCCATTGGTTGTGCCAACGAGCGAATCCAACAGCACCGCCACGCCGCCGACAGATAACTTTGTTGCCTGGCCAACAGAAATAGCCGCTATTTTTGCGCACGGGGTCAGGCCGGTGCCAACCTGCGTGCACCCGCCAATCGCCCAAGCTGAAAACCCATTTGCCAGCAAGACCGGATTACCACCAACGGTCAACTTCGCGGAGCTCGTCGTGGAAGCGATCCCCTGGTGAGCGCAAGAAATCTGGCTGCCGGTCGTGAGTGCATTAGCCATTTACGTGGTTTCTTTCCTGTCCAAACTTTCTACTGCACATCAACCTTGGTCGCTTTCAGGGTAATGTTGCCCGAGCCGGCATCCAACGTGATGCTCGCCCCCTGAATCGAAATGTTTCCGCTGGAATCAATCGAAATTTTGGCACCGTTAGTCATGTGCTCAATGGTCAGTGTATCGGCTTGTGCCGCGTCAGGGCGAGTACCTGCGGCCTTCAGTTTTGCTTTGTCGAAGCGTATCGTCAGGCCAGCGGCTTCGATGACCCGGAGACCGTCTGCGTCGATCAAATCCTGCGAAACCTTCTTGTTGTAGGGCTTGGGAGTGGCATCGTCGTCCGCAAACTGGGCCCGGTCGCCGGAAGCAACCTCTGCCGGAAGGATTAGCCACCAATCCCCCGGATTCGATTGTGGCGCCGCTCCCGATTCCCAGAGCGCGCCGATATCGACCGCATCGTCCGCGAAACCCCCGCGATGCGCGACCAAGACGCGCGTGCCGGGGTACTTCGGCAGAACAAGCCCGCACTTGCCCCAGGCGAACGGAGTCAGATAGGCAATATCTGTGACGGGTGCGGCGCTCTTACGCTGTATCGGGAGTCGGCGTGCTTGATTCGAACGGCCATCGGGGGGCGCCAACCCTTGCCAGACTTCAAGTGTTTGACTGGGCGGCTCAGCGGTCCCCTGTGAATTCATCTTGCGGACTTCGCCAACCTCCGGGAAGCGCAGCGCATCCACTACGTCGCGCGCGGCGTTCCGAAGTGCATGGGCCACGTCGGTCGCGGGATCGGCATGGGCCGTATCATGGGCGCCCTGACGACTGGGGCGGCTAACCTGCGTGTGCTTGTCCCAGCCGTCTAGCGGCTCTTTGTCCTTGAGCACGACACCGGTAAGAGTGGTAACGAAGCTAGAAGCCCGGCCGAGTTTGTGTTCGACTGAATTAATGTAGAGATTGAGGAGGTCGCCTTCGTCCAAACCCAGGGGAAGAAACGAGGTAACGGCGGAGAGGAGGGCGGCACCGACACTCGGAGTTGTTTTTGCCAGATCCTGGGGATCCGGGGCAAACTGAACGACGTCGCCGGGCTTCAGGTCCGGGCGCCCTTTCAACGTCAGGCGGAATTGGTCACGCGTGGGAGGTTTTCCAGAATCACCGTCTTCACCGACGCCGGCGTATGGGTCGGTGATCAGGGACTCAAGTTTTTCGCTCTCGATTAATCCATTCGAGAGTTCAAGTTTCCTAGGCTTGTCCAGCGGGATCTTACGGACGCCAATGTGAAGAACGCCGTCACGGATCAGGAACATCCCCCGCCCGTATTTTCCGGTGAGCGGCTCCATACGCTTGCCGAGATCTTGGAGTAGGGATAATACGGTTCGGCCCTGCTCGCCCGAGCGATTGTCCGTCCCGGGATTGTCCGGACTGGGAGAAGCACCGTCACCCTGGGCGCCTTGGGGGGCACCCTCGTCTTTCCAGCTTTCCGCGGAGATGTTGGCGCCTTTGTCCCCGAACAATTGCTTGAGCATCGCCGAGATGCTCTCCGTAGACGCAAGTGCCTTGCAGCGGCGCGCGCCGAGAGTCTCAAAGATCCATTCGCGCGCAGTGATTGTGGTCTCGTAGCGGCGCTGACCGGCCTTGCGCGTCACGGAGACGATCTTCAGGACGGACACCAAGTTATCCTTGAGCTGGTCGGACTTCGAGGGACCCAGTGCGTCGGTAAGCCCCGCGACATTCGCCAGGTAACCGCCTACGCTGTTGTTGGTATCCACCCAGTAAAGATAAAGATACAGCGCGGAGATCTTGTCATTGCCTGCGTCTGTCTTTTCCCTGAGCTTTTGGTAGTGATCGTCGGTGAGACCTTCGATCACGAAAGAATAGGACCCACCTTCCAAATTGGATGGCAGTGAAGCATGAATTTCGGCATAGTAATCATCGTTCCCGAATTCCAATCCCGCCTTCTTGAGCTTGCCGTTGTCCTCTCCATAAAAGGAGAGGAGCCAGCCAGCGGAATTGCCGATCATGGGTTTGTCAACAAGAGCTGAGAGAAGTGCGCTCATCGCAGGATTACCTTCTTATTCTGAAATCGCGCCAAAGGAAAAAATTCAGTCAAGCCCAGTGTCGATTCGATTCGGAACCTCTCCGGAAGCACGAGAATCAGCCGCGGGAACAGATACGGATGTGGAGGCGGATCGGAGAAGTGATTCACGGCTTGATCGGAACGCCGCCATGCAAACGAAATGCGCGAACCGAAATCGCCCGGACCTCGCAGTGTTCCTGCATAGATCTCCCAGAAGAGTACGTACACTTCGATCTGCGAGCCTTTCGCGGGATCGCCCGCATCAGAAGCAATGCGCCGCTGGCCGGCGCGCAAAGGAAGCGAGAACGCCAGCGCACCGTTCAGGCGCACCAGCAGGCGAAGAGGCGCGCGCCCGACGGTAGCCACAGGCTCGGCGGGATTCGGAGTATACGGAGACAGTTCTTCGGTGCTCCGGCTTACGAGTGCAGCAGGATCGGCGTCCCGCCAGGTTACGGCGACACCGTTCGGCATGGTGAGCACCAGCTCCGTCGTGCGATCCAATGAAATTGTGTGCGGGAGGCCATCGAGGATCTTCTCGTCGACGGAAGTGAATCCTCCGGGAGCCTGAAGCGGCACCTGCGGCACGAGATATCGGCTGACGGGAATGGGTGCCAGGGGCATGCTAGTTGCCTCCAAAGTCGGCGAGTGCGCCGATACCCAGGCTGGCGAGATCAAGAAGTTTGCCGAGGCCACCGGGAAGGGGCATGTACGCGAGTGACATGGACAGATCCAGGACGTCGCGCTTGGCCGCGGAAGCGCTGAATTGCAGGCTTTGAATTTGCATATCCGTGCGGATGGTCATGGAAGTGACGAGAATGAGGCCGGAGACTTTACCGCCGGTCAGACCCCCAAAGGCCGTTCCGCGCTTGCTGCTTTCCGCGAGAGTTTCCAGGGAAAGCTTCCAAGTGAAACGTTCTGGTCCGACGAGAACCCCACTCAGGGTAATCGTGTCATCGTGAACGGCGACCACAGCCTTCGCCCCCGACGAGCCTATGGGCGGAAGATGGTAACTCTCGGAAAGAGACATCATCGTCACGGCCCAGAGCGGAATCGTGATAATGCCATCCGAGATAATCGCCGACGGTACCGTCAAGTAGGATTGAAAACTTTCCGCCATAGCAACCTATCCCTTACCGAGTCTCGAAAACTTGATGCTCATTCCTAGTAGTTAAAATAGTCGACCAATCTCTCTGTGCTTGCTCCCAAGCGCGCCTCCAGCATGCTTTGCGCCGTATCCAGCGACGGTATGCCGGCACGCCTCCAGGCCGCCTGAACTTCCGGCTCCTGCAGTAGTTCGCGCATCGCCTTGCGCACCGTTTCCAGATCTCCGGCAGCAGGAGCATAGCGATACAGCAAGTCCTCCCATGCATCAGCTGCATGTCGGATTAGGTCTTTCTTGATTTGGCTCTTGTTCACAGTGGGACTCCCAGCCAGATTTGTCTTTACTTCCACGTCCATGATCCGTCCCGATGCATGAACCCCATTTTGATGGCTTCCCCAAGACCTTCATCGACAACATCTTTGAGATCTCCAATAAGTGAGAGAAAATCGTCTCGGAAGCTCCTTTCGAAATCCAGGATGTCGTACCAACTTCTCTCGCTCTCTCGCCGACCCAAGCCGCCGATGTCCTCTTCGATTCGCTGGATTGCTGAGAGCGCGTCGAGCTGTTTGTCGTCGAGTTCCTCCAATTTGTGGAGGACCGGTCGTGCTTGCTGCCTCGATTCTTCCTTTTCACCAAATACCTCGACCAAATTTTCGAGCAAATTCTGGTGGCCTCGTTCCACAAGACGCCGCAAACCTCTTTGGGCACGCGTGTCGCCTCCTGCGAGTTTGGCGAGATCTTCCGGAAGACGCGGTCCACGCCTACCTGGTTTTCGGGCTGCACGCGGTCTCGTGCCTTCGGGAGCGGGTACCCTTGGTATGGCGGCAGTGGGAGTCGGGCTCACGGGTTCGCCTGTGCCCCCCTGCAATTTGTCGAGGAGCGCGCGAACGTCGGTGATGCGGTCTGCCGGGTCAAAGGCTTCCTTCGGATTCAATCGCGACAGCGCATCCAGATTCGTCTCGAGTTCCGCATAGAGCTTTTTCAGTTGCGCCACTCCGATTTCCGGAGGCAATTTCTGGGTTCCGGGGGGAAGTTCCATAACCTTTTGGTAGATATCCGAAAGCTGTTCGCGGATGCGTATGACCTCGTCCAGCCGGGCTTGGAATCGTTTCGAATACCCATTTCCTCCTTCGGTTAATTGGGCCGAAATGATTCCTTCTAGGAGTTCCGTCGCTCGCTCGTCGCTGAACCCTCGCTCGACGAGGGCCTTTCGATAATCCACCAGCTCTTTTTTTTTCCTGATCCAGTCACCAATATTGAACTTGCCCTTCGCTCTCCGGAAAGTGAACGGTTCACTCATGTGCACCTCCCGCGGGGGACCCTGAACCGAGAGCGCCGCCCGTACTTTCCGGGTGCAGCTGTCGCAGCGCGGATGCCGCGCCCCTCAGTCCCCCCACCGGGCCCGTGAGCAAACCTTCCCGTTCCACTTGCTCGATCAACGGGTTGAGCAAGAGTTCGAAAAATCTGTTCATGAGATCGGCTTGCACCAGCTCTTTGACGAAAGCTTCAACCACGCCTTCTGCAAGATGCTTGGACATTTCCGTGAGCGCGCTCTTCGCTCCGGTGCTTAATGATTTTGCGGCTGCACGTGTTGCACCTACCGCGCCTTCCTCTGCAACGACTTTCACTCCTTTGATTCCCCCGCGAACAATACTCACGGATTCGGGAATAAAACTGAGGACCAACCCGAGCTTGGCGGCAAAAAGCTCCGCTTCGATTTCTGCGCGGGAGATAAACTCCTCCGGGTCCATCAGCGCGTCATAGAACCGCTCTTTTTCTTTGGCTTCGGCGTAGTGATAAAGCCCGGCGCCCACTCCCGCGGCAAAGCCGACAGGAGGACAAACCACCGAAAGCAAAACGATCCCCGTGAATTCGACAAAGGATTTCAACGATTGCAAGCCCTGCTCAGCGCCAAACAGGAAATTGATCCCCTCGCCGTAGGACCAATCCCCTTGAAAGGCATCCTGAATCTGGTCGTGCGCTGATCTGTGAATACCCTGCAATATGTAAGTGGTATTCGGAATCGTAACGCCCGCCGACCGGTTGCTCTCGCTGATGCGGCCCGTGCGAAAGGCAAAGGTGTCCGAGTCCTTTGTTTCTTCTATAATTTTTTGATTTGACTCCAGCATCTCGTCGAGAATTTTGATCAGTTCGTATTTTGTGTTTTCCGGATGCTCCCGGAGTCGCTCGACCACTCCTTGGAGATCCGCCATGTGTTTGACGACGGGGTCTAGTTCTTCGGCAAGACCGCGGCGCAGAACGATGGCCCGTTCCAGCGATTCATCCGTCCATACCCTGCCCTTCTTGTCGCGGATTCCCTCGATCGAGAAATCTTTCCAGACAATGTCGTCCTCGGGGCTCGGAGGCCTTCCGCTCGCCGCGGACGAAACACCGTCCGAAGCTTCCTTCCAAGCGTTGTAGTAGCCGGCATAAGGCGCGTTAAACGCAACGTCTACTCGAGCCTTTTTGAGCCGCTCTCTCAAAGTCATGAGGTCGGAGAGCATGAGCAGCTGGCGAAGGAGAATCTTCTGAAACGCTTCGGTGAGATTGTCCAGGTGAACATACCGGCGTTCCTTGATGGATAGACGCGATGCGTACAAGAGTTGCAGCAATGCCGAACGGCAGGCCTGCATGAAGAGGTTGGCAATTGCGAAACGCAATTTTTTGTTCCTGTCCATATGAAAATGCAGAAGCCAGGAACCGCTCTCGCTTTTACAATCATTGGGCCGGTTGCCTTTGGCGATTTCGTTGTATAGCTCGCTGATCGAGCGCGAAAGGCTGCTCAGCAAGGGTGTTATGCTTGCAAGCGTTCGCAGTTTCCGAATGGCAGGGGTATGTTTTGGAGTGAATTGGACGGTCTTCAAATTCCCCTGACCCTCAGGGGTCGCCGCCATCTGGCCAGCCGTTTCGTCCACCTCGAGCTCATATCCGACTTCGTCTGCTTTGCTATTGATGACTTCGAACGCACGCACGACGAAGCGTCCGGCGTACTGGCAAGGAGGGATCTGAAGCTTGATGGCGATCTCTGCGATGTATTCTGAGATGTTGCGGCCAAATTCGCCAAGATCGTCGAGGCTTGGCTCGCCGCGAAACGAGGAACAGTAGACATCGTCGTTGTCGGTGTTGAACACATCGAATTTGAAGCAAGGTCCCTTTTCGTCCGGCGTTCCCCCCTGTACATTGATGCCGCGCTGAGGACCCTTCGCCTGTTTCGTTCCGAGCGGACTTCCCTGCGCGCTACCCTTCTTGGCTGCCTCTCCCGCCTTTCCTAGCGCCGGTGCTTCGCCGGGAGCGCCGCCAGGTTTATCTTGCGGTCTCGGAAGAGATGCATGGCGGCGCGGCAACAAGTTTATGAGGCTGATATCTAAGTTCTCGGGCAATTCAAAATTAATCTGGGCGAGAACGCGCTTCTCGTTTGCCGTAAGCAAAACATAGCCCTTCGCGCCTTTCGTTTGGGCCGCAAAAATATCTGAAATCCAAGCCTCCACTCGGCTCTGAATCTGCTCCTCGGTGAGCGGTTCGTGTCCCTGTTTCTTTCCTTTCCGTCCTTCCTGAATGATGATCCGTCGAAAATCTGCGCTATAAAAATCTCGGAGAATTTCTTTGTGCCGCTCCTCGGACGCTACACTCCCGAGGAACTTCAGATGATAAAAACCATCCCTGGGAAGCTTAGCCTTTACGAGTTGCGGTTTCCCGGTTCTCAAGTCAAACTCAGGTGCCTGGAGCCCTGTAAGGGGGCGATTGAACAAGACTCCCGCGTTTCCACCAGTGGCCGAATAGACGACTACAAACCATCCGCCCTTTGCACCCTCGTAGACAGCTCCAAAGAGCCCGTCTTCGGGCAGCGAAACCACTCTCACACGTGCAAGTGCCAGAAGCGTATCGCCCACGTCTTCTAAACCGGTCATCCTCTCGAATATGATTTCGTTCGACTCGACGATTGTTAGCTCACGTTCTTCTACAATAACGGGAACTCGCTTCTGCTTGCCGGCGCCGTCGAAAGACGGGAGCGTGTACATGGCGAGTGCGGGCTCCAGGCGGTCCTGGTCCACTGGCGATACGGGGCTGTCCCTCAAAGGATCGGATGATTGCTCCGAGTCGAGTCCGGTTGTGTGTACTCCTGCTTTTTCCAGGGCGCTGTCAAAGGCATTGCCGACATGGATTTCGACAATGGAGCGCAGCGACGCGGGGACATCGGGAAGGGCGTCTCCCGACCAGGTAAACTCGGGCGGATGGCATTGAACGCCGACGTAGCCGCCGCGCTTCGCAAGGACCACCTCGCGCGAGTTCTTGAGTGCCCGGGTGGCCGCGTCGGTCAACGCGGATTCCAGGCACCCGCGCCGCAGGAACAGTGCGCCGGGATCGACGCGAATGCGAGTCGGGATGTGCACGCTAACAGGCATTCTCAGAGGCTCTTAATTCCCCGCGCCAGCCGGCGGAGCGTGCGCTCGACAATGGCGTCCGGATGAACCGCTTCCGGTGCCGCCTTGACTTCGATCTCCACGGGAAAGTGATAGTGAATGATAGACCGCGAGTCGTCCGCGACTCTCTCCGCTTGGGCTTCGCTCCCGGCCGCGGGCAGAATAAGCTCGCCACGGTGAACCAGGGCGATGCTAGTTTCCTTAACGCGTGCGGCTCGCGAGACCCCGCCAAGTTCTGACGCATCCTCAGCCATCGTTTTCCCCCCGGACCAGCGCGATTTTCGCTCTGCTCCGTTTCTTACGGAATCTTCACTGCGCTGCCCTGCTTGGGTTCCTCAGAAGCTTTCAGACTGAAGCCGGAGAAGGTCGCCGCAGGTGCGCCGGAGATATTGGCGGCCGTCGGGGAAGCGCTGGTAATGATGCAATCGGTCATCACGATCGTCTTGAAAGACCAGTCACTGGCGCCGTCCGTCTCTTGCAGAGTTACCGCGAAACGCTTGCGCTGAAGTGCCAGCGCCGTGAGTTGGGCGGCAACGTCTCCGATCGCTTTCACCGTCAGCGAAAACGACATGGCTTGCGGTGAAAAAACTACCCCCATGTGCGTCTGCTCCAAGGAGTGGAGCACCTCCGCATTCAGCGAAAATGAAGGGGAAAAGGAATCGATCGGAGTGACGTTTACCTCTTTTCCGTCTTCGTCCTTGTACGAAACTGCCAAGCGAGTCTTCCAATCCGGCATGGTGTGCCTCCTTAATTTCCATTTTCCCGGCGAGATTTAGAACTTGGGAGCCAGCGTTACCTTGAGCCGGTGGACCGCAGGTCCATAGGTCACGCTCACGAACATGTCGACTGTCCGGTTTCCACGCGAATCGGTCACCAGGGTGCGGTCCGCCGCGCTCCAGGTGGTTTCTGGAACACTGAGGACGTTTAGTACGGGAATATTGATGGAGTAATCGGCGATCACACTGTTCACGCGCAGCGGATCGAGAATCTCGTCCGTGCGCACTTTCAATTTGGTCATGCCCGCCTTGGTGATGCGTGCATCGCCAACCTGCCCGATGAGACCCGCCTTGAGCCGGAAATCGATGTCATCGAGCGTACGCACGATATCTATGTAAAGCAGCCCGGGATCGGTGCCGAAGATCCGCGCTTCGCCAAAGCGCAGGCTGTCGCCGACGATCAACGACGATTGAATGATGGGGTCGATGTTTGCTTCTGAAAGGCCTTTGATCTCGCTGGGGCCGTATTGTGATTCCTTCGGAATCTGTATGCCGCGAACCTGTTTCAACACCATCGGGATGTGCGGCTTATACCCGGCCATCGCAGCCATTGCGGCCGAAGCAGCGTCAACGGAGGCACCGCGCGCAGCGATAAGGATCATTCGGCCTGTATCACTCTTCAAAGTGGCTACCGCGCCGCTCATGTCTGCCACATAGGTGTTTGTTTTTCCGTTTGTGGGATCAAACATGCTCACACCGATGCGTTTCTGGCCCTGGGCCGACATGTTCTCAACATGATCTTTCAGGGCCGTTAATCCCGTCGAAGGAT
>WNEZ01012374.1_pt1 | contig 11623 bp, 10 predicted proteins | sample 5400521 | NCBI WGS metagenome assembly WNEZ01 (sample SAMN13153339, study PRJNA577476) | soil metagenome | isolation source: 120 cm saprolite under Douglas fir tree site 2 hole 1 replicate 1 | place: USA:California | collected 2015-04-18
ATCGTATTCTGGGCCACGCGATTCGAGGATCGGAAGCGTTTCATGCGCATCGGCATCACCTGCTATCCAACTTATGGCGGCTCTGGCGTCGTCGCCACCGAGCTCGGCCAGGAGCTCGCCGCGCGCGGCCACGACGTTCATTTCATCAGCTACGCCCCGCCCATCCGCATGAATACCGCCGATCCCCACATCTTCTTTCACGAAGTCGAAGTCGTCTCTTATCCGCTCTTCGATCACCCGCCCTACACTCTTGCGCTTGCCACCAAAATGCTTGAAGTCTTCGAGTCCGAATCGCTCGACATTCTCCACGTCCATTACGCCATTCCCCATTCCGTCAGCGCATTGCTGGCCCGCTCCATGGCCGCTCCACGGCGCTTGCCCTTCGTCACCACGCTGCATGGCACGGACATCACTCTCGTCGGCAGCAATCGCAGCTATCTGCCTATCACGCGCTTTTCCATCGAGCAAAGCGACGGCGTAACCGCCATCTCCAACTATTTGCTGACGCAAACCCTCAAGGAATTCGATATCAAGCGTCCCATCGACGTCATTCCCAACTTCGTGAATTGCGACCTCTACACCCGCAAGGACAACACCGCTCTGCGCGCGCAGTGGGCCCCTAACAACGAGCCTATACTGATGCACCTGTCGAATTTTCGCCCGGTCAAGCGCGTCCCCGACGCCGTCGAAATCTTCGCCCTGGTGCGCGCCAAAATGCCCGCCAAGCTGGTCCTGATCGGCGACGGCCCCGATCGCGGCGCCGCCGAATATCTGGTGCGCAAGAAAAAACTGCAGAAAGACGTCTTCTTCCTCGGGAAGCAAAACGCTGTCTATCAGAAGCTCGCCGCCGCGGACTTGTTCCTGCTGCCTTCCCAGCTCGAGTCCTTCGGCCTCGCCGCGCTCGAAGCCATGGCCTGCGAAGTCCCGGTGATCGCCACAAATGCCGGCGGAGTGCCGGAAGTGGTGGAACACGGCGTGGATGGCTATTTGGTGGAGCCCGGCGACGTGAAAGAAGCCGGACGCTACGCCCTCGAGATTTTGTCGCGCGCCGATCGCGGCCGCGAAATGGGCCAGCGCGCCCGCATCAACGCCAAGAGAAAGTTCTGCGCCAACGACGTAATCCCCCTGTACGAGCGCTACTACCAGCGCGTCCTGGAATCAGCCTCCGCCGCCAAAGCCTGAGTGGGATAGCCTTCATGCTGTCCTCCCGCGCCCCTCTTCGTAACGCCGGCATCTTGCCGGGGATCCCCTGATTTCTCCGCCGTATCGCGTATGTGCGTCAGCACGCGCAAATGAATCCGATGAATGACGTAGTCCGACCACAAGCGCCAGTACGCCGCCGGCCAAATCGCATCGCGATACCACGTCGTGCCTTCCAGCCGTGTGCCTCCGTTCGGCAGCGGCGTCAGCAAAAACTGCCCTTGCTCCGACACAAAATATCCGTGCAGATGCCGCGGCTCGATATGCCCATACGGCGTCAATTCATTCAGCGGCGGCGGATTCGCCGTCACTCCAAACTTCAGCAAGCGCGGCTCGTCCCATACTTCGATCGGCTCCACGAAAGCCCCCGTCGAAAAAATGCAATGACGCACCGCCCCAACTCCGTGCCCAGAAATCTCCGCGCGTATCGGATACGCAATCCCCGCGCGAAACAGCATCTCCTGCGGCGCAGGAATCTCCGCGAACGCCACCACCTCTTTCCATACCTGCTCCGGACGCGCATGCACATCGATAGACGTCCGCACCACGTACTCCGGCACGGCCAGTCCCGCTGCGTGCTCCAAGCCAAACATTGCAGGCATCGCGAACAGCACGACCGAAAGCATCGCGGAGCCTCGTTTCGCACCCCAGTAGTTTCCCTCGATGAAATACCCCAAACTTCCCCCGAGCCATGCGAGCACCAGAGCGATCGGCGCCGCCATCAGAATGCAAATCAGCCCTTCGATCGCGAACACAAGTAGCAGAAGACCCAAGATTCCAACCGGCAGGAGCGCGACGCCCATACAAGTCGAGTAGTCCCGCGGCTCGTGATAGCTGTGGAGCAGCACCGCGAACAATCCCAGGCAAAACGGCAGCGCCACAAATAGACTCCAGCCATACGCGCCGATCGCCGCCGTTCCCAGCAGCGTGAACCCCAGTCCGATCGCAGACGTCAGCAGAATGGCCAGCAGTGCGCTGCCAAGCTGGCTCCGCGGAATCAGCGCGTCAAGCGAACGCACCTGCGGCCACGGAGCCGCCTCCAAGCGTTCCTCGTGTTGCCGCGAAGGCAAAAAGCAAAGCGCTAGCAAAAGCAGTAAATTGAGAAAGGGAATAAAAAACAAGATGGCCAGCCACACCGGCTGACCCGCATCCCGCAAACGCCGCACGGTCATCGCCACGCCGATCCAGATAAACGGCAGCGCGAACAGCATCATCGTCAGCAAATATCTCGATTCGACGGACGACAGATGACCGAGCCTGGCGGCTTTCCCCAGCGGCGCCCAGTAGGTGAGAAACCAGCTTGGTGCTTCAGGCAGCACGTACGCGCCAATTACACGATCCACAATGCTCTTGATCGCAAAAAGGATCGCCCCCACCACCGCATACTTCCTCCGCCCGACTCGCCCCTCAAAATGGAGCAACTCGAGGAATCGCAGTGCCATCGGTTCTCACTTTCGTCTTCGCCTCGTCTCTCTGTGCCCTCTGTGTCCGACCTCAGTGCCCTCTGTGTTAAGTCTTTTTCTGCGCCCTTCGCTCAGCCTGCGCGTTGCACCTCGCAATGCATCGCAGCGCACCTGCGACGCGCCGCGAACCACCGATATCCACGCCGCAGTTGCTCCATCATTCCGGGAATTTTCGCCAACCACACTAGCGGCCGTGCCCACCAGATTTCCCGCGCCACCGCCAAAACCGCGTCCGCGCCCCCGTACTGGCTGCCATCCGATAGCAGAAAGCGCAGCTCGCGCAACAACTCCGCCTTCGGCAAACCCAGCAGCGCCCCCACGCGCGCGTCCTGCAGCGGCGCCACCGCCAGTCCGCGCCGCTCCAGAATCGGCAGCAGCCACCGCGCCGTCCGCGTGCAGAATCCGCACTCCGCATCAAAAAACAGCCATCCTCGCGCGTGCCGCCCTTTGCCGTCAGTAAACTCCGATGCCAACGAAATCATAGTCTTCTCTTCTCTGCGCCCTCTGTGTCCGATCTCCGTGAGCTCTGTGGTAAATTCCTGCTCTCTTACGGGCCACTCGCCAATTGCCCCTTACCCCGCCTTCTTCCCCAGCAAAGTAATCACTTTCCCCCGCAACTTCACCACGCCCTTCAACGCTCCCGTCGGCATCCGCAAAATTTCCTCAAACAATCCCGTCATCGCCGTCAAAAATTCCAGCATGTTCGCGAGCCGCTCCAGCGTGTACGCATCCCCTTGCGGACTGGCCTTCAATTCCTGCACGCATTCCGCCAGTACCCGCAACGTCGGATCAATCTCCCGCCGCTTGCGCTCCTCCGACACAATCCGGAAAATCTCCCAAACATCCTTAATCGACTCAAAGTGGTCCCGCCGGTCCCCCAGCACATGCACCACCCGCACAATCCCCCACCCCTGCAATTCCCGCAAACTCGTGCTCACATTCGACCGCGCCACCGATAGCGTCGCGGCAATTTCGTCCGCTGGCACCGGCTTCGGCGAGAGAAACAGCAGCGCATGCACCTGCGCCACGGTGCGATTGATTCCCCACCGCGTGCCCATCTCCCCCCAATGCAAAATAAATTTTTGGCTGACCGGACTCAGCTTGTTCTGCGTTACATTGCTTGGTTCACTCAAGTCCATCCCTCCTGAACTTACGCACTGCGTTGTCGGCGCCATCGCCGCACCAGGTCCTCGGCAGCACCGCGCCACTCCGGAAACTGAAACGCGGGCGCCCCAAGCCTCCCGGAGCATGCGCAGGAAGCCTTCATTCGGCAAGGGATTGGGGCTCGCCACGTTCACCGGCCCCTCAAACTCTTCGTGCTCCACCAGATAATCCACCGCGCGCACAAAATCGTCTTCGTGAATCCACGACACAAATTGTTTCCCCGACCCGCACGCGCCGCCCAGCCCGAAGCGCACCATCCGCAGCAAAAGGTCAAACGTCCCTCCCGGCTCCGCGCCCATCATCATGGCGCTGCGCAGCGCAATCTTCCGCGTGTGCGGCGTGTTGGCCGAGAACAGTGCCTTTTCCCAACGCGTGGCCACCTCGATACTGAACCGCCACGAGCCCGGCGCGTCCGGCTCCACGCCTCCGAGAAGCTCCGTAGTTCGTATTCGCGACTCCAAAATCTCTCGCCGATTCCCCGCGTTGTACCGGCAATTGACGCTGCGCCCCGCGAGATTGATCACCACGTCCGCGTCTTCCAGCTCCCGCGTCCAGTCATCCGCATCCGCGCCGTCCCACGAAACCACCCGCCAGGGCGCCACCGCTCCGCTGCGCGATAGCACCGTCACCGCGTTCCGCTTTGCATGCAAGTGCCCTGCAACCATCCGCCCCAGATGCCCGGCGCCGCCCGGAATCACCACGCGCAGCGGCCGCGCCGGCAGCCTCAGAATCTGCGTCCCAGTCTCGCACGTATTTACAGTTGTGTCGTTCATTTCAGTATATACAGAATATACTGCAGACACGTGCGCTTGTCAAGCCCCTTTCTCATTCCCTGTAAAGAATGGTAGAATTAGTTCTGTTAAGGTAGACACGCCATGTCCCTGAACATCAAAGATCCCAAAACTCACAAGCTCGCGCAAACTCTCGCCGCCGAAACCGGTGAGAGCATGACCCGCGCGGTCACCACCGCCCTGCAAGAGCGCCTCGCTCGGGTTCGCCGTTCCCGGAAGCAGGGAGCCAAAGCAGCGGACCTGCTACGCATCGGCCGCCGCTGCGCCAGCCTTTTGAAAGGTGCCCCGGTGGATCACGCTACCCTGCTCTACGACGATAAGGGACTGCCTCGGTGATCCTCGATACTTCCGCGCTTCTTGCCGTTCTCTTCGGAGAAAAAGACGCGGAAACCTATGCGCGCGCCATCAGCAATGCCGAAGTCTGCCGGATCTCTGCCGTAACCTTCGTTGAGGTCTCTGTAGTAGTGGAGGCACAAACCGGCGACGCGGGCAGCCGCCAGTGGGACTCGTTCTTCCGAACGGCGGGTCTTAGCATTGAGCCCGTTACCGAAGAACAAGCATACATCGCTCGCCAAGCATGGTCGGATTTCGGCAAGGGCCGCCACTCGGCCGGTTTGAACTTCGGCGACTGTTTTTCTTACGCCCTAGCCAAGGTTTCCGCCGAACCGCTCCTGTTCAAGGGCGATGACTTCAGCAAAACGGGCATTCCGCCGGATTTCTAAGGGTGCTGCCCGCGGGGCAGAACGTCGTTCGATTCCTTCCTTGGCCGCATGGCGGTCATAGCTGAACTGCAGCCGCGACGGGTTTGAGGGAACAAGTCTACTTCCCAGCGGCGGTGTGCTTGGACACTGCGGCCACCATTCTCTGTCGCTTCATGGAGTAAAGTGCCGAATCTGCCTGGCTCAACAGTCTCTCAATGGTCTCGCCGTTTTCCGGGTAGACAGCAATACCGACGCTGACGGAAATCTTTGGCCCTTTGCCGTCATTGGCAACGCTTTCGCAGATACGTTCTGCCACCAGCTCCGCCGCCTCGGCGTTAGCTTCCGGTAAGACCAGCGCAAACTCGTCCCCGCCGAAGCGCGCAGGAGTATCGATGTCCCGGCAACACGAGCACAAAACATCAGCCAATCGGCACAGCGCTTGGCTGCCGACCATATGTCCGTGGCGGTCGTTGATTCGTTTCAATCCGTCCAGATCAAAAAATAACATCGCAAACTCGCGGCTCGTGCGCTTGCTGCGCTTGATTTCCGAATCCAGCACATCCACCAGGTGCCGATAGTTGGCCAGACCGGTTAGCGAATCGCTGGCGGCCTGCCGACGCAAGTGATCCTCCAGCTCGCGCTGCCTGGTGACGTCTTCAACGATGACCTCGTAGGCTTCCAACTCCCCCTGTTCGCTGAGGACTTCTCGTCCGCTCAGCCGAACCTTCGTGGCCGCGTGGTCCTTCCGCTGCCATTCTGTTTCGATGGGTTCGACGAAAGCACCCGCGCCGGTCTGACCCAGCAAATGTGCTCGCCTGTCAGGGTCTTGAATAACGTCGCGCGCAAGGTCTAAAGCCAAGAGTTCCTCTCTTGACCCATAGCCCAGCATCCTCAGCAGCGCCTCGTTCACTTCCAGAAACCTGCCGTCGAGGCTGCAGCGGCAAATTCCATAGCTTAGATTTCCCGCCAGCGCACGGTAACGTGCTTCCGAACGTCGCAACTCCTTTTCGGCGCGATCGCGTTGATCGCGCAAGACTTTTTCCCCGAGAGCGCGATGAACCGCTACAGGCAGGTGCCCCATGTTGTCCACTTCGATGCAGTCGGCAGCGCCTTTCAGGATGAGCTCCGCAGCCGCTTCGCGTTTCATGTCGTGGACCACAAAGATGAGCGGGATGCCCTTCTTCATGTCGCCCAGGAGGTCCGCCACCTGCGTTTCTTGCCAATTTGTGCTGGGGTACTCGGCCACAATCAGGTCATAGAGCTGCGAACGGACTCGCCCGGCGAATTGCTCGGGAGTCACCACCACATCCGCGCTGACCGTGAAGCGCACCCTCTTGAGTTCATACAAGCAGCGCTCTACATCGGCTACGGAACGATGAACAAAGAGGATTCGCACGAGATTCTGCCTGCGCTCAGGTGCATCGCGGGCAGCAGGTCGTGTTCCCTGCTCGAGGGTTTGTTCAGAAGTCGATGACATGCCCCCCCCTTGATAAACCCCGGGGGGCAGTTCCTTTCCGCGCCCAACTGCTGCCCCCCGGGCTAGTCAGAGCTAACTCATAGCTAGCGTATCGAGAGAGGTGTTCTGTGTCAGTCTATTATGAGACAGTTAGTACTAGAACTAGTTGACGCATACGGCACATACCGCTATCAGTTGCGTTAGCGCGCAGCCGCCAAATTCAGCCGCCCGATTTCGGCGCGGGTACGCGGCCATCCGGAATGCAGTGGTTTGCAAAGCGAGGAGCTTGGAGGGCTACTTAAATCCCAGTTCACCCACGGGGATTCTCTGGCGGCATGGGAAATTCGTGGGCCAGGTGTCCCGCGGACGGATGATTCACCTTTGACCGCCGGCCATCCTTTTGCAGCCGTTGGTACGCTTCCGGCCAGCTCGGCAATTCGGCGCTCTCCTGGGTCCAATGGACCACCGCCGCTTCGTCGCACCACTCGATCAGCCTGCGCATGGCCTTCCCGTGCGCGCCCGAAGTCATAAACTTCTTCATGGCCGTTTCGCCGGTCCACATCGTGCTGGTCCAGAACGTGTTCCGCCGTTCCCGCAGCAACTTTGCCCCGAGATTCCCTTCCGCCCGAGCCGCCTGCCGCGAGGACCGCAAGACGTACCACGCAAACATCGGCAAGAAGCGCCACAACCGCAGCCGCAGCCGGGTAATCGACACCAGGACCATGTCGCAATCTTAACGCAGCCGTCGTAACTTTAGGTTAACTGTAGAGGCCAGGCTTCGGCGATAAGAGCGAAGGTCGCGCTCGTAGATAATCTCCGCGGTGACACGCAAAGACGTCCTCTGATTCGTGCAATGCCGTCAAGGAAAAATAGGGCCGAAAGGATGCCCCACCCGCCGCGGCACTAGCTGGTCATGTCCAGGTAATCCCTACAGCGGCTTGGGGTGCGCGGACAGGGCCTCGCGATAAAGCTTGAGATTACTCTTGTCCACGACGACTGTGCCAGTATCCACGAATGTAGGCATCGGCGGCGCCAGGGCAGTGCGCCAGTCCTTAAATTGGTGCACTGCGTTGTGGTGCAGGTCGTCGAGGAACCTCAGCCCGTAGTAGCTCATGACGTAGGGCTTTTGCGTGATCGTGGCCGTGATTACGCCGCGGTCGATCCAGTCGAGGGTCTCTGGATCGTTATCGAAGGCCACGATGGGAATCTTGGTGTCCAAGTTCATGCGGTGCAATGCCTCGGCTGCCCCCGAACCGCCGGACGCCTCCAGGCAGATGATGCCATCGAACTTTGCCTTTGCCTGCAGCAGGGCCGAAATCTGATCATTAGCGACCCGCGGGTCGCCCTTGTCGTCGATCGTCTGGACGATCTTGACGCCCGGGTATTTCTTCAGCGCCTCATTCACGCCTCGCTCACGCTCGTCCAGGTTGAGCTGACCGGGAATTGCGATTACGACGACGCGCCCCTGACCGTGCAGGATTTCTCCCATGCGCCTTCCGCTTTCCATCCCGGCGCGAAGATTGTCCGTGCCGACAAAGAGAATGCGCCGCGACCCAGGCACATCCGCATCAATGCAGATGACGGGAATGCCCTGCGCGATGGCTCCATTGATCGCTGCCGTAAACAGCTCCGGCCTCGCGGCCGAGAGCATGATCCCCGACGGCATCTCTGCCACGGCCTTCTGGAACGCGTTGAACTCTGCATTCGGCGCGTAGGCGACCGGCCCGATAAAGTCTGTCTTGACACCCATCGCCGCGGCAGCGTCTGTCAAGCCGGCCTGTGCTTCCTGCCAGTACGGTAGATTGATGTTCGACGCCACGAAGACAAAACGCTCTTCCGGCTGGTGATACGGTGCGTTCTCGCACGAGGCCAGCCCGATGGCCAAAAGGAAAATGGCAAGGAACGACGTTCGTACCCCACGAGGTCTCATTGCGTTCCTCCTTTGTCGTCTGCAGGGGCCTACGAGGGTCAAACGAAACCAGGGAAGCGAAAATGTTCACGTCAAGCGGCGCTTCTGCAGCGAAGCGGTACACATGGAAACCCGGATAATGTCCCGTGATTCTTCGGGGGCGATTGCCGAAAGCAGTCGCCCCCTTTCCATTTTGCGGCGGAGATTCTGTTGCTATTTCCCCTAGGTTGTTGCGCTGGCAGCAGCGGCCTGCTCTAGAACCTTCGCTGCCTTACTGGCGTCTGCAACCCCGAGAAGTAGAATCGTCGCATTCGTATTGGGATCAACTCCGCAATATCCATAATCAATGTTGATCCCCGCTTCGCCGAGGCGGGCCGCAGCACGCGCTAGCTCCCCAGGGCGATGACTGAGTGTCACTCTTGCAACCTCAGTCTCGGTGTAGTCTGTCTTTTGGCGGTCGAGAATCGGTTTGGCCACTGACGGATTGTCTAGCACCAGGCGGACGGTGCTCTTGCCCTTCTCAAGAGGGCAAGAATGAAACGCGAGAATGTTGACGCTTTGTTCGGCGAGGGCTTGGCAGAGCTTGCCAAGTGTCCCAGGCCGGTCTTCTAGACGAATCGTGAACTCCTTGTTGGTGGGCATCAGGAACCTCCTTACGGTGTACCTCGGGGATGGGCTGGAAGCTTCCTGCGAGATCCAACGGTGCCTGGAATGCTACTCCTAGAACGCAGACGTATTCAAGGTTGTTGCGGGGTCGCGGCAAGCACCTTGAGGAAAAGATTTCTTGCTCGAACCGTCTGCAGCCAACGCCGCCGATGGCGGCACAGAACGCCGTTCGCTTGCTTACTTCGCCGCGTGGTGGTCGTAACTGATCACCCGCGTAATTTTCCACGCGCCATCCTTGTATTGCCACAGATGAATGAACTTCCCTTCCCCCACCCCCTCGGTGTCCTCATGCCCCGGATGGTGGAAGCGGTGCACTCCCATCTCCACCGCTCCATAGCCTTTCATGTAGTGCACCTGCAGCGTCCCCGCAACCAGTTCCCGCGTCACTTTGCCGCAGATATTCTTCTTGACGCTATCCGTCAAGTTCTGCTTGCCAAGCGTCACGCCGCCCTGATCGTGATAGAACTCCACATCCTCCACAAAAAAGCTGCTGAACTTCTCCAGGTCGCAGCGGTTGTAAGCATCAAACAGCGCCGCATCCAAAGCCGTCACCGCCTTATCCAGTTCTTCCTGGTTTTTAATGCTGTCAAGCGCCGGCACTTGAGCGTCAGCCCGCGCAGCCAGCACTCCCATCACAGCCAAGAGCAGCAGCATTCGTCGCAAAGCAACCAGCTTTTTCATGGGGAACCCTTTCCGTGGTGTGTAGCAGCGCACGGTGATACGTCCCTCAGCAGAAGAATGTTCCGTCTGTACTGTTCGCATGTCGGCCATGCCCGTGGAAGCCCAATTTGCAGAGCTCCAATGCAGCGCCGATCCTTGATTCTAAAATGCGGCAACTCAACCCAAGGCTTAGTCGGTGGTCAGAATAAGCAAGGTAATATCGTCTGGCTGAGGGACCGGCCCAGCAAAGGCCGTCAGATCTCTCAAGATGTGAGCAAGTATGTCTGGAGCACCGGCCGGTGCACTATGGATCGTGTCAGCCAGACGGGTGCAACCATAGGCTTCATCCTGGCGGTTCACCGTATCAGTCAAGCCGTCGGTGTGAGCCACCAACGTATCGCCGCTCTCCAGTTTTAGCGTCTCGTCGCTGAAACTCACTTCCTCAAATACCCCCATAATGAGCCCTCCAAGTGCCAGACGTTCCACCCTGCCTGAAGCGCGTCGTAAAAAAGGTGGATCGTGCCCGGCGCTGGCATAAGTAAGTGATCGCTGGACAGGGTCGACAATCGCGTAGAACACGGTTACAAACATCTCGTTGTAGCATTCCACCAGCAGTCTTCGATTCACCTCCGTCAAGACCGCCGAAGGATTGCTGTAGCGGCCAGCCTCGGAACGAATCAGGCTAAGGGCCATCGCCATATACAACGCCGCAGGCGCGCCCTTCCCAGAAACGTCCGCAAGGACCATTCCCCAACGCCCGTCCGGCAACGAAAAAAAGTCATAGAAGTCACCCGCGACCTCGCGGGCTGGACGCCAATCCGCCGCGAGTGTGAAACCAGGGATATTGGGGAGTTGGGTTGGCAACAGACTCCTCTGTACGGCGCGAGCCATTTCAAGTTCTTTTTCCAGGCGGGTCCGTTGTGTTTCGGCCAAGTCATGCAATTGAGCGCGTTCAAGAGCGATGGCGACCTGTGAACCGGCAGTCGAAAAAAACTGTAAATCGGCTGGGCTCAGGAATTCCCATTGTTCCGTGGCGATATTGATCAACCCAACCGGTCGTTTCTGGACGACGAGAGGTACCGTCGCATGAAAGAGTAGCCCTTCGGTCTCGCCAGCATGACGATAGGCGGCCTGCAAGCGGGTGCATTCGACGATGTTGACCGCGCGGACTAAATGTCCGTTGCGTAGCAGATGCTGGCAGTGACAATCGGGCGGTTGACGCAGATAGCGTCGATCGTCCTGCTCAAGTCCGGGCGGCAGACCGCAGCATGCCGCAACCGCAAAATCATGGCGCGGATTAGTAGCGCTCGTCGCAGTGTATGCCCCAGCTTCCGTCCGCAGGAAAGCCCAGGCCGTCTTAAGCCCCATCGCTTCAACCAGCGTTTCGACAACCTTGGCCAGCAAGGTACGGACATCAGCACATCGGTTAAGGTGCTCGGAAAGACGGTTCAGTGCCCGGAGATGAGCAATTTCACGATCCGCTGGATTAGCGAAGCGCGTTCCCTCGCGTCGCTTGATCTGCTCGCGGCTCAATAACGGGCGATTGAAGTCGAATGTGTCGAAGGGGGATTTGGCGATTAGATGGTTCGTCAGCGCCCAATCATAGAAGCGTT
>WNEZ01004973.1_pt1 | contig 11622 bp, 10 predicted proteins | sample 5400521 | NCBI WGS metagenome assembly WNEZ01 (sample SAMN13153339, study PRJNA577476) | soil metagenome | isolation source: 120 cm saprolite under Douglas fir tree site 2 hole 1 replicate 1 | place: USA:California | collected 2015-04-18
AGCGTGTGCCGGCCCGGTGGGAGGGTGATCTCCGCTTCCGTCTGCCCCTTGCCGAAGTGCAGATCCTTGTCGTCGAGGGGGACCGGCTGGCCGGTGGCGATCGGCCGAGCATCGATGATCAGGTGGTGGTGGCCGCTCGTGTGATCCAGGGGATCCTCACCGGCCGGCCGCACCTTCAATCCCTCGACGCCGAACTCGATGTTGACGGTGGACGGGACGGTGGCAGCGTCCTTCAGGTTCTTGAAGTACACCTTGCCCGGGCCGCCGGGCGGCCGGAAGTCCTGGGCGGTGGCGTTGAGCACGAATCCGAACATGAGGGCGAGTACGGCGAGGGCGACACGAGCCATGACATCCTCCTGAGGTCTTTCAGGTCGAGCTCCTTCATCTTGTTGGAGGTCTCCAACCCCGCGTCTGGTTCCCCGGCGACGAATGGATTTTTGCGCAAATCTTTGCCATCGGGCAACACGGGTATCGATGCGGTCGTCACAACAGTGAATCAGGCTCGGTGCGTTTCGTGGTGACCCCCCGAAGGGGAGAACGGTGGATGACGATGACGAAGAGGTCGCGTATAGGCTTCGCCGCACTGCTGTCGGTGCTCCTGCTCAATGCGCCGGCATTTGCGGCGGATGAATCCAGCGCCAGGGAGGGTGCGCAGCAGGTCGAAAGCGGCGCCAAGCAGATCGGCAGGGACGTCGAGGATGCAACCAAGGGAATCGGCACCACGGTGGTCGGTGGCGCCAAGACGGCCGGCTACGAGATCAAGGGGGCCTGGAGCAAGGCGAAGAATGGGGCCGTATCGTTCGGCCACCGCGTCAGGAACTTCGTCACGAAGCTGTTCAACGACTAACGCACGGTTCACGCGAGAAGCCAGGGGGACGCAATGAATCGACTTCGGAGTACCGCAGTGATCGTGGGACTTTGTGCCGCGCTGACCGCCAGTTCCGCGTGGGCAGAGAGCAGCCCGTTCGTCGGCCGGTGGCACTGGAACCGGGCGCAATCCACTCTGCCACCCGGCGAGCCGGCGCCGAACGATCTCACGAGCGAAATCTCGAGAGCGGATGGCAACTACGTGACATGGTCGGTAACGATCGTCACCCCAGACGGTCAATCACATGTGGTGCCGTTCGACGCTGCGACCAACGGCGAGTCCTATTCCATCAGCAGCGATACGACCGCGTCGGCCCGTCTGACCGGTGACACTCTTCAGGCGACGTTCAAAGGCCCGACCGGTCAATCGGACGCCCAGACATGCACCGTCTCGGCGGACCAACAGCAGATGACATGCAGAGGCGTACTGACCGATGGAGACGGCCAGACAGCGAACTATGTCGACGTCTACGACAGGATGTAGATCGCTGATGGCTGCATGGGCGCGGGTAAACACGATGAACTACAGAGAACGGAGGCGGCGATGAATCACGGCCGAATATTGACGAGGACCATACTGCTGCTGATCGGCGTCTGTCTTGCCCTGTCCGCTTGCGTGGCGGAGCCCATTGGTTACGGCTACGACGGATACGCTTACGGCTGGGGCGATGGCTGGGATCATGGTGGCTGGGGCCACGGCTTTGCGCATGGGCATGAGGGGTTCGGCGGGCATGGCGGCTTCGGCGGGCATGGTGGTGGTGGCGGGCATGGCGGCGGAGGCGGCGGCCACCGCTAAGACAGGGAGACGCCGCAAAGCATCAGGCATACCGGCGCAGCCACTCGGATTGACCGGCTGGTGGAGGGGCACCGTCCGGATGGGGCCATGGACGCCCGCCGGCCGCGGAGGACGGCGGCCGCTACCGCCGCGCAGACCATCAGGGCGCCCGCGACGGCTCCGGCCGGCGTCGCGGCGAGCGCCCGACCCGCCGAGGCCGGCGAAGAATTGCGGCTCGCTCGTCAAGGACGGGAACCGCCCGACGCACACGACGATCGGCAGACGCACTCCCGCATCGTCGCGCCTACGAAGGGCGCTATATCGCGCTCGCCGCGATGTTCACCGTGAGGGCGAGGAGCGCGGCGTTGAAAAAGAAAGATACGACGCCGTGAGCGGCGACGGTGCGGCGGATCTCTTTGGTCGTGATGCCCACGTCGGAGACCTGCGAGGTCATGCCGATAACCAGCGCGAAATAGACGAAGTCCCAGTAGTCCGGCTCCTCCGCACCGCCCGGGAACGCCAGCCCGCGGACGCCACTCTCGTCGTAGAACTCGTGCGCATAGTGCAACGCGAAGATCGTGTGGATGAAAGCCCAAGACAGCACGATCGTGATCGTCGCGAGGATGAGCTCGACTGGCCGCCGCGGCGCTGCACCGGTCGCGGAGGTGCCCAGCAATGCGACGATGGCGAGGAGACTGGCCAGTGCCGCGGCGACGGTCAGGACCAGGATGACAATCGCCCCCTCGTCCTGACCCGCGGCGCGGCGACGGATCTGGTGCACATCGGCCCGCGTCATCATCTCCAGGGCCAGCATCACATAGAGCCCCACGCTGATGTCCCAGCCGACGAGGCCACGCATCACCGGTCTCCAGTCGGTCAGGGCGGCGAGCGCCACGGTGGCCACGATGCCAACCATGGAAGATGCGAACAGTCGGGGCCGGGCCCGAATGATCCGCCACACCCAGGGTGCTCGCCGAGTCTTCCGATTGTCGGTCTGCATCAGGATCTCAGGACTCGCCCCTCAAGCCCGCGCCGCAATCAAAACATGCGTCCGCCCGCTCGCCCCGTAGCGGCGGGCGCCGCTCAGTAGGCCCATGCGCTCCTCGATCCCGTGTATCCATCTCTGGGCATTGGCGCCCCTCCCCGCGTGCGCTACCCCTGGTAACCGTAGTCTTCGTCAGGATCAGGGCTCGTGGCGTGCTCCGGCCGGGCCGACGGCCACGCCTGCCGGCTGTTGCTCATCCCCGCGGATGAGCGTGGCCAGGAGGCCGGCGGCCGCCACCGCCGCGCAGACCATCAGCGCGCCTTTGAACCCAGTGAGAAAGGTCTGCTGCAGGGCCGCGATGTTTTCAGGGGCGACGGCGCCGGCCGACGTCGCGGCGAGCGCCCGACCCGCCGAGGCGCCGCCGAGGCCGGCGAAGATGGCCCCCGCCAGCGCGACGCTGAGGCTCTGGCCGACCACGCGCCCGGTGGCGAGCAGGCCGGAGGCCTCGCCCTGCTTACCCGGAGGCACGGCGTTCATCAGCGCGCGCGCGTTCGGCGTCTGGAACATGCCCTGGCCGACGCCGGTGAGGACCAGACCCCCGATGACCTCGCCGAGGGTGCTCTCCGCGTCGAGCCGCGCCAAGAAGAGCAAGCCCAGGCACGCGAGCGCCAGTCCACCCGCCGCGAGCCAGCGCGAGCCAATGCGATCGGCCAGCGAGCCGCTCACGGGTGCCACGACCGCGATGGTGAGGGGGAGGGGCGTCAGAAGCAGGCCGGATTTCTCGACGGAGAAGCCGCGCAGCTCTTCGAAGTAGAACGGGAGCATGAAGCTGACTGCGAAGAGCGCCAGCATGGCGAGCGTCATGCTACCGAGGGATGAGGCGAGCATGCGCTCGCGGAAGAGCGAGAGGTCGACGATGGGCCGAGGGGCGCGGCGCTCGACGAGACCGGCACCGACGAGGGCGACGGTACCGACCGCGAGGCAGGTCAGCAGGCGGACAGAGGCCCAGCCCCACTCCGGGCTGAACGACAGCCCCACCGTCAGGAGCGCGAACCCCACCGCGAGCAGCCCGGCTCCCGGCACGTCGAATGGCTCGCGCCGGCGTGGGCCGGAGCGAGGGAGCACGGCCTGAGATGCGAGCAGAGCCAGCACGCCGAGGGGCACGTTGAGGTAGAAGATCCATCGCCAGCTCAGGTGCTCCGTGATCAATCCGCCGAGGGTCGGGCCCAGGCTCGTACCCAAGGCGAACACCACCGCGTTGACGCCGAGGGCCCGTCCGCGCCCGCCGGGCGGGAAGGCATCGGCGATGATCGCCAACCCGGGAGCAAAGATCAGGGCCCCGCCGAGCCCCTGGAAGGCGCGGGCGAGGACGAGCAGCGCCAGGGAAGGGGCGGCACCGCAAAGCATCGAGCCGACGGTGAAGGTGGCGAGGCCGGCCAACCACACTGGCTTGCGCCCCACCAGATCCGACAGGTGCCCGAACGGCAGGAGCGTGGCCGCGATGGCGACCAGGTACGCGATGATCACCCACTCGGCGGCGGCGCCGACGGGCGTGCCAAACGTCCGCGCGATCGAGGGCAGGCCGATGTTGACGATCGAGGCATCGAGCGCGGTCATGAACGTTCCGAGCGCGACGACGACGAGAATGGCCCACCCGTGACGGGGCTCGCCCGATAGGTGTATGTCTCGGTCTCGTTTCATTCGATCTCCGGTCTCGCACTCCTTTCGAGGCCGGTTGACGGCCGAGCGGAGGAACGTTGGCTGGCCTTTTCGCAAGAACGCGCAAGGCCGGGAGGGCCTCGCGGAGCGATGAGCCGTCGCCACCCTCATCGAATACCCGGCAGCACGAGGTGGAAAGTGGCGCCATGGTCCGGGTTCGCCGTGGCCCAGAGCCGACCCCGGTGGTTGTCAATAATCGAGCGACTGATCGATAGCCCCATGCCCAGCCCATCCGCCTTCGTCGTGTAGAACGCCTCGAACAGGCGGGCCGCCTCGTCCTCCCCGAAGCCGACCCCGGCATCCTCGACCGCGACGACTGCCCACGGGCCATCGTCACGGTCTTCCACGGTCGAGCGCACGACCAGCCGGCGTCGTTGCGGCGGGACCTCCCGCACGGCCTCGGCCGCATTCATCAGCAGGTTCAGGAGGACCTGCTGGAGCTGGATCCGATCGCCCATGACCGCGGGCACGTCCGTCGCCAGGGACATCTCCAGAGTTATCCCGTGTCGCCCCAGCTCGGGCCGGACGAGGGGATGCACCTCGCGGATGACCCCGGCCAGGTCGCACGGCTCGTGGGGGACCGACGATCGCGACAGCAGGGCCCGGATCCGCGTGATCACCTCCGCCGCCCGGTCGCCGTCCTTCATGATGGCCGCCAGCGCTTCCCGGACGCTGTCGAGGTCGGGCCGATCTGCCGCCAGCCAATTGAGGCAGGCGTTGGCGTCGGCGACGATGGCGGCTAGCGGCTGGTTGATCTCATGCGCGATGGAGGCCGCGAGCTCGCCCAGCGTCGTCACGCGGGTGACGTGCGCGAGCTCCGCCTGCGACCGCTGCAGCGCTTCCTCGGCCCGCTTGCGCTCGGTGATGTCGTTGTTGGTCTCGAGCGTTCCCGCAGGCCGCCCCTGGCCGTCTCGCTGCAAGGACCAGCGGCTGGCCACGACGACCTTGGTCCCGTCCCGTCGCGTGTGAATGAGTTCGCCGTCCCAACGCCCCGTGCGAATCAACTCAGCCTTGATGTCTTCAAACGGCGCGGGGAAGACCGTCTGGTTCAGGTCGTGCGAATTCTTGCCGACCGCCTCGTTCCTCGTCCGCCCGTACAATTCCTCGGCGCCCCGGTTCCAGTAGGTGATCACGTCGTTCACATCGCGCACGAAGACCGTGTCGTGCGTCAGATCGAGGAGTGCCGCTTGCTCTCGTAACGTCTCCGTCGACTTGCGCACTCTGGACACCAAGTGAGTGATGACCGCTGAGGTTGTCAAAAAAGCAATGATGGCCACGGCATTGAGCGGATCGCTTACGTGAAAAGAGAAAATCGGTGGCGCGAAGTAGTACGCCAAACACCCAACTCCGATGAGCGAGAGAATGGCCGATAAAAGGAAGCTGCCCTGGAGGGACAGCAGAGTGATAAGAATCAGATACAGAACCGCAGTCGTAGCGAGATCGAGCCCGAGACGGAAGCAGACAAAGGTTAGCAGGGCGAGAGCAATGCCACCGGACAAATATTGAGCGACTGCGCGCCAGAATCTATAGCCTTGCTTGTGCAGCATGAGACTCACCTCTGCAACATGTGGCGATGGAACTGTAGCCGCTCTCGCGGTAGCGCGCCGATCGTGTCAGAGCGCGCGGGACAAGTCAAACCGGAGCCTCGAGGCGGCGAGCGGGAGCTGTCCACCGGAGCGATCTGGACAGACCGCTGGGACCGGGTCCTTGTCGGGCTTGGAGACCCGGTGCTACGCTTGCCCACGCCGTGGCCGCCCCGCCTCCTCCGCGCGATCCGCTCTTCGAGGTCGAGCACCTCTCGCTCGCCTATGCCGGATCCCGCGGCCAGCCCCCGACCCCCATCCTCAAAGACGTGTCGGTCGGGGTGGAGCGGGGCGGCGCGCTCGTCCTGGTCGGCCCCTCGGGCTCGGGTAAGTCCACGCTGCTTCGGTGTCTCAATCGTCTCGCCGAGCCGACCAGCGGCCGCGTGCGCTTCGACGGGCGCGACGTCCGCTCGCTCGATCCTCGCGAGCTGCGCCGCCGCGCAGCGCTCGTCATGCAGACGCCCGTGCTCTTCGAGGGCTCCGTGCGGGACAATCTCCGGGTCCGGCCGGCGGGCACCCCGGGCGACTTCTCGGACGCGAGCCTGGCCGCGGCCGTCGTCGAAGTGGGCCTCGACGCGGGGCTGCTCGATCGCGACGCGGCGACCTTGTCCGGAGGCGAAAAGCAGCGGGTGACGATCGCACGCGCCCTCCTGCGCGACCCGCAAGCCCTGCTCCTCGACGAGCCAACCTCCGCGCTCGATCCGCCCAACGCCGCCCTGGTGGTGGAGACGGTCTCGCGCCTCCGCGAGCTGCGCCGCCTCACGATCGTCGCGGTCACGCACCAGACGGACCTCGTGCGCCGGCTCGGCGGCGGCCTCCTCTACCTGGTGCGGGGAGAGGTCGTGACGTACGAGCGTGCCGACGGCGCCGTGACCGACGCAAGGCTCCTGGCGTTCCTCGCCGGCGAGCATGCCTCTCCAGCCACCGGCCGTCCATGAGCGCGGCGGGCTCCGTCCTCGACCTGTCGCTCCCGCAGCTCGCGCTGGCGCTGCTGCTGGTCGGCGTCGTCATCATGATCTCGGTCCGCCAGGAGCTCGGCATCGGCCGCGACCTCGTGGTGGGCTCACTCCGCGCCATCGTCCAGCTCTACCTGGTCGGTCTCATCCTGGCCGTCGTCTTTCACGCCGCGCGGTGGTACTGGGTCTTGCTGATCCTCGCCGTGATGACGGCCGTCGCGGCACAGGCGGCCACGTCCCGGCTCGCGAAGCCCATACCAGGTGCTCGCGGGATCGCGGCGCTGGCGCTCACGGTCTCGACGGCCGTCACGCTCGCCTATGTCATCGGCGTCATCGTGCAGGTGCGGCCGTGGTACGACCCTCAGTACATCATTCCCATCGCCGGGATGATCCTGGGCAGCGCCATGACGAGCGCGGCCCTGGCCGGCGACCGTCTCCAGGGCGATCTTCGCGTCCGCGCCGACGAGGTCGAGGCGAGGCTCGCCCTCGGCTTTTCCGGGCGCGAGGCGGTTCAGCCCATGGCGCGGGCGGCGCTCCGCGCGGCGATGATCCCGACGGTGAATGGCATGATGACGGTCGGGCTCGTGCAGCTGCCCGGCATGATGACGGGGCAGATCCTGGCCGGCTCTTCGCCGCTCCTGGCTATCAAGTATCAGCTGGTCGTGGTCTTCATGCAGGCGGCGGCCACGGCCCTGGCCTCGCTGCTCTTCGTCCGGCTCGCGGCGGGGCGCTATCTCACGCCGGCCCACCAGCTCTGCCGCCATCTACTCTAGGGTCGTCCGTGCAACTAGCCTTGGAGCCCCCAACGGGACCCGAGCGCTTTAGGCTAGCGATTCCACTGCGAGGACGTGTCCGCCGGCGGGCAGCCTAGATGCCCGCGAGCACTCCTTTTTCTGACCGATTCCCCCCGGGCCCGAGGGTTGAGCTACCGGGCCCTCGCCCGCCCATTCACATGTTCCCCCACCCTCGCCCATCGGTTTTCGCCCAGGACCCTGCCTGCGGCGGGCCGTCCAGGGCGTTCAGAAACCCCGCCAGGGCCTCTGGAGACGGACCTCGAACCCCGTATATCCCCGGAGGCCTCTCAGGGCCATTCAGCCCCGGCCCCCGGCGGAGGCACCCATGAAGGGCGCAACATGTCACTTCTGCGGCCAGAACTTTCGTAACACGCAGGCGGTCCGAGCCCACCTCAAAGGCTGCGCTGCCTACCGGCAGCTGCCTAAGGCAACGGTGCCTAGTATAGGCAGCAAGGCTGCGACGCTAAGCGGGCGCGGCCTCGACCCCGGCAGCCGTCCCGCTCCAGACCCTGGTCCGCTGAAAGATCCCCTCCGACGCCAACCGCCGCGGATCGCCACCGATCTGTCTCCAGACCCTTACCAGAAGGTCTTGTGCCGGGAGGTGATTCAGTCGGTGAAGGACAGGGTGATCGGCTCGTGGTGGCAGCCGGGCCACACGATCCCGTAGTGGTGAAGAAACCGATTGATATCGATCTCGGCCGTTGAAGCAGCAAAGAGATCGAGGATGGTGTTCCACTTCTCACGCGTCGCATCAACTCCCTTGTTGGTTGGCTTCGTTAGACGCGCGAGATGATTCTTCACCAGGTCGGATACGGTGAGATCCTTGCCTCGCGTGTTAAGGGTCTCGAAGATGAGATAGGCGTCATCCTCGTTAGTAAGTTCGATGAGAATAAGTTGAAGGCGGAGAGCCTTGTCACGAATCGTGAGGAGCTTGCCCTTCTTGGCATCGGCCTTCTTCGACTCCGTGAGAGTCTGATCTGCTTCAATTCCTGTAAGCGTGCTTTGAATCTGATTTCGGAGGAACTCGTAAGCGGCCTTGAGGGCCTCTTCCTCCGGTCCCAGCGATTTCGACAGCTCTGGTGGCCCGTACTTCTGAATGTGCTCCTGCAGGAAGGGATATGACGACTCCGTCTGAAGCACGTACTGGGTCTGATTGTTGATGTCGGGGCGCTCAATGAGCTGCTGTACGCCGGTGGCGAGACCCTTGTGCCCAAGCGCATCGAGGTCGTCGCGCACTGCTGCAAGGAGGAGCGTCAGGGTAGTAAGGCGCTGCTGGCCGTCGACCACAAACAGGGGTTCGTACGGCGACTTGGATTTGTACACGACAAATGATCCGATGAAGTAGTCAGGATCGTCTGCCGTAACGGCATCGTTCCAGAAATCCTCGACGTTCTCGCGGTCCCAGGAGTAGGGGCGCTGAAATTGGGGGATCCTATAGAACGCGCTCTTGAGGAGCCAATCAGGAGACTCCTTGGCCAGAGCCTGGTTTCACGCTGCTGAATGTGATCCTTCTTAGACTACGATTATCCGGTCAATCCTGCGCAAAAGCATTTGTTTTTGAGCTGGCATCTTCTGCCTTCGGAACGCCTCTGAAAGCGCGTCCTTTCGCGGACCTCCTCAGTGACGTTTTTGACCCCGGCATCACACGGAATGCTGTAGTCACAGTCAACCCAGGAGTCCAGCGTAGCCTGAACGTCGCGTTCAGCGGTGTTACAGGCCGGTCCCGGTTCGCGCGTGGCCGTCCTTGACCGGCGCCAGCCGCGCACCTATGCTCCGGCCCCCGGGCTGCCGCGGCTTGCAGCCGGGATCGGCGCCAGCGGCCTGCGGCGAAGGGTTTGAACCCCTTCGCCCTACTGTGCGCCGACACATGCGCGGAAGGCCCGACAAGGCATCGCGTCAACCGGGCGAGTTGGGGCTTCACGCCAGATCCTCGCCAACCTGGGCGCCTCCCGGTCTCGCCGGAAAGTCCCGGCCCGGCCCCACCCGGTGCCGCCGAGGCTCACCCGGGCTCTCCCGCCGGGCGAGTCGGTAACACGGAGATCGCGAGACCCCCAGCGCTGCTGGTCTGTGTCGAGGGAGATCTGCCCTGCACGCGCAGTTCTTGACAACAGAGCGGCCGCCGGAGCAATTTCGTGCAGATATCGGCGTCGGTAGAACGTGGCTTTACCGCCGCGTGGCGGTGGGGACGGAGTGGTGCCGCGCAGGCAGGGATCGTCAGGGGTTACGGCCGGCGGCCGCATCCTCCTTCTCTGGCGCCGGCTCGACGAGCCGAATCAGCGCGGGCAGGACCACGAGCGAGGCGATGAGGCTCGCGGCGCTGCCGAGGGTGAGCAGGAGTCCCAGGCTCTGAATGCCGCGATGATGAGCGACCAGCAGGCTACCGAACCCGGCGATGGTGGTGAGGCCATTGAGCGCGACCGCCACGATCGTGCTGCGAGGGAAGAAGGGGCCGCCGCGCTCTCGCGCCTCCATGAGGCGGGTGACGACGTTCACGCCGTATTCGGCGGAGGCCCCGATGATCAGCGGCGCCCCCCAGACATTGGCGAGGTTGAGCTGGAGGTCGAAGAGATGCATCAGGCCCATTAGCCAGAGTGAACCGAGGACCAGCGGCGTCAGGGCGAGAACGGTGTAGCGAAGCCGCCGGATCATGAGCGCGCTGATGAGGCTGACGAGCCCGAACGCATACAGCATTCCCCGTCGATAGGCGCGTTCCATCCGGACGATGGACTCGTAAGCGATGACCGGGCTACCCGTGACGTCGGGGTCGATCGAGCGCAGCTCACCGACGAACCGGAGCGCGCCTTCCCGGTCCCACACGTTCACCCTGGGGTGGATCTGGAGGAGGAACTGCCCGCCCTCACTGATGAACTTGCGGCGGAGCTCGGCGGGCACGTCGTCCGGCTTGATTCCCCGGTCGCCCGCATTGCTCCGAAGCAGGCGGAGCTTGTCGATGAAATCGCCGGCGACGGCCGCCTCATACCGCGTCAGGGCCGCCTCGGCGCGGGGCCGGTCCATGCTCGGGAGGACGTCGAGGAGGTCCGCGAGCTGACGGCTGATTGCCGTCAAGCCACCGGCCGGCTCGGCCCCGCCCGCCTCGGCGGTGGCGATGTCGACGCGCCGCTTCAGGGCTGTGAGCGCGACCTCGAGGTGGCTGAGGTGCACCCCGGGAGGTGAGCCGATACGAAGGTCGGCGACGAGTGGCGCGAAATCCCCGATGATCTTGAGCTTCGCCGATTGCTCGTCCGGGATCACGAGGAGCGCGCTGTCGACATCGGCCACCGAAGGGAGTCGCGCGAAGGCGTCCCGCTTGCGCCGCAGCTCGTCGAAGGACGTCGCCGTCGACAGCGCGGCGAAGCTCGATCGTGCCTGTGCCCTGATGATCTGCTCCTCCCACGTCACGGACTCCGTGTCCCTCGCCTGGAGATGCAGGAGGTTGTAGTCGAAGGTGATGGTCCGCGCGGACGACAGCGAGAGCGCCGTGACGATGGCCGCGCCCGCGAGAACTGGGAACGGGCGGCGGCTGAGGGAGTCGATGAGGGAGGCGTCCGCGCGCCGGGTGGCGACGACAGCCCCGACATCCGACCGTCCGAGGGATGCTCGACGGCGCCCCATCAGCACCAGCACCGCGGGGAAGACGGTGAGCATCGAGACGAATGCCGCGAGCAGGGACGTGCCCGCGATGAAACCGAGCTCCTGCACTCCGTGGAAGTCGGTGAGGAGGAGGGCGTAGAACGTGGCCGCGGCGGTGAGGGCGCCCAGCAGAATACCGGGTCCTGTCCGCGCTGCGGTGATGTCGAGGGCCGTGGCGACGTCGCGGCCGAGCGCCACTTCGTCGTTCTGGCGGAACAGCACGTAGATGCCGTAGTCGATCCCGAGGCCGATGACGATCGAGATGAACATGACCGAGAACACGGTGAGATGCCCGACCGTGAGGGTGATGAGG
>WNEZ01004976.1_pt1 | contig 11619 bp, 7 predicted proteins | sample 5400521 | NCBI WGS metagenome assembly WNEZ01 (sample SAMN13153339, study PRJNA577476) | soil metagenome | isolation source: 120 cm saprolite under Douglas fir tree site 2 hole 1 replicate 1 | place: USA:California | collected 2015-04-18
CATCGTCTTGGGTGTCGCTGGCGCTGAATGGATGGCTCAGTGCCGTGGGCATTCCGGGAGCCGACAGACTCCCATCAGAATTCACCTTGTAAGGGTATATCGTGGGCGGAGTAGACACACAGGGTGTAAACGACGGTCCGCACGGCGAGACACAGTTGACGCCTTGCACACACGGAATGCCCTGATTCAGAACGAAAGCCGTCGCGCCCGTCGGGTCCAGCAAAATGTTTATCGGAAGTCCGCACGCACCCGCCGTCGCGCAGGTACTGGCATTCGAATTGATCAGCGACAGGTTCCCGCTGTTCAAATCAATGGCAAACATGCTCACGGAGTTCCCCGCACCGTTACCGCCCTGGGTCAGCACATACAAGAGTCCCGATGGCCGGGAAGAGGAACTGCCACAATTCAACAGAAACAAACTCAGGGCACACATGGCCACGAGCGCAACGACTCCGCCTAATTTCTTCGACATCTGTTCTCCCAGCCGCTTCCCGTCCGCAGGCGATGCCCTGCCAGCCGTCACGGAGACTGAAGCTTGTGGCTGAAATATATTTGTGTATCAGGAATGAGCGGGAAGAGCAAATCCCTGAGCAGGACGACCTGCCGGAATCCGGATTTCAACTTGAAGCCCACCCTCTTTGCGGTTGGATGCGCGAAGTTGCCCGCCATGCAGCCTGATCGCCCGGTCCGCGATCGAGAGGCCCAGACCCGCCCCGCCGGTCTGGCGGTTGCGAGCATCGTCCAGCCGATAGAACGGCTCAAATATCTTTTGCAGCGCTTCGTCTGGAACGCCCGGACCGGAATCAAGCACGTGAACCACAATTTCTTCACCCGTCGCGGACAGCTGCCGCTCCAGTCGCACCTCCACCGTTGTGCCTTCAGCAGTATAGCGCGTTGCGTTCCTTACCACGTTTTCAACCGCGCTTCGTAGCAAGTCGGGGTCGGCTTCCACCAGAAACTCATCCGCGGCATCGGCCGGCGGATCGATTGCCGAAGTCACGCGGCAACCACGCCCCGGATTTTCGTACTCGGCGTCGCGCGCCACCTGCTCCACCAACTCCCGCAGGGATAATTTGGTCTTTCGTATGCCGTCGGTCCCCGACTCCAGCCGTGAAATTGTCAGCAGCCGCTGGATCAGTTGATTCAACCGATCCGCTTCCAGTTCGATCCGGTTCAGCGAACTTTCCAGTTCCGGCGCAACTTCCGGGTCGACTTCTGAAGCAGCCCGCTGCCGCGCCAGCCCCAGCGCCACACTCAGCCTGGCCAGCGGGGATCGCAGTTCGTGCGAAACGTCCTTCAGCAGCCGCGATTGCGAGTCCACCAGCCCTTCGATGCGCTCGGCCATGCGGTCAAAATCGCGCATCAGTTCCGTCAGTTCGTCGTGCCGGCCGCGCACCGGCGCACCGGTGCGCGCGCTCAAGTCGCCCGTCGCCAAACTCTGCGCCGCCTTCCGCAGGCGCGTCACCGGACTCGTCATCGACCACGCCAGCAGATAACACATCAGTCCCGACGAAATAACCGCGATCGTGAGTCCCAAGCCCGGTATGTCGTGCGGCCCGAAAAATACTCTCGGCCCCGGCGGCAACTCCAACACCAGCGTGTACCGTTTCCCATCCAGCGTCAGCGCCTGCCGCAAAATGCGGTCGGGCAGCAGACTGTCGATCCATCCATGGTGATGCGGAAGACCTCCGTGCGGTGCGCCGCCGTGCGGCGGAACCCCCTGCCGGGTGTCTTCGATCCAGGGTGGCACCGTGCGTCCAGAAAGTTCGTGGCCCGACGGATCAAAGACGAATGCCCGCACGTGCTGCGTGTGCAAAAGTTCTTCCAGATAGTCATGGGCGCCGCGCTCTCCACCACTCTGATACGCATTGACCGCCTCCGCCAAAATTTGCGGACCCTGGCTCTCGATCCCATGCCGCGCCGGCCGCATGGCAATCGTCACCAGAATCGCCAGCACCAGGAACAGCGCCTGGGCGGCCCAGAATGACAGGAAAATCCTCAGGAAAAGGCTTCTCATTATTATTATTTTCTTCGATTATTTCTTCGTCTTCGTCGACGGCCGCGCAAACATGTACCCCACTCCCCGAATCGTCTTGATGTGGTCTCCATCCTCTTCGGAGTCGCCCAACTTCCTCCGCACCTTGCTGACGTGCATGTCAATGCTGCGATCAAACGGCATGAACTTCCGGCTGAGCACCGCATTCACCAAGCGCTCCCGCGTCACCACTCGACCCGCCTCGCGCAGCAGAACTTCCAGCAGATTGAATTCCACCGAAGTCAGATCGACCGGTTGCCCTGCTCGCAGCACGCTTCGTGTCGCCGGATCCAACTCCACGTCGCCCACACTCAATACTTCCGGTACCCCGTCCTCGGGCCCGACCGGCTTGGTGCGCCGCAGGATCGCGCGGATTCGCGCTACCAACTCCCGCGGGTTAAAAGGCTTCGGAAGATAGTCGTCCGCCCCGATTTCCAATCCAACGATGCGGTCCACGTCCTCGCCGCGCGCCGTTAGCAGAAGCACCGGAATCTTCGATACGCTGCGAATCCGCCGCAGCACTTCGAAGCCATTGATCCCCGGCAGCATCACGTCCAGCACAACCAGCGCATAGTCGCCGGTCAGCGCCTGTTGCAGCCCTTGTTCGCCGTCATGGACCGCCTTCAGGCTGAACCCTTCAGCGGTCAGATACTCCTGCACCAGAGCGCACAATTCGATGTCGTCATCCACCACCAGCACGTGATCCATTCTTCTATTCATCTAACACCTTCGCTCGCCTGCACGCGGTAAAGATTTGTGATTGCGCGACGTTGTCGATCTGGACACGCCTTTACAAAACTTTACCGCGCTTGACCGACTCTTTACGCCATATTTTCGAGAACGGTGTTCATATCTGCATAGATGTGGATGTTCGGGCTGCCTCCCGGACCCCCCAAAGATCCAACAATCCAGGAGAGCAAGTAAGTCCAAAGGAGATCCAAATGAAATCAACTCGTATCCGCATTCTGACCATCGGCGCCGCCGTAATACTGGCGGTGGCCGCTGCGATTGCACAGGGCATGCGCGGTATGCACGGTCATGGTGGCCCCGACGGCGACTTCCACCACATGCTCGCATTTTTCACCGACAAACTCGATCTGACCACCGATCAACAGGCCCAGGTCAAGGCAATCTGGGAAAAAGAGAAGCCTACCCTCGAACCGCTTATGAAGCAGATGCACCAGAACCACGCTGATATGCGCGCCCTCGAGGCCAGCGGTCCCTTCGACGAAGTCAAGACTCGCGCCCTCGCCACGCAACATGCCCAGACCATGGTCGAAGTTGAGGTCCAGCACGCTCGCATTAAGTCCGAAATGGTGCAGGTCCTGACCGCCGATCAGAAGGCCAAGTTGGCCGAGTTCGAGGCCAAGCATCAGGAACACATGCAGGAACACATGAAAGAGCACATGGGGTCTAAGTCGGACTAACTTTTCCGTAGAGACGGGGCTTGCCCCGTCTCCGCATACGCCGGCAAACTGAAAGCGAAGGCGCGACAAGTTAGGAACTGCAAGAGGCGCGGCAGGCCGCGTTTCTACAGAAAAGTCTCTCTCCTTCCGGGTGGGGAACGGAACCTCCAACCTCCGTCCCCGCCCGGCTTTTTAAAAAGTGGAGAAACCATATGGAACGCGCCGACCTGCTCTACTCGGGATTGATGTTCGCCGCCGGCATGCTGTCGCTCTGGACCGCACTGCTGTTCACCGCCACCTTCATTGCCCTTGCACCCGCGCCCAGAAAATCCGCACCCAGCGCTGCTAGAATCTCATCTACAAGAAGTCACGCTCCTACGCATTATGGTGCCGAAGAACCTACGCCCCCTAGTTCCCTATCTGAAGCGCTACCGCAGCGGTCTGTTCTGGGGCGGGCTCTGCGTTCTATTCAATAACGGAGTTTGGATTCTCTTTCCGCAAGTCCTCCGCCTGGCCGTCAATGGTCTTAACTCAGGAGTCACACATCAGAAACTCCGCAACTACGCCCTGCTCATCCTCGCCATCGCTCTAATCAAGGGTATCTTCCAGTTTCTGACGCGCTGGGTGGTCATCGGAATCTCGCGCGATATCGAATTCGATCTGCGCAACGACCTGTTCGGGCACCTTGAGCGCCTCTCCTACTCCTACTACCAGCGCAATCGCACGGGCGACATCATGGCCCGCGCCACCAACGACCTCAACGCCGTCCGGATGCTGCTCGGCCCCGCCATCATGTATTCGGCGAACACTATCGTCTTCACCGCCGGCGCTCTGGGTTTCATGCTCGCCATCAGCCCCAAGCTGACCCTTTACGCCTTCCTGCCGCTGCCTGTTGCCAGCATTGTCATCCAGTATTTCGGCCGCCGCATTCACGAGCGCTTCGAACGGATTCAGGCCATGTTCTCCGACATCTCCGCCCGCGCTCAGGAAAACTTCTCCGGCGCTCGTGTCATCCGCGCCTATGTGCAGGAACAGGCCGAGATCGCCTCCTTCGAAAACGCCAACCAGGAATACATCCGCCGCAGCCTCGGCCTGGTTCGCCTGATGGGAATGCTCTGGCCTACCCTCGAACTTATGCTGGGCGCCGCCGTGGTCATCGTGCTGTGGCTCGGCGGACGAGAAGTCCTCCTGGGAAAAATCTCCGTCGGCGATTTCGTCGCCTTCAACACCTACATGGTGCAGTTGACATGGCCAGTGATCGCTCTCGGATGGGTCATCAACATCTTCCAACGCGGAACCGCATCGCTGGTGCGCATCAACGAAATCATCTCCCAGCAACCCGAGATCGTCGATGAATCCGCGTTAGCTTTTGCCAATGGAGAGACGGGCGTCCCGCCGGGCGAGGACGCCCGGCTCTCCACTAACATCCAAGGCGAAATCGAATTCCGCAATCTTAACTTCGCCTACAACGGCACCTCGGTCCTAAGAGAAATAAACCTGCGCATCCCGGCCAGCTCCAGCCTTGCCATAGTAGGCCCCACCGGCTCCGGCAAGACAACGCTCGTTAACCTCATCCCACGCATCTACGACGCCGAGCCCGGCGCCGTCCTAATCGACGGACGCTCCATCCGCCAGTTCCCTCTCGACTCCCTGCGCCGCCACATCGGCTTCGTTCCGCAAGAGACGTTCCTCTTCAGCGACACCATCCGCGAAAACATCGCCTTCGGCATAGCGCAAGAAGATGGCGAGGCGAAGCTGGACGACATCAAAGTCGCCGCCGAAGCCGCCAACATCGCCCAGGACATCGAAAGTTTCCCCGAAGGCTACAACACCACTGTCGGCGAACGCGGCATCACTCTTTCCGGAGGCCAGAAGCAGCGCACCGCCATCGCCCGCGCCCTTCTCCGCAGCCCCCGCATCCTCATCCTCGACGACGCCCTCTCCAGCGTCGACACCCACACCGAAGACAAAATCCTCAACCATCTGCGGGAGATCATGCACGGACGCACCACTATCTTCATCTCCCACCGAGTTTCCACCGTCCGCAACGCCGACTGCATCGCCGTCCTCCACCAGGGACGGATCGTAGAACTAGGCACCCACGACCAACTTATCGCCCGCAACGGTTATTACACCGATCTCTATAACAAACAGTTACTAGAAGAAGAGCTAGCCGAAGTCTAGTTCGCTCGTGTAGGGACGCTAGTGTGGGGAAGCTAGTGTGGGGACGGGCGCCTCGCCCGTCCAAGCCGGGCGAAGCCCGGCAGCTGCCGGTGGTCACCTCGCTCTAGACTCACTCCAGCCCGTGTGTGCGGCTGACACTCCCAACCGCCGACAGCCGGATAACCCTCAGCTAGGTAAAAAATCCACCTAACAGTGCCGACTCATACAACCCCACGAGGAATAACTTGCTCAGACAAGGAGAAAGTAGTAATAATGGGTGCTTCGAAGTCCCCGACAATCCTACTGCGCTACGGAGTGACCATGCCACGCTTGTCATCGGCCTTGCTGTCCTCGCCCAAACTTTCGACTCTCATCCTCTGCACCCTGATCTTCTCAACGCTCAGTTTCGCGGCTCCGCCGAATCGCGTTACGACGCCAATTGTCGGCGCGCAAACCGTGCGGCTCGCAGCTGGCGTGCCCATGCAGGCCCGGCCCGAATTCGATCAAGGCGCGGTTGATCCCTCGCTCAAAATGACCGTGACTCTGCTCACAGTGCCCTCGGCCTCCCAACAGCAGGCGCTGACCAAGCTTCTCGCCGATCAGCAAAATCGTAGCTCCGCGTCCTATCACAAGTGGCTCACGCCGGAGCAGTATGCTGATCGCTTCGGCCTTAGCCTTAGCGACGTCGCCAAGTCGACTGCCTGGCTCCAATCGCAGGGATTTAGCGTCGTCGAAACCGCCCGCGGCCGCAATTGGATCGTCTTCACCGGAACTGCTGCCCAAGTCGAGAAATCATTCCAGACCCAGATCCACAATTTCAAGTCCAACGGAGAAACCCACTTCGCCAACACAACCTCGCCTGCGATTCCAGCGGCTCTGTCGGGGGTCGTCGTCGGCCTACGCGGATTGAATAATTTCCCGGCGAAGTCTAACGCTCGACGCGCGCAGCCCGGCTACACCCTGACCGTCGGCAGCAACTCATTCCTGTTCGTGGCTCCCGGAGACATTGCCACCATCTACGACGTCAACACGCTTATTGGCAGCGGCACCGACGGCACTGGACAAAAGCTCGCAGTCATCGGACAAACCGACATCTATCTCGACGACCTCAATAATTTTCGCAGCGGCTTCAACATCAACGCAGTCACCGGCTGCACTACCAATGCAAACGGAGTGATCACCTCGTGCAGTGGCGGGAATTTCCAATACGTATTTGCCGAGCCGTCCGGCAGCGACCCGGGCTCACCCGGCTCGCTTGGAGATCTGGCCGAGGCCGACATCGACCTGGAATGGTCGAACGCCGTAGCGCGCAAGGCCAGAATTGCTTATGTCAACGCTCCCCTGACCGGCGTCTTCACTGCCGCATACCACGCCATCGACCACAACATCGCTCCGGTGATCACCATGAGCTACACTGCCCCCTGCGAGCTCTTTGAAGGAAGCTTTTTCGCTGCGGACGAAGCTGAGCTTCAAAAGGCGAATTCGTTTGGCATCACGTTCATGAATTCGAGCGGCGACACTGGCGCCGCCGAGTGCGACTTCGGAACTAACCTGGCAGTAACCGGATACGCGGTCGCCTACCCTGCCAGCAGCCCAGAGGTCACCGGCGTTGGAGGAACGTCAGTCCCGGCTATCGCCCCGGATGAGTTCACTTCGCAGTACTGGAACTCATCAAATGGTACCGACGGCGGCTCCGCTTTGGGCTATATCCCCGAGCAGCCGTGGAACGACGCTGAGGAATTCGGTCTGATTTGTTCGCAAACAACACCTCCCCCCTTCTGCGCCAACTTTGGAATCACGGATTGGGCCAGCGCGCAAAACTTCATCGGCATTGCTGCCGGCGGCGGCGGCGTCAGCAACTGTTTCACGACTGACACGAACGGCGTTTGTAATGGCGGCTTCCCACAACCCTCCTGGCAGGCTGGCATTAGTGCGAGCGTCGTAAATCCCAGCGGTGCTGGCGCGACGACTACGCCCGCCCGCTACTCACCAGATGTGTCTCTATTGGGCTCCGCGAACTTCCCCGGCTACATCGTTTGTACGGCACAGAGCGTATTTGGTGGGAGCAGCAACACCAGCGTCTGCTCTGGTGGCCCCGCCGGAATTACAAGTATGCTTACCGCTTGCGTGAATGGAACTGGACCTTGCTCCATCTTCGGCGGCACGTCTGTATCGAGCCCGGTTTTTGCCGGCATGGTAACCCTGCTCAATCAGTACGTAGTAGCGCAGGGCGTCCAAACGGTTCCCGGCCTCGGCAACATCAATCCGATGCTGTACTCTCTGGCAGCGGCGAATTCCACCAACAAGGCCTTTAATTCTGTCATCACGCCCAACACTGGCTCGTTCTCAAATGGCGCCTTCTGTTCGCCAGGCACCCCCACGTCGGGGATTCCCGCGGACCCGTGGCCCGCTGCCTTACAGTGCCCCAGTTCGGGCTTCCTTGGCTTCAATGCTTTTGATTCAGACTCTACCACCGGCTATAATCTCGTGACCGGCCTCGGTTCTGTCGACGTCGGCAACCTTTTCACCGCCTGGGTTGCCGCCTCACTTGCCTCTACCTCCACCGCCCTTACCTCCAGCCCGAATCCGGCGAATTTTGGTGTCTCGGTGACCTTCACGGCGACCGTTAGTACCACCGGTTTAAACCCGCCCACCGGTACGGTGACTTTCAACGATGGCACCACAGCTCTCGGCACAGGCACACTTACCGCCCAAGTGGCAACCTTCGCAACCTCCACACTAGCTCCAGGTACACATTCGATCACCGCCGTCTATGGCGGGGACGCGAACAACGCGGGCAGCACATCCGCAGTGCTGACCCAAACTATTAATCCGGCCACCTTCACCTTCGTCAGCACCCCGGGCACCCCCACCTCGCACACAGTGTTGTCGGGACAGACGACTCTCAACTATAGCTTCACAGCCACACCTACCTCCGGATCGACGTTCGTCAGTGCAGTGAATCTCAGCTGTACTGCCTTCGCCCCGGCTGACCCGACCCTAACGAGCAGCAGTTGTGCCTTTAGTCCGTCTGCGACAATTGCAGCGGGGTCACCCGCATCTACAGTCACAATGACCATAACCAGCACTGGCCCAAACAGCGGCACTGGGACCCAATTGCGGCATCGGTCGGACAACCGTCTGCCTTGGCTGCCACTGACTTTGCCTCTTGCCGGTGTAGTTATGGTTGGCTTCGCGAGACGCAAAATGTCGAGGGGCGCCACCGTGACCGGTATGTGCCTGATGCTGGTACTCGCTGGATTCCTCATCGCCTGCGGTAGCAGTCCGCACCCCATCTCGGTCGCGGTCAGTGGCAGCGCGTCGAGTATCTTTCCCCAGAATACCGGCTGGACGAACTCAACAGCCACCTTCACCGCAACCCTTACCAATGACTCTGGCAATAAGGGAGTCACGTGGGCTGTCACCACGGCCAACGGCGGTACGATCGTCACCGCCGATCCTACCCACGGCACCTACACTCCGCCGACGATCGCTGCCGGCCTGCCGAGCAACGTAACAATCACCGCAACAGCTGTGGCTGACACGAGCAAGACAGGAACTGCCTCCATAGCCCTGAACCCGACGACACTGCCGGGCACGTACACCGTGACCGTGACTGCGGCCGAGACGGGCGCAACGTCGCAGACGGCGAATGTCACGCTGGTTGACCAATAGAAGCTGTCGTGGCAGTGCTTGAATTTGAAAGGGCGCGGACAGGTTCCGCGCCCTTTTTTTCAATATATCGAGCTATCAACTCCTGTCATCCTGAGCGGAGCGAGAACTTCACGAAAGTGAAGGTCTCGCCGAGTCGAAGGACCCATACCCGCATGAGCCACCAAAGAACCTGGCAGGGCGTTCTCTCGATGCTGTCGGACACGTCGACGTCACGGGGAGAACTCCCTGATGCAGCATCAGCAGAAATAACCGGGTTGGGGTCTTTCGACTGCGCAAGGTCATCGGCTTCGCCGATGACCTTGTTCCGCTCAAGATGACAGGGTTTAGAAATGACATTTGATGCCGGCATAACTTTCTGGGCATCGGAGAACGTCCCTTAGGGCCGAATGGTCTGGTTAAGCGCCATGCAATCTATATCTTGCTGGAACGGAGAGAGTTAGAAAGAGGTTTCCAGTAGAGCGGCAAAAGTTGGGTGTGGGGTACCCTCGGATTAGATGGTGGGCAGTGCAGGACTCGAACCTGCGACCTCCTGCTTGTAAGGCAGGCGCTCTAACCAGCTGAGCTAACCGCCCGCTCCGCGCCGATGCGATCACGGCGCGTTTCTGCCGATCGCGAGAAAACTTCTGCGAAACTTATGCCGAGGATACTGGACTCTTACCTTGCTGGTCAAACGAGTGCATGCGGCAAGGAGACGGGGCAAGCCCCGTCTCTACCTGGCGGCTGCTACACTTTCTGCGTGCGAAAGCTAATCGTCAATGCCGATGATTTAGGTCTGACCGCTGGAGTTAATCGAGCCATCATCGAAACCCACAACGGCGGAGTCGTGTCGTCGGCGACATTGATGGCCAACGGCGCCGCGTTCGACGACGCGGTGACGGCGGCCCGCTCGGCGCCGAATCTCTCCGTGGGATGTCACGTTGTATTGGTGGGCGGAACGCCGGTGTCGCCACCGGACGCAGTGGATACATTGCTGGCGATCCGCTCCGCAGAGCCCGACAAATTCTACTCCAGCCTTTCGGCCTTCGCCGCGCGCGCCATGTTGGGGGGCTTCGATCGCGATCAACTGGTCGCGGAAGTCACTGCCCAAATAAGGAAAATTCAATCCGCCGGTCTCCAGGTAACTCATCTCGATACGCACAAACACGCGCACATCTTTCCCGAGATTCTTGCGGCACTGCTGCGAGCCGCGCGGATTTGCGGCGTTCGCGCGATCCGCAATCCGTTCGTTCCCGTGAAAGCGATGCACGCACGGCAATTCAAAAGCAGGCGAGATCTCTGGAAGCGTTATGGCCAGGTGCGCATGCTGCACACCTTCTCCGGGCAATTCCTACAGCGGACCAGGCGCGCCGGACTGCTTACGCCCGATGGTGTGGTTGGAGTGATCGAGACCGGATCGGTGGAGAGTTCCGGCTATAGTGCCCTGCTGCGCCAGACGCTCGCGAGCCTGCCCGAGGGAACATGGGAATTCGTCTGCCATCCCGGCTACAACGACGCCGACTTGCGCGCGGCCGGCACGCGATTGCTCGATTCTCGCGAGGAGGAGCGGCGTCTGCTGAGTTCGACGGAACTGCGACAGTTTCTGGAGGAGCAAAAGATCCGCGTCATCAGTTATCGGGAATTCGCGGAGACGTCCGCGGAAACGCCCGCGAAAATCCGCTCTTGATTGAAGATGGCAGGTATCGAAAGTGGTACTTCGCTCGTTACTGCGCCGGCAAACTTTGCAATATCGCGGCGCTTCCGAGGGCGGTATTATCGCACGATCAGATACAAGGATAGGGCATGGCTGAGCATCGACAAACCGAACCTCGCCTTACTGTGGACCTGCCCGTGCGTCTTTGGGGAATGAGCGCCGAGGGACGACCCTTTTCCCAACATGCTCGCGCTCGGAACATCAGTTCGGGGGGCGCACTGATCTCCGGAGTCGAAAACGAACTGAAAGTGGGTGACGTGATCGGAGTGCAGTGCGACGAGAAAAAGACGCGCTGCACGGTGATCTGGGTGATGAACGCCGGCTCGGTCAAGAAAAATCAAGTGGGGATGAAGCTGCTCGCCGATCAGGAATGCCCGTGGAAAGACTATCTGCCGCTCGACGGCGCGACGGTGACGATTTCTCCCTCCAACCGCCGGCGCTGGCACCGGCATAAGATTTCGCTTCCTCTGGAACTGCGCGACGAGCGCGTCAAGGCGCCGACCCGCATTAGTGCCACCGACGTGAGCGGCAATGGATGCTACCGAGACCATGCTGCCTTTGCCGCTCGGAACTGTGCTGCGGGTGGATTTCTGGCTGGAATCGGAGCACATCAATGTCACGGCGGTGGTGCGGACGTGCGATCCAGGCGT
>WNEZ01007756.1_pt1 | contig 11619 bp, 9 predicted proteins | sample 5400521 | NCBI WGS metagenome assembly WNEZ01 (sample SAMN13153339, study PRJNA577476) | soil metagenome | isolation source: 120 cm saprolite under Douglas fir tree site 2 hole 1 replicate 1 | place: USA:California | collected 2015-04-18
AGTGTGCGCACCGCACTTGCACGATTTTGCCCACGCGTCACTCGCACGTGATGACGCGTGGGCAAAGGCGCGGAACATCCTGCGCGCGCGGATAGGGCGTTGGCGCGCCTTTGCCCACCCTACGCACCTTCGAACACCAACGCGTGGATCGAGAAATTGGCGCCGGCATCGGTCCAGGCGGCGACCGGAGACCAGCCGGCGCCGCGCGCCAGCGCGGCGAAGGATTCGAGCGTGTACTTGTAGCTGTTCTCGGTATGGATCGTCTCGCCGGCGTAGAATTCAATGGCGCGTCCCGCGACCCTGACCTGCTGGCGCTTCCTGCTGACGAGGTGCATCTCGATGCGGCGGCGCGCGCCGTCGTAGAAGGCGCGATGGGCGAAGCTTGCGAGCTCGAAGTCGCCGCCGAGCTCGCGATTGATGCGCGCCAGCAGGTTGAGGTTGAACTCGGCGGTGACGCCGGCCGCGTCGTTGTAGGCGGCATCGAGGACGCCGGCGTCCTTGACCAGGTCGACGCCGATGATCAGCGCGGCGCCGCGTCCGAGCATGGCGCCGGCGTGGCGCAGGAACGCCGCGGCCTCGTGCGGCTCGAAATTGCCGATGGTCGAGCCGGGGAAGAATCCGACATGCGCCGCGCCGGCGACCGCCGCCGGCAGGGAGAACGGCCGGGTGAAGTCGGCCTCGACCGGCAGCACGGCGAGACGCGGATGGTCGCGCCGCAGCGCGTCGGCTTCCTTCATCAGCATCTCGAAGGAGATGTCGACCGGCACATAGGCCGCGATGGCCGGCGCCGCGGCGAGCAGCATCCGCACCTTGCGGCTCGAGCCGCTGCCGAACTCGACCAGGGCCGAGCCGGCGGGGAAAAGGCGCGCGATCTCGGGAGCGCGCTCGCGCAGGATCGCAAGCTCGCAGCGCGTCGGATAATATTCCGGCAGGGCGGTGATCGCCTCGAACAGCCGCGCGCCCGTCTCATCGTAGAAGTATTTCGGCGGCAGCCGCTTCGGCCGCGCCGTCAATCCGGCGACGACGTCGCGCAGGAACGCGGAATCGGCCGCGGCGGCATCGAGAACGGCGGCGGGGGTCTGCACGGCCATCATAAGTTCCCGAGCTCACGCGTACAAATGCGCAAGACTCTCCACGTCATGGCCGGGCTTGTCCCCGCAAATCGGGTTGATCTTACTGCGTCGCAAGGTTCTGCGTTGCGCGTGCAGCAAGCGCAGGCGCTGAAAGCGTTGCCCTCTCCCCTTGTGGGAGAGGGCGGCTCCGACAGCGCAACAGAAAGAAAGGGTGAGGGGTCTATCGAAAAAGCCACCGCCCCCTCACCCACAAGAGCTTGCGGCGAACGCGTCGCTGCCCTCTCCCACAAGGGGAGAGGGCAAATCTTTCCACGGCGCGTTTGCGGCTCGACCTGGCACAGCAAGCGTCGCGCGAACGCTTCTTGACGCAGTAGTATTGACCCGATTTGCGGCACTCCTCGATGCGGAACTCGGGCAAGCCCGAGTTCCGAGGCCATCCACGTCTTTGCGGCTGCCGCGAAGAAAGGCGTGGATGCCCGGCAGCGCAGACAAGTGTACGCAGTCTGCGCACGGCTTGACTGCGTTGCCGGGCATGACGGAAGTCGCGCGGCCGCCGGGCGCGGGCGCCCCGCATTCCGCTTCACTCCATGCGGGCTACAAGCTACGGACTTCATCCTTCGTAATCCAAAAACCGGAGCCCGCTGAACTGCCAGCGCGCCGCCGGATAGAAGAAATTTCGGTAGCTTGCGCGCGCGTGTCCGGCCGGCGTCGCATGCGAGCTGCCGCGCAGGACCATTTGATTGACCATGAACTTGCCGTTGTACTCGCCGATCGCGCCGGCGGGCGCCCGATAGCCCGGATAGGGCAGGTAGGCGCTGCGCGTCCATTGCCAGACCACGCCGAAGGCGTCGTCGAGGAGGTGCGCCGCCACCTCCCATTCCGCCTCGCTCGGCAGATGCTTGCCGGCCCAACGCGCGAAGGCGTCCGCCTCGTAGTAGCTCACATGCGCGACCGGCGCGTCCGGATCGACGGTCGCGAGCCCGCCGAGCGTGAAAGCGAGCCACACGCCGTCGCGCTCGCGCCAATAGCCCGGCGCCGTCCAGCCCTCCGCCACGACCGCGGCCCAGCCGTCGGAGAGCCACAGCGACGGCATCGCGTAACCGCCGTCGGCGATGAACTCGAGCCATTGCGCATTGCGCACGAGGGCGCGCCCGATGCGCGCGGGCGCGACGTGGACCCGGTGCGCGGGACCCTCGTTGTCGAAGCAAAAGCCCGCGCCGTCGAAGCCGACGGTGCGAAGGCCGCAGGATGTCGGTGAGGATGAGCTCCTGGTGCTGCTGCTCGTGATTGAGACCGATCTCGAGGATACGGACGACGTCGGCGAGGTCGGATTCCGCCGCACCGGCGATGAGACGCTCGACCGCCGCGTCGACATGCGCCCGGTATTCTGCGACGCGCTCGCAGTCCGGCCGCGTGATCAGCCCGCGCCGGGGCCGCGCGTGGCGCGGACCGGCGGCGACGTAATACGAGTTGAAGAGATAGGCGAACCGCTCGTCGAACACGCGATAGCCGGCAAGCCGCGGCAGCAGCAGGAACTGCTCGAAGAACCAGGTGGTATGCGCCCGATGCCATTTGGTCGGGCTCGCGTCCGGCATCGACTGCACGGTCTGGTCCTCGGCAGCGAGCGGCGCGGCGCGCCGCTCGGTCTCGGCGCGCACGGCGCGGAAGCGCTCGCGCCAGCGGCCGCGGACATCCGCCGCGCCGGCGGGGGCTTGCTCCTCGGTGCGGTTAAGGACGGATGGCGCGGGCGGCATGCCCAATCCGGGGTTGGAGAAATCGACCGGCGAAAGACAGGAAACCGCTTCAAGGCAACGTGGTTCCCGTCAGTATATGGGAGCCGGGACCGCCCGGCTCCCCGCCTCGCGGATAATTTACTTCGCGGCGCCGGCGCCGGCGGTCGCCGCCAGACCGTCCTGCTGGCCGGTGCCGCCGCTCGCCCCGATCGCGCCGACGATCTTGCCGTTCACCACGATCGGAACGCCGCCTTCGGATGCCACCGGCTTTTCCGGAAAGGTCAGGAAGGTGGTATTGCCGGCGGCATATTGGTCGGCGAACGCCTTGCTCGGCCGCCGGAACAAGACGGCGGTGCGCGCCTTGCCCTGGGAGATCTCGGTCGAAGCGAGCTGGGCGCCGTCCATCTTCTCGAAATAGACGAGCTCGGCCGCCGGCCCGACCACCGCGATCGCCATGCGCCAATTGTTCTTCTTCGCCTCGGCCACGGCGGCGGCCGCGACCGCCTTGGCCTGCTCGTTGGTGATCGGCGGACCGTAGTCGGCCGCAGGCTGCTGCGCGAGGCCGGGGCCGCCGAGCGCCAACGCCGAGCCGATGCCGAGCGCGATCAAGAGATGAGTTCGCATGGTCCTGCCTCCTAATCCTCTCGCCCCAGGCCTGCTCGCCATGGGCGCTCGCCGCCGCGGCGTCATGATGTTGTCGAAAATTCGGCGTCTCTCACCGGCGCGCGGAACGGTTCGTTGCGGGCCCGCGGTGGCGGGCGCGCTCTTGCAAGGGGTTCGGGCCGATCAGGCAGCCCCTCGATCAGGATAGGCGAGTTGGCATTGCGCGAGCAAGCAGCCCCGGGCGCGGTGCCCGGGGCGCGCCGGAACGGGTCGGGCGAGCCGATGCCCGCAACGATGAGCGGACCATGTGGCATGAGCGGACAATGACGATGCGAACGATGATCTGGGCGGTAGCGGCGATGCTTTTGCTCGACGCGCCCACCGTGGCGCTCGCGCAGCCCAATTGCCGCAACACCGGCAGCTTCGAGCCCTGGCTCGCCAATTTCAAGCGGGAGGCGGCGGCCAAGGGCATCTCGCAGGCGGCGATCGCGGCGGCCTCGCCGTACATGGTCTACGACCAGCGCATCGTCAATATCGACCGCGGGCAGCGGTTCTTCGCCCAGAACTTCGTCGAGATGTCCGACAAGATGATCCTGGGGGCGGGGCGGCTCTCGAGCGGCGCCGCCCAGATCAAGAAACACCAGGCGCTGTTCGCGCGGGAGGAGAAGGAGTTCGGCGTGCCGGCCTCGGTGATCACCGCGTTCTGGGGGTTGGAGAGCGATTTCGGCGCCGGCCAGGGCAAGGACCAGGCGATCAAATCGCTGACCACCCTCGCCTTCGACTGCCGCCGCTCCGACATGTTCCGGGGGCATCTGTTCGACGCGCTGCGCCTGATCGAGCGCGGCGACCTGCGCGCCGACGAGATGATCGGCTCGTGGGCGGGCGAGCTCGGCCAGACCCAGATGATGCCGTCGGAATACATGGCGCATGCCATCGACTACGACGGCGACGGCCGCCGCAACCTGATCCGGAGCGCGCCGGACGTGGTCGGCTCGACCGGGAAATATCTCGTCCATCTCGGCTGGAAGCGCGGCGAGCCCTGGCTGCAGGAGGTGCGGGTGCCGGCGAATTTCCCGTGGAAGGAGGCCGACCTCTCGGTCCAGCATCCGCGCTCGCAATGGGTCGGCTGGGGCGTCGCCCGCGCCGACGGCAAGGCGCTGCCGGCCGACGGCATGCCGGCCTCGGTCGTGCTGCCGGTCGGCCGGTTCGGTCCGGCGTTCCTCGCCTACGACAATTTCCAGGCCTATCTGAAGTGGAACAATTCGCTCAATTATTCCCTGACCGCGGCCTATTACGCCACCCGCCTCGACGGCGCGCCGGCGATGAACAAGGGCGGCGATATCCCGAAGATCACCTTCGAGGAGGCGCGCGAGGTGCAGCAGCTGCTCGAGCAGCGCGGCTACGACGTCGGCCGCATCGACGGCGTGCTGGGCTTGAAGACGCGCGTCGCGGTCCGCGAAATGCAGATCAAGCTCGGCATGCCGGCCGATGGCTGGCCGACGGCGGAGCTGCTCGCGCGCCTGCGCGGCGGGAGGTAGCGTGTAGGCCTCATGCCGAGGAGCATCGCAGCATGAGGCGGACGCGTCACATCGACAGGCACGAGCATGCTGCGATGCGTCTCGAGGCATGAGGCCGCCGCGGTCCGGGGGCCGCCCCCATCCCCCGCCTGCGCGGGGGCGGGCTCTTCGAGACGGCGCAGCGCAGGCAAACGTGCCGGCGCTGCGCGCTCCTCAGGATGAGGGCGGACGAAGCAGCCGTCCTACGCCTACCCCCACAGCTGCGCGCTGGCGATCCGCGCGCCCGCGACCAGCGACGCGAATTTCGCCCACACGATGCTCGCATGCACTTCCTTCGAGCCGGCGAAGGTCGCGAAACCGCAATCGGCGCCGGCGATGACGTTCTCGCGCCCTACCAGCTTGGCGAAGCGGAGGATGCGCTCGGCGACGAGCTCGGGGTGCTCGACCAGGACGGTCGAGTGGCTGATGACGCCCGGGATCAGCGCCTTGCCCGCCGGCAGCTTGTGGGTCTCCCACAGCTTCCACTCGTGCTCGTGGCGGGGATTGGCGGCCTCGAACGAATAGCCGCCGGCGCGGATCTTCAGGATGATGTCGACGACGTGCTTGAGCTCGAGGTCGTGCACGCGCGGCCCCATATTGATGCCGTAGCAGGTGTGGTGGCGGATTTTCTCCGGCGCGATGTTGCGCAGCGCATGGTTGAGCGCCTCGACCCGCACCTCGGCCCAGGCCCGGCATTGCGGCACGGTGAGACCGGGCTCCTTGATCCAATAGGTCACGAGGTGCGGGTCGTCGACCTGCAGCAGGAACCCGGCCGCGACGATCGCCTCGTATTCCTCGCGCAAGGCGTCGGCGATCGCGAACAGGTATTCCTCCTCGGTCTTGTAGTAGGCGTTGCGCTGCCAATCCGCCGCGCTGGTCGGCGAGATGGCGGGCATGAACGCCTCCTGCGGCGCGGCGCCCGCGAGCGCGGATTTGAGATTGTCGATGTCGACCTGCAATTGCGCCCGGCCGCGATAGGTGACCGGGGCGGTGCAGACCATGTGGTTCTGGCGCGCGGCGACATGGCCCTCGGCATAGAATTCCGGAAAGGCTCTCGCTTCGCGCGAGCCCGCCCACGGGCTCTGCCGCGGCGCCTCGCGGTCGACCTCGAAGCCGCCGAGGCGCTCGTTGACGTAGGAGACGAAGCTCGGCTTGCCGAACTCGCCGTCGTCGACGACGTCGATGCCGAGCTCGACCTGCCTGCGCACGACGTCGGCGACCGCGCCGGAGAGCCGCGCCGCGTGCGCCTTCTCGTCGATCGGCCTGCCCTGCTCCTTGGCCTGCACCACCTCGAGCAGATCCGGGGGCCGCGGCAGGCTGCCGACGTGGGTGGTGAGAATCCGATCGGTGCTTCGTTTCATGGGCGGCGTTCCTCGACCCGGCTGCTCGTCGCGACGATCTTGATCGTGTACATGACGAAAGTCACGGGGGCGGCGGCCGCGTTCGGGAGGCAAGCATGCTCAACATCAGGCGGGTGGTGACCGGGCACGGCGACGACGGCCGCGCGGTCATCGCCATCGACGAAATCTGCAGGAACGTCACGTCGCGGCGGCCGAACCACGAGAGCTGCGTGGTCTGGTCGACCGGCTCGTTTCCGGCCGACAATTCGGCCGCGGAAGACGGCGGCGCGCGCCAAGTCGCGACCGTCGATCCGAACGGCACGGTGTTTCGCATCGGGATGTATCATCCCGGCGTCGCGCCCCGCAACCACCGCACCGAATCGGTCGATTATGCCATCGTCATGCGCGGCGAGATCGTGATGGAGATCGACGGCGCGAGCGTGCACCTGCGCGCGGGAGACGTGCTGGTGCAGCGCGGCACGATCCACAACTGGACCAATCCCGGGACCGAGCCCTGCATCATCGCCTTCGTGCTGGTCGCGGCCGCGCCGGTCGTGCGCGCCGGCAAGGTCCTGGGCGCGGTGGGCTGAGCGTGCAAGTGATCTCGGTGAGGTCTAAGGCACAACGGCGCCACAAGCTTCAGTTGTCAAGAAACGTTTCTCAGGCATAACCTTGCGGCTACCGGCGCGGCGCGGTGCGGTGCGGTGCGGTGCGGGCGCGGCGATTGGAGGCCTTATCCTCCGCACAATATGCGGAGAATAACCTTGTCCCTGCGGTGAATAGCTGCCATAATCTCCGCAGGAGGTGCGGGGATCATGGCAAAATACATCCGCCAGTTGCCCAATTGGCCCAAATTCCGTTGGGACGAGAAGGCTTTATCGGGGACGCTTGCGGCGGTCCGCCATCGCCAGGGACGGTTCGTCGGGCGCATGGAGGCCCTTGGCCTTCCCCTACGCAGCGAGGCGATGCTCCAGACGCTGACCGAGGACGTGGTCAAGTCGAGCGAAATCGAAGGCGAAATCCTCGATACGGATCAGGTGCGCTCGTCCGTCGCCCGCCGCCTCGGCATGGACATCGGCGCGCTGACGCCGTCCGATCAGGACGTCGAGGGCGTGGTCGAGATGATGCTCGACGCGACCCAGAAATACGATTCTCCCCTCACCGCCGAGCGCCTGTTCGGCTGGCATGCGGCACTGTTTCCGACCGGGCGCAGTGGCATGCACAAGATAGCGGTCGGCGCATGGCGCGACGACAAATCCGGACCGATGCAGGTTGTCTCGGGCGCTGTCGGAAAGCAACGCGTCCATTACCAAGCGCCGGAGGCTGCGCGGCTTGATGGCGAGATGACGGCCTTCCTTGAGTGGTTCGAGAGCAAGACGGACACCGATCCGGTGCTCAACGCCGGCATCGCCCATCTCTGGTTCGTGACCATTCACCCGTTCGACGACGGCAATGGGCGCATCGCCCGCGCGATCGCCGATATGGCACTCGCACGATCCGACCACAGCTCGCAGCGCTTCTACAGCATGTCCGCGCAAATCCGTCGGGAGCGCAATGCGTATTACGACATGCTCGAAGCAACACAGAAGGGCGACCTTGATATCACGGCCTGGCTCGAATGGTTTCTCGCCTGCCTCGATCGCGCGTTTGACGGCGCGGAGGGCACGCTCGCCAACGTGCTACGCAAAGCCGAATTCTGGAAGAAGCACGCCGCTGCCTCTCTGAACGATCGGCAACGCGATTTCCTCAATCGCCTGCTGGACGGGTTCGAAGGCAAGCTCACGTCGTCGAAATATGCGATAATTGAAAAGACATCGCCCGACAGTGCGTTGCGCGATATCAACGATCTTGTCGACCGAGGCATCCTCAAGAAAGAGGAAGGCGGCGGGCGGAGCACCAGCTATTCGCTCGCGGAAGATTCCGGTGCCTGAATACAGGTCCCTGCCGATTTTGGAATTGCAATAGCTACCCGCCGCCGCGGGTCTCGGCGAGCAGCCGGCGGACGTAGTCGAGCTGCTCGGGCGGGGCGCCGGCAATGCGCTCGATGGCGCGCAGCACCTCCTCGCCGCCGATCGGGCTGACGTCGATCTTGAGGCGCGCCGCCTCCTCGAGATATTCGGGATCGCGGTGGGCGGCGAGGAAGGCCGCCCGCAGCGCCTTGGCGCGGTCCGCCGGGATGCCGGGGGGCGCGGCGAACGGCCGCGACGCCATGTAAGGAAGCTCGGTGAGCTCGATCACGGCGCGCGCGGCCTCGCTCTTCGCGAGCTCGCGCGCGGTCGGCACCTCCGGCAATTCCGGATGGCGGGTCGCGCGCGCGAATTGCACGAGCACCCGGTAGCCGCTCTCGGGCCGCAGCCATTCCGGCTTCATCGACTTGACCGACGACAGGTCGACGGTGCGGCCGTGCACCTCGCCGCGCTCGACCGCGAGGAAGACCGCGGCGCTGTCGGGATAGCCCACGACCTGCTTGACGTGGAGGCCGATGCTGTCGCGCAGGATGATCGGCACGTCGCCGCTGCCGCCGCCTTCGGGGGTGCCGCCGAGCACGAGCGCGGGGAGATCGGTACGGCGCGCCTCCTCGATCGATTTCACCGGGGCGTCCTTGCGCACGATCAGGATATGGGCGTCGTCGACAAAGCTCGAGGTCGAGCCGAGCCAGGTGAGCCGGCGCGGATCGAACGCGACGTTGGAATTGCCGCCGAGGAGGCCAATGAGCGGCATGGTGCGCGCGAACAACCCGATGGCGGTGCCGTCCTTCGGCGCGACGTTGTAGAGATAGTTGATGGCGCGCAGGCTGCCAGGCCTGTTCTCGACGACCAGACCGGGATGGCCGGGAACGAACCGGCCGAGATGCCGCGCCAAGAGGCGCGCGCAGAGATCGTAGCTGCCGCCCGGCCCATAGCCGACGATGAGATCGATCGGCCGGTGCCGGTAGAAATCGGCGACCGCGTCGGCCTGCGCCGCGCCCGCCGCGACCGCCGCGATGACCACGATCGCCGCTGCCGCGCGCGCCGGCATGGCTCCCTCCCACTGACGCCGCAGCGTAGCCGCGCCACTGCGGCGCTTCAATGGCGCGATCCCGTGTCCCGGCCGAGCGAGCGTTGTTGTGGATCGATGCTCGTGCCGCGGGCGCCATACCTCCCCTGAAAGGGGAGGTCGACAGCCTTGCTTCGCCTTGCGAAGCAAGGCTGTCGGGTGGGGTGGAAACAGTCGCGTTGCGCCGTGTCTCGCGACGCACGCTTGTCTCGTGACCCCCACCCCAACCCTCCAGCCGAAGTCGGATATATCCGACTTCGGCTACTCATTGTAAGTGACCGAACTCGGGTAAACCCGAGTTCGGTTGCAAGCGGGGGAGGGAGCAGACCGAGTTTGCCGCTCGCGTTGATTCCAACTCGTCCAGAAATGAGCAATTACTGCTCAGCTCGAACGCAGCCCGAACATGGTCTCCGCATTCCCGTGGCAGATCTTCGCCATGTCCTCGTTCGGCAGGTCGAGCGACTCCATCACCGCGATGGTCGCGCGGATGTAGCCGCGGCCCTTCTCCTTGTCGAACGGGCAATCGGAGGCGAACAGCACGTGATCGGCGCCGAAGAACGACAGCCCGCAGACCGTCGGGGCGCGGGCGCCGGCGAGCGCGGTGTCGCCGTAGAAGCCCTTGAAATAGTCGAACGGCCGCTTCTTCAGGCGCTTCAGGATCAGCGAATAATCCTCGTCCGAGGTGCGCGCGCCGAGCTGGTCCCAGCTGTGGGCGACGCGGCCCTCGAAGTACGGGATGATGCCGCCGAGATGGTGCGAGATCACCTTCAGGCCGGGGAAGCGGTCCATGATGCCGGAGAACACCAGCCGCGCGAGCGCGGCGCCGGTCTCGAACGGCCAGCCGATCACGCTGCAGATCTCGTATTTCGACTTGTCCTCGGTGCGGTAGTCCGCCATCTCGCGGGTGCGGATCGGGTGCAGCAGGATCGGCCGGCCCGACTTCTCGATGATCTCGTAGATCGGCAGGAACGCCTCCTGGTCGATCGGCGCGCCGTCGACATTGGTGTGCAGCTGAATCGCGTTGGCGCCGTTGCCCAGCACGCGCTCGGCCTCCCTCGCCGCCGCCGCCGGCGCGTTCATCGGCAGCGAGGCGGCGTAGCCGACGAAGCGGTCGGGATATTTCGCGACGATCTCGGCGAGGCCGTCGTTGCCGAGGCGCGCCCATTCCGGCGCCTGGTCGGGGCCGGTCAGCCGGTCGATCGCCGGCATGCCGAGACAGATCACCTGCGCGTAGTCGGGAAAGGAATCGACCACCCGCAGCCGCTCCTCGATGTCATAGAGCGCGGGAATGCCGCGCATGCGCTTGCCCAGATCCTTCTGCCCGGCCGGCGATTCCAGCATCAATCGGTAAAGGCGCTCGGGAAAGAAATGATTGAACGCATCGATGTAACGCATGGGCCGGTCTCCGTGCTCTCTTCCGTCACCGCGAGGGCGCGACGATCGTCTTCTGATAGAGGTCCTGCCACTTCCTGGCCTGGTCGAGCATGAGCGCGGAATCGATGAGCTCGAGCGGCTCTTGGCCGAGCGACGTCTGGCGGCTCACGGTGACGAACTGGCGGCCGGCCAGAATCTGCTGGCCCTCCCCGAGCAGGAAATCGAAGAACAGCACCGCGGCGTTGGGATGCGGCGCGTTGCGGGCGAGGCCCCCGGCGGTGGCGCGAGCGATCGCCGGCGGGATCACGAAGGTGTCGAGCGGCGCGCCTTTTCGCTTCGCCTGCTCGGCCTGGAAGCCGTAGACGGTGAGCGCGAGCGGCACCTCGCCGGCGGCGACCAGGTTGACGAGGAGATTGTGGCCCTTGCGCACGGAGACGCCGTTGCCGGCGACGAGCTCGCGGAACAGCCGCAACCCCTGCGCTTCGCCCATGCGGGTGACGACCTGCGCGAACCAGTCGAAATCCTCGGCCTCGATGCCGAGCCGGCCCTTCCACTGCGGCTCGAGCAGGTCGCGATAGGTCTTGGGCAGAGTGTCCTGCCGCACCAAGGCGGTGTTGTAGGCCTGGACGACGGTGTTGAGATAGATCGCGACCCATTGCCGGTGCGGCGGGATCGCCACGGGGATCAGCTCGGCAAGCTCCGGCGACTTCACCTCCTGCAGCAGGTTCTCGCGATAGAGCGGCTCGAGCGCCGAGCTCGAGCCCGCTACTATGTCGACCTCGAAGCGGCGCGCCCTCGCCTCGCCCACGATCCGCTGCAGGAACCCTTCCGAATCCGCCCGCCAAGCCTTGACCTTGACGCCGTATCGCTTGTCGAAGGCCGCCGCCAGCACGGCGATGTCGTC
>WNEZ01005884.1_pt1 | contig 11617 bp, 11 predicted proteins | sample 5400521 | NCBI WGS metagenome assembly WNEZ01 (sample SAMN13153339, study PRJNA577476) | soil metagenome | isolation source: 120 cm saprolite under Douglas fir tree site 2 hole 1 replicate 1 | place: USA:California | collected 2015-04-18
TTAGCTGACTCCGATGGCAGTCGCGCAATTCAGGACATGATTCTGGCAGCATGGTCGCAAGGCATCGGCTCAAATTGGGTTGGCTACAACAACCTGACGGAGGTCAAACCCCTGTTGGGCATTCCCGAGGAGGTCTCGGTCCTCGCGATCATTCCGTTCGGCTACCCGGCTGAGGCCGTCGGGAAAGGTCAGAAGAAGCGCAGACCTCTGGGCGAGGTTGCCTATAATGAACGATGGAGCGAACCATTCCAATAAGAGGTGCCTGAGCACCAATAGGAGATAGGTGTATGAATTAGTTGTTGGCAAGCAACCAACCGTAGGGGCCGGTTTACCGCAATACCGTTCAAATACGTGCACTAGTCGAGAAGAGGCCGTTGTAGAGCCTGGCGAGGGCAAGCCTCGCCACTACATATCAGGCACGACAGGTCTGTCAAGCGACAGGTAGTGGCGAGGCTTGCCCTCGCCAGGCTTGCCGACCATCATCCACAGGCTTTTCTCCGTATTTGAATGGTATTGCGGTTTACCGCGCCCACCGCCGATTTATCGGCCAGGATCGCCATTGATATCGAGCAGCAGAACTGCCTCTGCGTTCCGACCGCACCGCTATTGCATACCGCAAGTAGCTCAGGCAACTGGGTTTAACATTCGGGACGGCTTGAAAACTGGTATCAAGCTTTCTCTGCTCGACTCTGCATCGCTTTGAGCGCCTCTATCTCCCCCAGGTGCCCAAAGCTACCCGTTAATATTGATCTTATCCATTGATAAGGAGTGCGTTTCCCGCCCAATCCTGGCGCCGGCTCATACAAAGCTTCTTCAGGTAACAGGATGAGGTAACGACGCAGCGCCTCACACACCTGGTCAAGATAGGTAAGTAACTCATCGGCAGCAAGTACTGGAACCGCCGCCACTTCTTCCTGCGTGTAATCGGTCAAAGCTCCAAATCCCTGGAAGCCGATACCTCGCGGATCATAGCCAGTCTTCTCTCTGCCCACCCGCGAGTGTGCCACAGCTCCTCCTCGGGCGGTCTGTTCTCGAAGGCACGCACCTTGAGCAAATCAAGCCAGCGACTAAAATGCCACACCGTAATGGCAATACTATTGCCCTCGGTATCCGGTTGCCACGTCAGTTCCTCGTACGAAAGTCCTTCAACTTCCCTTCGCACAGACCTGGCTAAATAGCCAATCAGGTCCGCTAACAATTCGGCACCTTTCATCTTACTCCTTTCGTACACCAGCAATTACCCGTTGGAACACCTCAATGAGCACACCTACCTCCTCATCGCTGAGGTAACGCGCAAAATGCTCCTCTATACCTTTCTCATAAACTGGCCACGTCTCTCGCAGTGCTGCCAACCCCTTATCAGTGAGTACAGCGAAAGCCCCTCGCCGGTCGGTTTCACTTCTCTCCCGGAAAAGCAAACCCTCGGCCTCCAACCGATCAACCAGGCGAGTAAGCCCGCTTCGACTGAGCACAATGGCGCTGGCAAGTTCATGCATACGCAACCGGCGGTTGGGAGCCTCGTAAAGCGCCAGCAGGACATCATACCAGCTGAGAGGTAAAACTTTTGCCGCCGCTAATTCATGCTCGATCTGATCAATCAATGCAGCATGTGCCGAAAGAAAGCTTCGCCACGCGGCAAGACGAGTTTGTTCGAGTTCAACCATCATGCCAGAAGTATAGCATAAAGTAGTTGCAAATACAACTATCTAAACCTATCTCACCAACCTCCTCACATTCCCTCCCAGCATCAACTCTTTCTCTTCATCTGAAATCTTCAGCCGCTGCACGCGCCGCAAATTATCTGCCGGCCCGCCATAGGGATAATCACAGCCATAGAGCAAGCGTGAAGCACCCAGGGTCTGTACAATCGTCTCGTTTATCTGCCCCAGGCTTGTATCAAAATGAATTTTGGGATTATCGCGAAACTGTGCCTGAACGCGCTCCTGGCCGCCATTGAGCATACCCATATGTGGAATAATCAGCGTAATATCGGGATAGCGACGCACAAATTCACATGTCACCTCAAAATGCTCTTCAAAGGTCATAGGGAAATTGAGCGTTTGAATAGCTGTCATGACCGCCTGAAAATCTGGCGCATCCATCTGGTGGCGCACCTCATCCATATTGATGGGGTAGCTGTAGCGCAATCCACCATCGTGCGCTGGTGAGAACCAGCAGTGCCATTTGATGCCGTTATATTGATCCAGGTTATCAGGGACAGGAAAGCGATCATATGGACGTTGCCCGCTGTAGGCGTTGCCTCCATAGTAATAAAAAGCATAGTAGCCCATACTACGCGCAGCCTCCAGGGCATACATTGAGTCATTTACCATATCGTCGCTCTCCGGGTCTGCAAAAACCACGGCGCGACTGATGCCTGCCGCCTTGAGTAAAGAGTCAATATGTTCTATAGGGAGATGGTATCGCCCAATATGTACATGCGCATCGATGATCTCTGCCATAGTTCCCTCCCTGGTGTATGTCTGTTATTATACATCACATTTCGCAGGGGCCCGATTATGCAGATGAACAAAATACTCCGGCTAGCGGAAAAGCCAGCCAGGCCGATAAATCGGCGCTGGGCGCGATAAATCGGCCCCTACGTATGGCTGGATGAGTTCGTTAAAGAGCATTATCGCGCCCCCGCAGTTCTCCCTCCCACCAATTGGGTTCGTAGGGACAGGGGTGCTGTGGTGTGGTGTGGGGCCCCTTGTGGGTGTCCGTGGGAGCCAGCTTTGTGGGAGAACCTGCCCCTACAGACACAACGACTTCTCCCCACATCAAAGTGTAGCACAAAATCTGGTTCTTTTCCCCAAGTTTCAAGCGCAAGAATCTGATAGCATGTCCCCTCTATATGTTCTATACTTTCTTCATTAGGAAAGAAAGTAGGACACTGAAAATGATATATGCAGAAGAATCAATCAACCAGGAGCCATTGAACGAAGAGCAGTGCTGGAAGGCAGTCATAGCAAGAGATCGAGTGGCTGATGGAACATGCGTGTTTGCTGTGCGTTCCACCGGCATTTATTGTCGTCCGTCGTGTCCCGCTCGTCGGCCTCGCCGTGAGCAGGTCATCTTCTTCCGTCAGCCGGGAGAGGCTGAAGTCGCTGGATTTCGTCCGTGCCGGCGCTGCCATCCGCAGTACGCCAGCGTGCCAGTGCCGCAGATAGAGATGATCGAGCAAGTTTGCCGCTATATTGAGGCGCACCTGGATGCTCCTTTGCATCTCGCCGATCTGAGTCAGCAGTTTCACCTGAGCCCGTACCATCTCCAACGCACCTTTAAGCGGATCAAAGGTATGACCCCGCGTCAATACGCAGAGTCCTGCCGCCTGGCCCACTTCAAGGCGCGGCTCCAGGACGGAAGGGCAGTGACCAGTGCCCTCTACGACGCTGGCTATAATTCGAGCAGCAGCATGTACGAGCGTGCACCCACACAGCTCGGCATGACACCAACAGTTTATAAACAAGGAGGAAAGGGTATGCATATTGGCTATACCATTGTGAAGAGTTCACTGGGATATATCCTGATCGCAGCGACAGCACGGGGAGTCGCTGCCGTGCGCTTCGGCGACTCGGAATTGACCCTGCAAACAGAACTTGTGCGTGAATATCCAGAGGCCGAGCTTGAGCGAGATGAGGAAGGGCTTCGTCCATGGGTGACCATGCTCCTGGACTATCTGCATGGGCAGCGCGCCCCGCTCACTGTACCCTTGGATGTACAGGCATCGGCCTTTCAATGGAAAGTGTGGGAGGCCCTGCGAACAATTCCACCCGGCAGTACGCGCTCCTATCGTGAGATCGCTCAGGCCATCGGCCAGCCTGCCGCGGCACGCGCCGTCGCCCAGGCCTGTGCAACCAACCCGGTCGCCGTTTTCATCCCTTGTCATCGCGTGGTGCGAGGAAACGGCCAGCCGGGAGGCTACCGCTGGGGTATACAACGCAAACAGCAGTTGCTCGCTTTGGAATATGAACATAATATAAACCCGGCATCCGTGTAGGAGATGCCGGGTTTGTATTAAGCCAGGCCGGACCTTATGCCGTTTCTACTGCCGGACCACTGCTGCTCGGAGTTGCCTCACTCGATGCCGCTGGAGGTGTCTCTTCAGCGAAATCGCCTTCCTGTGCAGGACGTTTAAAAACATAATAAGCCGAGTTCGCGGTTAGTGGCTGGATACCCACCAGTTCCCAACCATCCTTCCCCAGCGTATTCATAAAGCGGCGAGCAAAGGTGCTGCGTCGCTCGTTGCCGATGAGCGTCTCAAGCCCCTCGCTGGAAATGCGCCCACGATAATCAATATATGCCACTTTGTATGCCCATTGCGCCATGTTACTCTCCTTTCCCTCTGCTGCGTCCCCTCCCGGGTTCGCTTAGGACACTGTTACGAATAATATGTGCAGCAAGTAAGTATTACGGCTTCTACCAGCATAGCCCTATGGCGCCATATCCGATGACCCCTCTGGACAAAACGCTTCTTTATGAGTCCGCCTCGCACGCAGATTTCATACGTTTCATCTGAACAACTGGCACTGCGCCGGGTTCCACAATCAGTGCTGTGCCAATTGTAGGACCATGCCGGTAGATTCCTCTGCACAGGAGTAAGTATAGCCACGAATCCCCCTCTATGCACCGCTAGTTTCAACGGTTTTTTGCACAGATAATACTAACGGGTTGGTCCTGTAGATTTGTACAGGATGGCTAAACTTACGCCATCGGCAAATCAAACGAAAATGTAGTGCCCTGATTTTTCTCTGTAGACCGCTCGAGGCGAAGTTCACCCCCATGGGCCTCGACAATACATTTGGTAATATAGAGGCCAAGACCGGAACCTTTTTGTGAACTGCTTGTCTGTAAACGGCTATAGGGACGGAAGAGCTGGTCTATATCTTCCACGGGAATGCTCACACCCTCATTGTGCACACTGATATGCGCTTTCCCTGGAATTTGCCACATGCGCACCGTGATGGTTGTCTCTTCATCAGAATATTTGATAGCATTATCTAGCAGATTCCCCAAAGCCTGCTGGAGACGACCATAATCCCAGTTGCCAATAATTTGCGTACCTGGCATCGCTATAGCAAATTGGTGATACGGGGCAACTGGCCGTAATTGCTCCACCACTTCCTTGACCAGCGTAACCGCGTCGCAGCGATTGCAAGACAGGGTAAATTGTCCGCTCGATAGACGTGAAGAATCGAGCAAGTCACTTACGAGACGTGACAGGCGCCAGGCCTGGCTGATAATAATGTTAGTGCCCCGCTCGATAGTCTCACGACGCTGGTTGGGGCGGGCCACAATCTGGGCATAGTTGATGATAGGCGTCAGTGGGCTGCGTAACTCATGAGCAATCATCGCAGTGAACTGTTCTTTACGCGCCAACTGCTCAGTTAAAAGGCTGTTTTCCGCGCTAAGTTCCTCTACCTGCCTTCGCAAAGCATCGATCACTTCGTCCTGCGATTGCCCATGCTGCACTTGCATGCCTTATCTATCTCCCTCATATCCATCTGGGGGAATTCTGTCTCTAATATAAGTATACGCCTTGGAAGTGATACTAGATCAAAAAGAACCCCGCCCTAGGAATAATGGGCAGGTTATTACATAATCCCTGTAAATTATCATATTTAGCTTGACTACCGCTGCCAAGTAATCTCCGATCATCAGGCCTCTTGCCTCACATCTCCGGCAGTAGATCCAGTTCTAGTAGTTCTTCTTGTGCTACCTCACTGAGTTGCGTTAAATCAAGGCTGGGATCAGCGTGTGCAATCAGATGGCGGAGACGTTCAATAATCCCCACACGTATATAGTGGTCAGAGGTGAGTAACAGCTCACCGATCGTTATTTCAATTTGTCGCCGTTGCATAGCGGCAAGTGTTGACTCTGCCATAATTGATTATTTTTTATTTCGTCCCTGTGGTTACTTTATTTTCGCTTGTCTTCGCACCAGGTGCATTTGAACTACTCTCGCCTGACTTGCTCTCGCTGGCGGTCTTCCCCTCGCTTTCCTTTCCGGACTCGGTACCCTCGCTCTTTTTAGCATGCCCATTCTCGCCCGCTACGGAACCGGAATTACTATGATCGGTCTTATAGAACCCCGGACCTTTGAAGACAATGCCGGCCGGAAAAAGTACTCTGCGAATGGGTCCCCCGCATTCAGGACAAATTGTTAAAGGTTCATCAGTCATTTTCTGCCGGGTCTCGAAGCGGTGGCTGCATTCCCGGCATAGGTATTCATACGTTGGCATACAAGAATCACCCCTGAATTAACTCACTACGACGCCATTATGCGTTGAGGAAGAATAGTTACAACTATTATATAGCTTACAGCCTCATTGTTGTCAATCGCCTGACAGGTCTGCTAACAATGAACCTGCTTCATTGATTATAACGTGACTGGGGCAGCAAAGTATTCCCGTAGGCTTCCTGTCTGTTTGAGCTGCGAACCCCCAGAGAGCTCACTCCACCCGCCCAATATATTCTTTCACCTTCTCAGCTGCATCGCGGGTCATACCATTGAGGGCTGCTAGATCCTCGACGCTAGCAGCGCTGATCGCTCTAACTGATCCAAAATGTTTCATCAAGGCTTGCTTGCGTTTAGGCCCGATGCCCGGAATCTCGTCTAACACCGATTTGAATGTGCGCTCTGAGCGCAGCTTGCGATGGTAGGTGATACCGAAGCGGTGCGCCTCGTCGCGAATACGCTGTACCAGGTACAATCCTTGCGACGAACGCGGCAGCATAATTGGATCTGGTGATCCCGGTATAAAAATTTCTTCGTTCTCTTTCGCCAGTGCTACGGTGGGGACATCGATACGCAACTCTTGTAGCACATCCATGGCGGCGCTGAGCTGCCCTTTGCCCCCATCGATAATAATCAAGTCCGGCATAGCCCAATCATGCTGAAAGGAAGTATCTTGTTCTTGTTCTATCTGTTCGGTGCTTTCCCCCTCTTTTAAAGCTTGCCTGCGAAATCTCCTGCGTAACATCTCCTGCAGGCTGGCGAAATCGTTGGGGCCTTGGACCGTTTTGATCTTGAAACGTCGATACTCGCTATTCTTGGGACGTCCAGCCTCGAAAACAACCATCGCCCCCACTGAATTTGTACCCTGGGTATTCGAGATATCGTAGCATTCGATACGATAAGGTGGAGCAGCCAGGTTAAGCACCTCCTGAAGTTCCTCCAGCGCCATCTGCGTTTTTTGACTATCAGTCAACCATTTGATGCGCTGCTGCTCCAACACTTCCTGTGCGTTCTGTTTCACCATCTCGACCAGGCCCAGTTTTTCGCCGCGTTTGGGCGCACTAATTACAACCGCGCCTCTTCGTTTCTCCTTTAACCAACTCTGTAAAACCGCCCGGTCGTCAGGTTCGACCTCGACAATGATTTCAGCGGGAACATGCGGTGAGCTTTCGTAGAACTGTTGCAGAAATGAACCCATCACCTCGGCAGGGCTGCTTTCACGAGTTCCTTGCAGGATAAAATATTCTCGTCCAACCAGCTTGCCACCGCGGAAAAAGAAAACCTGCGCGCATGTCTCATCCCCAGCACTGGCAAGCGCAATGACGTCCTGGTCATCCTGTCCCTCAGTGTGAATGATACGCTGTTTTTCCAGGATGCGTTCGACCGCTCTAATACGGTCGCGGATGCGGGCAGCCTCTTCAAAATTCAGATTTTCAGACGCTTCCTGCATCTGCTCCTGCAGGTGTTTAACTACCTCGTCGTGCTTGCCCTCCAGAAACAGTATCACCTGCTGGATCACTTTATCGTATTCTTCTCGTGTGCCATAGCCAACGCAAGGAGCGATACAACGATGAATGTAATACTGTGTGCAGGGACGCGGCAGCAGTTTTTGCTTCCACCCGGCTGGCGGTTCACCTTCGCGCGGCGCTGCCCAGTTACTGGCATCATAGCGACAGGTACGAAAGGCAAAAAGCTTATTCAGCAAGTCTAACGTTGAATCTACCGCGCCAGAGTTGGTGTACGGCCCAAAATAGCGATTACCATCACGCTGGAAACTGCGCACACGGTAGACGCGCGGAAAGTCCTCTGCCAGCGAAACTTTGATATATGGATAGTTTTTATCGTCGCGCAAAAGCACATTGTACTTGGGGCGATACTGTTTGATATAATTGCTCTCCAACACAAGTGCTTCGACCTCATTCTTGACAACAAGAAATTCAATATCGTCAACCTTTGCTATCATACTGCGGTTCTTAGGACCCAGGTCGCTGGATTCTTGAAAGTAGGAGCGCACGCGGTTGTAGAGCGAATTGGCCTTACCAACATACAAAATCTTCCCATCAGCATCTTTCATCAAGTAGATGCCCGGCCTATGTGGTAGTGAATTGAGTACAGACTGGATTTTTTCGTTCATGGCCCCCATCTCAGAGGTGTGCTTGTTGACGGTTTAGTGTCGGAGCTGTGATGCACTGCAACAGTATATCACATGGAAGGACAATCCTCTTTCACTATCCCCTTTCATCCCCCCCAGGGCGACCGCAAGGGTCCCCACCCCGCTCCACACCGCCCCCGCCCTTACAATGAGGACGAGAGGGTCATCAGCCTCAGCGTGTCATTGTAAGGGCGGGGGCGGTGTGGAGCGGGGTGGGGACCCTTGCGGTCGCCCTGGGGGAGGGAGAGCGTGTGCGTGACAAGGATGCTCAATAAGCCTATTTTCTATTAAATACTTCATTTTGTGTAAAATTACCATTTCAAAAAGTAGCCAGAAAGCTCCACCTGTAGTATACTAAGACTCGTTATCATCCTGTACCATGTTGACGTTTCTGGTGCAAACGCGCAAAAGCTATTTACACATTCTATTGGTTTTTTCGTATGAGTTGTATTGGCACTGCTGGACATATCGATCATGGCAAGTCCACCCTGGTTAAGGTGTTAACAGGTATAGATCCCGATCGACTGGCTGAAGAAAAAGAGCGTGGCATGACCATTGACCTGGGTTTTGCCTGGTTAACGCTCCCAAATGGGCGCGAAGTCAGTATCGTAGATGTGCCTGGGCACGAGGGTTTCATTAAGAATATGCTTGCAGGTGTAGGTGGTATTGACGCAGCCTTGTTGGTAGTTGCCGCCGATGAGGGAGTCATGCCGCAGACACGCGAACACCTGGCAATTCTCGACTTGCTGCGTGTGCAACGAGGCGTCGTTGCACTCACGAAGGCCGACCTTGTCGATGAGGAGTGGCTCGAATTGGTGCGTGAAGAGGTTGCCGAGCAACTCAAACCAACCACGCTGGCCGGTGCTGAGATTATCCCGGTTTCCGCCTATACTGGCCAGGGCATTCCTGCCTTACTGGCGCAGTTGGAGCGTATTCTCGATGAATTGCAGGAGCGGCAAAATATTGCTCGTCCTCGCCTACCGGTCGACCGTGTATTTACCATGACCGGTTTTGGTACCGTTGTGACGGGTACCTTGCTGGATGGCATGTTCAGACTGGGACAGGAGGTGGAAGTGCTGCCACCGGGCTTGAAAACGCGCATTCGCGGCTTGCAGACGCATCGGCATCAGGTTGAAGTAGCTACTCCAGGCAGCCGTGTTGCCATGAACCTCGCCAATGTGCCTCGCACCGAGCTTGAACGTGGTAATGTAGTTACCCTGCCTGGACAACTACAGAACACGATGCTGGTCGATACTCGTGTCCAATTGCTTGCTGACGCAGCACGACCACTCGGCCATAATACGCTTGTTGACTTCTATAGCGGCTCACAGGAAGTGCCCGCGAAAGTGAGGCTGCTGGATGTTGAGGAGCTAATGCCAGGCCACAGTGCATGGGCGCAGTTACGTCTGAGTCGCCCGGCAGTGGTTGCTCGCCGTGACCGCTTTATCCTGCGTATTCCTTCACCCAGTATGACCATCGGTGGTGGCCAGGTGATCGATGTCCAGCCTCGTTATCACCGCCGTTTCCAGCAATCCGTACTGAATGCCCTGGAAACGCTCGAACGCGGCTCACCTGACGAACTCGTACTGGCAGCCCTGGATAGAAGACAAGAATCCTCGCGCGCTGGGGCAAAGTCGCTACATGGGTTGGTAGGGTATGAGTTAGCGGAGATCGTTAAGCAGAGCAATTTGTCTCAAGATGTGACGCAGCAAACGTTGGAGTCGTTGTTATCAGAAAGACGTGTGCGCAGGTTAGGCTCGCTCTGGTTCGCGCAAACTGTGTGGGAGGCGTTGAAGGAAGAGTCCACCCGACTGGTGAGTGAGCAGCATCGCCAATATCCCTTGCGCAGTGGCCTCTCGAAAGAAGAGTGGCGCACCCGTATAAATCTATCACCAAAAATGGCATCGGAAGTTTTCCTTGCCTTACAGCAGGAAGGTCAACTAGCGGAGGCTATCAGCATATCAGGTACATCGGGTGGATTTATTCGACTGCCAGGGTTTGTTCCCACCTTCAACGCCGCGCAACAGCAGCGGGTCGAGCAGCTCCTGCGTCTATTTCGTGAGCATCCTTTTAATCCCCCAGGGCGTGCTGAAGCAGAGACTATCGTGGGTGCCGAGGTATTAGCGTCTTTGATTGAGCAAGGGCAGCTGGTGAAGTTGGGAGGCTCCAGCGATGCACTGCTTTTTCTGCGCGAAAACTATGAAGAGGCAATAGCAAAACTCGTGGCCTACCTGCAGGAGCATGGCAAGATGACGGCTGCCGAGGCGCGCGATGTTTTAGGAACTACCCGGAAATATATCCTGCCCCTTCTTGAACATATGGATGAACGGCGTATAACGCGTCGTATAGGGGACGAACGATTATTAAGCGTATCTGGACCATAATACTTATCAAGAAAATAGTGTATTTTTAGCACAAAGTGTTCCATTAAGTGGCATAATGCGTTAAAATAGTATACGCGGGCATTTAATGCGTTTCTCGTGAGTGGGTGGCTCTCCACCCTTCACTTTGCGGAGAGCTATGCAGATCGAAATTCTGGGTGATCGATACCAGTTACAGGACCCTATAGGTCGTGGTGGCATGGCCACCATTTATCGTGGCCGCGATATGCGTATGGATCGCGTCGTCGCCATCAAGGTGCTGCGCGAAGTCTATAGCACCGACGCGAAGTTTGTGCAACGCTTCCAACTCGAAGCGAAGGCTGCGTCTACCTTGCAGCACCCCAATATTGTACAGGTCTTCGACTACGGACAGACCGATGGCAACTATTATATCGTCATGGAATTGGTAGAGGGCACCGATCTGCGTCGCTACCTGCGTTCCCGGGTTGTTCTGGACATTGATCGCGCCGTCATTATTGCCCACGACGTCGCCCTTGGCCTGGGTGCCGCGCATCGTCGCGGGATCGTCCATCGCGACGTGAAACCGCAGAATGTGCTGGTGGGTCGTGACGGCTCCATTAAGTTGACCGACTTCGGCATCGCCAGTGTCTATAAAGATATTAATGATGAACGACTCACCACCACCGGGATGACCCTGGGGACAGTTCAGTACTACCCACCCGAGCAGGCCCAGGGCGACATCGTCAGCCCTGCTGCCGATGTCTATTCGTTGGGCATCGTCATGTATGAAATGCTCACCGGTCGTCCGCCTTTCGATGGCGATACCCCTGTAGCCGTGGCCATGCAGCATATTCAGGAGAAGCCAACTCCGCCCAGCCAGCTCAA
>WNEZ01004978.1_pt1 | contig 11616 bp, 11 predicted proteins | sample 5400521 | NCBI WGS metagenome assembly WNEZ01 (sample SAMN13153339, study PRJNA577476) | soil metagenome | isolation source: 120 cm saprolite under Douglas fir tree site 2 hole 1 replicate 1 | place: USA:California | collected 2015-04-18
CCCGAGTTCGGCTGGACTGCGATCAAGATCACGCAATACGGACACGGCATCTGCTCGGCGAATGGCGAAGCTTGTGATTGCGCCACCGGCGATCATTCATGGGCAATTTCCGAAGAGCGCGACCGTTCGGGCGAGTCCGACACATCGAGATTCCTGGTAGCGGGCGCCGTGCGGGCGTTTTGGGTACGCACGGAGCAAGGACGATTGGCGGAAGCGATGCCCTCGCTACGCCAGCGGATCGAAGCTTCCGGCAACGTGATTATCGAGTCCAACAGCGTGTTGAAGTTCTTGCGCCCTGACCTTTACCTGACCGTCCTCGATCCGGCGACCGCGGACTTCAAGAATTCGGCGCGCGAATTTCTGGACCAGGCAAGCGCGGTGATCCTCCACGCAAGCAAAGACGCGGACACGGCATGGAGCAGCGTTTCGTTGAAGCCTGTGGCGGAGCGGCCGGTGTTCCAGATTGCGCCTCCGCCTTATGTGACCCCTGAAATCGCTGACTTTGTGGGGCGCAGTCTCAGAGAGCGGCTCGCCGCCCGCTGAGTCCTTACCGACTCAGAAGGCGGTTTGCTATTCTTCTCAGTGCGGCAAATTCATCGCAGCGCCTGGTTGTTGGTGGGGTTGTCGTCTCTTCTTCAGGTCCTGATCTTTCCTCTTCCCGGACTCTACCTGCTTTCGTGGATGGCGCTTGCGCCACTGATCGTCGCACTTCTCCGCGCGCGGCCCGCTGGCGAACTGGAGATTGAGGACTCCACAAAACTTCGCCCCGCAACTCCGGGGCAGGCATTCCTGCTCGCGTATATTTCCGGAATCGTCTGGTACGCGGGCACGTGCTACTGGATTTTTGACACGATGCATCAGTACGGCGGGCTGAGCCGACCACTCGCCTTGCTCGCTCTCTTCCTCTTCTGTCTTTATCTTGGCCTGTACCACGGGCTCTTCGGGCTGCTGATCGGGATGTTGGCAGGCCCAGACCGCGATGACCGCCGCGCCCTGGTGGCGGCGCCATTTCTATGGGTCGCAGTGGAATTGGCTCGCACGCGTATTACCGGATTTCCGTGGAATCTGATGGGTATTGCGCAGGTAGATAACGTCCCCCTATGCCGGATCGCGGGACTGACCGGAGTTTACGGAATTTCGTTCGAAATCGTCCTGGTGAATGTAGCACTGGCTACAGCGTTTCTGGTGCCCCGAAGAAAACGCGGCGCGCTCCTTGTAGCGGCCTTGGCCTCGGCAGCAGTGCTGCAGGCGGGACGCTTGATCCAGGCGCCGGCTGTCGCTGCCGACCACGCGGCACTGCTGGTCCAGCAGAACGTCCCAGTATCGGCCGACTGGACCAGGGACTACTTCGAACGAACGTTACGGGAACTGACTGACCTGACGGTGAAATCTGCCGGAGTCAATCCTTCTACCGCCACGATGGGGCAGGCGTTAGCGACTAAGGTCGACCTCATTGTCTGGCCGGAGTCGCCAGCGCCCTTCTACACCAATGATCCTTTGTTTCGCGATGCGGTAAGCGAAATGGCACGCCGGACGCGCGCGTGGACAGTAACGGGATCAATCGGGATCACGCCTTCGATGCACACTGGCGGACAAGACTCGCAGGTTTTCAATTCAGCCGCGCTCATTGATCCAAACGGCGAGTGGACTGTGCGCTACGACAAAGTTCATCTCGTCCCCTTCGGAGAATATCTGCCCTTCCCGCGTTTGTTCGCGTTCGCTGGAGGCCTGACGAAAGAGGTTGGAGAATTTCAGCGGGGCCGGTCGCGTGCACCACTGGACGCGGGCGGCGCGAAGCTCGGGTTATTCATCTGTTACGAGTCCGTATTCCCGGACGACGTTCGGCAGTTTGCCGCCCAGGGGGCACAGGTATTCGTGAATATTTCGAACGACGGCTGGTACGGTGACAGCGGTGCCTACGCCCAGCACCTGAATCAGACTCGCATGCGCGCCATTGAGAATAGCCGCTGGCTGCTGAGCGCTACCGACACGGGCGTCACGGCCTCGATTGATCCCTGGGGCAGAGTCGCGGCGCAACTTCCGCGTAAGGAGCGGGCGGCGCTCGTTGCCCCCTATGCCCTCACCTCCGTAACCACGTTCTACACCCGCCGCGGAGACTGGTTCGCATTTGCGTGTGCGATAATTTCAATTGGAGCGCTGGTCACGCGCTTCGCATCCCGCAAGAAAGCTGAATCACCCTCATGAATCAAGAACTCGAGCAGGAATACGAGAAAGTAAGCAAGAAAGTGCACGAACTGCGGGAGTATCTTTGACCCGGCGAAGCTCCGCCCCCAACTAGCCGAGATTGAGAAGCAGGCTGCCGACCCGAATCTGTGGTCGAATCCCCAAAGATCCCAGCAGGTCATGCGCGAGAAAAAGCGTCTGGAGCATGTGCTCTCCACCGACGCTGACCTGGCCCGCCGGGGCGACGACATCAAAGCTTATTTCGATCTGGCGCACGAAGGAGAAAGCGTTGACGCAGACTTGCGCCGCGAAATCGATTCTCTGCGCGACCTCATCGACAAGCTCGAGACTGAGACGCTCCTGTCCGGCGAAAATGACGCCCGCAACGCCATTGTTACAATTCATCCCGGAGCCGGAGGCACGGAGTCTCAAGACTGGGCCGACATGCTGCTGCGAATGTATTTGCGATGGGCCGAGCGCCAGGGATTCGAGACGGTGCTCTACGACTACCAGCCGGGAGAAGAAGCCGGGCTGAAGTCCGCGACCTTTGCTGTGAACGGCGACTACGCCTATGGCCTTCTGACCGGCGAAATTGGCGTCCACCGTTTAGTGCGGATTTCGCCCTTCGATCAGGCCAAGCGCCGGCATACCTCATTCGCCAGCGTGTTTGTCTCGCCGGAAATCGACGACAGCATCGAGGTGGTCATCAAGCCGGAGGACATCCGCACCGATACCTACCGCTCGAGCGGGAAGGGAGGGCAGCACGTTAACACGACAGATTCTGCCGTGCGCATCACGCACATCGCTACGGGTCTCGTCGCCAGTTGCCAGAACGAGCGCTCGCAGCACAAGAACCGCGAGCGGGCCATGAGTATGCTGCGCTCGAAGTTGTACGAGTTCGAAATGGAGAAGAAGCGCGCGGCCACCAAGAAGATCGAGGATTCAAAACTCGACATCGACTTCGGATCGCAAATTCGCTCCTACGTCCTGCAGCCCTACCGCATGATCAAGGATCATCGAACGAAAACTGAAGTGGGAGACGTGGATCGCGTGCTCGATGGGGACTTGCAGCCTTTCATTCGGGCGTTCCTGTTGGCGCGGCGAGGAGAGAAACAATAGTGGCTGTGCGTGGCAAGACGAGAGATCTACCGCAGAGGACAGCGTTGAAGCTGGGGCCGCGTTTTCTGCGGGCATTTCTGTTCGCGGCGGAGAAGCATGCCGGGCAGGCGCGTAAAGCTTCAACGATTCCTTATATTGCTCATCTGATGGGTGTGGCCTCGCTGGTACTCGAGGCTGGCGGCGACGAGGATCTTGCTATTGCAGCCCTGCTGCATGACGTCGTGGAAGACTGCGGAGGCGCACCCATGCTGAAGGAAGTTCGGCGCCGCTTCGGGAAACGGGTGGCAAAAGTTGTGGAGGGTTGTACGGATGCCGATACATATCCCAAGCCTCCCTGGCGCGAACGCAAAGAGTATTACATTCGTCATCTGAAGACGGCGGATGCCGATACGCGGCTGGTTTGCGCGGCCGATAAGTTGAATAACGTGCGGTCTATTCTTGCCGACTACCGTGAAGTGGGCGAATCCGTCTGGTCACGGTTCAAAGGTGGTCGCGAGGGCACTCTTTGGTACTATCGGGCTTTGTTGGACGAATTCCTTCGGCGCAAGCCCGATCGTCTGACGCGCGAACTGGAGCGGTCGGTGCGGGAGTTGGAAGGCGTGACGCAGAGTCTACTCCGCGATTGACGAACAGATTTCGGGGCAGCTCGTGGCGTGGAATGACAAAGGGGAATTCTGAAAGTCTTGTTGGAGATCTGAACCATGGGACGCACGATTGATCAAATCCGCGCTTCGAAGCTGCCTTCGAACATGATGCAGTTTGCTGCCCGCGGCGCCCTCTCCGTGCCCCCTGCAGAAAACATCGAAATCCTGGTCTACCTCGCCCGCCACAACAAGGTCTTCGGCGATCTGGCGCGCATGACGCTTGCGGGATGGGACGAGAAGGCATCGCTGACGGCGGCCTCGGACCCGGGCACGCCAACTGAGGTGCTGCGGTACATGATCTCGCCCGACAATCTGCGTCCAGTGTTATTGCCGGCGCTGGTGGAGAATCCCTCGATACGCGAAGAGGAACTGGTGAAGTTTGCGCCCTCCGCGTCGCATGAATCCGTTGTGACCATGCTGCAGAGCAAACGGGTGCAGGCCTCAACCTCTATCCTCGATGCGCTCAAATCAAATCCGTACGTGAAGAAGGAGGAACTGGAAGGGATTGGCAAGTTGCTCAAGGCCGATGGAGAGGATACTCCCGCGCCGAGTAAGGAAGAAGCCAGCGAACAGTCTGGGCTCATGAGCGCGATCCCTGCAGCGGCAGGGAATCCGGAAGACGCAGAGTCCGCCGAAGCAGCTAGCGAGGTTCCCGACGAGGAGGTCGCGGCGTACTTTTCCGAACATGCAGCGGACATCGTTGCCGAGGAAGGGAAGCCGTTTCAAGCGATGGGGGGCATGGTCGATCTATTGGGTCCAGACTACTTTCCGGTCTCCGACGTTGCAGAGGCTCCGGAATCGGACCCAGTGGCCTCCGACAAAGCTGAACCCGCTTCAACAGACACTGCTTCCAGGGCTGCTCCTGCAGGCGCGGCCAAGAGGCGGCAGCCGCCGGGCCCTCCGAGACGCGAGAACACACTGCAGAAGATCAGTCATCTCGATGTGAAGGGCCGCATTCAACTGGCTTTGAAGGGGAATAAAGAAGAGCGCTCACTGCTCATTCGCGACGGTACGAAAGTCGTTGCACTTGCGGTGCTCGATGCTCCCAAACTGGCCGATGGCGAAGTGGAGAAATTTGCCAGCCAGAAGAACGTGCTCGAGGCGGTGCTGCGCCAGATCCCGCTGAAGCGCCGCTTCATGAAGAATTACATTGTTGTCCGGAATTTGGTGGCAAATCCGCGAACACCTCTGGACCTTGGACTGGGCTTGATGAAGAATCTGCTGTTCCAGGATCTCAAGAACCTTTCCGCCAACAAGGAAGTTTCCGAGACCATCCGCAAGCTGGCGCTGAAAATGTACAAGCAGAAGCTGGATGCGGCAGCAAAGAAATAGTCGAGGACCATGTCTTCTCTACCGCAATCCGATCTCATTACTGAATTACTGAAGCGCGCTAAGAACATTGCAGTCGTCGGCCTCTCCTCCAACCCGCTCCGTCCCAGTCACGGTGTTTCGGCCTATATGCAGAGTCATGGCTACCGCATCATTCCAGTGAATCCGCAAATTGAAGAATGCCTGGGAGAGAAAGCCTTCGCCTCGCTGCTCGACGTGCCGGAGAAGATCGACATCGTAAATATTTTCCGGCGCCCCGAATTCGTGGAGAAGGTTGTGGACCAGGCAATTCAACTCAAGGTGCCCGCAGTCTGGATGCAGGAGGAAGTTGTCCATGAAAAGGCCGCCAACAAAGCCCGCAACGCCGGAATCTTCGTGGTAATGGATCGCTGCATTCTGAAGGACCACCGGGCGCGCTTCCGCTAGTTCCCGCTTGCCTGGGCGGCTTGATTCTTCATCCATGGTTTGAACCCGGCTCCCCGCCACAGGTCTGCACTGTTGTACATTTCCCCCCCTGTCACCACCAACTCCACGTTACGGGTGTTGCGGATGTCCGCCAGAGGATCGCCGTCGATGACGATCAAGTCCGCACGCTTGCCAGCCCCGACCGTTCCGGTTTCTTTGTCGACTCCCATCACGCGTGCGGGAACGATGGTCGCTGCCTGGATCGCTTCCATGGGAGTGAACCCGGCTCGTACGTACAACTCAATTTCGCGATGCAGGCTGTGGCCCGGAACCGCCTCGAAGTGATCGAACTCGGCATCGAGCGTGACGGCACCGACCAGATTGCGCCGACCGTCAAACCACAGCGTCTCGCGGCCCCAGATCAGCCCCTCGACCAGCCATCCGCGAAGGATACGAGAGCGCGCTCGGCACCTTCGTCGGCCGCGCGGGTACGGATGGCATGGAAGCCCTTGCCGGAATGACAAAGACAAAGACGAAGACCGTTTCTGCTAGAGGATATTAGCCACGCGAACGACGCGCAAGGAGAGCAAGATTCCATGGGGTCGAGATTCGTGAACCACAAAGGACACGACGTCGCACGAATGTATGAATCTCGAGGGTTTCCTTCGTGATTCTTCGTGTCCTTGGTGGTTAATCGGGACACTGCCAAAATCTCGGAAGATAGTTGCGACCAGAAGCGGTGGCAGAATCAATTGGTCAGCGTCCGGCCGACGAAGACGACACTCGCATCATCGTGCAAACGTGATCCATTCACATAGTTTCGCACATCATCGACGAGGCTCACCGCGGATGCACCCGGCTTTCTTGCGTGCTCCGCAAGCCGCATGAGGCCGAATTCTTCCTCACTCGAGTTCTCCGCCTCTGTAATCCCGTCGCTGTAAAAGACCAGGCGGGAGCCTTCCGACAGACTTATCTGGCACTCAGAGTAATCCCCGCAGCTGAGTCCGAGAGGCAGTCCACGCTCTACGTCAATAAAGCGGACGGTGGCCTGGTCAATGAGCAAAGGATGCAAGTGACCGGCATTCGCAAATGTAACTGTGCTGGTGGCCGGATCGAGCACGGCGTATACCAGGGTGACAAACTTGCCCGCCGGGAAGTCTTCCACGAGCAGCCTGTTGAGCTTGGTCAAAACTTCCGCTGGAGTGCAACTGGCTTCCGCCAGTGACCGTAACATCCCTCGCGTCGCCGACATCAGCAGAGCAGCGGCGGTACCTTTGCCCGAAACGTCAGCCAGCACGAGTCCCCAGCGGCCGTCAGGAAATGGAATGAAGTCATACCAGTCCCCACCCACCGCGCCGGCGGGAACACTCAGTCCAGAAATCACGTAGCCGGGAACATACGGAGAACTCTTCGGCAATAGGGCCTGCTGAATAATGCGTGCTTCCTGTGCTTCGCGGCTCATCGCCTCGCGCAGAGCGCGTTCCGACTGGAAGCGGCTGGCGTTATGTACGGCCACGGCAACGTGATCGCACAAGGCCTGAAGGATTCTCAGTTGCTGACGCGGGAAGGCATCGAGCTCAGGATGCGACGCCGTGAAGACCCCGATCAGCCGCTCCCCGACATGTAGCGGAATCGCTACCTCGGACATCGTGGCATGCTCGCAGCCGATGTAGTACTCGTCCTTGCGCACGTCGGGCGCGTAACGCATCTGCCCCGTCGAGGCCACGTATCCAACCATGCCCTCGGTCCCCACTTTCAGGCGCGCGCCTTTGCCATGCACACTGCATCCGTGCACACCCGCGAGCACCAGCTCTGCGTGCTCGGGATCGTGCAGGTAAATGTTGGCCTCGACGCATCCGAACGAGCGCGCAACGTCGTTGACAATCTTGTCGATGAGGTGGTCAAGGTCGAGGATCGAGCTGATCTTCTGCGCGGCTTTTTGCAGTCGTTGCAGGTCCTCGACTTGCTCGCCGAGCAGAGGACGAACCGTAGCCGAATCGCCGAATGAAGCTGTAGGGAGAGTGGCCATATAGACCAGTCCTTGCTGGCACAAAGCCAGGTTCGCTAAATGACTATTGACACCTAAGAGATGCGTTGTCGCGATCCTAAGATTCTTTCTTTGAGCGCGATGGAGCCTTTTCGGAGGTTTGCGAACGCAGGCGCTTAATCTCTTCCAGCCGCTCACGAATTCGTTTTTCTACGCCTTCGTTAGTTGGCCGGTAGTAAACGCGATCGCACAGATTGTCTGGCAGGCACTGCATGTTGGCGACCTTACCTTGCACGTCGTGCGCGTATTCGTATCCTTTTCCATAGCCCAGGCCCTTCATGAGCCCGGTGGGAGCGTTGCGCAAATGCAGCGGCACTGGATCGGCGGCCGTTTGCTCGACGTCGTGTTGAACGTCGCCATAAGCGGTATAAAGCGCATTCGACTTGGGTGCGACCGAAAGATAGACAACTGCCTGCGCGAGAGCCAGGTTCCCCTCAGGCATGCCGATGAAATCCACGGCATCGCGAGCGGCCATGCAAAGAGCAAGAGCGTTAGGGTCGGCGAGCCCGATGTCTTCCACCGCCATGCGCACCACGCGGCGAGCTACGTACAGCGGATCTTCGCCGGCTTCGAGCATGCGTCCCAACCAGTAAAGGGCGGCGTCAGGATCGCTGTTGCGCACCGACTTGTGCAGTGCCGAGATCAGGTTGTAGTGTTCTTCGCCGGTCTTGTCATATAGCAGAACGCGCCTCTGCAGAGCCTCGTGAACGATCTCGTCGCTGATCTCGGCAGGCTTCCTTCCCGCCTTTTCTTGCGCGAGTGCAGCAGCCACTTCCAGTACGTTGTAAGCACTTCGGGCATCGCCGCTCGTGTAGCTGGCGATTTTCTTCAACACATCGTCAGAGGCACTCACCTTCATCGAGCCCAGGCCACGCTCCTCACCAGCGAGAGCACGCTTCAACAACTCCACAATCTGATCTTCCGTCAGCGGCTTGAGAACATAGACCCGGCAGCGTGAGAGCAAAGCGGAGTTGATCTCAAACGATGGATTCTCCGTAGTCGCGCCGATCAAACGGATGTTGCCCTTTTCAACGTGCGGCAGGAATGCATCTTGCTGTGCCTTGTTGAAACGGTGAATCTCATCGATGAAGACAAGGGTCCGCGTGCCATACTGGCGGGCGCGCTCGGCATCCGCCATCACCTGCTTGATTTCTTTGATCCCGGCAAGCACGGCGGAGAACTCGATGAACTCCGCCTTCGTCATGTTCGCAATGATCTTCGCCAGGGTCGTCTTGCCCGTCCCCGGCGGTCCCCAGAAGATGAGCGATCCGGTATCGTCGCGTTCGATCTGCGTGCGCAGCGGCTTGCCGAGCTCGATGAGGTGTTCCTGCCCGACATACTCCTCCAACGTCCGCGGACGCATACGGTCGGCCAGTGGACGGGTGCGGTCGGTGGCGCCGCTGGCATTCGGGATGGGCTGGAAAAGACTCATGCGGATCGTTGACCGCAGCGGCAGCGAGCGCTGACCTCGGGCGTCAGACCTCAGACTTCAGCGAGTTCCTGCTGAGGTCCGAGGTCTGACGCCACACTCTGTATCTCTGTGCCTCTGTGGTGAGAATTTTCACTTTCGCTGCCTTGCTGCCTCATACAGCATAATGCTTCCCGCCACGCCCGCGTTCAGGGATTCCACTTGCGGAGTGTGCGGGATCGCCACTGTGTCCTGTACTTTTGCCATCAGGCTGCGGGGAAGTCCGGAGCCTTCGCTTCCGATAAAGACTGCCAGCGACCCGGTCAGGTTTGCTTGATCGAGCGGAGTTCCCTTGTGCGAGGAAGTTGCGACCAAACGCACGTCGTTTGCTCGAAGGCCAGCCAGGACTCTTTCCATAACATTTGTCGACTTAGCCGCGAACAATGGCAGCCGAAACACCGATCCCGCCGAGGCCCGTATCACTTTTGTGTTGAATTGGCTTACCGTGCCTTCCCCGATCACAATGCCGGCGCTCCCGAACGCCTCAGCCGACCGCAGAATAGTCCCCAGGTTGCCGGGATCCTGCAGGCCGGCAAGGACGACAACCGGCCCGATCTGCACTCGCTCCAGAATATCTTCGAGGGACCATTCTTTCAGCCGCACCAGCGCCGCCACGCCTTGCGGAGTTTCACTGGGGACGACACTATCGAACAGCTTGTCCGGCAGCAATAGAGTCTCGACATGCGCTCCAATCTGCGGCAACAGACGTTCCGCGCGATCCTGTGTCGACTCGCGAAAAAAAACGGCCCGAAACCGCAGCCCGCTGCGAATCGCTTCTTCGAGGATGCGCAGGCCTTCAATGGCACAGTCGCCCTCTTCCGTGCGCTCGGCGCGCGAAAATGCCCAGCGGAGTTGCTTGACCAGCGCGTTGTGGCGGCCTTCGATGCGGCGCAGCCGGTGCCGGGCGCCGGGCGCGGATTCTGAGGTCTTAGTCATGGATCCCTAGTCATGTTTTCAACGGCTCTGCGTCACAGCATGATACGCTGCCGGAGCAGCCTTGCGGCCTTTAGCCGTATTATGTTAGGTTTCGCCATCGAAACTGACAAACTTAGTACCTGCATTCATGTGAAGGGAGCGCCGTGCGCGCCGAAATACTGAAAATTAATAGCGAAAATCCCGAGCTGTCGCTGGTGAAGTACGCCGCGGACCAGATTCGTGCCGGCGAAGTGCTGGGTATGCCGACGGACACCTTCTACGGTCTGGCTGCCGATCCCTTTAACCTGCGCGCCGTAGATAAGGTTTACGACATCAAGACACGCTCGCGACACAAACCCTTGTCCCTGTTGATCGAAAGCGTGGACCAAGCCGAAGAACTCGCGAAAAGCCTGACCGAAGAGTTCTATGCCCTGGCCCGCAAATTCTGGCCTGGTCCCCTGACCATCATCGTAAGGGCAGGGTCGCGGCTCCCGCTCAAGGTGACGGCGAACACCGGACACGTTGCCCTGCGCGTTCCCAACGCGAAGATCCCCCGTGCAGTGGTGACCGCAGCCGCGATTCCGATTACGGCAACCTCGGCGAATCTCAGCGGCGCCTCCGAATGCACCACCGCCGAGCAGGTACACGACCAGCTTCATGGCCGGATCAGCATCATCGTCGACGGAGGAACCTCGCCCCGCGAAGTCGCGTCCACCATTGTCGATCTCACAGACGATGACTCACGCTGGCGCATCCTCCGCGAAGGTGCGATTCCTTCCGAGGAAATCTCCGGTTTCTTCGCCAAAGGATGACCGCGGACAGCGCCAACCAGCATCCACGCGGCCGCTGGTTCCTGCGGCTGACGATGCTGGCGGCAGGAGCGGTAGTCGCCTTCCTGCTGGTGACCAGCATCCGCATCGTCCACACCGCATCGCTCGAGGAGTTTCGGCCCGCGGACGCCATTGTCGTCTTCGGCGCCGCCGAGTATGCCGGCCACCCCTCCCCGGTGTTGCGAGCCCGCCTTGACCAGGGCTTCGAGCTCTTCCATCGAGGTCTTGCTCCCGTGGTAATTACAACCGGCGGCGCCGGAGCCGATACGAAGTTCAGCGAAGGTGGCGTGGGGCGCGACTACCTGATGCGCCGCGGCGTCCCCGAACGAAGTCTCATCGCAGAAACGCAGGGTCGCGATACGGCTGAATCCGCCCTGCGCGTGGGCGTGATCATGCACGCCAACAGCCTGCACAGTTGCGTGGCTGTGAGCGATGCCTACCATGTCTTCCGGATCAGGAAGTTGCTGGAGCACGAGGGTGTAGGTCCAGTCTACGTCGCGCCTCGCCCCGATTCTCGCCCGCACGGTACCGTGCAGCGAGCGATCGCAGTTCTGCGGGAAGCGAGCAGTTATTTGCTGTGGAAGCTAGGAATGACGTAGAGAAAGTTTCCAGTTTCCAGTTTCCGGTTTCTAGTTTCCAGTCTCTTACTGGCGAGCTGGAAACTGGAAACTAGAA
>WNEZ01008813.1_pt1 | contig 11615 bp, 13 predicted proteins | sample 5400521 | NCBI WGS metagenome assembly WNEZ01 (sample SAMN13153339, study PRJNA577476) | soil metagenome | isolation source: 120 cm saprolite under Douglas fir tree site 2 hole 1 replicate 1 | place: USA:California | collected 2015-04-18
TGCCTTCGGCCTACCCGAATCCTCCCACAGTTTCTTCTGCAGTGCTTGCCGGCCGCGGTGCAGGCGGGACATGACGGTGCCGATCTTGATACCGAGAATGGATGCCACTTCTTTGTAGGAGAAGTCCTCGACATCGACCAGCACGACCACCATTCGCATCGGAACGGGGAGCTCCTCGAGCGCGTGCTTCACTTCGGCCCCAAAGCCGCGGTCGACGATGATCTCCTCCGGCGACATCAGATGGACCGGCATCCCGTCGCGACGCATCTGGTCGTAGATCGAGAAATCCGTTCCCGGCTCGTCAATGGAGTCTTCAGGCGCGTGCCGCTTCCGCAGTTTGTTGCGGAACACGTTGGTCATGATCGTGAAGAGCCAGGCTTTTTCGTTCGTGCCCGGCTTGAAGCGATTTCGATATCGGTAGGCTCGCAAATAGGTTTCCTGCACCAGATCCTCGGCGTCTTCTGGCTTCCTCGTAAGGCGCAACGCGCTGCGATATAGCGCATCAAGATGCCTTTCAAAAAGCGAAAAGTCGCTACTCATGCCAACGCCCCGCTGGTCCATTCTATTCCGGCGAATTCCGCGCTCTGCGCGCCCTCAGCTGGGCCCCGGACCAGGGCCCGGGCTGGGCGGATCACCAGGCCGCGGTCCGCGGCCTCGGCCACGGCCCCGGCGCCGCCGGCGCCGATTGGGATCGGATTGCCCGTCGGAAGACGAAGGTGGAGGCGGCGCATCTCCTCGCGGTGGATTTGGGCGCCGTTCGCGGCCGCGCGGCGACCCGGGCGCGCCCGGCTGCCGTGGTTGCCCCGCCGGGCGAGGTGATCTCGGCGGCTGGTTCGGGCGCTGAGCTTGCCCGGGCTCGCCGCTGGCAAGGGGGCGGCCACCCCGCCCCCGCCTCCGGCGTCCGCGGCGTTGCTGATCACCGGTCGGGGCGCTGCCGCCCTCGGGCCGGACCCGGTCGGGAGGACGCTCCGGACGTGGGGCGGCCGCCGCCGGCACGATTCGGGCCAGGCCGCGGGGCCGTCGACGGCGGCTGGGCTGGTCGCGCGGGCGTGCGTCCTGCTGCCTGACCCGCTCCTCGAACTCGGCCAGCCACTCCTCCATCGGCCGCTTGATCTGCGGGCGCGGGGCGCGCGGCTCGTCGGGCCAGATGCGCGGCCGGTCCGGGCGAATGGCTTCGGCCGGCGGGTCGGCGTCGGTCGGTTCGGGGTCGACGGCGATCTCAGGCGGGAGTTCCGACATCTGCCGAAATCTTAGCGGGCGCCGGTTCGAGCACCGGCTCGGGCTCGGCCCACTCGACGAGGAAGCGGCGCCGGAAGCGGTCGAGCGCGCGGATCACGGCCGGACCCAGGAGCGCGATCAGCACGACGTTACCGGCGGCCCGGAAGCTGTCGTAGGCGAGAGAGGTGGCCAGGTAGAAGGCGCCGAAGCGGGGAAGCAGGGCGGCCAGTCCGCTTCCCGGCACCCAGCTCAGCGGCGATGACCCGGTAGCGACGAGCAGCGGCCATTCCCAGAGGTCGAGCAAGAGCCCGTAGGCGAAGCCGGCCGCGCCGCCATAGAGGCAGAGCACGATGATGGCCCACGGCGACGTGGAGCGGCGGGTCGCCCCGCCGAGATATCCGGCGCCCATACCCACCCAGCCGGCGGCGAGCATCTGGTAGGGCAGCCATGGTCCCAGTCCGGCCGTCAACACCGCCGACAGCAGGAGCGTCATGGCGCCACTGGCGAATCCGAAGCTCGGGCCCATCACGAACCCGCCGGCGATGACCAGGAAAAAGATGGGCGAGAAGCCGAGCAACCCGATGACGATGACGAGGCGGAGCGTGGCATCGATCGCGACCAGCGCCGCCAGCACCGCCAGCAGCCGCGTCGAGAGGCGATGGGTTTGGAGGGCGACCCCCAGCACGACCAACGTCGAGACCGCGATCAGGGCGCTGAAGAGCACCGCGGGCTGCGGAAAAGCCGAACCGAGCAAGAGCGGCCCGACGAAGAGCGCGAACCCGGCCGCGGTGAGCGCGAGCAGGAGCGCGTCCTCGGCGCGGGCGGCGAACCACCGGGTCACAACGGCACTTCTTCCGGCAGGAGCCAGCCGCGGCCGACGAGCTTGCTGATCTGGGTGGCGAAGACCAGTGAGTCGCTCAACACCGCGGCGGGTGGACCGTCCGCGTAGATTTCGCCGTCCGCCATTAGCAGGACGCGATCCACGGTGCGGGCCGCCCATTCGACGTCGTGCGTGGCGACGAGGATCCCGGCGCCGGCGCCGGCCCGCGTCCGCAGGTAGGCGCTGAGCGCCCGCTTCACCAGGGGATCGAGCCCACGCGTGGGTTCGTCGAGCAGCAGCAGGTCGGCTCGCGCGCCCATCAACGCGATGGCTAGTTGCTGACGCTCGCCGGAGCTCAAGTCCCGCGGGTAGCGTTGGAGCCAGGCGGCGAACGGGGCGACGACCTCCGCCGACTGGCCTCGCAGCTCCTCTTCGACGGTTGGTGCGAACAGCAACGAATCGGCGTCCTGGGGGACGTAGGCGGCGATGCCGTCATTTAAGATGCTGCCGCGCTGCGGCCGCAGCAGTCCGGCGATCAACCGCAAGAGCGTGGTCTTTCCGGATCCGTTCCGACCCATCAAGGCGACGACCTCGCCACGGTGGAGCGTCGTCGAGAGTCCCTGCACTGCGGGCACACCGTCGTAGCGATGGACCAAACCCTCGACCCGGCAAATAATCGGCCCAGAGCCATTGCGGAAATCTCCCTCCCCCCTTGTGGGGGAGGGTCGGGGCGTGAATGCGGGCGTCGCGCAGTCCCAGCGGGATCGGCGTCCAACCGGCCCGCAGCGCCAGGTCGACCACCGGCGGTCGGGCTCCGCCCTCGGCGAGCGCGACTCGCGGCGGCTGATCGCGCAGCACGCCGGCGTCGAGTGTCCAGATCCGATCGACGAAAGGCGCGATCCGTTCAACCCGATGCTCGGCGATCACCGTCGTCATGCCGAGCTCGGCGACCAGCCGGAGCACGACCTGCAGCACGTCCTCGGCGGCCTGCGGGTCGAGCTGGGAGGTCGGCTCGTCGAGGACGAGCGCATCCGGATGCATGGCGAGGGCCGCCGCGATCGCGACACGCTGGCGTTCGCCGCCCGACAGGGTATCGATCCGGCGCCGCCGCAGCGGGTTGATGCCCACCTGGTCGATGACTTCCTCGACGCGCTTTCGCATCAGGGGCCTGCGCAGCCCCAGGTTCTCCAGACCAAACGCGAGCTCCGCCTCGACGTCCTCGAGCACGAACTGCGCATCCGGATGCTGAAAGACGAAGCCGATGTGCATCCCGAGCCGGCGGGGCGGGTGCTCGCGCGTGTCGAGGCCGCAGACGACGACCCGCCCCCGGAACTGGCCACCGGTACTGTGGGGAACGAGGCCGTTGAGGCAGCGAAGCAGCGTCGACTTTCCGCTCCCGGAGGCGCCGCGGAGGAGGATCACCTCGCCCGGCTCGACCGCCGTCGTGATCTCGCTCAGCGCCGGCCGGTCGGCGTCCGGGTAGCGGTAGCTGACGCCGTCAAGCGTGATGAGGGGCATGGTCCACTCGTGAAAGGCTGGCCAGGAGCGCGGGCACGGCGAGCAGGGCGACGGCAAGCAGGCGATCGGGGTTGGGTACGCCCGGCGCCAGCTCGAGGTAGGGGTTGTAGGGAACGGGGGGCAACACGGCGATCGCGGCGATCGCCATGAGCGAGGCGATCAGGACCAGCAGGTCGGGGGCCGTCCAGCGGAGCGGACGGTAGCGGGACCGCCGCCGACTGCCGAACCCGCGCGCGTCCAACGATTCCCCGTACTGCAGCGCTCGCTCGAGCGTCGTGAGCAGGAGTGGCAGCAGCAGCTCGGGCGCCGATCGCCAGCCGGTGCGCTGTCCGCGCAGCTGGCGTGCCTCCCGGATCGACTGAAACGCGACCAGCGTCTTCGGTGCGAAGGCAAGCGCAAGGGCAAGCGTGGTGCCCGCCCGGTAGAGCGGGCGAGGAAGAATCACGAGGACGTCGGCGCTGCGCACGGTCGACTGCAGGACGGTGAAGACGGCGACCGTCAGTAACAGCGCCAGCCCGGTCGAGGCTCCAAACGCGACGGCGTCGAGGGTCCAGCGTCCGCCAATGACGGGGATCGCCGGCAGCGTAAAGAGCACGTGCTGGCCGAAGCGGCTGAGCGCGGCGCTGAACAGAACGGGCACGAGCGCCAGCGCCAGCGCGAACTTCCACGTACCGGCGCGACGCCGTCCGCGGTATGGCAGGTAGACATTGATCACGACCAACAGCAGCAGTGCCTGGAGGTACGGGTTGCGGTCGATGAACGCGCCGGCAAGGACAGCGGTCGCCCAGGCGCCCCAGGCGAGCGGGTGGCGGATCATGGGCCGCGCCTGCGGAGGTTGATGGCGCCCAGCGTCAGGAGCAGGAGCGCCATACTCCCGAACGCCAGCAGGGGCCCGATGGCGCTCGGTTTCGGTGGCTGGGTTGGCGGCCCCGTCGACGTCAGCACGGCATCGGGCTGCGGCGTCGGCCACGGCGCCAACGCCTCGACGCTGGTCGTCGGTGCGGGCGTGCCTTCCGGCAGGGCCGGCGGGGCCGCGGTTGGAAGTGACGCGGGTGACTGCGTGCCCGCTACCGGAGCAGTCGACGACGATGGGGCGGCGCAAACCTGGCCGAACCGGATGGACGGTGGCGGGGCACCGAAGGCGGACGTGTAGGTCCAGCCTTCGATATCGCCGTCGCGGATCGCATAGCCGCTGGTGCCGCTCGACCTGGCAACCCAACCAGACGCCGAGGCAGTCCAATCCGACCAGTTCGGACCCGAGGTCGGGCCGAAACATCGGTCGGGAACCTGGCGTGGTTCCCCGTCGACCTGGCAGATCGAGTAGGCGCCTCCACCCCAGTCATAGACCTGCGGGGGCTGGCCGGAATTGACGCCGGCCAGCTCGAGCAACGTCAGACCGTTGATCGCGTCGGCCGCAAATTGGACGCACCTCAGCACCAGGCGCGCGCCGGGCCAACTCGAGCCGTGCTCGATGACCAGCGCCGCCCGGTGTGTCTGCGCGTGCGCCGAGGTCTGCCACAGCAGGACGCCGGCCAGCGCCAGAGCGAGGCCGCTAACGGTCCGAACTAGCGACGATGTCCGCGTAGGCGTCTCCGAAGAAGAGCAAGCCCGGCGACCGCCAGGATCAAACCGGCGAGCAGCGGCCGGTCATCCGTGCGGTAAACCGACCCACCGGTTTGCGCCAGGGTTACCGTTCCCGGCGTGGCGGTTGGCCGCGGCGTTGGCGTTGCCGTGCTGGTGGCCGGACAGGGCAGTAAGGCGACCTTGCCCTCCGCCAAACCCTCCTGGGTCAGCGAGCGTAAGAGAAACGCGGACGGCGCGTAGGTCGTGGTGAACAGCTTGCTGAACTGACTCGCAATCGCGCCGGCATCTGGCCCAGTCGTGATTTGCTGCGAGGCCAGATCCTGGATCGCCGCCTCGAGCCGCGGACCCCACACTGCATCGTTCTGCCGGTGCGCCGCGAGGATGGCGAAGATCCCGAGCTCATCAGAGTTCGGGTCCGGAGTCAGCCCAGGGCCGTCGCCAAAGCCCCCGTGACTGAAGACCGATTGCAGGTAGGTGAATCCACCGGTGATGGCGGCATCGTCAGAGAGAACGCCGGCACTGAGCAGCGCCTGGATGACCAGGGCGGTGGTGTTGGAATCCTCGCCGTATTGGTCGGCATTGTCGAAGCTCCATCCGCCGTCCGATTTTTGTTGACTCCTCAAGAACGCGACGGCGTCGTCGGCGACCGCCTGGCCCGCACTCCGAAGTCCGAGAATGGCGAGCGCGTCGCTGAAGATATCGCTCCCGTATTCGCCATTGGTTCCCTTTGTCGCCTGCAGTTGGGCTGCCAGCGTCGCCGTTGGTCCGGCGTTCGGTTGGGAGGCCCGAGCCATCAGCAGCTCACCATTGGTTCCGACATCGGTGCTGACCGCGGTCTTCAAAAAGTCGGCCAGCGAAAATGTCCCGTTTCGCATCGCCGTCGCATCTTGTCCGGCGGCCGCGAGGCCAAGGGCAACTTCGGACGAGCGCGCGATGGGATTGCCGCCGCTTCCGATTTGTCCGTTCACTTGCTGCTGCGTGCACTGCAGCCATTGCAGCGCGCGCTGCGCGTTGGAAGGGTGAGAGGTCTGCGCTGCCGCGTTGATCGACGTGGCGAGCACGAGCGAGGCCGCGACATATAGCGCGGCAAGTGGTCGTTTCATGGTGTCCTCCAGAGCAGTGAATGCGCAACTGGAGGCCGATCGTGAAGATGCCTGGCACCTCCCTCTCAGCCTCGAAGAGGGTCGTTGGTCCCCGACAGGCAGGTCTCCTGGCTCCGGATCATTACCGTTGGGCTCCTTCCCAAGGCGTTGGCCTCAGTGGATGTCGCCCACGGCTCCTCGGTTACAGTGACGGGTTCGCGCCGGATTCGCACCGGCTTTCCTTTTCAGCTCTCCTCGAGCCACCTATCGGTCGTTCTTAACTTGTGGAGCGCTTGGCCGACATCACCTCCCCCAAAAGGTGACCGCATTATAGGATGCGCGCTAGGCCGTCTTGGGAGCGCTCCTAGGCGACGCGCGATTGCTCGAAGTAGGCTTCCAGCTCCTCGATGGTCGGAACGCGGTTGATCTCATCAGGCTCGACGTTCATAAACTGTTCCTGGGCGGTGAAGACGAGCTCGATCAGGTCAGGGATTTTGACGTCAGCCGTATAGGGAACACCAAACGCGACCAGCTGCTCGACGAGGTCGCCGGGCACTTTGGTGCGCTCGGCCAGGTTTAGCTCTTCTAGGGCCCAGAGGATGCGGTCCAGCGCATAAAGGCTGAGCTTGCGCTTGGCCTCCTCGGCTCGGGTCGCGATTACTCGCAGCGTCGTGCGTCGAGTCTCTGTTTGAATCGCTTCGTACATTCTCAGGCTTGGTTCCTCCGACGCATGCAGGTTGTTGGTCAGCGCCCACGGTACGGGCCGCTTCCCGCAAGCAGCAAATAACTTTCGTTAAAAGATGTAAACAAGCGACGCTCGGTAACCGGCAGGCTTTCCAAAACGAGCGGGATAATACCCACAATGGCTTTCATCGACGCCGACCCCGATCGCGGGCCAGGCCGGGACGCAGTTGAGCTCTATACCCGAACCTACGGCACGCTGCTGCGAAGTTCCGGCGAAACCAAGCTCAAGGTTCTCGAGCAGTCCCACATCGGGATGCGGTCGAGCCTGCACCCAAAGGCGGGATCGGCGGAGCCGGACACCGGTGCGCTGATCTACGCGCTACGCCGCCTGCCTCCCTCCATCACCGCCGTCAAGCGAATCGTGCTTGGCCAATCGGCCGATGTCTTCAAGCGGATGCTCGATGTCGACGTCGAGAAATGGGAGATGCAGAGCGCGCCGGGGCGCCGCCGTCGCTATTACTTCGACGGGAAGGAAACACTCGCGGTTTACATCGCCAGTCCGTCCGACATCGATGACGTCATCCCGCAACTGGTCGCGCTCCAAATCGAATGGAACAAGCTGCACGCGCTGCTGAACACCGAAGACCTGAGCCGCGCCACGACCGTGGCCGACCAGTTCCAGGTGCTGCAGCGATTGGGGATTTCGGAGGACGACGCGCTGCGGCTGGTGGAAATCTGGGGCGACCTGCTCGAGCCGTTGCGCCGAATCCAGGCCGAGGAAAAGGACTTCCGGGTCCGGATGCTGGGCGGCACCCAGATCGGCTACATCAAGGCGACGCGTCGCTGGTGGCAGCCGATCGAATCGCTGATGCAGCGCGAAGGTGTGCGCGACCGCCCCGTCTACTTCGTCTCGAGCAACACGCATAGCCTCGTCAACCTGCTGAGCGGCTCCGCGCGCCGGCACCAACACGAGATCGTGGAGTACATCGAACGGAGCAATAACCTGGAGCTGGTCCCCGAGCTCCGCAAGCTCCGCCAGGGTCAGTCGCGCGGCAACTGGGACAACTTCCTCTACTACGCGGCACGCTCCTATTACGGGCAGTCGCCGGACTCGGGGCAGCGCCGGGCGCTCCGCACCAGTGAAGAGGAGGAGCGCGGCATCTATTTCCTTCCGAGCCAGGCCGGTCTCGACGTGGCCGCGCAGGTCATCATCCTCGACCGGCTGGCCGCCGCAGACCTCGATCCTCGATTGGGGAGCCCGCCGCCCGATCGGTTGGAGCGCAGCCCGGCCGTGCTGATCAACGTCAACTACCCGCTCGGGCTGGGCGCCTACAACGTCCTGCGCGAGGTGGCGGAGAGTGTGGGGACGCTGCGCGGTGTCTACGTGCTCGGTAAGGCGGCCACCCTCAACGGCAGCATCGGCGACATCATGATCTCGAACGTCGTCTACGAAGAACACTCCGAGAACACCTACTGGCTGGACAACTGTTTCAGTTTCAGCAGCGTGGCGCCCTTCCTCGTCTATGGCTCGGCGCTCGACAACCAGCGGGCGGTAACGGTCCGTGGCACCTTCCTGCAGAACCGCGGCTACCTCGACTTCTATCAGCGGGAGAGCTTTACCGTGGTCGAAATGGAGGCCGGTCCCTACCTCAACGCCCTCTACGAAGCGGCCGAATCGTCACGCTATCCGATGCGCGAGAACATCAACTTCACGAAGCTCCCGTTCGACTTCGGGGTGCTTCACTACGCCTCTGACACGCCGTACACCCAGGCCCGCACACTGGGCGCGCGCGGTCTCTCCTACTACGGTCTGGATTCCACCTACGCCTCGTCGGTGGCCATCCTGCGGAGAATCCTCGCGCAGGAGCAGGTTCTTACGGCCGACGTTGCGACCCCGCGTTGGGCCGACGCGGGGGCCCGCCAGGGCGCCTAACTCCTCCCACCATGGGGAAGGGCAGGGTGGGGGCGTTTAGCGGCGCCGTAATGCGGCGCTGCTAGCCTGCGATCAGGTTCGAAATCCTCCCGCCCCCTCCTCCCCACAATAGGCCGCCCTCAAAAGCGGCCTTTTGTTTTTCCTGTCGCCCTTACGCGGCGCGCTTGCGTTTGCGGGGCGGCGTCTTCCTTTTGAGGGCGAGGTCCTGAAGGGCGACGTCGATGCGCCGTTCCGAGGGATCGAGATGCTTGGCCGTCGTCAGCAGTCTTCGCGCCGCCGTCAGGTTATCCCGCTCTACCTCCGCCAGGCCGAGCTGCAACATGAACCCTGGGTCGACCGGACAGACGAGCACCGCTCGCTCCAGCAGGGCGAACCCGTCGTCACGCATCCCCATCTCCCAGAGCAGCGTGCCGAGCTCGAAGAGGAGCTCCGGCTCGTCGGGCCCCGCCTCCAGGGCGCGCCGGTAGGCGAGCCGCGCAACCTCGGCGTGTCCCAGTTGACGGTGGTCCCGGCCGATCAGAAACCAGGTTTGCCAGGCACTGGGCGCGAGCATCATGGAGCGCGTGAATGCCGTCCTAGCCTGCTCACGATCACCCAGGGCATCGCAGGTCAAGCCCAAGCGGAAGGCCACCTCCGCGTTGTCCGGGTCGAGGCGACTCGCTTCTTCCAGCGCCTCGCGAGCCCGGGCATAGTCGCGGATCCGATGGCAGAGCGTCCCCAGCCGCAGCCGTGGCAGCGCCTCATCGCCGGCCAGCTTGACCGCAGCCTCAAACCGGACCAGCGCCTCGCGGACGTTCCCCTCCGTCTCCGCCAGCCTGCCGCTGTCGAGCAGGCGCTCGATTTCGGGGGTCATCGTTATGAGAACAACGTTGCGCGCCGACCGCTCTTACGCTCGGCCTATTCGGTAAGGAACCGCAGCAGCTCGGGCTCCTCCATCTCCTGGGCCGGAAGCACCGGCGTGTACTTCAAGCGGGTGGCGAGCTTCATGGCGAGCTCGACCTTGAAATCGACCGGGGTGAACCCTTTGTCGGTGAAGATGCCCAGGGCCCGGTCCCGGATCACGATGGCCGCGCCGTGCTTGCGGGCCAGGACCGTCATCATGGCCGGCCCGCGGCCGCGGCCGGGACAAGCTGCGCGACGAGACGGGCCAGCTGCGTCGGCTTGAAGGGCTTCTCCACCGTTGCCACGGCGCCGGCCGCCCGGGCACGCTGTGGGGTGACGGTGTCACGGAACTCGGTCATCATCACGACCGGGCTGTGCCTGGCGAGCGCGGCGAGGAGGGTAAACGAATCGCCATCGGGCAGGCTCGAGTCCAGCAGGACCAGTTCAGGCTGCAGCGCATCAGCGGCGCCCGGCACGGCGGGGGCGTTCGCCTCCCAGCGCACCTGGTGCCCTTCCCGCTCCAGCTTGAAGACGATGATCGACGCGATGTTGGGCTCGTCCTCGACGAGCAGCACGCGTGCCATGAGCGCGGCACTAATGTTAGCGGGTGCCGCCTAAAGCATCCAACATTCCCGCCATCTACCTGGCCCACGGCGCCTCGGGCGACGCGACGAGCATGCGGCCGTACGTCAAAGCGCTGCAGGCGCGCAAATTGACCGCGACGGCGATCGATTTACCCAAATCCAAAGCCGAGCGCGCCGTGCCGGTTTTCATCGAGAAGGTCCCGGCGGGTGCGATCGCGGGTGGGCATTCCTACGGTGGTCGCGTGGCCAGCATGGCGGCGGTCGAGGTGCGCTACGCGGCGCTGATCCTCCTGAGTTACCCGCTGCATCGGCCTGGCCATCCGGACGACCTTCGCACCGAGCATTGGCCGAAGATCGATTGCCCGGTGCTGCTGCTGTCGGGAGAATCGGATCCATTCGCCCGGATTGACCTCCTGCGCTCGTCGGTCCGGCTGTTACGGCAAGGGAAGCTCGTGACGGTTCCGGGAGTCGGCCATGGCCTGGTACCGGTGGTCGATGCGGCGATGGACCGGGTCGCCGAATTCGTTCGCGGACTGAGATCTTAGACTGGGCCGATGTGTACGCCGCCGGGCGACGATGGTGCGCGTCCCGCGGCCTCGGTTAAAGAGGAGGAACGAACCTTGCGCGCCGGCGACGGCGCGGCCTTGCGAGAATTCGTAGCGCAGCCGGCGACCGGCTTCCGTCGCGGCGCGGTTCTCATCATCCACGACATCTGGGGTTACACCGACTTCTACAAAGACCTTGCCCGGCGCATCACCGGCCACGGCCACGCCGCGTCGCTGGTCGATTTCTTCGGCCGGCAAGCCGATCTGCCAGAGTCGATGCGAGCACCGGAGCGGACCGGCACCAAGCCGGAGGCGATGGCCCGCGCGGTGCAGCGAGCTCAGCAGCTATCCGACGAGCGATTCCTGGCCGACATGCAGGCCGCCGTCGACGACTTGCAGGCGCGTGGTGCGGCCCGCGTGGCGTGCTGGGGATTCTGTATGGGAGGCCGCCTCGCGGACGTGTCGGCGGCGCGGGTGCGCGGGCTGGTTGGCGCGGTGGCCTATTACGGCCATCTTCAAGCCGAGCCGGGGCGTCTCTCGCCGCTGCAGCTCGCCGCCGAGATCCGGATCCCGGTCTTAGGCATTTTCGGTGGCGCGGACCCGGGCATCCCGGCCGATCAGATCGCGGCGTTTCAGAACGCGCTGAAAACGGACAAGGAAATCGTCACCTATCCTGGCGCGCCGCATGGATTCCTCCGATATGGGGCGACCGAGCACAAAGGCGCCATCGATGATGCCTTGCTACGGACGTACCAGTTCTTTTCG
>WNEZ01004981.1_pt1 | contig 11614 bp, 10 predicted proteins | sample 5400521 | NCBI WGS metagenome assembly WNEZ01 (sample SAMN13153339, study PRJNA577476) | soil metagenome | isolation source: 120 cm saprolite under Douglas fir tree site 2 hole 1 replicate 1 | place: USA:California | collected 2015-04-18
ACGACTCAAGCCTCTGATCCTGTTGATTCGATCGGTCCGACGCTTCTTTGCGCCCGGCTTCATACGCGCGGTCCTCTTCCTCGATTTGGGCCTCTACGGATTTGCTTTCCCAACCTCGTGCCATAGTTTTTGACCGGCATTCCTGCCTGTCCCCTTCTCTTTGGAATTTTATCTCAGAAGACTAAGCATTGTTACCTGTGGAGTCCAAGGCGCTTCACACTATCGTACCATCTTTGATCACTGCGTTCTTGGGAACGATGATGATGCCATCGCGAATAAAGTAAGAACCATCCGGACTATCTGCTTCGAGAGCTTGGGCTTCATTCACCAGTCTCACGCCGCTGCCGATGCGCGCGTTCTTGTCGATGATCGCGCGTGTGATGATTGTATTCGCGCCAATGCCAATCCATGGAAAGTTGTTTGTGATGTCGGTGCTCATCTCTTCCAGAGTTTGATAGTAGTCGGCTCCCATCATGTAGACGCTATCGAGTTGCGCGCCCTCGGCGATGCGACTGCGCAAGCCAATCACCGAACGATTCATCTTTGCGCCGTTGATAATGCAACCGTCGCTGAAGATTGAATCGCGAATCTCGCAGTTATCGAATTTCGATGGCGGCAAATAACGCGCGCGCGAAAGCAACGGCGCCTCAGCATCGAAAAGATTGAACGGTGGAATTGATGCCGTCATGTCGAGGTTGGCTTTGTAGAAGGCGGCAATCGTTCCGATGTCTTCCCAGTAACCATCAAACAAAAAGCCCTGCACGTTGTAACGACCGATGGCGCCAGGAATTATCTCGCGGCCAAAGTCCACGTGATCGGCGCCTTCGGCCAACAACTGCTCGAGTCGATCGTACTTGAAAACGTAAATACCCATCGACGCCAGATAGGGTCGCGCTAGCGCGTCGGCTGCGTTCAAACCCATCGTCGTCGTATCGACGCGCATCGCTTCGAGCGCTTCGCCTTTCGGCTTTTCACTGAACTCAATGATGCGCCCCGCGCCGTCGGTTCTGAGTAAACCAAACTCGCTCGCGGAATCTGCCGGCACCGGAATCGCCGATATTGTGATGTCGGCATCCGTCTCGTAATGGCGCTTCAGGAAATCGCGATAGTCCATGCGATAAAGATGATCGCCCGACAGAATCAAAAGCGTGTCGATACGCCAATCGCGAATGTGCGGCAAGACCTGACGAACAGCGTCCGCGGTCCCCTGAAACCATTGGCCGCTTTCCGGAGTTTGTTCCGCCGCTAAAATTTCTACAAAAGCGTCAGCAAAAGTCGAGAAGCGATAGGTCTGCGCGATATGCCGGTTCAAGGACGCCGAGTTGTACTGCGTCAACACAAAGATGCGAATGACATCCGAGTTGATGCAGTTTGAGATGGGTACATCAACCAGCCGGTACTTGCCGCCCAGCGGCACGGCGGGCTTCGAACGTTGCTGGGTCAGCGGAAACAAACGCGTTCCGGCGCCCCCGCCAAGAATAACTGCAAGTAAATTGCGCTTCTCGGGCATTGGTTAAGCTGCGATTTTTGGAAGTGTTAGAACTGAGAGCGAGCATAGACGCAAAGTGCAATCACTTTCAAGCCTATACTTCAGAGGGTATTAGTTTCGCTGTAAATGTCCGATAAACTTTAAGTTTGTCGCGGCGTTACGACCAGCTAAAGCCTATTGGACATCAAATTGAGAGTTTGCAGATCAGAAAGAGGAGCTGGTTAGTATTGCAGCGCCGCGCCGCCGTTGGTCCTGACACCTGCGGCTTCTTGAGCAATCTTCACACCCACGCTGGCGCCGATGCGCGTGGCGCCCGCCTCCACCATCTTGCGCGCGTCGTCGAGACCTTTGACACCTCCCGAAGCTTTGACCCCAAGGTCGGCTCCAACAGTGCGGCGCATCAATGCGATATCAGCCACGGTGGCCCCGCCTTTGGAAAAACCCGTCGAAGTCTTTACGAAATCAGCGCCGGCGTTCTTCGCTGCCAGACACGCGCGCACCTTCTCGTCATCAGTCAACAACGCGGTTTCAATAATCACTTTGCAGATGGCATTATATTCATGGGCCACTTCAACTACAGATCGAATATCGTGTTCGACCAGACAATCGTCGCCACTCTTCAACGCCCCCACGTTAATAACCATGTCTACTTCGCGCGCGCCGTCAAAAATTGCGCGGCGCGCTTCATAAGCTTTCACATCCGAAAGCGTAGCGCCCAGTGGAAAGCCGATGACCGTGCAGACCGGAACACCGCTGCCCTGTAGATTGCACGCCGCAGCGCGTACCCAGGTGGGATTCACACAAACGGATGCAAAGCGATAGCGCGCCGCTTCTTCACAAAGCACGCGAATGTCTTCATCGGTCGCTTCCGGTTTGAGCAAAGTGTGATCTATCAAGCTTGCCCAGTCACCGGCTGATGAAGTTTCGCCGAGCACCAGCCCGATGCGTGCTGCGCCGGCATCGACGATGCGATGCATGCGCTCGGGGCAGCGATTGAAACACTCCGACGTGCAACCGCACATCTTCTCTTGATTGGCGCTGTCGCCAGCCAGACGCGCGACGATGGCGTCAGTAATCTGCTCAATCAAGAGCTCAAGGTCACCGTTGTGCGAGTTTTGCATTAAGGTCGAACTCCGAAAGACGGCGGCTTGTGCCGCTTATGAACCATTCTAACACGTGCTCAGGTCCTTGTTTATTGACGAATACTGGGACCGCGGGCGTCTCGCCCGCAATGAGCGCGCAGCGCGAACAAATCGACCACTCAACCATGTCTGGAGACTCAGCGAGTACGGGCGAGACGCCCGCGGTCCCAGTGATTAAAGCTTTGGCTCAACTTGCCACAGCAAGGCAGTATCGTTGCGGCCGCCCGTCACCAGGGTGTGGCCATCGCGACTGAAAGCAACCGGATAACGCGCCTCATCCAACCTCGCGAGCAGCGTGCCAGTTTGCGCGTCCCAGAGCATGACACCCTTGTCGTTAGTCGTCGCCAGAATCGAGCCGTCAGCATTGAAGATTACTGAAGTCGTTTTGTAGCCAATGGGCGGTAGGGCGAGTTTCAGCTCACCTGTTTCCACATTCCACAACTTCCCTGCTGTCTGTCTGTCGTTTGAAGCGGTCGCGAGCCAATGACCATCAGGGCTAAAGGTAACGTCGCTGCCCTCGCTCTTCGGAAGTTTGAAAAGCAGTTCGCCTGTCTTTACATTCCACAAACGAGTGTCGCCTGCTGTGAAGGTTGCAATCGTGCGACCGTCGGGAGAAAACTCAAAACCCTTTATGTAGCCTTCGAAGTGACCTTTCGGAGCTACCTGTCCGCGCAGGGTCCCAGTCTCAACATCCCAGAGTTTCATCCCACCCTCTTGTTCAATCGTCAGTAGTGCACTGCCGTCGGGAGTAAAACTCGCGCGATAGATTCGCTCATTGTTGGCGATGTTGGTCTTTAGTCGTCCATCGGCCGCGTCCCAGATCTTTGCCGACTTGTCGCCATTGATGGTGAAGATCCAGCGGCCATCGGCGCTGTATCCGGTTTGCAGCGCCAGGAAATGGCGCGTGCCGCCTAACAGCATGACCTTCGCTATTTCTTTAGCGCCGCTGTCGCGCGTATCGTGCTTAAGCGTCATGCGCTCTTGTCCGGTCGCGACATCCGACACGCTTACCACGTCGTCCTCGCGTTCCGAAAGGACTGACCCGCCATCGGGACTAAAAGGAACTGGTCCAAACTCTACTTCAAAAGAAAACCCCGACTTTAGTTTTGTTTCGAGATTTCGTTTGCGTCCCGGTATGGTGGCTTTCAATTGCCACGAACCCACTTCCCAAAGTCGCACACTCTTGTCGAGATAATCGCGCGTCGCAGCGATGCGGCCGTCGGGACTGAACGCAAAGCCACTGACTTCGTCCTTACCATTTTTCAAAGTCGCCTTCAGCTCTCCAGTTTCTGTGTCCCAGATTGTTATCGTGCCGCCCTTGCCGCTCATTGCCGCCAAACTTCCATCAGGACTGAACGTGATCAGAGCTTTGCGGCCTACGAAGCGAGATGGTCCTTTGTAATCAGGCAACTTTGCTTTAAGGGTTACTGTCAGTTTGTCGGAAGACTGAATGGAGTTGATAGCAGTCTGCTCCTGGGCGAAAGCAGCAGGCGCGATAATCGTCGCGGCAAGTACCAGCGCGACAAGCGCCCACCGGTAAACCCAATTATTTCTCATCTTCAAATCATTATCCTTTTGTGAGTTGGAATCAAAAGTTGGCGCGGACTTCGGTCAACCAGTTTAGAGTACAACCTTTAGGTTGCTGCTGCGATGGCAACAAGCTAAAGCTTGGACTCTGAACTGCTTAATGCAGGTATTGTCGTTCGATGGCCTCAATCTTTGCCACGCGTTTGCGATGTCGATCCTCCGTCATCTCCGTGGCAAGCCAGGCGCGCACGATGTCGCGCATCTGCGCGCTATTAATTGTTTTGCTGCCGAGCGTCAAAACGTTGGCGCCATTGTGCTCGCGCGAGTTGCGCGCAACTTCGACCGAGTAACATGCGGCGGCGCGCACGCCGGGAACTTTGTTTGCTGTCATCGCACTGCCCACGCCGGCGCCGTCAATGACGATGCCGACGTCCGCCGTGCCCCCGGAAACGCTCCTCGCTACCGCATAAGCGAAGTCGGGATAATCGACGGCGTCTTCTGAGTTTGTACCGAAATCGTGGACCTGATGGCCCAGCGAAGTCAGAAAAGCCTTCAGCTCTTCTTTCATTTTAAAGCCGCCATGATCAGCGCCGACGGCAATCAACTTTGAAGCGTCGGAACCACGCCGCGGCGCTCGCCGAACTATTTGGATATGCTTTTCGCTAACAATATCAGCGGCGAGCGGCGTCAGCCGTGCGCCTTCGGCTATGCGGAGAACGGACCCGCCGGCGAGGTCGCGCACGTCGTCTTCAGTGATGACGGTTTTTGACGATTCATCGGCGGTTACCGTTGATGAAGACGAAGCAGCTGGCGCAGTGTCGATAAAACGGCTGGAAGTAGATGACGAACCAGACGCGGCGTCATTAGGAATGGCGTTGTCGAGTACATCGCGAACCAGAGCGCGGATTCGATCGCGTGTGGTGTTGTCGTCCATAACGTCGAGGAGCAAACAGTTAACAGCAAACAGCCAGAAAAGGCTTCGTTTCATTTCTTGCTGTTCACTGTTTGCTGCTTACTGTTTGCTACCCAAGAGATTCATCACGCAGATCGATCAGCCGGCCGGCGGATGCTACAACTTTACCTGCCTGCATTTTAAAGTCGATGCGGCCAACGTAGATGCCGCTCCTGCCCACCTGAAAGATGATCGTGTCGTTGCCGGAAGGTTGTTTCGTCAGCACCGGCTTTTGCATGAAGGTGTGCGTGTGGCCGCTGGCAATAAAGTCGATGCCATCAACCTGCGACGCCACTTGGGTGTCGCCGATTTCGCCTGCGTCAGCCTTGGGATAATAGCCAAGATGTGACATGCCGACGACGAGCTGGCAACGTTCGCGCTGGCGCAGAATTTCTACCACGTCGCGTGACGCTTTAACCGGATCAAGGTACTTCACGCCTTTGAAATTTTCCGGCGTGATCAGATTGTCCGGACTAATTCCCAGGCCAAAGAGTCCAATGCGCACTCCACCCAGTGTTCGCACCACGTAACGCTTAACTCGCGGCGTGAGCGGCGTATCGTGCAGGTCGTAGTTGCTGGAGACAAAATCGAAGTTGGCAAACTTCATGGCCGCAAACAATGCATCCACGCCGTTATCAAAATCGTGATTGCCCAGTGTGCCCACGTCGTAGCCGATCAGAGACATCGACTTGTATTCAACTTCGCCTTTATAAAAATTGAAGTAAGGCGTGCCCTGAAAAACGTCGCCCGCATCGATCATCAGCGTGTTTGGATTTTCCCTGCGCACGCGCTTGACCAGCGTGGCGCGGCGCGCGACTCCGCCTTTTCCGCCATACAACTTGTCATTGTCCGGCAAGGGATCGATCTGCGAATGAGTGTCGTTAGTGTGCAGGATCGTGATCAACGTCTCGCCAGCCGACACATCCAGCAATGGCGACGAAATAGCGGACCACGCGGAGCTCGAAAACAACTGCGCCCGCGATTGCGGCAGAGCAAGCGCGGCTCCGCCGGCGATTGAAGCTTGCAGGAATCTGCGCCTGGTAATCATTGCGGTTGCTCCGGCGTTTCCGAACTTGATTTGTCGAAAACGAAACGGCCATCGAGAGTGGGACGTATTTCGCGTCCCGCCGTTGTTTCCGATTTCACGTAATTAATGATTGCGTCGCGGATCGTAAGCCCAATAGGTTTGATTGTTTTTGCCGCGCGCAAAATCGAGTAGTCCCCTTCTGTTGCCGAGGGTTTTGTCGAGCGACGATTCATCAAGTAATCGATGCTAACCACCGTGTAGATCGCTTTCGGATCGATTTCTTTTTGCTGCCCATCAATCAGCAGCCGCAACGTTTCAAGTTCCGGCGTCTTGTCGCTGCCAGTTCGATACCTGATGCGTGCGCCGGACTGCGCATCCCGGTGAGAAACCACCACGCGCAACAGATCCAAAACCTGCGCTCCGGTAAGATCGACTGCAACCAGGGCGTTTTCAAACGGCAGAAGTTCGAAAATGTCCCGTTTGCTGAGCTCGCCTTCAGCCATGACACTCTTCCGCAGGCCGCCGCCGTTGGTTACAGCAAGCACAACCGGCTTGCCAAGTCGGCGGCTGGCCTCTGCGCGCATGCCGTCGGTTACGAAGTTTCCCAGTGAGCCGGAGCCGATGCCGCCTTTCCGCAGCTCGCCCTTGAGTTTGCCGATCTTCACATCCAGGGCCTGTACTTTTGGCGCGTAGACTTCCAGCATTTTGTCGACGGCTTTATCGTCGGGAATGCTCGAATCAACTACCGTTTCACCTACGCGTGCGTGAACATCTGGCGGCGTCGGGGTCGGCGCGGAACGGGCAGCCACTTGTGCGCTAACGGAATACGCGCTCAAAGCCGGCAGCAAGAGCAAAAGCACGCAACTAATTAACGCAATTTTGACTCGTTTCACGCAGATAGTTCCTTTTCGAAGAAGCAAAAAAATAACACACCAACATTCTGGACTTGATTGACCTGTGCGGAGAGCTTCAATAGTATGTCGCAGCATAAGCCAGATAGGCAAACGAGATTTCTTTCAACGCGCTTTCAATCATAATTCTTAATACAGGAGATGACTGACTTGGCCACACCTTCCGCGCACATGACTTCAGAGTTTACCAATCCCAATCTCGACATTCTGTTTTCCGAGGAAACGATCCGGGCGCGCATCAAGGAACTCGGCGCCCAAATCACTCGCGATTATGCCGGACTCAATCCATTGCTCATTGGCGTGCTCAAGGGCGCCTGCTTCTTTCTGAGCGATCTGCTGCGCACCATCGATACGCGTTTGAGTATCGAGTTCATGGCGATATCAAGTTACGGTTCTTCAACGCGAACTTCCGGCGAAGTGCGCATCATGAAGGACCTCGATGTGCCAATTGAAGGGCGACACATCCTGGTGGTTGAAGACATCGTCGACACTGGATTGACACTTAGCTATCTAATGGCCAACCTCGAGTCGCGCGGTGCGGCAAGTGTAAAACTCGCAGCTCTGCTTGATAAGGCTGAGCGGCGAGAAAGGCCGGTGAAGATAGACTATCTCGGCTTTCAGATTCCCGACCACTTCGTTGTCGGTTATGGATTAGATTTCGCCGAACGCTATCGCAACCTGCCGTTCATCGCGGTGCTGAAGAATCCGGAAATTGCATCCTGAAAACTGAGAGAATCGTATCCGGGTGCGCTTAGTCGGGCGCGGCGCTGCCGCCTTCCGTGCGGAAAGGCTCAGCCTTTCCGTCGGCGCTCAACATTTCTGAGGCTACGCCTCACGCAGGCAAAAGGATTCATAGGTCCCAATGAGAAACTGTTTTTTATTCCTGGCAGCAGTCATCCTTTGTTTCGGCTCCACGCCGTCCTGGGCCCAGGACTTTTCCAAAGTTGAAATCAAAATAAGCAAAGTCGCCGGCAATGTTTACATGTTGCGCGGCGCCGGCGGCAATATTGGCGTGTCGGTTGGACCAGACGGCATGCTGATGGTGGATACTTCATTTGCGCCGCTCGCCGAAAAAATAAAGGCCGCACTGAAAACGTTGGGTGCAGAAAAACTAAAGTTTGTTGTTAACACTCACTATCATGCCGATCACACCGGCGGTAATCCTGAGTTTGGTCGCGATGCAACTATCATTGCTCAAGCTAACGTGCGCCAGCGGGTTAGCGCTGAACAGGAGTCGAAGTTTTTCAAATGGAAATTTCCGGCTTTGCCTAAAGAAGGCTTACCCATAATCACATTCACGGACTCAATCTCCTTGTTTTTCAATGGAGAAGAAATCAACATCGTTCACTTTCCTCACAGCCACACTGACGGCGACAGCGTTGTCTTTTTCACCAGTTCCCACGTCGTGCATATGGGTGATCTCTTTTTCACCGACAGATTCCCGATCGTAGATCTCGAAGCAGGTGGCGATGTTGAGGGTCTGGCAAAAACTATCGGCGAGATCATCAGCAAACTTCCGGCGGACGTGAAGATCATCCCCGGTCACGGCGCGCTGTCAGACCTCGACGGCCTGAAAGCTTTTCATCGCATGCTGGTGGAAACGACTGAAATTGTGCGCATGAAAATGAAGGCGCGCAAAACGCTGGCGCAAATAAAAGCTGAAGGTTTGCCGGATGAATGGAAATCGTGGGGCGCGGGTTACATCAAAACCGAGATGTGGCTCGAACTTGTGTACACCAGCCTGTCAGCAAAACATTGATAGAAAACTTGGAGTGCGGCGGCTTAACGCCGCTTTGCAGTGAGGGCGTTAGAACGTCATTCCGTAATAGGCGAACAACGCGTTCTTGCCGCGGCCGTGGTTCGGGATCGTATAGCCAAGCGATAACGAGCCGTCGTGCGGCGTTGTGAATGAGAGTGCTGGGGACACATAACCAAACCGGTTGTCGCCGCTAAACCAATCCACGATAAAGTCAACGTTTTCGACGATTGGCTGTTCATAGCCGACGATTGCGCCGGCTTTTGTTTTTTCCGCGTCGTGCGTGTTCAGCAACCCGTAAGCGCCGCCGGTGAGTCGTGGCCCATGGTCCCCTTTTAACTGTTTGCTTGCCACCCCGTAACATTGCGCAATCATTCGTGTCCCGGCACGATGCGTGAGCGGGATATAACCAATACAACCGACCGCCGCCGCAATTCCATTTCGTTCGTTATTATAAAACTGCCACTTTGCGTTTGGCTGCAACTCTATTGGCTGGCCACCACCCGGCACATGCGTGAACGACACGTTGGCGCCGACCTCGATATTTTTCCCCACACCGATCACAGTGCGCGGAATATAGTTTTCAAACGAGTTGTCACCACGCTCCCAGGCGTAGTTTGTAATGAAGTCCATTTCCAGATAGACCTTTTTTGCCGCGACTACATCCGTTGATGGGACATTCATGAGCGTTGATTGCGCATCAGCGTCAAGCGCCACGGCAAAGAGGAAAAACAAAGCCAACAGCGGCAGCGTTGATTTTCGAATATTCATGGCAAACCTCAACTTTGGCGGCCGTAGAGTGAATTGCGGGATTGGCGCTAGATAATGCAGAAAATGTCGTCGCTATTCAAGCCCAGGCAGGGATAAGTTTAATGTTCCGATAAGCTTTAGCTTGTCGCAACGCCGCGATAAAACTTCTAAAAGTTTGTCGGACATTTCTCAGCGGGCCAAGCGAAAGAAACCATGAACTTCCTGGGTCAAGCTCATGGCTTTTCTATTACTTTTTCAGAAAATCCCCGCATTTGGGAGACAAGGCTACTCCCTGGGTCTAGACTGTTTCTCTTCAGCAAAGAAAGGAGAGAATCATGGCAGGCTTTATCGATCGCAGTCAGTGGGAAACTTTTTTAGACGAGTTCAGCAAGCGAAATCAATTGCGACCAACTCGCCTTGAAGTGGTGGGTGACACTGGCGCGCAAGAGCAGGAAGTATTTCTTCCGTTTGTAGGGGTAAGCATAGACACCAAAGGCGACGGAAGCATTGATATCGCCCTCGGCGGTGAAACCGCGGCGGAGGAGAGACAGTTGACGCATCACATCAGCAATGTGGAGCGAATCGCGCCTCTAATTGGTACCACGGGCGTTGAAGAGGGATTAGGAATTGAAGATCGAGATGGTGTCAAAACCTTACTTTCGTTTGCGGCGCTACGAGAGATCGAGGCCCATGCGGCGGGACAGCAATAAGAAAGTCTGAACGTTTGGATTTAGGGACAGCTTTGCACAAAACTATTCCCGCATTAGATGGCGCCCTTGTCGGAACACTACCTTGTCGTGGGTCGACGAATACAGAACCGGGAGCGGTAGCGACCGGGTCGAACCTTGCGATAAACAACATCTTCGGTTTATGGATTGCAGAGAACGCCAGTTTCTAATGACATTGAACTCGACGCTTCGCAGACCCGGTCGCTACCGCTCTCGGTTCTGTATTCGTCGACCCACGATGCAAATAAACTCAGTAGGCTAATTCACTCCTATCAAGGGTTCTGATTTTCGCTAACCTGCAAGGCCTTTAGTGATCTTTTCTTAAATCCCTGCCCGTTTAATCTGCCGATTGACCAAAGACTGGTTCAAGCCCCAACCTTACGGAAAGTATTTGCGTCAAAAAGCTGTCTCCAGCAGTTAACTTGAGACCAAAGTTCTCCGCAATTGTCTGGCCAATATCCGCAAGCGAGTGGCGCGTACCGAGATTGACGCCCGGCTTCGCGCTCTTTCCATAGACCAGCAGTGGCGCGTACTCGCGCGTGTGGTCGCTGCCGGGAAAAGTCGGATCGTTGCCATGGTCCGCGGTGATAATCATCAGATCGTCGTCCCGCATGGCAGCTTCGATTGCCGGCAACGCCGAATCAAAATGTTCCAGGGCGCGTGCATAACCTTCCGTGTCGCGCCGATGGCCGTATAGCATGTCGAAATCCACCAGGTTGGAAAAAATCAGCCCGCGCGTTTTCTGACCGAGCGCGAAAATTGTTTGATCAATAGCTTGCTGGTTGTTCTTTGCTACCAGATCCTGCGTCACGCCCAGCGAATCATAGATCGAGGCAATCTTGCCAATGCAGACTACGTCAAGGTCTTCATCTTTTAGTGCGGGCAGCAGATTTTGCCGCGGCGGCGGCACCGCATAGTCATGCCTATTTTCAGTGCGATAGAAAGAACCGGTCTGGCCCAGAAAAGGCCGCGCAATAACTCGCCCTACTTTATGTTCGCCATCGAGTATGCGACGCGCAATCTCGCAAATCTCATAAAGACGCTCGAGCGGAATTACTTCTTCATGCGCAGCGATCTGGAAAACCGAGTCGGCGGAAGTATAAACAATTGGCTTACCGGTTTTTACATGCTCCTCGCCGAGCTGCTTGATGATTTCAGTCCCTGAAGCAGGAATGTTGCCAAGAATTCCCGGCACTCCGGTTTCACTTATGAAGCGATCCAGGATCGACTTTGGGAACCCGTCGGGATAAGTCGGAAAGGCCTCTTTGAGAATGATGCCTGCCATTTCCCAATGGCCCGTGGTCGTGTCTTTTCCGTTTGAGCGTAACGCGC
>WNEZ01005210.1_pt1 | contig 11614 bp, 10 predicted proteins | sample 5400521 | NCBI WGS metagenome assembly WNEZ01 (sample SAMN13153339, study PRJNA577476) | soil metagenome | isolation source: 120 cm saprolite under Douglas fir tree site 2 hole 1 replicate 1 | place: USA:California | collected 2015-04-18
AGCCGCCTGCATTTGCGTGGCGGGCTCAGCCAGGACCGTGACAACCAGTACGGGAACAATCAATAAGAAACGAGCTACCGGGCAGGTCCGCAACAGCTTCACAATTCCTCCGACGCAGTGCCAAAGCGAGATACGTGCGTCACCATGAACATCTGGGTTTGAAAAGGCCGCTTGAGACAGGCGATGGTACTGCCCGAGGGGGAAGAGAAACCGGATTCTCACTCGCGTGAAGGACGTTGTCAAGAAAGAATCCGGACTTCGAAACCACCTTATCAACACTTCAGGACGCGTTCTATTGTTGTGCGCTACGCAATCACCGAATGACGGGCGAGCGATTGATGCAGAGGTCGCCCCGCTTCACATCCAATCACAAACTGTTATCGACGGTCGCCGTTGCGAAGACCTTCGTAGCTGCAATCTATCCTGCCCTTTAATGTTCGTGCTGAAAGCGGTACGGGCCATGGCGTTTGATCGAGACTGCTTCCGCGACCTTCAGAAACGCGCGAGACGCGTGCGAAATGCTGGCCCCTTTGCGGTAGACCAGCCGCAATTTTCGATGCAGGCGCAGCTCGCGCACGACTCGGCGCCCAGTTGCCGGATGCTCACCTGAGCCTCGGCCGCAAGAGGGTGAGTGGGCGGCACCACGAAGATCAATTCATCAAGGTACACAATGATGGAGTGCAGTTGCGGCTCCTCAGGATCGTAGGTGAGGACACCCAGCTCCGAGTTGTGCCGCAGCACATCGCCCGGGATCTGGCTGCCCAGCGAACGCTGCACCATAATCCTGATCATGGGATGCAGACGCCGGAATTCGGCCAGCACCGGCAATAGATAGAGCGCGGTGAATTCGTTGGCGGCGATGGCCAGCTTGCCGCGCTGCAACTCGCGGAGTTCCACCAGCGCTCCGGTGGCGTCGTCGCGCAGGTTCAGCAGACGTTCGGCGTATTCCTGCAGGACGCGCCCGGCGTCGGTGAGCAGGCCGTCGCGGGAAGAGCGATCAAACAAGGGCTCGCCGATATCTTCTTCCAGTTTGTGAATGGACTGGCTCACAGCAGACTGGGTGCGGTGCAGTTTTTCCGCGGCGCGGGAAAACTTCCCCTCCCGCGTCACCGTCAGGAACACTTCCAGCTGTCCTAAGTCCATGCGGGTTCTCCTTAATGAAACTACAAATAGTATTAGCATATCTTATCTATTAAGCGTGCCTAATACTAATACAAGGATTATAAGCTTTGCTTTCGATCGCGGCGCTCGTAGCATTAAAGGCTGGCAGGAGGGTCTTGAGCAAAAGGCTGGCAGGAGGGTCTTGAGCATGGAACGAGCTCGCATTACGGTATTCGACACCACACTTCGGGATGGCGAGCAGTCCCCTGGGTGCAGCTTGAACGTGCAGGAAAAGCTGCGTCTGGCACATCAGCTTGACCGCCTCGGCGTGGACGTCATCGAGGCTGGCTTCCCGATCGCATCGGACGGCGATTTTGCCGCGGTACAGGCTATTGCCGGAACCATTCGCCGGCCCATCATTGCGGGGCTGGCCCGGGCCTGCAGCCCGGACATCGAGCGGGCATGGCAGGCACTCAAGAGCGCGGCTCGGCCTCGCATCCATGTATTTCTTGCGACTTCGGAGATTCATCTCCAGTACAAGCTCAAGATCTCGCGGCAGCAGTGCCTGGAACAGGCTCGCGATTCGGTTCGTCTGGCCAAGTCCTTGTGCGCGGACGTGGAGTTTTCTCCCGAGGACGCTACCCGCACCGACCACGAATTTCTGTATCGAGTTCTCGAGGCGGTAGTGGAAGCTGGGGCCACGACCCTGAATATTCCGGACACAGTCGGCTACAGCATGCCGGAAGAGTTCGGCGAGTTGATTCGGAACATCCGACAGCGCGTGCCGGACAGCGTAACTATTTCAGCTCAATGCCACAACGATCTGGGGTTGGCGGTGGCCAATTCACTGGCCGCCATCGCCGCGGGCGCGCGCCAGGTGGAGTGCACGATGAACGGTATCGGCGAGCGGGCGGGCAATGCCTCGCTGGAAGAAATTGTGATGGCCATGCGGGTGCGGCCGGACCGGTATCCGTATGAAACCGGAGTGATCGCGGACCAGCTTTTCCCATCGAGCCAGTTGCTCAGCGACTTGACCGGGTCGGCGGTGCAGGCGAACAAGGCAATCACCGGACGCAACGCCTTCGCGCACGAAGCCGGCATTCATCAGGACGGCATGCTGAAGAACCCGCTGACCTACGAAATCATGACACCGCAATCGGTGGGTGTGCCAGATTCCACGCTGGTGTTGGGGAAGCATTCCGGGCGGCACGCGCTGGGGCTGCGCTGCGAGCAACTGGGATTCCAGTTTGACAGGCGCGAACTGGATGAGATCTATCGCGCGTTTGTGGTGTTGGCGGACAAGATCAAGCATGTGGAAGAGCATCATCTGCTGGAGTTGATCCAGATTCACCGGAGTCAGGAAGGGCGCAGCACTGCGGGGCGCATCCTACAAGGGCACGTGGGGACGACTCCGGTGGTTGCGGGACAAAGCTACATTCATACGTCCATGCCGGTGCCGCATGCCGCGGAACACAATTCGCCGTTGCATCCTGCCATTGATCATCACGCCGATCAGGAAGACTATCTCTGGGGAGTGTAAGAGCCGTCCCCACTCGCTTGTGCGGGAGACGTTGCAAGCAACGTCTCGACAACCCAGGTAATGCATTCTTACACTCTTGTCATTCCGAGCCGGTTTATCGGCGAGGAATCTGCTTCTGCTGGCAAAACAGCAGATTCCTCGCGCGATACTGCCGCGCTTCGGAATGACAATCTTGAATGAGTATTCATCCTGCCCCACTACAAACGACATCCTGTTTTCTCCGCAAGCTGTTCCGCCATACAATAGACGCGCATGATCCTCAACCTCACGATTCTGCCTGGTGACGGCGTTGGTCCGGAAGTGACTGACGAAGCGGTTCGAGTTCTGGAAACGATCGCTGAAGACTACGACCACCAGCTCAGTTTCACCCGCAAGCCGGTCGGAGGCGCGGCGCTTCTTTCCGACAAGGATCCCCTTCCGGTGGATACTCTCCAGGCTTGCCTGAGTGCGGGCGCGGTGCTGCTGGGCGCGGTGGGCGGTCCGTCGTTCGATAGTTTTCCCAGCCATCTTCGGCCCGAGAGCGGGTTGTTGCGATTGCGGAGCGGGTTGGGAGTGTTTGCCAACCTGCGGCCCGCGCTTTGCTTCCCGGCGCTGGAAGATTGTTCGCCGCTGCGAGCGGAAGTTGTGCGGGGAACCGACGTGATGATTGTGCGTGAGCTGCTGGGAGGCATTTATTTCGGCCAGCCCCGTTCCACCCAGGGAGCGCCGGGAAAGCGCTCGGCGGTCGACACCATGAGTTACGGCGAAGCGGAGATCGAGCGAATTGCGCATGTAGCTTTTGGACTGGCACGGTCCCGGCGCCGCAAGGTCACTTCCGTGGACAAAGCCAACGTTCTGGATTGCTCCCGGCTGTGGCGCGATGTCGTGACCCAGGTTGGACAGCAGTACACCGACGTCAAGCTGGATCACATGTATGTGGATTCGGCTGCGATGGCGCTGGTGGCGCGGCCAGCGGAGTTCGACGTTGTGCTGACGGAGAACATGTTTGGCGACATCCTTTCCGACCAGGCGGGCGCCGTTGTGGGATCGTTGGGCATGCTGGGCTCGGCCAGCATCGGGGGAGCGGTGGGCCTGTACGAGCCGGTGCATGGTTCCGCTCCTGACATCGCCGGGCAGGGCATTGCCAACCCGCTGGGGGCGATTCTTTCGGCCGCGATGTTGTTGCGGTATTCGTTCAAGCTGGAAACCGAGGCGGCATGTGTCGAGTCGGCTGTGGCCGGCGTGCTGGCAGCGGGATGCCGCACCAAGGATTTGGCCAAGCCGGGGCAGAGTGTGGTAACCACGTCGGGGATGGGGCAAAAGGTCGCCGAAGCGGTGCGCGAGCGATCGAAGGCTGCAGCGTAGAGCAGGCAGACCGCCAACTCCCATAATTGAACTCAACCTGAAGATTTCCACAGAGTTTTTCTTCGAGAACGGCTGCTTCTTTCAACCTTCGGAGTAGGATTCGTCCAATAACAGTTTTCGCCCGAGGGGAAAGCAGAGATGCTCTCCAAATGCGCCAACCCGGGCTGCTCGGCTCCGTTCCTCTATCTGCACGAGGGCAAGCTGTTCCGCCTCGATACCGGTATTGAATCTCCCGCCAGCGGTATTGAATCTCCTGCCGGACAAACCACGCAAAAGACGATTCGCAAGCTTGAGTTTTTCTGGCTGTGCGGCGAGTGCGCGGCGAAGTTGACGCTCGGCTACAAGAAGGGTGTTGGAATTACCGCGGTCCCGTTGCCGGAGCCGCAAGTACGAGCAGCGTCGGCTTCGTAGGACACACGTGCTACGCTACTTGCCGCGGGCTCTCCAACAAGGAAAGAAACTCTCCAACCAGCTCTTCGTCCCAGAGGCCGGCTCGGGACTCCTGGCGCATGGTGAGGGTGGCTTGCTCGTGGCTGAGTGCGGGCTTGTAGGGTCGGGCGGTGCGTAGCGCATCGTAAACGTCGACAACCTGCAGCACCCTAGCCAGTAGTGGGATTTCGCTCCCGCGCAGGCCGTCAGGGTACCCGCTGCCGTCGGAATGCTCGTGATGATGGCGGATGATCGGCAGCACCAGCCGCAGCGACTTGAGCGGGTGGCAGATGGTTTCTCCCGTGATGGGATGCAGTTTCATCACCGCCCACTCTTCTGCGGTAAGATTCGTTCCCTTCTTGAGGATTTCATCCGCAACGGCAATCTTGCCCAGATCGTGCAAATAGCCGCCGCGGCGCAGGGCCACGATAGATTCCGGATCGAGTCCGAGATGGCGGCCCAGGTTGCTGGCATTCACCGCCAGGCGCTCGCAGTGGCCTTCGGTGTAGGGATCGCGGCTCTCCACGCTCAGGGCCAGAGTACAAAGCACGGATTCCGCCGTTTCCAGTTCGTCGGTAAATTCCTTGAGCTTGAGCAACGACTTGACTCGGGCAAACAATTCTTCCGGAAAAATCGGCTTGTTCAGAAAATCGTCGGCACCCGATTCGATTCCCAACACCCGGTCCTGACGATCGGTGAGGCCAGTAATCAGCACAAACGGGATCAGCCTGGTGGCGGGGTTGTCTTTCAGTTCGCGGCACAATTCGTATCCTGATTTGCCGGGCATGATCACATCCGAGAGAATCAGGTCGGGAGGGCGCCGAAGGACCTCGACTTCCGCCTGGGCTGCGTCGGGAACCGCCACCACGTCATAGCCGCGAGTGGCGAGCAGTTCCTGCATCAGCATCATGATGTCCCGGTTATCGTCCACCACCAGAATTCGGGGAGTGTGCCGCTGAACTTCGCCCATGCCCTGGTAAGAACGGGATGGCGCAGAAATGGACGTCGTTAGTTTCTGACGGGGGCTCATCATCCAACCGGGCGCGACCATACTCATTGTACCGGATTCGAGGGACCGTGAAATGGTCGGAGTCGGATTCAGTCCCGATTGGGGAAACCTCGTTGCGGTTGTGACGTGTAACCTTGCGCTTCCCGCCTCAGGACGCATAGGCTGCAGCATGCCCCGATCTCAGTTCGTGCGCGTCGTTCTCGGCCTGCTGCTATTCACTGGAGCGGCACTGGGGGCGACCAAGCCGCACGTGGTCAGCTTCGGAAAATGGACCTCGATCAAGTGGTGTGTTGGTCCGAACGAAGCCAAGTGCCTCGATTTGAAAGTACGCGCTTTGTACGTAGACAGCCGGGTGAAGGAATTTACTCTGGGCACGTCGCATGACGTCACCGAGAGGCTATTCGTTGTACGCCGGGCTTTTCGCGTTAACGATAGCTTGCCCGGCGAAGTGGCCTCTCCGCCACACTGGGTGTGGCAGCGTGGCGGCTGGTTACTGGTGGACCGAATGACCGGCCATGTTTCCGCGATCAGCCTGCCTGAATTCGACTCCTACTACTCGGTGGCCAGTTGGTACCGCGACTACGTCGCATACTGCGGCGTTTCCGATGATGGCAAGAAACTTTTTGCGATTGTATTCCAAGTGGGGCGGCGCAAACCGGTGCTGAAGAAGGCTCTCGGCGAGACTGCGGAAGACGATATGCCGGATTCGGAATGTCCGGCTCCCGCCTGGGAGCGGCGTCCGGCGCGAGTGACCTTTGAAGCGGACGAGGGCCAGAAATCAACTTACGCAGTACGCGGACACGCGGCCGATCTCGTGAGTGGCGACGAGGACGATGAAAAAGCTTCTAACTAAGAAGAAATCTGTCTTCCCGACCGGAGCGAAGCGCAGCAAGCGAAGTGGAGGGCCCCGCTTATCCTGCAAATCGGCAGCGCTGTCTGTTGCCTGTCGCTGACGTTGACACAGAACGTTGCATCGCAGCTATAGAAGTCTGCGGAATGTATCAACTGACCTGCGAGACTTGTGAGCACGCCGAAAAAAGCAGGTCCCTCCACTTCGCTTGCTGCGCTTCGCTCCGGTCGGGATGACAGAGTTGTGTATTGGATTTCTGATTCAGGGCACTACTGCCCTGACTTCTGCTTGATGTAGCTGTATCCGGCCAGCAGCAGCAGCGCGGTTCCCACCATGACATAATTGCGCCAGCGCGCTCGACTTTCCAGCGGCTCCGAAAAGCTTTTTGCCAGAACCGCGCCGAGGCCTAAGCCCGCGGCCAGGCCGCCAAGATGAGCCGCGTTGTCGATGCCCGGTACCAGGCCGAAAAAGAGGTTATACGCCGCGAAGGTGATCAGACTCTTAAGAGTGGGCTTCAAGGCATCCTTCGAAATCGGAAGTTCTCCCAAATAGAGGACGGCGATGAGCGCGCCCGCAAGCCCGAAGATTGCTCCGGAGGCTCCTGCCCCGATGCCCTGCGGATGCCACCAAAGGCTGGCCAGGCTGCCACTGATCCCGCTAGCGGTGTAAACCAGCAGGTAGGTCCAACGATCAAAGATGCGTTCTGCCAGTCTGCCCAGATTCCACAAACACCACATGTTGAAGAAAATGTGGATAATCCCGATATGAACGTAGTTGGAGGCAAGCATCCTCCAGGGTTGCGGCCCGAGAGATAGCGGGGCATAGTTTGCTCCCCACGTCAGCAGTTGCTGCGGCGTGGGAATCCCCAGTGACACTCCCGAAAGCACCATGGCGACGAAGACCAGAACATTAAGGCCGACGATGACCTGGGTCAGCAGGAAAGGTTGGCGGGGGCGGACAGGCGCAGGAGGGGTCGAAGCTTCATAGGAGGGGACGTTGATAGATGCGTTGGCGCGGCAGTCGCGGCAGACAGGGCTGATCTCTCCCCCCGAAAACGACGGTAACTCGCGACCGCAACGAACGCATGTTGGCATGCCAACTCCACGGTGACTTCGGCTAATCGCCCATCGTCTCCACAGCCGACAGTTCTTCCATCGCAGCCTTCGCAGTCACTTGGGCGCTGGTCACCAGAGCCACCGAAGCTACCACGACTGCGCTGCCAGCCAGGATGTATGCGTCGACCCGCTCATGCAGGACGAGCCAGCCCAGAAATACTGCCACGACCGGATTCACGTACGCGTACGTGGAAACTTTCGAAGTAGGCACGTGATTCAGCAACCAGATGTATGCCGTGTATCCCACCCATGATCCGAATACCACGAGATAGAGCATGGCTCCGATGCCCCGAGCGGTCCAAACCGCTCGCGATGGATCACCCAGGGCGAATGCGACCAGAAGGTTTGCTAAACCCGCCGCTATCATCTGCCAGGCGGTCGCGGAGAAGGGATCAACGTCAGGCGACTTCCACTTCTTGGCCAGCACCGAGCCCAGAGCCCAACTGAACGCTCCGGCCAACAAGCTGATCGAGGCCCAGAATTGAACTCGCCCCAGCGCACTGGTGGCAATGAGATCGGGCCATAGCAACACCACCAGGCCAACCACTCCCAGCCCCAGTCCGATTTTTCCTCGAGCCGCGATGTGGTGGTCGCCCAGCAATAGCGAATCCAGCACCAGAAGCCAGAGCGGGATTACCGCAATGATCAACGCCGCCAGTCCCGAAGCAATGTGTTTTTCAGCGTACGAGAGAGTGAGGTTGCCGCCCATCAGCAGCAGCACACCCACCACTGCCATCTGCCTGAGTTGCGCCGGTTGATAGTAAATCTTGCGCCCGCGCAATCCGCAAAAAGCGAGCATGAAGACACCCGCGATTATGAAGCGGATGCCGCACATCAGGGCGGGAGGAATGTGTTCGACGGCGATATCAATGCCGAGATACGTGGATCCCCAGAAGAAATACACCAGCGCGAAGGCAAGGATCACGGCGACGCGGTGCTGGCGCTGGGCTTGGGTCATGGACTAGAGCGATTGAAAAATCCAGAGACTAGAACATATCAGACGGGCTGGACGGGCAGTTGGATTCGAGATTTGTCGCCGGGGAAACCAGGCCGACATCGGCCTCAAAAACTGTGTTGCAGAAGTCCGGCTCCGATGCCGGCAGTGACGCCCAGCAGCATCACAGCGCCGAAAAACGAAGCTGCTGTTCGCCAGGACATGGTGCGTCCCAGGATGAACAGGGAATAGATACTGAAGGCTCCCAGCGTGCACAGAAGCGTGACCACGTAGGGAAGAGGAACACCGCGGACCATCAGAATGAAGGCGATAGCCACGTCGAAGGCCATGGGCACGGGCAGGAAGGTGCCCGCCAGCGCGACCAGAACAATGCCTAAGACCGTGACATTCGCCGGGATGCTCTGAGCAGGAATGATCTCCGCCAGCAGAGCGCCCAAGACCGCCGCGAGAATCATGAACGGAATAGTAGCGACGGCCAGATTTCCCAGATTCTTGAGATACGTTTTCAAAGTTGAGCCAGTGGGGCGCAGCCATCCGTCCGGAGCTGGAACGGGACAAGCCTCCCTTTGGGCGGGAGGGGTCCGGCGCACGAGTAGAGGCACTGACACCAGCAACAACAGCGGAACTGCAAGGCGCACCAGCGCGACCGGCAGCGGAAACAGAGCGAACGTCATCATCAGCACAACTACGTTGAGCGTCGGGGAGCTGATCATGGTCGCGAGTACCGTGTTGGGGCTGGCACCGCCGACAAACAGTCCCCGCCCGATGGGCGCAACGCAGTTGGCGCAAACTCCCAGGGGCACACCGGCGACCGCGCCGAGAAGAGTATTGCCCGCGGCACTCTTGAAGCGGACTCCCGGCAGCGTCGACAGCAACGTCAACAGGGCCGCGCCGAAGCCGAGGCCAAAGGTCATGCCGATGCGATTGGTCCACATCCAGTTGATCGCAGTCCGCTCGACACGCACGGGCAAAGACATTTCCGGCTTCACCGGCATGAGCGCATCAAAGCTCAACGCACCGCTTACCTTGATGGACTGCCCGCTGTGAAGCTTCTTGAGCAGTGACGGGTAGCGAGAATCCACCCAGAAATAGAGTCCGATCGCGAGGCTTAGGATCAAAGCAACGGTTGTTTGCAGCAGCAGGGTCTTGCGGACAGAACCGGTAGCGACAGGAGTGATGGTAGCGGCAGCGGATGACATTTGGATGCCCTCCCCGAGGGCGTCAAGGACTGGCGCGGATTATCCGCACCCGATGGAACTCCCGCAATAGTGGGTTTCAATTAGGCTTGGTCTTTGGTCCTTGGTCGTTGGCCGGTCATTTTTGCGATCCTTCGCCAAGAGCTTTTGGGATCCCGGGGATCTGGAAGCCATAGAGCCAGCGGTGACAATGGGCTAGCCACTCCGCTGCAGCCGTTTTCGTGTGCCCAACGACCAACGACCAATGACCAACGACTGAAATTCAGGGGGTTACGCCGTTAGGCGGCGCAGGCTATAATAAGCAAGGAATGTCGCCCGATGCGCCAACAGAAACCCAATTCGCACCTGCCCGTGTGCTGGCTCGACTTTCTTGTGTGCCCGCGCCGTCATCTGGCAGTGTTGCCTTCGCAGGCGCGTCCCAGTTTGTTCGGTAGCGACTAGTTCTCCCATCCTCCCAAATGATGTGGCTTAAGGGCTGAATACGCCTTTTTCGGCGCGACCGCCCGCTGGCTGACGACCGACGACTGACGACTGTTTTCCCGGAGGATTCCATGACTACCAAGACTCTTGCAGGACCCAAAATCAAGACCGCCCTGCCCGGCCCCAATGCCAAGCGCGTTCTTTCGGGCGATGAGAAATACATTTCGCCGTCTTATACACGTTCCTACCCGCTGGTGGCCAAGAGCGGCCGCGGGGTTGTGATTACGGATGTGGACGGCAACGAATTTTTCGACTTCTCCGCCGGCATCGCGGTGACCTCGACGGGGCACTGCCATCCCGATGTGGTCGCGGCCATTCAGAAGCAGGCGGGCGAACTGATCCACATGTCGGGAACGGACTTCTACTACGAGAGCATGATCACGCTGGCCGAGCGGTTGTCGAAGATCGCGCCCATGCCCGGCCCACATAAGATTTACTACGGCAATTCCGGAGCGGAGGCGATTGAAGCCGCACTCAAGCTGGCCCGATATCACACCTAGCGGCAGAACGTGATCGCCTTCTTCGGCGCCTTCCACGGACGCACGATGGGCGCGCTTTCACTGACCGCCTCCAAGCCGCAGCAGAAGCGCCGCTTCGGCACGGGCGTGCCGGGCGTAACTCACGTGCGCTATCCCGATGTTTATCGCGGTTGCGAGGGTGGAGCGCAGGATGCCGAAGCCTTCGCGCTGGGCTGTGCCCGCTTCATCGAAGACAAGCTGTTTAAGACGACTCTGGCTCCCGAAGAAGTGGCGGCCATTTTCGTGGAGCCGGTGCAGGGTGAAGGTGGCTATGTAGTTGCGCCAACGGTCTTCATGCAGGAGCTACGCCGCATCTGCGACAAGCATGGCATTCTACTGGTGGCGGATGAAGTCCAAAGCGGCGCCGGCCGCACCGGCAAGTGGTGGGCCATCGAACACACGGGCGTGCACCCCGATATTGTCTGCATGGCGAAAGGTATAGCTTCCGGTATGCCGCTCGGCATCACCATGAGCCGCGCCGACATCATGGACTGGATTCCGGGCTCGCACGCGTCAACTTTTGGCGGCAATCCCGTTTGCATTGCAGCCGCGCTGGCCACTCTCGATGTGATCGAGAAGGAAGGTCTGTTGCGGAATTCCACCGAGGTGGGGAACCACATGCTGAAACGCATGGCGGACTGGCCGCGCAAGCACAAGCTGGTAGGCGATGTGCGGGGTCGCGGGTTGATGGTCGGCGTCGAAATCGTCAAGGACCAGAAGACCAAGGAGTATGCGCCGGAGCAGCGCGACCGCATCATCGAACTGGCCTTCGAACGCGGCATCCTGTTTCTGGGTTGCGGTCCGAGCACAATACGCATCGCGCCGCCGCTGGTGGTAAGCAAAGACGAAGCTGATGTCGCGGTGGACGTACTCGACGAGTGCATCGCGCTCGCCGGAAAGAACGGGTAGACGATTTAGAGGGTGAACGTAGCGCCGGCGTCTTTTCTGAACAAATGGGCGCCGGTCGCCACATTTATCGAATCTTGAGGAATTCCATGAACACTGGAACCGTCGAATTCATCTACATCGCCTCCGCCGCTGCCGCACCCACTCATGCGGTGAATGAGGCTAACGCCA
>WNEZ01032544.1_pt1 | contig 11613 bp, 10 predicted proteins | sample 5400521 | NCBI WGS metagenome assembly WNEZ01 (sample SAMN13153339, study PRJNA577476) | soil metagenome | isolation source: 120 cm saprolite under Douglas fir tree site 2 hole 1 replicate 1 | place: USA:California | collected 2015-04-18
CGAGAGCCCATCGACGCCGGGGAGCTGGGTGGCCAGCAGCACGACGCCGGGCCGGAGGCGGGCCACGGCCTCGATCGCCCGGTTACCGTCCGGGGCCTCGCCGACGACGTCGAAGCCCTCTGCCTTGAGCGGGCGCTCGCCGAGCGCCGGAAGTCCGCGTGGTCGTCGGCTATGAGCACCCTCGTCCGCATGGCCCCGCTGCTCGCACCTCGGCGAGCCTTCCGCATCGTGGCGAGCTCCGATCCCTGACGGATCGCCCGCCCCGACTGTGGCTAGCCACAGGGATCCCGCCCTCAAGGCCTGTGGCTGGCACGGATGTCCCGGGCCGTACCACGGCTCATGCTTGACATCCAAGGACATGCCGACAGCGGGCCGAAGAGACGTCCCGCGGAGGGAGGGATCATCATGAGACCCAGGCTAGTTGTCCTCGCGGCCAATGCGATGACGCTGTTCGGACTCGTCGTGTTTCTAACCGCGGTTCCGGCCCACGCCACGTTTCACGGCAGGAACGGGCGGATCGCTTATACGCTCGACAAGGGCAGCGGAGCGCAGATCTACACGATCAATCCCGACGGCACCGGCCGACGGCAGCTCACCCATGTGGACGGCGCCGCCGTCGACCCCGACTGGTCGCCGGACGGCCGCCACATCGTCTTCGAGGTGGACCACCCGAACGAGGCGGGATGCTCAGTCGAGATCATGGACGCCGACGGCAGCAACATCCGCGACCTTACCGGAAGCCGAAAGGGTTGCGAGATGACCCCGGCGTTCACACCCAATGGCCGGCGGATCGTGTTCGCGCATGACTGCGATCAGTGCGCCGTGGTTCTTAGGAGCATGAACCTCCAAGGTAAGGATCGCCGCCTTATTCTGCGTGCTCCGAGGCTGTACAAGAAGGAGCCCCAGGTCTCTCCGGACGGCAGGACGGTCTTGTTCCTGGTGGAGAAGGAACTCGGCGTCATCAACGGTATCGACGAGAACGTGAAGGCCCTCTATTCGGTCCGAATGAACGGAACCCACCTCAAGATCGTCGTCCCATTCGACTTCGACGTCTGCGGCTGCGGCGGCGACTGGTCCCCCAACGGCAACAGGATCGACTTCAGCGACAACGCGGGGGCCGGCGGGGCGCAAACAAAGCCCACCAACCTGGCCACGATCCGTCCCGACGGGACCGGCCTGCGTTTTCTGACGCACTTCCAAGGCATCGGGGTCTATCTCAGCAACGGATCGTACTCGCCCGATGGTCGGTGGATCCTGTTCAGGACGCAGCGGGGCGACAACTACGCGCTGTGGAAGATCCACCCCAACGGGACCGGCAAGACGCTGATCGCCAGGTTCAAGTTCAACCCCGGAACCCGCGACTGGGGGCCAAGACAAACGTAACGGGGAAGCACGGAAAACCGAGTCTCAAGGAGGGACATCCCAGAACGCTGGCCCGACGACAGCTCCCGGGAGGGCGAGGCCATAACCAGCCCTTATCCCCAGGAGGAATTGCTGTTGATCGATGCAGGTGATTACCCGGCCGCGACGGCAAGCATCTCGCAGAGCCTGGCCATGTTCTCCGATCTCGGCGAGTGGGCCTTGGAAGCCTCCGCCATCCACTACCTCGGCCTCCTGCAGCTGCTGACCGGTCACTACCCTGCCGCTGCCACCAGCTTGCGCCTCGCGCTCCAGCTCAACCGCGAGCTCGGATGCCGGTTCCGCGAGGCCGAAACCCTGACCTTCCTCGGCTACCTGGCCGCCCCCGCCGCCGACACCGGCCAGGCGCATAACCACATGCCCACGCCCAGCACCGCCGCCGCACCCAGCCGCCGAAAATACCAGCACGGCCCCCGCGCACACCGCCCGCAACAGCCAGACCCCGTCCCCGCCGCCCGGCCAACGGCGACCCAAACACCCCCGCCCCGCACGGCACGATCACTCAGGCTCGCGAAGCCAATGTCAGACCCAAATGTGAGCATGGACACTGGTGAAGTGTGAATACCTTCGGGTGCGCCGCCAGGGACTCGAACCCCGAACCCGCGGATTAAGAGTCCGCTGCTCTATTCGATTTTACTGATTGATCTCTATCGGATAGTGCCGGGACGTGCCGTTTTGTGTCGGTCGGCAGACGACCGTGGTGCCGGTGCCTACCGGTCTCTGCCGGGGCGTACCGGGACTGCCGAGCAAACATGGAGCAAGCACGGAAACCGGAAGGTCTAGACCACTACGAAAATGATCATCATAGTCGGCGGAAGAACCGCTCCTAGTGGTCCAGAGTTCCGGCGCGGGAACTCGCTTCAGGTCTAGTCACGATCCGTAATCTCCGCCCGTACCGGGGTGGTCACGATCGCCGACCGGGCGTGACGGCTGGACCTGCGGTATACCTGTCGTGCACCTCGGATGTACCCGCCCTCGTCAGCGTGGCGCGTGGCCGCGGTGGACTGTCCGCGTGTGCAGGCTGCCGCATTTTCCGGTGCTCGGGACTTGATGAACTGCGCGTCCGGGAGGCGCGCGCACCTCAGTTGGGCGCCTGATGGATACCGGCAGCTCGGGTCAGGCGACGCGGCGCCAGGAGTCGCCGAAGTCGGCGATGACTTTCAGTTCCCCGCCGAGCGCGCGGATGTAGTCGCCCAGGGTGGCGAGTTCGGCCACGGCGCCGCTCTCGATGGCCGAGACGCGCTGCTGGGACACGCCCATCGCCTCGGCGACCTCGGCCTGGGTCAGGCCAGCTTTCTTGCGCATCTCGGTCAGGTACTCGGCCCGGACCTGCAGCGCCCGCCGCTGGCGGGCTTCCTCCACGGCCGGCCGGTCATCGGGGTGGACGAACTCGTCCAGGAACTCCTCGCGCGTGTAGCTGAAGAACTCCGGTTCCTCGCTCATCGCTGTCCCCTTCCCTTCAGGTACGCCTCGTAGGCCGCCTCGGCTGCCGGGATCGCGTCCCGGTACCACTGTTCCCACCGGCCGGACTTGTCCCCCCCGACCAGCAGTACCGCGTTGCGGGCCGGGTCGAAGATAAACAAGATCCGCACCTCGGTGGTGCCGCTGGAGCCCGGGCGCAGTTCCTTGAGGTTGTGCAGCCGGGACCCGGAGACCCGGTCCGCCAGCGGACGGCCCAGAGCGGGACCGTCGTCCAGCAGCCGGTCGATGGCTTCGGCGACGAGCCTGCGCGTGACCGAATCCCCGGACCGCAGCGCGTGCAGCCAGTCCCGGATCTGGCGTGTCATCACCAGGTTGTGTGACACTACTTCCTCCTCGCCTAATGATACAACAAATTTGTTGTACAGGGATACTCGGACGCCGGTGACTCTGGACCGCTGACCCTAGGATCAACGGCGAACGGATCGAAGCGTCCGGCGGCATGCGGCTCTAACCGTCGGACCCTCCAGCGAGGAGACCTGAGCCGGGTGGGTGCCGGTAACCCTGTCACTGCCGTTGACCTGGTGCTTCTCCTGAACCAGGGGAGGGCAAGTTCGGCATCTGGCTGCCGCAGACCCAGTGCAGCCGGTAGTCGTCACGGCCGCGCCGGTTGCGGGCGCGATCTACCGGGCTGCCGCACTTCCCGCACGTGGGCGGGTTCGCGGGCTGGTCTGCCCGTTCGTGGTCGAGGACCGCTGCGCGAACGTGGCCGTCGGTTCGTTCCCTGGCCGGGCACTTGGTGCTGCCGGAAGCCGATGAGAACACGCTGGCTGGCCTGAAGTTCTCCGACGCGCTGCCGAGCACTTGGCTGTCGCGACGCTGGCCAGGTGCCTCGCGGACCTGGAGAACGCTTCTTACGTGCTGGCGGAGCCCGTCCGCTTTGAGCGCTGGGCTGGAGGGTCCATGGGGCGCCGTCGGTAACCGGGCTGAGGATGCCTTGTGGAGGGTGGCGCGGGCGGCTTTCGCGGTCTTCTTGTCCGGGTGGTGCTGGCCGATGACGGCAAGCGCCTGGTAGGCGACTTGGTGCCGGGACCGCCACATCTCCTCGAACATGGCGGCCTCGGAGGTCCGGCTGGCTTCCTCGCGCACCGCGCTTGCGACCTCTGCCGGATCCTTGCTGCCTTCGTAGGCCGCGATGATGGCGTGTGAGGCCATAACCGCGCTGTCGCAGTGGATGGGCTCAAGCCCGGGCAGTGGGTTGTCCCAGAAGTCATGGCCCGCCCGCCGGTTCAGTTCGGCGGCCGCGTAGGGGCGGACCCCGGGCATGGCGAGCGCTTCCCGCCAGGCCTCGTCGGTGTCGCCGGAGATGCCCGCCGCGATCTGTACGCCCGTTCGCAGGTACAGCGGGCTGTCGCTTTGGGCCGCGGCCTCCGTCAGCAGTTCGGTCACCGCGCTGCCCGGCTCGCGTGCCGTCAGCCAGCACTCCAGTTCGCGCCCGAACGCCTCGTCGGACATGCCGAGCCGACAGACGAGCACCTGGTAGGGGGTCAGTTCCGCGGAGTCGGGCAGGTGCTCTATGTGCGCGTTGTGGAGTTGCCTGAGCATCGCCCATGTGCCGAGTGGCGTGAGAGTCGCGGTCTCGCAGTCGATCTTGAGCACGCCGAGTTCCTCGGCGAGGCCCAGGTAGCCCCGGGTGGGGTCACCATGCTTGGAGGTCCAGGCGGCCCACGCGTGCTCCGCGGCCGATGGGGTCATGCCCTCGGTCGCCCCGAGGGCGATCTCGCCGGAAAGTTCGGCAACCGTGGCGGTTCCGTGCTGCTCCAGCATCGCGAGCAGCGGGAAGTTGCCGATGCCATGGAAGTCCAGTGGCGCGGGATTGGCGGCCTCCGGAAGCAGGTCCTCGACGCCGTGCGCGAACAGGGCGTTGAGCGCGCCGTCCCATGCCGTGCGGATCTGGGCGTCGGTTTGTTCCGTCGCTGTGTCCAGACCCTGGTGGCGGTGGACGGTTCCGTGTTCCGTGTGGAGGTACCCCGCGTGGAAGGCGATCTCGTAGATCCAGTTGAGCCTGCGGGTGATCTCGTCGGTCAGCGTGCCGTCTTCCGCGACGAGACCGAGCGCGCGGGCCGCATCCAGCTTGGTTTCGGGAGCCTGCCATTCATCTGCGATGGGGATCGGCTCGTCACCTACCCAGCCGGCCAGTGCCCGCGCCAACCGCATGACAGGCAGGGCGCGCATCGCCGCGGCGAGTTCTTCGCCGGCCGGGAACCGCACCGGGATGACCGATGGCAGGATGATCGAGTTCTTCCTCTTCACTTGCTTCCCCCGGTGTTCACTTGCTTCCTCCCGCGGCCCGGGGCATCTTCGCCTTGTCGAGGCGCTCCTGGAGGGCGGGCCTGTTCGAGTAGCGCTCCCGGATGCCGAGGACGCGCTTGCTGAACTGCTCCGCTTCGTCTTGGCGCTCGGCGACCTCTCGCAGGTCGCGCAGCAAGGAGACCGCGAGGTCGTATTCGCTGGTCTTCTTCGCAGCGATCATCTCGTCGACCCGTTTCCAGGGCGCATCTCCCTCGGCCGCGAGGTCATCGAGACGCTTGGCGTGCGCTGCGGCCTTGGCAGCGGCCTGGCGTCTTTGCTGCTCCCGGCGGCGTTCCTCCTCGGCGCGTTTCCGTTCCAGCATGCGGGCGTCAGCCGCCTCCAGCAATTCTGCCGCTCTCCGCGTCGAGGCGGAATGATCCGCAGTGGCCGTAGTGTCGCGGAAGCGGCGGAGCAGCAGCGCTTGTGCTTGTGTTCCCTGGCCACTGGCGAGCATCGTCAGCAGCGTGTCCTTCTCTGTCGCGGGGAGAGTGAGAACCCACGCGGCCAGTGCGTCGGGCTGAGACTCTCCGGCTTGCGGGCTTGCCTCGGCGGCCACGGCCAGCAGGTCCTCATAAATCTCCAGGAACTCGGCGATCGCCTCCAGCGGTGCACTGAGTTCCCCGAGGCCGGCCGGGACGGGAGGCTCGGTCTCGTCTTCGAAGTCGTCATCCTCCTCGTCGGCCCGCCGGATGCCGAGCAGCCACGCCAGGTACAGCAGCCGCAGGTCTCCGGCGGCCAGGTCGGACCGGGCCTGGACCATGCCCGCGAGCAGGCCGCTGCCTTCCAGCCACTCATCGTCGGGGTCGCGTTCCAGGCAGAGGTCGATGATCACGTGATCGGCGGTCTCGGTCACCGACGCGGCATCGCTGTGGCAGTACCGTCTGGCGGTCTGCGCGTCGAGGACCGTCTTCGGGAGACGGAACATCAGCCGCCGCGTGCCCCAGTTCGCCAGGTAGCAGAACGCATCGAAGTAGCGTTCCATCAGCTTCTGCGGTTCGCCGCGGAAGTCGCCGTAGTTGTACTCGTTGACAAAGCTGGTCGCCGTTATCTCCGCGCGGCTCGACAGGCTCCGCAGTTCCTTCTGCTGCTGCTTGGTCAGCGGTTTGTCCAGCGCCTGGAACTCGTAGTACTGGTACTCGCTCACGCGTGACCTGCCCAGCGCCGGTAGGCGTCGATCGTGGCCTTATGGACCAGCGCGTCCAGTTCTTCCTCGTTCAGTTCCAGCACGAGCGACAGCGTAGGCGGAAGACCGCTTTCGCAGTGCCTTATCGGCTGATTCAGGCGCACGTGGTTGATGATCACCCGATCGATCATGCTGTGCTGACGGAGGGCGACGCGGTCCGTCAGTTGCGGGGGTGCGCGTGCTGGGCCGCCGCCACGATCGGAGGCTATGCCAGCGAACCGAGATGAGTTCTTCGCCAAGCTCGCGCCGTTGGACGCCGAACAGCGGGTGACCTTCAGGCGGCTGGCGACCGAGGCGCAGTCGGCGCTGCACGCGACCGACAGCGGCCCGGCCGAGGAGGCCATGGAGCTGATGATCGACCTGGCGTGTCACGCCGACGGATGCTTCCGTTCGGAGAACCCGCAGGAGGCGGCAGGGCGTGCTTCACCGTGCCGACGTGCACGAAGTCGACCTTGGCAATGGTGTGGTAATCCCGGTGCTGCCGCCGTCTGCGAGGGTGGTGGAATGAGCCGCCGGTTGCGCCGGATGCCAAGCCGTTCGTGGTGCGTCCGGGCTTTCCTCGAGGGCGGCGAGCTGGGAGCGGAGCTGTTTGAGCTCGCGGTTGACGCGGGCCATTTCGGCCCGTGCCTGCTTCTCGCGGACGTCCCGATCGCCGTGCAGGGTCCTGGCGAGGTCCTCGACCTCGCGACGCAGCAGGCGCAGCCATGGGTTTCCGTGCATCGCGGCGGGGCGGTACTGGAGCTTGCCCGCGTCGATCGCGTCGTAGATCTCGTCCTGCGTCAGCCCGTATTCCAAGCGGGCGGTCTTGTCGCTTATCGTCGCGCCCTTGCGTCCCCACTCGTTACCGTAGTAGCGGTCCATGAACGGTCATTATCTACTGGCGGAGGAGTTCGCTGAGGCGGGCGCCAAGCACGGAGATGTCGGGACGGGGCTCGTGCTCGTAGTACCAGGGCTTCCGGCGCCGTAGCAGGGCCTCGCCGTGCTCGGCCCAGGTGAAGTTCTGCTGGCGCAGGACCTTGCGGAACACCGCGTTGACGGTCTGCGGGTGGGCTGCGGCCAGGCGGCGGAAGGGCAGCGGGCCGATCGTCTCCGCCCCCAGGTATCCGCGCAGCACGTCCACGTACCGCTTGTCGGCCGCGAGAGCCGGGTCGGCGAACAGGTCGCGCAGCCTGCCGTATTCGTTGTAGAAGTTCAGCCCGTCGGTGTCGTCGTAGATGACCCCAATCGTGTCGGCGTCGGCGAGTTCGGGCGGAAGCTCGAGGGCGGGCACGTCCACGCTGACGACGTGCCGCGGCCGACGCCGGGCAGGCTGCCGGGCGAGCGCCGCCTCCTGCCGGTGCCGGTAGTAGTCGTTGAGCCGTTCTTGAGCCTTGGCGGGCGGCAGGACCAGCTCGTCGGTACCGAAGAACTCCACGAACGCCGCCCGGTCCTCCCGCATCTGCTTCCAGGCCTGCTCGATCTTCTCAGGATTGCGGTAGACCAGTTCGGGCAGCTTCGTCGCCAGTTCGAGCGCGGCCTGCGCGACGTCCGCGGCAGCGGACTTGCGGTAGGCGCGCATCGACCCCGAGGCCAGCCAGGCGTCGGGGACCAGGCGGAGGGGGATCAGGCGGGCCTGGACGAACCCGTGCTTGGGCAGCGGGCGGAAAGCGGCCGGGCCCGTGTTGGAGTACGTGCGGTACTCCAGGTCATCGAGCAGGTTCAGCAGGACGAGCGAGTCCCTATCCTTGCGGCGGATCTCGAAGATCCCCTCCACCGGGTCGCGCCAGCCGCGCAGCATCTCTCGGTCCGCCGCGGTGAGATCGGGCCGACTGGCGAGGAACTGGTCCAGTACGGTCTTGCCCTTCGGCAGGGTGTGCTGAAGCGCGAACCGGTCGATGGCGTCGATGGCTTCGCCCTCGTCCGGTATCTCGTCGGAGCCGCTTTCCAGCACGAACCGTTCCATCTGCCGTTCGAACCGCGGGCTGAGCGCGAAGCCGACCAGGGCGCGTTTCAGTTCCGCGCTGCGCTCGATGAGGGAGGCGAGGGACGGCTCGTCGTGGTTCCTGACTGGAAGCGCCACGTCATTCCCCCGCCTCGCCAAGCGCGGCCAGCCTGCGGTTGACCTCGGCCAGGTTGAACGGCTCGGGTTCTTCCGGGTCGTCCTCGGACCAGTACTCGACCGGCGAGTCGCCCTTGTACCCCACGCAGACCGGGTAGTCCTGCCCGGGGTCACGCGGCATCACCTTCTCCTGCGTGATCTCGTGTTCCCAGCAGGCCCCGAGGTCGTACGTGTAGCTGATCTTCCCGCCGGGCGCCAGCACGTCACGGACCCGGACCGCCAGTTCGTCCCCGGTCTCGTCAAGGTTCACGAACGGGTCGCTGTACTGCTCCTTCCCAGCCTGGAACACGTGCAGGTGGTCGCCGTCCCAGCCGAACAGCACCTGGATCGCGTCGTGCAGGTCGCCGAGGGTGGCGGTGAGCGGCAGGCGGACCCGCCGCCAGATAAGCGGCCGCGAACCCGGGAGGGAAACCTTCAGCTCGGCCACCTGGTCGATGCTGTTCGGCGCACCGGAGGCGGCGAACTCCGCCAGGGCCTGCGCAAGTTTCGCGGCATCCGGATGGCCGGTGGCCCGGACCTTCGCGAGGCGCGTGTCCAGGTCCGTCCCGGGCATGCTCTCCCAGACGCGGGTGAGCGCCTCGTCCGCGCCCTTGTCCTCCAGCGCGGCTGCCGCGGCCTCCACCGCCAGCCAGCGCCAGTCGGCGTCGCTGGGTTCGGGGCCCTGGTCCCAGGCGGCCAGCACCGCGCGGGCGTGCGGGCCGACGCGCGGTGCCGCCGTCAGCTCCCGCCAGGCAGGCAGCGTGTCTTGGCCCAGCCTTTCCGCCACGCCGACGGCCACGCTGCGCAGCAGCGCTGACATCCCCTCGGCGGCGGCGAGGATCTCCCGTGCCGCTTCGGCGGGCTGGCGTTCGGCCAGCCAACCCCACGCGACATGGTCCCGCTGCTCCAGGTCGCTGAACCGGGCGGCCTCGGCGATCATCTCGGCGGCCGGCAGGCCCGGATCCGCGAGGCCGGGCAGGCCTTCAGGCAGACGCCCGGCCGCCCAGCGGCCCAGCGGGGTGATCACCGGCTTGCCCGGGTCGCCGGTCACCGCGCCGAACTCGGCGAGCAGCGCCACCAGCCCGGCAAGCGGCGTTTCGGTGTCCAGGTCGTAGTACCTGTCGGCGGCGTGCAACGGCCCCCAGAACGACTTGTCGTACCGGTCGCACAGGTCACGCAGCGCCGCGTACACCGGGTCCCACAGGCGGTCCACGCGAGGCACGCGGTCCTCGCCGAGCACCTTGAGCAGGGCCAGCACCAGCAGGCGCACACTGTCCTCCTCCTGGGGATACGACTCCGCCGCGCACACCGCGCATAGGGCGGCCAGCCATCCGGCGAGTAGGTCCGCATCGGCGGGCGGCCAGTGTCCCAGCGCGGGACCGCCGGTCACCCAGCCGCCGCCGACCTGCAGCAGGCCGGTCGCGACCGCGACGCGCCAGGGCCGGTGCAGGGCCCGGATGTCGGCCATCGTGCGCGGTCGCGGCGGCACCTCCACGCCGAGAGCCGCGCCCGCCGCAGGAATGTCGGCCTTGCGCAGCACCAGCGCGGCCGTCACTGGACGGCGGCACGTACCGATCCAGCGGGCCAGCGTGACGGCGTTAGCCACGACAACGCTCTGCCGCGCGAGCCGCGCGACGTCACCGAGTTCGTTTTCAGAAGCCACTATGCCCACATTGGGACCTTACAAATCCTTGGGGATCTTTTATAGGCGCCAGGCATGCGAGTGGTAATCGTTGCCCGCGGTGTTCATGTTGCGGAACTGGGCCGTCGCGTCGCGGCAGGATCGGGATCGGTGTCGTCAATGCGCGCTCCTTCAAGCAGGCCGCGGGACGGTGACGATCGCGGCAGCTCGCCTCTTGCGGTGTCGCCGCGCACGGGAGCATTATCCGTGCGTGACCACCGGATCTGCTGCCGAGGGTGCCGGTGATGCTCCGCTTGCCTCCCCGGGGGCGCGGTGGAGGCGGGAGGAAGACGAGGAGCTCGTCGCGGCGGTGCGGGCGGGCGCCGACCCCGCGGTGATCGCGGAACAGCGCGGGCGGACGCGGGTGCCATCGTGTCGCGGCTGCTCAGGATGATTCCCGCCAGGGAGGATATCCCCGAAGAGGAGCAGCTCGGCTGGATCACGGCGAGGCTGGCTGATCCCTACTTCGACTGGCGCACGCCGCTTGCCCATCCTCGGCCCGGCAGACGAGGCTCCGGCGCACCGGCTACCCCCGGCATCTGACGTCGGCGAGGTGCTCGACATCTGGCAGCGGATCAACGGCGGCGAGCGGCGGGCCAGGTTCCTCGCCAGTCCGGCGCTCGGCGACTTGGTGCAGTTCCCCGCCGACGTTCTCTGGGAACGCGGACGCCGTCCGTACCAGGCGCATGGCCGTCTGCTGCTCAATGACTGGGCGGCGGAGTGCGCCGTGCCAGGGCTGACCGATCTGCCGGATGCCGGGGATCTCAGGAAGGTTCTGGCACGGACGGGCGAGAGCGTGCGGAGGCTGGTGGCCGCGGCGGTGGCGGCGGTTCCGGACGAGGGCGACCGCGGGGTGCTGGAACGACGCCTCGGACTGTCCGGGGGCGCTCCGCAGACCTTGGCACAGATCGGAGCTCACCTCGGGATCTCGCGCGAACGGGTCTGGCAGCGCGCGGACCGGGCCGTTAAGGCGATCGCGTCCAGGCGTGCCCGCACGGGGTACCGGACCGCGCGGGCGAAGGCGCGGGCCTGGGTGTCCGAGCTCATCAGCGGCGATGACGGCACCTTGGACCAGAACTCCGTCATGGCAATCGCCGAACTCAGCTTCCCCGGGGCGCGGCCCGAGAATTTCGCACAGGTGATTATGCACATCGCCGACGCGTCGGCCGCGGCGCGGCGGGAACCGGTGAGGATGCCGAAAACCTATGCCGCCTGGGCATAGGCCCTGCAGAGCGCGGTCGAGCGTTCGGGATGCGCCGGGCCGGTCTTGGCCCGGCCGGAGGTGGGATGATCTTCGGCTTGTGGGCTTGAAGCTGATCTTCCTGATCGTTTCCCGTGCCGTGTCGCTGCTGGGCTTGTCGCGCCGGGAGGCGTGGTGGAAGGACGCCGAGATCCTCATGCTGCGTCACGAGCTCGCTGTTGCCGGGCGTGAGCGGCCGGGGGCTCGTGCCCGGCTGACGTGGCCGGACCGTGCGTTGCTTG
>WNEZ01004984.1_pt1 | contig 11612 bp, 11 predicted proteins | sample 5400521 | NCBI WGS metagenome assembly WNEZ01 (sample SAMN13153339, study PRJNA577476) | soil metagenome | isolation source: 120 cm saprolite under Douglas fir tree site 2 hole 1 replicate 1 | place: USA:California | collected 2015-04-18
CGCCGGCGACTTTGTAGTCGACCCCGAACCCGTTGCCGGTGATGACGTTGTTTTCCACCTTGCTCCCGACCCCGCCATTGGCGAAAGCGAGTCCCGTGCCTGAGCCCGAGCCTCCGTTGTCCACGATCCGGTTCCCGGTGATTACATGGTTCGTCGAGGCATCGATATAGACGCCCACCTGATGGCTCGCACCGGTGACCGTGTTGTTCCGCAGGGTCACGCTGCTGTTGCCGAGAACGAGTCCACGACGTTCAGTGAACGAACTGTTGTTGTTGGTGATCGTAAACCCGGCGATCGTCGATCCCGTGCCGGGGAGTAGCGCAACGCTTACGCTTCCGGCGGTGGCTCCAGGCGCCAGTCCGCCGCCGACGATGCTGGTGGGAGTACTTCCGCCACCCTTGTTGGTTTCGTCCCCGATCAGCAGCACACCCGCTGGGACGATGATCGGAAAGATTTCGTCGCTGCTGTAAGTGCCGGGAGCAACATGAACCGTGGTGCCGCTCCTCGTGGCCACGCTCATCGCGTGAGTGAGCCTCTTGAACTGCGAGTTCTGCGTCCCGGGATTCGTATCCGAGCCGGCCGAAGCGCTCACGTAGTAAACCGCGGGGGTCTCGTCGTGCTTCTTATCCTTTTTCCAAGGGCAGGCAGCAAGCGCAAGCGCCGCCAACATGATGACGGGAATCCGGCCGTACGCGGATGCACTCATGGGGTCCTCCCCCCTTTTTGTGTGTTGCCGCAAATCTTCCCACTTCCTACTTTGCCGTCAAAGGCACCATGGCGCGGAAATCGAAAAACTTGACGCCTTCCGGTATTTTTTCGCAGTTTTCCGGGTTCCTCAGGCTGGCGATCGCGGTCCCGGAAACCGCCCGGGGGGCGTTGTGTATCATGAATGCCATGGCATGCGCTTGTTTCTACGTGACATTGACTCAAAGCGAGTGACCGGGTCGTCGAGCCTGAAAAATGCAGGTCGAGAAAATCTTGGCGCTCCGCGAAGGCGCTCTCGCCTCGGCCGCGCTCCTCGTCGGCATCGTGCCCTGGGGGGTCGTCGCAGGCGTCGCGATGGTGAGCGCGGGCCTGACGCAGGCGCAGGCCGTCGCGATGAGCGTGCTCGTGTTCGCGGGCACGGCCCAGCTCGCCGTCCTACCGCTCCTCATCGCAAAAGCACCTCTCTGGGTGATGGTCGCGACGGCTCTCGTCGTGAATCTTCGCTACGTCATCTACAGCGCGGTCCTCGCCCCGCACTTCGAGCATCTGCCGCGGCCCTGGCGCGTTCTGCTCTCCTACGCCACCGTGGACGGGATGTTCGCCCTCTTCGCGGGCCGTTACCGGCCCGACGACGGGAACCGGCACAAGCACTGGTACTTCCTGGGTGGATCGCTCGTGATGTGGTGCGCGTGGCAGCTTTCGTCGGGGATCGGCATCTTTGCCGGCGCGATGATTCCCGCGGAATGGTCGCTCGAATTCGCGAGTACCCTCGCCCTGATCGCATTGCTGATACCGCTCCTCTTCGACCGTGCGGTGGCGTGGGGTGCCTTGGTAGCCGGCGGCGTTGCATTGATCGCCGCGAAACTGCCGCTGAATCTCGGCCTGCTCGCAGCCATCTCGGTCGGAGTGTCGGTCGGCCTCGCGGTCGCGCGGCTCGGCTCGCGCAAGGAAGAGGGGAGGGTCTAGCGTGCCTGCGGAATCCTGGCTCATCTGGGCGCTGATCGCAGGAATGGCGCTCATCGCGTTTTTCACACGCGCGGTGTTCATCCTCCCCGGGAGCCACCTGCGCCTGCCGCCCACCGCGGAGGGGGTGCTGCGCTACGCACCGGCCGCGGCGCTCGTGGCGATCGTCGTTCCCGACATCGCGCTGACGCACGGCGCCTTCGCGATCTCGATCGAGAATCCGCGCCTCGTCGGCGGCCTCGTCGCGTTCGCGTTCGCTGCGGCGACGCGCAGCATCCTCGCGACGATCGTCGGCGGGATGCTGGCTTTTACGCTGGTTCGCTTGATTTGAAGTCGGCCGCGAGCAGGCCGATGCGATCTAGTCTTCTCGATGCGGCAGTCTCATCCTCGAGACCGTCCAGCGGGTGACATCTTCTTCGGGCTCGTCGCCCACTGCCGGCGTAAGGGCTATCGCGAGGTTGGTGACGAAGATTTCATCGCCGACGATCACCGGGCTCGCCGGGAACAGCAACCCCTCCGGAGTGCCGTCGCGTTTGATTCCGCGGAATTCGCCCAGCTTGGCAACGATCCTGCCGTTCGCGTTCAAGGCCACGACCTCGTCGGCCTGGTTGGTGCAAACCCACAGGAGTCCGCTCTGGTTGTCGAAAACGAGGCCGTCGGCGCCGTTGAGGCTCTCGGCGAAGACCGTAACCTTTCTCGTACCCGAGACCATGTCGAGCCTGAGCACGCGGTCGTCGCCCGTATTGGCGATGAAGAGCGCGGATTCGTCCTTATTGAAGGCGAGCCCGTTGGCGCCGAATGGCGGGAAACCGGGAGTAGCGAGCAGCGGATCGTGGCTGAAGGTTTCTACGTTGCAGGTCTTTGAGCAGCCCGCTACGCTGGCGACTTTGAAGATGGCGCCCTGGAACGAGTCGGACACGTAAAGATTTCCGCGGCTGTCGAAGACCATCGCGTTGGGGACCCGAGCATTGTCACCAAACGTCACCGTGTCCTTGCTGCCGTCGCCTTTTGGCACGTCACGCGGACCCGGTGCACCGATCCCCGGGATGACCGCGACATCTTCGATCGGGGTGGTGCCGTTGAAATCCGCTGCGATGCGTTGGATCTTGGACGCGGCACCGACGAAGTCGCCGACGTTGAGGACATAGACCTTATCGTGGGCGCGATCGAATTCCAGACCGAGCAGCGGCGTGATCCCGAAGCCGCGCGAGGCGACGAGGTCGCCGCGCCGGTTGAACCGCAGCAACTTGTTCTGGTTGCCGCCGTCAAACGTGCCAACGTAAATGTCGCCGTTTGCGGGATTGGCGGTGATGCCTTCCGGAAACCGCACGCCGTCCGGAAGCACCGCAAACGTGTCGACATCGCGATCGATGAACAGCCGATTGCCGTTACCGTCCGCGAGGACTGGACCCGTGGTCATGCCGATCGAGAAAAACAGCGGAATTGCCAGAGCTGCGAGATTCTTCTTCATTTCCCCTCCTAGGGTTGGGTGGCCAGCAAAAAAACGACTATACGACCTTTCCCCTTGCAAACACTTTACGCAGGCTTGGAATTCCATCTCGCCAGCCCCTAAGGCGCGACCGAGACTCCGCGAACCGCGTGTCGGGCGATCGCCTGCTTGACGAAACCCGAGGCCTTCACGTCCTGGGCGAACTCGCCGAGATATTTCGCGCCGGCAGGCCGCCCCTGGGGCGTGCCCACTGATTGCTGCACGGCGGTAAATCGGCCCTCCAGCACGCGTGACCCCGGGAGCTTCGCCGCGTCGGTAGTAAGGCGTGGCTTGAGCCCGGAGAGCACTTCGAGCTTGTCCTTCACGAAAATATCGTATGAGCCTTGAATCCCCTGAACGCGCACGAGCGTGGCATGCTTGAGGCTGCGGCTCAGGTACAGGTCGTAGGCGCTGTTCACCGCCACGGCGATGCGGACACCCTTCCGGTCCACTTCAGCCATCGTGCGAATCGGCGAGGCAGCCGGAACGAGGTAGCCCGCCTCAATCTCGAGGTAGGCGGGGCTGAAAGCGATTTCGCCCGCGCGTTGCGGCTCGTTGCCCAGAAAGGCGACGTCCCAGGCGCCGGCCTTCACCGCATCGGCCAGCTTGCCCGCGGTCTCGAAGGCCACGAGATCGACCGGGACCTCCAGCCGCCGGCCGAGCTCCCGCCCCAAGTCCACCGCGATGCCGCGATACTCCCCGCTCGCCGGGTCCTTGTTCACCAGCAGGAAATTTCCGTAGTTGATGCCGACGCGGAGCTTCCCAGTCGGAGCCAGTTCGGAACGCGCGGAGGGAGAAGGCGTAATGCGCAAGAAGATAGCACGGGCACACGAAAAGATGCCATGGCAGGTCGAAACCTTGCTGAACTCCCGAGGTGGTTGGGAGGACTCGCCGGGAAGGTGCGGCCGCGCGTTTCAGACCAGCCAGGACAAAATTACCGGCAGCAACTCCTTCGCCCACGTCGCATCCTCTGGAACCGCCGCCAGCGCAGGGGCATTTGAAAGGGCGGCTATGACTTCACCGACTATCTTTGCGCGCTGAGCAGAGGAGCATTCGAGGAAGCGCTTGCGCCAGCGGGACGAGGTCGTCACGCTCACCTCACACGCCGCAGCGCTTCTGCGGATGCTCCTTCGTTCGATCATCGTGCCGACGAAGGTCGGCCAGCGTTCCTTGTTGCGCAACCTCGCGAGGGGTGTCTTGGTCAGGATGTTGTACGTGCGCCTGCAGGAACCGCAACGGTACCGGGGAAAGCCGTGCGCAGCGCCCCAATGTGCGACGTCGTCGGATTGGCAATGCGGGCAGGGCGGTTGCCGCGACTCTGGCATCGAGGCTGCTGCGGAAGCGAGCGCTTCTTCGAGCATACCGCGGCCGGGACTCTCGCGAAGGCCGCCCCGTGCGTCTGAAACGGGAAGAAAATCCTTGGAACTCATGGAATCGTTCCGAAGAGGCGAACGGCACGAAACGAGGTGGCTCGGTCGATATTATTTTTCGGTTCGCGCCTCGACGAACCGCCACACCGGTAGTCGCTTCGCATACTCGACCCGCGCCGGGAAAACGGGATTGACGAAGGTCAAGAATTTTTCCGACGAGAGCTTTGAGAGTTTCGCGATGGAATGAGCTTCTTGAGTTTCCTGACGGAATGGAATGTTTACATGCCGGCGACATAGCCTACGGCTTTTGTTGCAGTGCAAGGCCTATGTCTCGGATCGCCGAGCCCCAAAAAATAGCTCTGTGATCGTTAAGTGTTGGTTGAATAGGGGGGTGTCTTCCTGGCGTCGCGACACTCCCAGCGTGGGCGTTTGAGCGACGGTTTCACCAACGCAATCCAGGCGCGAGACCAACATTCAGCGGGTACATTTCGCGCATTGCTCCGCGCTCGGTCGTAAAAATATAATTTGGCGGGGTTGGATAAGCAAATCCTTTCGTTTGTGATTTCAAAAGGAGCGGAAATGAAGAGGAGAAATATACTTGTCGTCAACGCGACAGCCCTTGTCGTCGCGGCGGCTTTCACCGCGTCGTCGCCTGTGGTTGCGGCGGATACGTCCGTGCAGTTCTACGGCCACCTCGATCTGTCGATCGACGATATCACCAAGGGCATCAAGGAATCGACAGCCGTAGGGAAGGTGGGCTGGCAGCCGGATATCTCGAGCAACCTGTCGTACTTCGGATTCCGCGGGGATCACGATATCGGCGGCGGATACAAGATGGTGTTCCAGGTCGAAACCCAGGTTGACGTGTCGGCGACACCGGGACCCAGCCCGGTAAACCAGGCTTCCCAGGGGAACGTCGACAACAAGGTGCTCGGTGCACTCGGCTCGCGCAACAGCTTCCTCGGTATCGCGGGAAGCTTCGGCGCCGTCAAAATGGGCAAGACCGACGCGCCTTATAAGTTGTCGACCGCGCGCATGGACCCGTTCTCCGCTACCGTGGGCGACTACAACAGCATCATGGGCAACAGCGGCGGGGACAATCGCGCCGAGTTCGATACCCGACTCTCCCACGCGATCTGGTACGAGTCGAACAAAATGGGCGGCTTCTCATACGGCGTTCTCTTTGCTCCCGGGCAGAACCGGGCGAGCGACAACAGCAACAACGCCAGCGGCGAGCCCGATTGCACAGGAGGAGGAGGAGGAGTAACAGGAAACTCCTCACCTGGTTCGAACACAGTCAACCCCTGCACTGACGGCGCATTCGGCAATGCCTTCAGCGTGGCCGGTGTCTATGAAGCGGGTCCTCTGTACGGGATCGTGGCATACGAGTTGCACAAGAACACCAACCGCACCGGCGATGAGGTGAACCCGCCAGCGCCGCCAGCGGCTCCTCTTGGCGCTGTCGGTGTCGCCAATGAAGCCGCGGCGAAGGTGGGTGTTCAATACAGGTTTCCGTCCAATACCACCCTCAACGTGATCTTCGAGAGACTGACCCGCAAAGCCCCGGATCCGAACTTCAACGAGCGGCAGCACAACGCCGCCTGGCTGGCGCTGACTCAAAAAGTCACGGCTCAAGACGACGTCAACGTCGGATGGGCGCATGCCGGGAAGACGCCGGGTGATCCGGGCATCGGTCCGATCGACAATGTGTCCAACATGTACTCCTTCGGCTATAAGCATCATTTCGACAGGCAATCCAACTGGTATGCCGTCTACGCGCGCCAGGCCAATCACACCGGCGCGCACTACGACCTCGGCTCGAGCGGTCACGGCATCACCACCGATTGCAAGGATGCGGCGGGTACCTGCTTCACTGGCGAGACGTTGCAGGCGGTTTCGGTGGGCTGGATGTACAGCTTCTGAAATAGACTGCCTTCTCTCAGTCCGTGGTAATTTAGGCGGGCGTCGAGAGACGCCCGCCTTTTCATTTCGAAAGCAGATTCGAATTGAAGCGTTTGCTCCTGTCATTGCCGCTTGCTCTCGTGATCGTGGCTCCGCCGGCCCTGGCGGCGTTCATCTTCAGGGTCGGCGATACGGTCTATGTCGATGGCAAGCGCTACAGCTGGGAGGAATGGAAAAAAATCCGCGACAATCCCGAATTGCTGAAGCAGCCGCAACCGGCGGCAGCGGCTCCCGCCGCCGGGCCGCGGGCCGCGACGTGCACAACGGCCATCTACTACGACGAGTTCCCTAGCGAGGACGAGCGATTCCAGTGCAGCGCGGGACTGGGCGCGCTCACGCGCGAGCAGATCCTGGAAAAAGGCTGGAAGGTGGATTTCGTCGAAAAGATCCCGCCGCCGTCGGACCAGCCGGCGCAGTCCCCGCGCGGCTTGCCGCTGTATCTATACAAGCTGGTGATCTCGCGCTACGGCGGGTAGAAGCGGCCGGACTGTCCAATGCGACATTGCCTGGCGGAGCGTTATCCGGATGGGACTGAGCCGAAAGATTTTCCTTATTGGGGTCATCGCTGCGAGCTTCCGCTGCCGGGTGCGTGTCGTACGGCGGATTCACGCCCGGCGTCTCGACGATGTCGGAGGTGCGATCTAAATCCGGCAGGCCGACCGACGTGCGTTTTTCTTCGGGCGAGGAGATCTGGGAATATGCGACCGGGCCGGAGGGAATCGAGACCTACGTCGTCGCGTTCGACGGGAAAGGCGTGGTGCGGTCGGCGCTGCAGGTTTTGACCGAGGACAACATCCATCGCCTCATTCCGGGGAAAACGACGCGGGAGGAGACGCGGAGCCTGTTTGGCCGGCCTGGCGACGTGTACGAGATGAACGAGAGCGAAACCTGGGAATGGCGCTTCAAGCCGCTGGGATTCGCGCCGGAAATCCTGGTGGTGTCCTTCGCCAGTGACGGCCTGGTAAGTGGAGTGACTCGAGTGCCGGAGTCCTTTGGTGGAGGCCGCAGAGGCAGAAGGTAAGAGCCGACGCGGTGGCCCTCGAGCCGGCCGCGCGGGCGAACGCGTCGTAAGGCCGAGGGGAAATTTTTAGCGTTGAAAGAGGAGAGATCGTGCGTGCAAGCGTCATCCTGATCGCTTTGGCGACCGCGGGCTGCTCGTATTTCCCGAACCGATCCGAGCCCACGCAACAGGGCACTTCCTCGTCGACCTCTCGAGGTATTGATACCCTGTGCATGAACGATTGCCTGGGCTCCAGCGCGACGAAGGAATTTTGCGAAGATCGATGCACTTATTGATCGATCTTGCGATCGGCGCCCATGGCGATGAGGACGCACATCGCTTCGTGGCGCGCGCCGTGGGGCTGCGAAGCGCCGCGCCCGATCGGTCAGTAAGAAGACCGCCCGCGAGTCAAATCAACACCGAACGACGAAGCCGGCGCCAGCGGCGCGACGGAAACCCCGCGCACCGCGTGTCTTTCTATCGCCTTGGCGACGAATCCCGAGGCTTTTGCGTCCTCAGCGAATTCGCGAAGGTACTTCTCGCCGGAAGGGCGTCCCCGCGGAGTTCCGATCGATTGCTGCACCGCCGAGAAGCGCCCTTCGAGCACGCGCGAGCCGGGGAGCTTTTCCGCGTCCATCACCAGGCGGGGCTTGAGCCCGGCGAGCGCGTCGAGCTTGTCGCTGACGAACAGCTCGTAGGAAGCGTCGACGGTCGGCGCGCGGAAGAGTTTGGCGCGTTGCAGATTTCGCGTGAGATATAGGTCGTAGGCGCTTTTCCCGCTGACCGCGACGCGTACGCCCTCGCGGTCCACGTCCTCGATCGTGCGGATCGGCGAGCCCGCCGGAACGAGGTAGCCCGCCTCGATCTCCAGATACGCCGCGCTGAAGACGATCTCGTTCGCGCGCGCGGGCTCGTTGCCGAGGAAGGCCACGTCCCAGGCTCCGGCCTTCACCGCATCGGCCAGCTTTCCGGCCGTCTCGAAGGCAACGAGCTCGACAGGAACGCCGAGCCGCTTGCCGAGCTCCCGGCCCAGGTCCACCGCGATGCCGCTGTATTCCCCGCCCGCCCGCTCCTTGTTGACCAGCAGGAAATTCTGCACGTTGATGCCCACGCGCAGTTTCCCCGTCGGCGCTAATTCCGAGCGCGCAATGGAGGGAACTTGGGGCGACATCGCGCACGAAGACAGTAGCAGCGCAGCAAGAGGCATCGTCGCAAGTCGAATCATTTGGATCTCCTTCTGAAGCGCGGGCCAGCCGGTCGTCGAATCGCGGCTGTGCGCTACTATAATACGGCGTCGCGAGCCGAAGGCGCTGGGGCCGATCCCCTGCGCCGCGCCATGCTTCGGGATACGCGATCGCGCCTTCGATCTACAAAAAAAGGGCCGGCGTTGCGCCGGCCCCTTCTTCTTCAACTACGCGTTACGAGTCAGGACAACGCGGCATCCCGCTCAGTGGTCGTGATCGTGGTCGTCCCTATCGTGGTCGTCCCGGTCGCGGTCGTCCCGGTCGCGGTCGACATGGTGGACGAAGACGCCGATACATCCATTAGTGCTGCCGCAAATCCCCGCGCCCACGGCCGTGGTATCGCCGCCTACACCGACTACGGCAACGGGCGCCGATTGCGGTACGAAGACGAGGTTGCGCTTGGAATCGGCCGCCACCGAGTGCGAGCCGGACGACTGCGGGACGGTTTCGATCAGGACGCTGGTCCCGTCGATCACGCCGAGCACGGCCGCCTGGGCCGGACAACCCGCGGGCGCGCAATTCCGGTTAGAGCCCGTGTAGTAGCGCCCATCGCCCTTGTTGAACCACACCTCATCCGAGCCGACGATGCCGTTAGCGTGGGAGAAATGCTTGGTCGCCGCGTTGATGACCAGCGTGCTCCTGTTGGCCGGATTGTTGGCCTGAGTGCAGCCCAGCAGCAGATTGTCATGCGGTCCAACCGTGGCGCCGTTGGGTCCGCAGTCGCTGAGTTTCACCACACCGGTGTTCGTGGCCGGATTGAAGGCGCCGAAAACCGCTGTTCCCCCTGAAATGTTGTGCGGATCGACGACCAGCAAACCGCCGTCGCAGGTAATCGGGCCCGGGTTTTGCCCGAAATTGCAGCCTGCCGGGTTGTTGGCGATGACCGGCACCGATACGTAGAAACGCCGGGTCTTGGGGTCCCATGTCGGCTGCTCGATCGACAGCCCGGCGTCGGCAGGGACGATCGTGCTGTCGATCAGGACCTTGGCGAGCATCAGGACCGAACTGTGGTTCCGGTCGCCGTTCGCCGCGAACAGGTTGCCGAAGGGCGGATCCTCGGCGTTGTTGGCGGTGAGCAGCAGCTCGCCGTCCGATGTCAACGCCATTTCGTCGACCCGCGTGGTGCCGCCGGTGGAGAGCGTCTGCTTGATGGCGGACGCGTTGGGCGCGTCAAGATCGATCACCTTGAGCGTGCTGTCCCCGTCACCGGCATAGAGCCAACGGCCGTGCGTAACCACGCCGTCGGGGCCGGAGATATCGTTGTTCACCGTTCCGTTGGCCCTGAGCTTGGCGCCCACGAATCCGCCGATGGTCCGCTTGAAGGTGAGGGTGTGGGTGTCGATGACGTCAACGCCCGCGTTGGAGCGATCGGCCAGATAGTACTCGGCGCGATGCGGGTTGACCCAGCTGATGTCGTACGACCGCAGCGGGTTGCCGGGGATTTGGACCGCGGTCAAGCACTTGGTCTCGGTGTTGGTCGGTGCTCCCGGGCCGGTGCAAGCGGCGAACGCTGCGCCGGATGTCGCGAGCGACCCGACCCCGACCAGCAGCGGGGCCGCGACGAGCGCGGCGAGTGAAGTACGGGAAGAAAATCTTGCAGACATGTGCTGCCTCCTTATAGGTGGATTCAACAACGCTCTCTCGCGAGTGCGCGCCGACCCAGCATCGGCTTGACGCGCCTCGCGCTTGCTTGTTACCTGCCGGGAAGAATGCTTGACCGCCCCTGTATGCGGTGGGCGCCCGGAAAAGTCGCGCGCCCTCAAAGCAAAGCCCGCTCCACGAGAGGAAGCGTGCGTCTGTTCAATGCGCTGGGCGAAACCTGCGCACTTTAAAACTTATGGCTTTCCTCCGGTGCTGCTGGGACCTTCGGATCGTACCGGTCCGCGTGAAAACTCGACGATAATAAGTGTGCGTTTGTTTTGGAATCTGTAGCTGACAAATGGCTGAAAGATCTTTGCACGGTCTCACTTTCTACGAATCTCAGCAGAACAACAGCTTGACTGGAAGTCCTCAAGCGTCCTGTCACGAAATATGAAATGTTTGTGCAAGTTTTCAGATAAGAATCGAGGCCGCGCCTCGACGAGCGCTTAGTCCTGTTGGCGGGCTGGAATGGATTTTTTCCTCGCCACGCACTCGACATATCCGCGGATGAAGCTGTCGCGAAGCGCGATGAATTCTTCGTGAGTCTGAAATCTGCGCATGTCCGGCACCTGATTCATGAAATAGATCGTCACGATCACCGAGTCTTCGTCCGAGAAAATCTGCGTTATCGCGAGCGTGGTTCCGCTCAATTCCTTTTTGCCGAGCGTCTGGCCCGAGAAACCCCGATCGGAGAAGTCGGCGAGCGCCGTGTCGCCGTCCGCCTTGGCCATGTCCGCTATGTCCAAGGTAACGATCTGCTTGTCCTCGGCATATCTCGCAGGGTCGGAACGCTCGGCCTTCAGGTTCGCGAAGTGAAACGTCCTGGGATAGGAGTAAGCCACGCGGTAGCCGTCCACCACGGACACCCGCCCGCGTCTGTTTCCGAAGCCCACCTCACGCCACGGTTCAGCGGTCTGTGGGCGGCGGTCCAGAGCTACGCCGCGGACACCGCCCGCGAACCCGTCACAGTGAATATACGGTCGAAGTTTCAGCGCATGTTCCGCTTGCACTTCGTCGGTATGTTCCCCCGCGCAGGCCGTGCCGTGCACGATTAGCGCCGAGAACAGAATCGAAGCGCAGCCTCGAGCGGCGAGCGCGAAGCGCGGCACGCGACGGTTCGCCGGTCCGGTTCCACCCAAGTTGAGAGGTTTACCTTCCACCCGCGTACAGCTTCACCAGCCTGTAAAGGAACTCGTGGCCTTCGTAGAGCGAGCGCACGCGGATGCGCTCGTTGAGAC
>WNEZ01004989.1_pt1 | contig 11608 bp, 10 predicted proteins | sample 5400521 | NCBI WGS metagenome assembly WNEZ01 (sample SAMN13153339, study PRJNA577476) | soil metagenome | isolation source: 120 cm saprolite under Douglas fir tree site 2 hole 1 replicate 1 | place: USA:California | collected 2015-04-18
TCCAGTGAAGTTGCATTTCACTTTGGGGAGAATACTGTTGCGAGCACCCTGGCTCCCGCCCAGCAAGACGATCTGGCGCGGCAACTCTCCGGAAGCTCCAGGAACCTTTCGGGGACCCCGCGAGAGATCCAGCTTGGACCGGAGCGATACGTCGTCGCCACCGTCCGTCTTTCTCTGGAAGGAGATCCGGCAGTGTCTCTGAGCGTTTTGAAATCGCTCGACAAGGCCACGTCATTCCTCAGCGAGTTGAATCACGTTCTGATCGGTCTAGGATTGTTGAGTGTGCTGGCCGGCAGCGCGCTGGTCTTCCTGATTTCGCATACGTTTACGCGGCCGCTTGCGAGTCTGGTCGCCGGCGTTCGTGCTTTGGAGGCGGGTGATTTTAACTATCCACTCGAAAGCAGCGGTGGCGATGAAGTCAAGGAAGTCACCGGCGCGTTTGTCCGGATGCGCACCCATATGGAGAAAGCTCAAGACGAGCATAGGCAGCTTGAGGAGCGGCTTCGCCAGGCCCACAAGATGGAAGCCGTGGGGAGACTCGCGGGCGGCGTGGCGCACGATTTCAACAATTTGCTCACCATTATCCGGGGCAACAGCGATCTCCTGATCGACCGTGAAGGCGCGGACAATTTTCACCGGCGTTGCGTGGAGCAGATTCAGAAAGCGGCGGGCCGCGCCGTTTCCATGACGCGCCAATTGCTGGCGTTCAGCCGGATGCAGGTTTTGCAGCCGCGCGTGATTGAGTTGAACGCCATCGTCGTCGAGATGGGCAAGATGCTCCCGCGTCTCATCGGTGAGCACATCGAATTTGAATTTTTACCCGATCCCAAGCTGGCGGCCGTGAAAGCGGACCCTGGACAAATCGAACAGGTGATTCTAAACCTCGCCGTCAACGCCCGAGACGCCATGCCGAACGGGGGCCAGCTCACGGTCCGAACTTCGAACATCGCCATCGGTGAGGACGAAGCCGTCAAACGCCCGCCGATGACGGCAGGCCAATACGTGTTGCTCTCCGTCACGGACACCGGGCATGGCATGGACGAGGCGACCAAGACCCACATTTTTGAGCCTTTTTTCACCACCAAGGAAGTTGGCAAGGGCACGGGGCTCGGCCTGGCAACTGTTTACGGCGTTGTCAAACAGAGTGGAGGCTTTATCTGGGTGATCAGCTCCCTAGGAAAGGGCACGACATTTGAGATTTATCTGCCGCAGGCCTCGGCACCTCAATCAAAACCCGACCGGGATGCAAAACCCGCTGCAATTCCCCACGGAAGCGAGACAATTCTTGTGGCCGAGGATGAAGCGGGCGTGCGCGAGCTAGCCTGCCAGTTCTTGCGGGTGAAAGGCTACACGGTGCTGGAAGCCAAGGATGGCCAGGAAGCCCTGGAAATCGCCGCCCGGCATTCCGGCACTATACACTTGCTCTTGAGCGACATGGTTATGCCTAAAATGAACGGTGGCGAGCTGGCGGGGAGATTGAACGCGATTCATCCCAAGATTAAAGTCGCATTCATGTCCGGTTACTCTGAGTTCTCCAGGGGGGAGATGGGAAACGAGTTCCCTCACGCGCCGGTTCTCCAAAAACCGTTCTCACCGGCTTCTCTTGTCGGAATCGTGCGCGAGGCCTTGGCAGAAGGGACTACGAATCAGTCGATAGAAACGAAGGAGTCCCGGGTCACATAGAAAACCCGGAATTCCGCTGGACGGTGTGCAGCGGAATGGGTCAACCAGACCGAGGAGGGAGCGATGCGAGGCAATGGCTACCAGTGGAGGGGGCTGAAGATCTGCGTGGCCGCGAGTTCGCTGTTTTTATTCTCCGTCGGTGCTCGCGGACAAGACGGCGGAAGGGCATCGCCGTCCAGCCCGCCGCCGTCCGAGGTCACACCGGAAGTCCGCGTTCTGGCCGACATGATTCGTGACCTGCAAACGCAGGTCCAGGCGCTGAATTCGCAATTGAGCGAACTACGAAGCGAGCAACAACGCACTGGCGAGGAGGCTCGTGAGCTTCGCCGCGAACTCGATCAAGCAAAAACAAAGATTCTTCCGCCGACGAATGCGGCGTTGAATTCAAGCCCTGCGCCTGTGCCGCAAGTTTATTCTGCTCCCTCGAAGCCATCTTCCCCTGCGGCAGCACCGTCCGCGCAGGATCAAGCGGTCCCGGATCGTGCCGCCAAGTCCGACGAAGACCAGCAGCTGATCGATGGCAAGCTGAATGATCTGTATCAGACAAAAGTGGAAAGCGGATCAAAGTACAGGCTGCGTCTTTCAGGAATCGTGCTCCTAAATATGTATGACAATCGCGGAACCATGGAAAATCAGGATTTTCCATGGTTCGCGGAGCCGCCACAAACAGAGCCAGACTTCGTTACTCCTAGCTCGTTCGGAGGGACTCTCCGCCAGTCCCAAATTAGACTCCAGGCATTCGGTCCTGATGTCGCCGGCGCGCGAACCAGCGCGGACCTGCAATTTGATTTTGCCGGAGGGTTCCCCAATGCGGCGAACGGCGCCACCATGGGCCTCGTGCGTCTGCGCACGGGAACGATTCGGCTGGATTGGGCCAATACCTCGATTGTCGCCGGCCAAGACCATTTGTTTTTCGCACCGCTTGCTCCCACCTCCCTCGCGACGCTCGCCACTCCTGCGCTCGCCTACGCGGGAAACCTGTGGGCATGGACGCCGCAAGTGCGCATCGAGCATCGCATCGTCTTGTCCGACGCTTCGAGCTTTACGCTCCAGGCCGGAATTCTCGATTCGCAGTCGGGCGACTTTCCGGACGATTCGTTTATTCGTTATATGACCTGGGGCGAAGAATCGGGCCAGCCCGCGTATGCCACTCGCGTTTCCTGGAGTCACCGTGCCTTCGGGCAGAATTTAACAGTTGGGCTCGCCGGATATTATGGCCGTCAGAACTGGGGATTCAACCGTATCGTGGATGGGTGGGCCGGAACCACGGATCTGACATTGCCGCTCGGCAAATTATTTGAATTTACCGGCGAGTTCTACCGAGGCCGCGCGGTGGGAGGTTTGGGTGGCGGCATTGGCCAAACGGTATTGGCGACGGGCACGTCCGACGACCCAACGACGGTTATCAAGGGACTCGATTCGATGGGCGGCTGGGCACAACTGAAATTCAAGCCTAGAGCAAATTTTGAAATCAATGGCGCGGTCGGATTGGACAATCCGTTTGCTGGCGAACTGCGCAGCTTCAATGCGAACAAGGTCTATCTCGGTTCCTATACACGAAATCTGAGCCCGCTTGTGAATTTCATCTACCAGGTGCGGTCTGACATTCTATTTTCGACGGAATACCAACGGCTGCAAACATCGGTACTCGACAGCACTACCAACAGTGGAAATCACATTGGTTTCAGTCTTGGATACATATTTTAATGCGCTCATCCGGCAAAATTCGACGGACGCGTGGCTTCGGCTACCTCGTTGTTTTGTGTCTATTCGGTTATGCTTTGGTCGCTTGGTCTCAGCATGGACCTGTTAGCGTCCAGGTTGAGATTGTCAATCCGAAGGCGCCCAAGAAAACTGCATCCACCAGCGGCGGCGCCGATTCTTCAAATGTTGCTGTCTGGCTCGCGCCAATCGCCCCCGGCTCCGGATCTGCCGCCGCATCGCCCCCTGCCCATTCCTTGCCGCAAATAACGCAGATTGACAAGAGCTTCGATCCCCACGTGCTTGTGGTTCGAGAGGGCACGGCTGTTCAGTTTCCGAACAGGGATCCTTTCCTCCACAATGTTTTTTCGCTCTTCGATGGCAAGCGGTTTGACCTCGGATTTTACGAAGCGGGTTCAAGCAAATCGGTGCGCTTCGACCGGATCGGGGTGAGCTTCTTGTTCTGCAATATTCACCCGGAAATGAGCTCTGCTGTGGTTGTTGTTGACACTCCTTATTTTGGGTTGTCGAATCGGGCAGGACGCGTGACCATCCCCGAAGTGCCTGATGGGCGATATCAATTGAATGTCTGGTACGAACGGAGTCTGCCGGAGGACTTGAAGAGTGTCAGCCGCGTGGTTACCATCTCCGAAGCGGGGCGGACCTTGGAAACAATCAAAGTCATCGAAAATGCCAACTTCAGCCTCGAACACAAAAACAAGTACGGGCAGGAGTATATTCCTCCAGCAAACACCAGCCCCGTCTACGGCCGCCACTGAGGCTTCACAATAAGCCACGCAAAGGGATCTTTCGCGCCGCCGCAGCCGCATCACAATTCATTTTGCCGGTTAGGGGCGACACGAGGACTGCGGGGATTACGGCCCGGCTTCAACGGCGTGCCGCTTTTTTTCGCACGGGCAGCTTTCGTTTCTGCGGCTTCGTTTTTTGAGCGCGACGAGCCGCCTCTTCGTCTCCGGTGATGCGGAACAGGCGGAGACGCGCGAGCCGTGCATTCTCCTTCACGCGCAGCCGCGCGGCACCGACTTCCAGCAAGAGTTGAACCACAGCCACGCGTCCACGCACGTAAAACGGCACGTGCCACGCGCCTGCGCGCAATAGCCGCTCATCGGACTCAATCAGGGCGATTTCATCTTCCGCGAGGTCGAGGATTTCATTGCATTCGACGAAGTAGCTGCCGCGTCCAAGTTCCCACCATTGATACCGGTCTTCCGGCCGGAGATGTTGCGGCGCAATCTCCATGCGTCCGGCAGCTATGTACTCGCTTCCCCCGAAATCAATCTGGCCGGTTGGGTCCACCGAAAAAATCTTGCGAGCCGTCAAGTTAATGGAATAGCCGTGAACTTGATATTTCGGATGGAGGATTCCAGCAATGCGTGCCGCCGCCACTTTGCCCGTCAATAATTGCATTTGGGAACTATACCCAACGGGGGCGGGAGGCGTCTACCGCCCGAGGACGGATGATTCGAAAAAGGGAGTCGTCAGACCGTCTTGTCTCTCGCGTAGCAGAGGCGTTCGAGATTGCATTCCGCGCAACGCGGCTTGCGCGCCTGGCAGACCTTGCGCCCGTGCCAGATCAACTGGTGAGAAAACAGAATCCATTTTTCTCGCGGAATAACTTTCATCAAGTCTTGTTCGATTTTCTTGGGATCGGTATTTCGTGAAAGATCGAGGCGTTCAGAGAGACGCGTCACGTGCGTATCGACAACGATCCCGGAGGCGATGCCAAACGCCGTGCCCAGCACCACGTTCGCCGTTTTTCGCGCTACACCGGGAAGCGTCAGGAGCTGTTCCATCGTTTGCGGCACTTCTCCGCCAAATTCTTCAACGATCTTCTTGCTCGCGCCCATGATGGATTTTGTTTTGTTTCGAAAGAAGCCCGTCGGCCGGATGTCCTCCTCGAGATCCTTGGGGTCGGCATAGCTGAAATCCTTAGGCGTGGGATACTTCACGTACAACGTCTTCGTGACCTGGTTGACGCGAACGTCCGTGCACTGAGCGGAAAGGATCGTTGAAATCAGCAATTGAAAAGGCGTCTCGTGCTCGAGCGCACAGACTACGTCGGGATAGGCCTCGTCAAGCTTCTGGAGAATCGCGCGCACGCGCTGCGGATTCGTTCCCGCCCCTTTCGCCTGGGCTGCGCGCGAGGAGGAAACCTGCGCAGCTGGTTTACGAGAGGCTGATTTTCGTTTCGCGGCCTTGGGGACGCTTCTTTTGTTCTTGGCTTTTTGTTTTTTCATCGCGGCTCGGCGCATGAATATACCACAAGGGAGGCATGTGAGAAGCGTCTCGCGCGGTTTCGTGGCGCCGTCTCGCCGGCGGTTTTACGCCGCAATGGAAATGCAGGAATCGTCCCGGCCTGGCTGGGACGCCACCAAACCCCACACTCCGCAGCAAAGTGTGGGACCGCAGGTTCACTTTCTCGGATCGTGGTGAGAAATCCAAGCTAAGAGCCAGATGCGAGGAAATCGAGCGCCTTGCGAAAGGCTTTTCCGCGGTGACTATACTGATTCTTTTCTTCGCGCGAAACTTCCGCGTATGTTTTCCCGAGAACGGGGAAGAAGAATATCGGGTCGTAGCCAAAGCCGCCCTCCCCGCGCGGCGCATCGAGCAGTTCTCCCTCGGCCGATGCCGAAAAAACGCCGCGTGGCTCGCCCCGCTCGGCCAGTGCGACAACGCACACGAACCGCGCGCGGCGCTCCCCGTCTTTTTTGCCGCGCATCGCGCCAAGCAATTTGCGTATGCGATCCGAGTCCGCCGCCCCCGGCCCTGCGTACCGGGCGGAATGCACACCCGGAGCGCCGCCGAGCGCCGGCACAACGAGCCCCGAATCATCGGCAATCACGAGTCCCTCGGAGAGACGGCTATAGTGCAGGGCTTTGCCCACGGCATTCTCCGCAAATGTCTCGGCTACCTCGTCGAATTTCGGCAATGCGTCGAAATTCGGGATCAATACAAGATCGAGGGATGCGCCGGCGGAACCAGCCAGCGCGCGATATTCGCGCAGCTTGCCTTCATTTGACGAAGCAACGCCCAAGCGGAGAGGTTTACTTTGCGCGGACACGGAAATTCGTCTGCACCAAAGTGGATTGATGCTCGGTAAGGCGGCGAATTCCGGCCGCTGCCAGCGCCAGCAGGTCCTGCAATTCGGCTCCGGCAAACGGCTGCCCCTCGGCCGTGGCCTGGACTTCGACGAACTTGCCGTTTCCAGTCATCACCACGTTCATGTCCACTTCAGCGCGGGAATCTTCGTCGTACGCGAGGTCAAGCAGCGCCGTGCCGTCCACCAGGCCGACGCTAGTTGCCGCCACGGAATCAGTCAGCGGAAGCGCTTTCAAGATCCCTGCCGCCACCATGCGCTCCATCGCGAGAACCAACGCGACGTACGCGCCGGTGATCGAAGCCGTCCGCGTGCCGCCATCGGCTTGGATCACGTCGCAATCGAGCCACACGGTTCTTTCGCCCAATTTCTGCTGGTCTGTGATGGCTCGCAAGGACCGCCCAATCAGCCGCTGAATTTCGAGCGTGCGCCCCGAAGGCCGCCCGCGCGTGGACTCGCGCGCCGTTCGCTGCTCGGTGGCGCGCGGGAGCATGCCATATTCGCCCGTGACCCAGCCCTTGCCCTGGCCTTTCAAGAACGACGGGACGCCGTCGTCTACAGTCGCGGTGCAGATCACGCGCGTGTTGCCGATCTCGATTAACACGCTCCCCTCAGCGCTCGGGATAAAGTCTGGCGTCAATTTCACAGGGCGCATCTGGTCATGCGCGCGTCCATCGCTTCGCAAGGTTCCTCCTCGGGACATGGATTCGAGTTTGACCGCGGCCTACAGCAGTGTCAACCGCACACAAAAAGCCGCGTGGCTCAATGCGCTGCTTGTTTTGCCGGCGCCGGAAGCACTGGACTCGACGCGGATGGCTTGGTTTGTCCAGTGCCAAGAGTCTGGGAGACCGGCACAGCTGCTGGAGCCGACGACGAAACCGGGAATAGGCCGGACAGATCGAGATGCCCGGCGAGCGTCTCCGCCTCTTGTCCATGAATGAGAATCTTCAATTGTCGAATCCCATTTACGTTCGCGCCAAGCGTCTGCGCGATGGAGTCCACGACCAGTTGTTCGCTCAGAATTCCTGACGGAGTCTCGGCTGAGAGGGCATCCGAAAAATCCGCGACGCCCGTGCCGTCAGGCTGAAGGTAGAACGCCAGCAATATCGCATCCGCCGGCAAGGTGCGTTGATTCGGTGTAGGAGCATCCGCAATCAGCGCGATTAGAAGTTGTTTCGAACGCTCGACGGGATCCGCCGAAAGCGGAAGCTCGATCGTGGTTGCCTCCAGCGCCGCGGGCGACGTCGCGGATAGCCAGTACATCTGAGCCTTCACTTTCACATCGGTTGGGGTCGAGATCGGAATTTGCATCACATCCCGGCGCGCCTGTTCTTCGGTGCGTGGGTTGCCGGATATACGTTGGATTGCTTGGCGCAGGCTCGGTAGAGTAATCAGGCCGAACAAAACCATGATCGCAAGTACGGCAATCGTGGTTTTGAGTCCTCGCGACACGGGGCTACTTCACTCCTGCTTCGTAGACTAGCCGAAACGCTGCCACCGCGCGTGCCACGCCGTCGGCCAGGACCGGCGCTATCTTGTCAAGCGGCGCGCGGTCGCGCAGGCTCACGCTCGATACTTCGATCGCGACGGCCGGAGCCGCAACCGTCCGCAACTGCCGAACCGCAACTGCAATGGGGGTCTCCGGCGAGCCGCGAAAACGTTGCGCCATCTGAATCTGGATCAGTTCAGCCAGCCTCCGGCTCAGATCGAGATAGCCCTGTTGTGCGCGGTCCCAGCGAACCAGCCCAGGACGAGGCGCGATTGATGCCGCCGTCACAGCCGGGGCGCCCTCCTGCGGCAGGGAATATACCCGCACCGTTCCGGCCGGACCCGTGGAGGAAACGTGCAATGTGATGAAAATCGCTCCTCGCTGTGCATTCGCTGTTTTCGAACGCTCATCGAATGATGGATCTTCATTTGCCTGGCGCGTCAAGAGTACGTGAAGGCCCTGCGCCTCGAGAGAAATTCGCAGCAGGCGCGCGAAACTCAGGGCGACGTCACTCTCGGTGATGCCCGATGATCCGCGCGCACCCTGATCGGCGCCTCCGTGCGCGGGATCCAGAACGACCACGGTCAGCGTATTCCGCGATGTGGCAGCTGGAGGCGTGGTTGGTTGCGGGGCTTGCTGCGCGGATTGCGGCGCAGGTTGTGGCGTGGCCGGTTGAGGGGTTTGTTGCGCGGCGGGTTGCTGCGGCGTCTGCGCTGGCGCCGCGCCCTGCTGTGCCGGAACCCCCTGCGGCGACGCGTGCGGGGTCCGCGCGCTGACAAGAATCAGAACGAAGAGGAGGAAGAAAGTTCTGCGGCGCACAGCCACGAGGATACCAGAATCAACGCGTTGAGAGAGAGTTCGCCGGGAAATTTCAGATGGGACATGCCTCAACGGCAATGGTTAGACCGGTGCGTTCTGGTATTGCCCCAACGCGGCCGCTCAGTTTTCCTTGCATTGCATGGAATGTCTGCTTAACTACGGAGGTGCTCGTTGTCCATCATTCTTGACTGACGTACTGAATCCGAAGTCCTTGGGGGAGTGGATGCCAATCCATCAAGCAGCAAATGTAAGACAGCTCCTTGATCTCACCGGACGCGTGGCGATAATTACAGGAGGCTCCGTTGGGCTGGGACGCCAGATGGCGGAAGGCCTTGCGGAAATGGGCGCAAACTTGGTGCTCTGTGCCCGCAAGAAAGAGCGCTGTGAGAGCGCCGCTGAAGAATTGAAGACACTCGGCGTAACAACTCTGGCCCTTGCATGTGATGTCACGAATCCTGCGAGCATCCTGGAGGCAGTGGAGGCCACAATCGCACGGTTTGAGCGAATCGATATCTTAATCAACAACGCGGGTACTTCCTGGGGCGCTCCCGCGGAAGAAATGCGCCTGGAGCAATGGAACAAGGTCCTGGAAACGAATCTGACGGGAACTTTCTTGTGCTCGCAGGCCGTAGGCAAGGTCATGATTGGGCAAAAGCGGGGAAAAATCATCAATATTGCTTCGGTTGCGGGAATGGGCGGCTCGCCGCCGGAGCTCCAGGCAATCGGATACAGCGCCAGCAAGGGCGGCGTGATCACTTTTACGCGCGACTTGGCGCGAAAGTGGGCCACTCACAATATTCACGTGAACGCCATCGCCCCCGGCTGGTTTCCCACACACATGTCTGGCGCCGTCATTGAGCGAAATAGAGAAACTTTTTTGAAGAGCATTCCGTTGGGCCGCTTTGGGAGCGAAGACGATCTGAAGGGCGCCGCGGTTTTTCTGGCATCGAGCGCTTCTGACTTCGTAACAGGCCATGTCCTCGTAGTTGACGGAGGTCAGACCGCGTAGTTTGCATTTTTCACAAAGGATTCAGCATCGAGTCAGCATGTGGCTGAGTGCGATTTGGTGGCGCCGGCGTCTCGCTGGCGGTCTCTTGGCCGTCAACTCAGGGGAACAACGCCGGCGAGACGCCACAAGAAGCCCCTGTCTTGCGGCATACCTGATGATTTCGGTTTCACACGCATGCGTATAGCGAGAAATACGGGGTAGCGTTGTATCCCACAAGCAACTTGCAGTAATTTGAGCAGCACCCTTTGTGTTCTTTGTGACCTCTGTGTTGAAAGATTTTCTAGACCATCCAACCGCGATGAGAGCCGGGGAAGAGCTTCCTCTAGCGGCACTCGAGAAATTCTTGCTGCGCTATTTTCCCGCCAGCACAGGGCCGCTCACGGCCGAACAATTCCCCAGCGGTCATTCAAATCTCACTTACCTCGTTCGTTTCGGCCATCGGGAAATGATCCTGCGGCGCCCGCCTTTCGGAAGCAAGGTCAAGTCGGCTCACGATATGGGTCGTGAGTATCGCGTCTTGTCAAAACTGCATTCCGCATACCCGCAGGCGCCCAAAGTCCTGCTTTTCTGTGATGACAACTCCATTGTGGGCTCGCCCTTTTACCTCACGGAACCGATCCGGGGAATCATCCTGCGCAAAGACCCGCCTGATGGCTTGAACTTTTCTCCCGAGGTGGCACAACGCCTGAGCGAATCATTTGTTGACAACCTGGCGCACCTGCAAAGTTTGGACTACAGGGCGATCGGGCTAGGCGATCTCGGCAAGCCGCAAGGCTACCTGGAACGCCAGGTGCGTGGCTGGATCGATCGTTACCGCGGCTCGCAGACGCATGACTTGCCCGAAGTCGAGCGCATCGCCGCCTGGGTGATCGAGCACATGCCTCCGATGAGAGAAGCCACGTTGATCCATAACGACTACAAGTACGACAACATGGTCCTGGATCCAAATGACGTCACGAAGATCATCGGCCTGCTGGACTGGGAAATGTGCACGATTGGTGATCCGCTCTCTGATCTGGGCACAGCTCTGGCCTATTGGGTCGACGCGAAGGATTCGAACGACTTGCAACAAGTCCGCTGGTGCCCTTCGAATTATCCCGGCAGTCTGACGCGCGTGCAGCTCGTCGAGAAATACGCGCTGGCCACGGGCCGCGATGTTTCGCAAATGGCCTTCTATCTCGCCTTTGCTCGATTCAAAGTGGCTGTGGTTTTGCAACAAATCTACTATCGCTACCATCTGGGGCTCACCCAGGATCACCGGTTCGCCTCACTGCCGCACAAGATCGAAACATTACTGCAGGCGTCCTTGCGTGCCGCCGAAACGGGCGAGATTTAAAGAGTCTGTGCGGGAAGTAGGCATTACTCTTTGTAGCGCCCGTCCCGCATGCGGGACGGGCAAATGCTTGAATCGACGATGACCGAAACCTTTCCGTGCGCTACAAAAAAAGCTCACGCGTGTGTTGCCGCACACACGCTGAAGTCTGCCAATTGAATCAGGAATAGTATCGAACAATCCATTCCGCCACGCAGCACGGCTTTGCGGCGTCCTTCCCCTCCACGGAAACACTAAAGACAGCTTCCACACTGTCGGGAAGCTCCTTCAGAGATTGAAGCGTGGCGCGCGCGCGAATTTCCGTGCCCGAGCGAACAGGGGCGGGGAAGCGGACACGATTCAATCCGTAATTGATGCTCAAGCGAACGTCCCGCGGTATCTGAATCGCCTGCTTCATGAAATAGCTGAGCAAAGATAGCGTCAGGAAGCCGTGCGCTATTGTCGCGCCGTACGGTG
>WNEZ01007727.1_pt1 | contig 11606 bp, 10 predicted proteins | sample 5400521 | NCBI WGS metagenome assembly WNEZ01 (sample SAMN13153339, study PRJNA577476) | soil metagenome | isolation source: 120 cm saprolite under Douglas fir tree site 2 hole 1 replicate 1 | place: USA:California | collected 2015-04-18
AGCATCGCGGCCGACTTTATGCCGGGTCACCTAGAACCGCTTGACGGGTGGCGTTGGCATCGCCAAGCAGGGCCTGTCCTCGCGCTTCTACAGCATTCAGGAGCGCGGCCACAGCGGCGGTAGTGTGGCCGTGGCTCATGCTGAGCCCGGCCCGAGCCAGGGCGACAGCCTGGCGAGCGTGGTGGATCTTGTCGCGCTCGCTAGCGGCGCAGTGACCCATGTGGATTGTGAGCCGACTCATGGTGGCCAGCACGTCGGCGGCGTAGGATCGGTCGTCTGCGCTCACGGCGAGATTGAGAGCTTGGATGAAATAGCGCTGTGCCAGTGAGTACCTGCCGACGTCAGCCGCCGTCGACCCGGCCAGGCAGGCGGCTTGCGCGATGGCGCCGAGCAGCGCCTTGCCGGTCTTCTCTGTGTAGGTCCCGTTCGTGACCCTGTTGGCCTCGCGGTGCAGCAGCTCGACGACCTCCCATCGGATCCGGCCTGCGCCATAGTGGTGATCAAGTCGACGCAGGTGGGCGATGTGCTCGGTGAAGATCTCCACGTCGGCCGATCCAACGCGCCTGCCTGATCCGCGGGCCGTGCTCCTGGCCGATGACGGAAGCGCGAGGGCGAACAGGGCTGCTTCGGAGAAGGCGGCTGCTGCGAAGGGAGAGCCCAGCAGGAACCTGCGCTGCTTCAGATCCTGTGTCGAGAGTCGCACGAGCGTAAGCGCCGTGTCGTCCACAGACCGTGTGCAGTTCAAGCCGTCAAGAAGATCGTCCGAGACCGGGGAGTGGTCAACAAACCCGCAGTCTGTGACGCCGATCTCGTGCCCCAAGTGCCGGGTGAGCACTTTTGCGACTAGCTTCGGCACAGGTGAGCGCGGCTGACAGCCTTCCAGCATCCGTTTCACCGATCTCGTATTTGTGCCGAGGGACAGCCCTTCCTCGGCTCCGGCGGCGACGACCGCTTTGGCCAAGGAGGCATGAGTCAACCCTGCCTCGCCCAGCAGGCGCCGCAGCGCAACGTTGCCGGCCGTATCCTCCTCCTCGCTGCCCACGGTGCCCACACGATCCTGCGCTTCGTCGCCATCCCGAACGTCGATGTCCGCCGGCTGTTTGGCCGCCCGTGAAGCCCACTCTCCGAAGTGAGAACCGAGTGGGATCGCCGGATCTGGCTGGCACTCGCGGCGCAAGACGTCAAACCGTGCCTGCTGCTCGGGAGTGGCCTGTTGCAGGACGGTGTCCAGGGCTTCCTGCATGGTGGGGAGCGGGAGGATCTTGGCTCCCCGAGCCTCCCACTTGGCGACGGTACGAACCGCGACGCCGAGGTCATCGGATTTGAGGGTCGGCACTGTCTAGAAATCTGGTCCTTCCTGCTCGGGGGAGCGCAGCCGGTGCTTGTCCGGCATCCGCCGCACCTGGACGCTTAGGGCCCGGAACAAGATAACTTAGTCGTAATTACCGATGCGTAATTGATCTCCTGGAACCACCGTGTAGTTCCAGTTGTCATGGGAGTTGTGCTGTCGAATTTGGTGCTGCTGCAACGCCGAGAACTGCTTATCTGAGATCTTGATCCCAACAGACGTCGAGACGGCCAAAGCTTTCTATGTCGACCAGGTCGGGTTTCACGCCGATCACGACGTGCAGGTCAACGAGTCATTGCGGTTTGTACAACTGACCCCTCCGGGGTCCGCGTGCTCGATCGCGATGGGCACGGGCATCTCGGCGATGGCACCGGGCTCACAGAAAGGCCTGCACGTGGTCGTTGGGGATGGCGGCGGCTCGGCTGGTGCTCATTGGCCGCGGCGTGGATGCAAGCGACGTTGATGTCCAGCCGTGGGCCCATCAGTCTACTTCAGCGACCCGAACGGCAGCACCTGGGCGTTGCAGCAATTACCGCCGCGTCCTTGACGGCAGCCTGGGACGCCTCGACCCGGGGCCGCTACGCCGTCACGCCAAAGGTTCCGAGGTCGTCGTCCTCGTCGTCCTGTGGGCTCTCCGAAGACTGAGGGTCGTCGATGTAGGTCACCTGCATCTCCCCGGTGCCGTAGTCCACGTAGACCGACGGCGTGTGCAAGATGATGTGACCCCGGATGTCGGAGCAGATCTTGGCACAGGCTCCGCAGCACTCGCAGCCATCGGCCTCAAGGTTCAGCGGACACAGATGGTGCCCCATCGCCGGTCTCTCGGCGCAGTGCGGGCACTGTTCAAACGAGACTTCTTCGATATGTCGCATGGATCGCCCTCCTCTCAAGCCGGAGCGCCGAGCCCTTCCCCTTATTTGTCGGCTCCCGAGGGCGTAGGAGTAAGCAAGCGTTGCCGAGGTCAGGGTACGGGCCCGATGTGACGATCTCGTAAAACGACGCGACGCCGCCCCTCGCTACACGACGGGAAGGCAGACGAAGAAACCGGAGGTCAGAGGCGCCCCCGGCATCCCGCCATCCTGTTCCTGCTCACCTCATCGCGCTCGCCCCCACGCTTGTCCCGCTCTCCAGCTGTGGGCACAGGGCTCGGCCACGTAAGACCAGCGTGGGAGGCCGCACTCCCGACTCGGGCTCCTGTGAGATGGTTTGGCGTTGTCCGCAGGGCTTGAGCCGGATGCAAAGGATTCAGGGATGCGACTGAGAGCGGTACGCGGGGCGACGACGGTCGTCGAGGACACCAAGGAGGAGATCCTCACGGCGACGGCCCGGCTCCTCGAAGAGATGATCTCCCGCAACGAACTGGCCAGTGAGGACCTGGTGAGCATCGTCTTCACGGCCACGCCGGACCTCCACGCCGTGTTCCCGGCGGAGGCGGCACGGCGCATCGGCATCTCCGACGTCCCGCTGCTGTGCGCCCGGGAGCTCGACATCGAGGGCGCCATGCCGCTGTGTATCCGGGTCCTGATGCACGCCTACACCGACCGCGACCTGCAGTCGGTGCGTCACGTCTACCTCGGGGACGCCCGGGCGCTCCGCACCGACCTGGCCGACTGATGGTGCCCGGCAGCCGGCCCGGCTCGGGCGCCCGTCGCAGGCCGCGACGGGGGGGCGCCGCCCGCGAAACCCTCGCCATCCTCGGCACGGGACTGATGGGCGGATCTCTCGGACTGGCCAGCCTTGCCGAGGAGCTCGTCGACCGGGTCACCGGCTGGGACGCCGACCCGGACATGGCGAAGCGGGCGCTGGCGCGTGGGGCCGTGACCGAGGTGGCGGGCTCGGTTGCCGAGGCGGTGGCGGGGGCGAGCCTCGTGGTGCTCTCGATGCCGGTCAGTGCGATCCCTGCGTCGTTCCGCGCCGTGGCGCCCCACCTGCAGCCGGGGGCGGTTGTCACGGACCTCGGCAGCACCAAGGGGCGTGTGGTGGAGGAGATCAACCCCCTCGTCCCCGACGGCGTGCACTTCATCGGGGGGCATCCGATCGCCGGGTCGGAGAAGGAGGGCATCGAGGCCGCCGACCCGGACCTGTTCCGGGGCGCCTTCTGGATCCTCACGCCCACGACGCAGACCGACCCCGAGGCCTACGGCCGGCTGGTGCACTTCCTCGGAGGCCTGGCGGTGCACGTGCTCTCCCTCGACCCGGCCCGCCACGACGAGCTGCTCGCCCTCACCAGCCACCTTCCCCAGCTGCTGTCGAGCACGTTGATGGGCTTCGCCGCGGACATCGCCGCCGCCGAGGGCGGCCTGCCCCTGGCGGCGGGGGGCGGGTTTCGGGACATGACCCGCATCGCCGGGAGCTCGCCCGACCTCTGGCTGGACATCGTCCGCGAGAACCGGCGGGCCGTCCTTGCGCTCCTGCACCGCTTCCAGGAGGCGCTCGAGTCCACGACCGCCTACATCGACCACCAGGACTGGGAGGGCTTGCGGGCTGCGCTGGCGGCCGCCCGTGAGGGGCGGGCCCGCCTGCCCGAGAAGCCGGGGCTCGAGCCTGCCTCGCTCATGGAGCTGCTGATCCCCGTCCCCGACCGTCCTGGGGTCATCGCCGAGGTCACAACGACGGTGGGGGAGGCGGGGGTCAACATCGAGGGCCTCACCATCGTCCACTCCCCGGAGGGGGGCAGGGGCACGATGCACCTCGAGGTCAACGGCGAGGCGGCCGCCCGGGTCGCCGGCGAGGCCCTGGAGCGAAAGGGCTACCTGCCGCACATCGTCCCGGGTCTGTAGCGGTGGCGCCCTGAGGTGGTGTTGGCGCCCACCGACGCGTCGATCGAGGGGCCGTTCTACCGCCCCGGGGCACCGATGCTGGCAGCGCCCTGCAGCCTCGTCCGCCGCCCGGGCGAGCGGGGCGCCGTCCTCGTGTTCCTCGGCGACGTGCGGTCCACGGACGGGGACCCGCTGCCAGGTGCGCTCCTCGACATCTGGCAGGCCTCGGCGGAGGGCAGGTATGCACCGGGGAGGCCGACCGACGGGGACTTCTCCGGGCGGTTCGATCCGACCCAGCCGGCCTTCAACCTGCGGGGGTGCATACGAGCGGGCGACGATGGGGGCTTCGAGGTCCGCACGGTGATCCCGGGGCCCTACCGGGACCCGCCCGGCTCCATGGACGTGGCGTCGATGCGCCCGGCCCACCTGCACGTGAAGCTGGCGTGCGAGGGCTTCGTCCCCCTGACGACGCAGCTCTTCTTCGCCGAGGACCCCCACCTGCGGTCCGACCCGGCCGAGGCCGTGCGGCCAGGGCTCGTGATGGCCCTCGAGCGGCGGGCAGACCCGGCGGACCTGGCCGCCCGAGGCCTCTTGCGGCCCTACTTCGCCTGCTGGTTCGGATTCGTGCTCTCCCCGGCGACCTCTGGGACCGCATCCAACGAGATCCCGAAGAGGTCCTGGTAAGCGGCGAGCACCTCCTCGTCGCTGCCGAGAGCCGTCTCCGTGCGCTCCCCGCCGACGGTGCGGATCAGGCGGCGGCCGCTCAGGGTGAGCCTGCCCCCCGCCACGGGCAGCGTGCAGACGAGGCCTCGACGGAAGTGGGACGCGGGCCAGGTCTGCTGCCACCAGCACATCGGCACGAAATCTTCGAGCCGGCGGGGCATCGTCTCGACCCGGTAGTTGGCCTTGCCGTCCCGGAGGACGTCGAGGGCCGCTGGGTCGCTGCCGCCGGCGACGTCGGCGACGTCGGCAGGCACGATCTGGAATGTTCCGGCCGGGTCGTCCTGGGGGCCGGCAACGTCCATCCGCAGCGGATGGAGGGTGTGGTCGCCGAAACCGACGTCGGCGAGCCACGGTCCGTCCGCCTCGACCTTCAGGGCCATGTGGGCGAACGGCGGGCTGAGCCCGTCCTCGCCATAGACCCCACCGGCCAGGAGGGTGACGGGGAACCCGAGGGCACCGAGCAGGGCGGCGAAGGCGCCATTGAGTTCGTAGCAGAAGCCGCCCCGCCGGTCGGCGACCAGCTTGCGGACGAGGGCGTCCTCCTCGAGGACGATGGGTTGGCCGAGATGGATGCTGAGGTTCTCGAACGGGATCGCTATGAGGTGCCGCCGGTGCAGGTCGCGGAGTGCCTCGGCGGTCGGCGTGCGGGGACGGGGAGCCCCGATCCGCGCCAGGTACCTCGTCACCGAACGGGCGTCCATGCTCACCGTTTCGGACACTACGTGGTTACGGGATGTGGGTGTGCGGGCGGGATGCGACGCTCACCCTGCCGCTCCCATTCGTTCGTGCCGGTCGTTCGTGCCGGTCGTTCGTGCCGGTCGTTCATGCGAACGAAGGAGATGCCATGACCACACACGTCCGGCAGCTTGTGAGCGAAGGACTGCTCGTCATCCTGGAGTCGCAGCCAGGCAAGGAGGATGAGGTTGCTCCCCCCGGCGCCACGCCCGAGCCCACTGGCGTGCGACGTCCCATCCCCTCGTCCGGTTCCTTGAGCCGGGCGAGGACTGGGGCTGGTGCTACGCGGACGAGGTGTTCCTGGTTCCGGTTCCCTGTGGGCCCCTCCAGGAGATCCACACACCGCCCCTGGAGACGGACCGCCGTGGCGTCAGAGGTATGGAAAGAAAGGGCTGTTATCCGTACCAAAAGTTCCACACCTCTTGAGCATGGGATCTATCAGGGCAGTCGAGGCTTCGCAACTGTGCGGGCGACACGGGGGGATCAGCGAGGAGCTAGGCCTTCAGCAGCAGTCGGGCGACGAAGTACAGGGCAAAGACCACCAACAGGACGCCAAAGGCGACTCGGAGCCGATTGCCGTCAACGTGATCAGCCAGGCGGCCGCCGACATAGGCTGCAGGGATGGACCCGACCGCGAAGGCCCCGGCCACTGCCCAGTTGATGTCCCCCAGCGCCCAGTGCGTGATGAGCGTGGGCACCGACAGCGCGGCGATGACCGCCAGGCTCGTCCCCGACGAGGTCCGCATCGGCATCCCCAGGAGGATCAGGTACAAGGGGACGAGCAAGAACCCGCCCCCGTTGGCCAGCAGACCCGTGAACAAGCCGACGCCGGCCGAGGCCGCCACCACCAGTCCGACCTGAGACCGGCGGCGAGTCCCCTCCGCCGCTGTCTTGGCGGCGATGGGGCGAAGCACGCGCACCCCGACCACGCCCAGCACCACGCCAGACGCCACCAGCAGCCAGTGCCCGCCCACGACCCGGGTGAGCAGGGCGCCTGCGGTCGTGGCGGGAAGGCCACCTGCCACCGATAGCCACGCCACCCGCCAGTTCATCTCCTTGCGGCGCACGTAGCTGAGGGCACCTGAGGCTGCCGAGGGGAGCGTGGCAGGCAGCGCGGACGCGAGAGCGAACAGAGGTGGGACGCCGAGCAGCGAGAGCACAGGAGTTGCGAACGAGGAGCCTCCGACGCCGAAGAGTCCGAACAGGATCCCGACCGCCACCCCTCCGCCCGCCACTGCCAGCTCCGACGTCATGTGCGCAGTGCCGCTAGCGACCGACGAGGGCGAGATGGGCCCCGCTTGGCTGCGGCGCCGAAGGAGACCAGGTGGTCACGAAGGCGTAGCGCTCGCCGTGGACAAGGGTCTGACGCCGCTCCAGGGGGCGGTCCGCGGTCCAGGTGTGCCGTTCGATGCTGAACGCGGCAGCTTCCCTCGGTATCTTCAGGAGGCGGGCTTGCTCTCGCGGGGGAACAACCGGCCGGATGCGTTCCTCACCGCGGGTGGGCCGCACGCCGCAGCGGACCCAGAGTTCGTCGTAGAGGGCGGTGTGCCCGAAGTCGGCCTCCAGGACCGCTCCGGCCAGGTCCCCCGGCAACCAGGTGCAATCCAGCGCCAGTGGCACGCCGCCGGCCAGCCGGAGACGCTCCAGGTACACGAGAGGTGCGTCGGATGCCACCTCGAGCTCCGCTGCCGCTGCGGGGTCGGTCCGCAACTCCTGGACCCGCACAACGCTGCGCTGCTCCACACCCTGGGCCTCGATGGCCTGAAAGAGGCTGTAGAGGGTGCCGGCTGGCTGTTCGAACTCCACTCGGCGAACGAAGGTGCCCCGCCCAGCCTGCCGATCGAGGGCGATGGAATCGCCGAGGCGCCGAACCGCCTCGCGTGCGGTCTGGCGGCTGACCCCGTAGGTCTCGGTCAGCTCACGATCGGTGGGGAACCGGGGAGCGAAGGCCCCGCTTGCCAATCTGCGCTGCAGTTCGGCCAGGAGCTGGGCCCACAGGGGCATCGGGCTGCGGCGGTCAAGGGGGATGGCCCCGGGGTCCTGCGAGTTGCGGAGTGCGTCCATACGGGTATCATACAAACATTCGAATGTTCGTACAAATGGTGGAGGGCCGGAATGCCGCAGGTGGTGACCATCGAGACGCCGGGCCTGGGGGACCGCAGCTACCTGATCCACGACGGCCAGGCGGGATTGGTCGTGGACCCACAGCGCGACATCGACCGGGTCCTGGCTGCGGCCAAAGACGCTGGCGTTCGCATCACGCACGTCGCCGAGACCCACGTGCACAACGACTACGTCACCGGCGGCCTCGAGCTGTCCCGGCAGCTCGAGGTCCCCTACCTGGTGGCGGCGGCGGAGGACGTCCCCTTCGCGCGGTATCCGGTCGCAGATGGCGACGAGATCGATGCAGGGACCATGCACATCCGTGTCATCACCACACCGGGCCACACGCCGCACCACCTGTCCTACTTCGTAGAAGCCCCGGGGGAACCCTCCGCGGTGTTTACCGGTGGATCGCTGCTCTACGGGACGGTCGGTCGCACCGACCTGATCGGTCCCGCCGCGACCGAGGCCCTCACCCGGGCACAGCACCGGTCGGTGCGGAAGCTTGCCGGCGCAATGCCCGACGACGTCGCCGTCTGGCCGACCCACGGCTTTGGTAGCTTCTGCTCCTCGGCCAAGTCGTCGGGCGCCTCCACAAGCTCCCTGGGTGAGGAGCGCCGCAGCAACCTGGCCTTCACCGTGGAGGACGAAGAGGCGTTTGTGCGGCTTCTGCTGGGCGGGCTCACGGCGTACCCCACCTACTACGCCCGCATGGGCCCGATCAACCGGGCGGGACCTGCACCCATCGACCTACGGCCGCCCCGGATGGTGCAAGCCGAGGAACTGAACACCGAGAGGGAGGCCGGGGCCTGGGTTGTCGACATGGCCGAACGTCGAGCGTATGCGCGCCGGCACCTCCGGGGGAGCGTGTCAATCCCGTCCGGGGACCAATTTGCCACCTACCTGGGGTGGGTCTTGCCTTGGGGAGCGCCACTGATCCTCGTTGCAGATGCGTTCGAGGAGGTGGCTGAGGCCCAGCGCGCCCTGGCCAGGATCGGCGTCGACCACCTACGGGGTGCCGCCACAGGATCTCGAGCACTCTTGGCAGGAAAGGGTCTCCTCGCGTCGTACCCGGTCTCTACCTTCGGGGGGATGCGTGAGGCCCTTCAGGCTGAGCCCGCCTTGGTCGTGGTGGACGTGCGCCGCGACGACGAGCGCGCCCAGGGTGGCATCGAGGGTTCGGTGCACCTGCCCCTGCAGGATCTGACCGCCCGGATGAGCGAGCTCCCCGCCGGCGAGGTGTGGGTCCATTGCGCCAGCGGCTTTCGGGCAAGCATCGCCGCCAGCCTGCTGGCTCGCGCCGGCAGGGATGTTGTTCTCGTCGACGACGAGTGGCCCCAAGCTGCGTCAGCGGGCCTGTCGATGGCGTCACCGGGTCGCTCGTGAGCCGCTCCAGGTTTCGGGGTGCTCACTGACTACTCGGCAAATCACCGGCCAAACAGAAAGGAACTACGGGGATGAACGTGGAGCAGCTTCTCTACCGGAAGGACGATATCGAACTTATCGACGTGCGCCATACCCACGAATGGGAGGCGGGCAGGATCGAGGGATCCCGCCACGTTCCGCTCGACGAACTCCCCGGGCGTCTCAGCGAGGTTGACCACCGGCGTCCGGTTGTCGCGGTGTGCCGAGGAGGACCTCGAAGCCTGGAAGCCGCCGACATCCTCAGGGCCGGCGGCCTCCGAGCCGACAGCCTGGAGGGGGGGCTCCTTGCCTGGGCGGAGTGTGGTTTGGCGCTCGTGACCTCTGACGGGCGCATGGGCCTGGTTGTGCCGGCCTCCACGACGCCCGCGAGCGCCCCGGACACCCAAGCCCCCTGCCTGCAACGCGGGGGCGCCTGCATCGCTCTGGCGACGGCATCGATGCGCCGCTCATCCCAACCGGCTGGATCCCTGGTCGGGCAGCGTGCCGCCCGCGCCCTGGTCCCCAGCCGGACGGCCCTCGCGTTGGATTTGGTTTGGAGTAGCCCGGCTGGCGAATCCCCGCGCTCGGCGTTCTCGGAGTATCGCAAGGTGTTCGGCAACGAATGGGCTCTGGGCATCTGCGCCCTCACCGAGGACGTCTGCCAGCTCGGCGGGGAGATCGCCGACTTCGTCTACCTCGATTGGATGAGCCCGCAGCGCATGACCTGGGCCCGTGACCACATCGAGCGGGGCGCCCTGCTGCGCCCCGAAGGGTCCGGCCAGGCGCAGGTCGTTGGGTGCGTCCGCGTGGCGTTCGGGCCGGGGGCCGGCCTGCGACTCAGCGCCGAAGCCTCTCCCTACGTCGCCAAGCCCCACTACGCCCGCTCCTTCGAGGCGATGGGATCGGCAACGGCTGGGATCGCCGCCGTCGATCCGTCCCAGGCCCGTTCCCTCGCCGAGCCGTTCCGGGCGGCCCTGGACGAAATCGTGATCTGCCCGGTCGCTACCCTGCCGACGGCGGAGGCTCCCGGCCTGGGAGAGGTCTTCGAGGCGCTCAGCATCATTCTGGAGATCGGCCACGCCTTCGCCCCGGCTCCCGGGATTGCGCGGTAGATGGGCATGCCCTGGAGTAGCGTCAAGCTCGTGGGCGACGGGCTGGCCGCCCCCTGTGCTGACGGGATCGAACGGCCCTACGTCTCGTTCGATGCGGCAGCGTCGACCCCGTCCCTGGTGGCCGTGGCAGAGCGCGTGGCAGAGTTCCTGCCCCGGTACTCGAGCGTCCACCGCGGTGCCGGCTTCAAGTCGCAGGCGGCAACCGCGGCCTACGAGCAGGCTCGTGGGTCGTTCCTGCGCTTCGCCCGCCGGCCGGAGCACGACACCGCGATCATCTGCCGGAACACGACCGAGGCGATCAACCACCTGGCCTACCGGCTCCGACTCGAGCATCGTGACGTTGTCCTCACAACGGTGGTGGAGCACCACGCCAACCTGCTGCCCTGGGGCCGGGCGGCAACCCGGCGCTACGTGGAGTGCGGTAGCGACGGCACGTTTGGTGTGGACGACGTGATCGCCGGGCTCGACGAACGTCCCCGTCCCAAGCTGCTCGCCATCACGGGGGCATCCAACGTGACCGGCTGGCTCCCGCCGCTGGAGGAGATCATCGAGGCGGCCCATGAGCGGGGTGTCCGTGTGGCCGTCGACGCAGCCCAACTCGCCCCCCACCGGCCGATGCCGGCGGAGGCGGACTTTGTGTCGTGGAGCGGCCACAAGATGTATGCGCCCTTCGGCGCGGGGGTGCTCGTCGGGCCCCGGATCGCCTTCGCCGAGGGGGATCCGTTTCTTGCGGGGGGCGGTGCCGTCGACCTGGTCGACCTGGAGGAGGTCGTTTGGACCGAACCGCCGGAGCGCGAGGAGGCGGGCTCTCCCAACGTTGTCGGGGCCGTAGCGCTTGCTGCCGCCGTGGACGAGTTGGAACGGCTGGGCTGGGATGCCATCGTTGACCATGAGCGCCGGACGGCCGATCACCTGCGCACGGCGCTGGTCGGAGTGCCGGGTGTGACCGTGCTCGGTCCGGGCCCCGACGTCGACACCCTGCCGGTCTTCAGCTTCACCGTCGACGGCGTGCCACCTGCCCTGGTGGCGGCCCGGCTGAGCGCGGAGTACGCGATCGGCGTGCGCCACGGCTGTTTCTGCGCCCACCCCTACCTGATCCGCCTGCTCCGGCTCTCCCCCAAGGCCGTCGAACGCTACCGACACGATGTGCTGGCTGGAGACCGGCGCTCCATCCCCGGCGCGGTCCGCGTCAGCGCGTGCCTTTCCACGAGCGCCGCCGACATCGACCGCCTGATCGAGGCCCTGGCAGCGGTGGCCGACGGCAGCGCCTCGCCCGTGACCTACGAACAGGATGTCAACACGGGGGACTTCCATCCGGTTGGCGGGATGCCCGGAACCGGTACCCGCTCCATCGTCGGAGGCGGCTGCGCGCTTGGTTGATCGGGTCACGTGTAGCCAGAGAGCTTGAACCGGACCGGCTCA
>WNEZ01008934.1_pt1 | contig 11605 bp, 14 predicted proteins | sample 5400521 | NCBI WGS metagenome assembly WNEZ01 (sample SAMN13153339, study PRJNA577476) | soil metagenome | isolation source: 120 cm saprolite under Douglas fir tree site 2 hole 1 replicate 1 | place: USA:California | collected 2015-04-18
CAAGGCCGCGGTGGAAGAGGGAATCGTAGCGGGCGGCGGCACCGTGCTGCTGAACGCGCAGAAGAAGCTCGACGGGGCGCTCGGCCTGAAGGACGACCAGGCGACCGGTGTCGCTATCGTCCGCAAGGCGCTGGAGGAGCCCATCAAGCAGATCTGCTCGAACGCGGGCAAGGAAGGCTCGGTCATCGTCGAGCAGGTCCGCAAGAGCAAGACCGGTGAAGGCTACGACGCTCTCAACGACAAGTTCGTGAACATGTTCGAGGCCGGGATCGTCGACCCCGCCAAGGTGACTCGCTCAGCGCTGCAGAACGCAGCGTCGATCGCGGCCATGGTGCTCACCACCGAGGCCATGGTCACTGAGGTGCCCGAGGACAAGAGGGGCGGCGGCATGCCAGGCGGAATGTCTCCGGACATGATGTAAATAGAGCGAAGAGTTCGTTAGTTCGTTCTTCGACCGAGAGCCCCTCTACGTGAGGGGCTCTTCTCTTTTCCAGCCGGTTCGTCGACCGGGATGATCCCGCCCATGCCGGCGATGCGGCGGCTGGCGAAGGCGACCGCCAGCGGCAGCACGAGCATGAACGTGGCGACCACGATCGAGAGCGAGTCCGGCAGGTGGGTGGGGTCGCGCATCCCGAGGTAGGTAAGGTAGCCGCCGCCACCCGCGGTGAGCGCCACGATGATCACCGCGGCGCCGATCGCCCATGTCCGGTACTCACGGTAGAGCGGGTTGGCATTGCGGCTCGCGAGGCGCAGCACCCACCAGGCGGTGAGGCCGTTGAGCACGAGGCCGCTGACCAGCGCGCAGCCGGCGATGATGAGTCTGAGGGCAGGCAGGTGACCCATGACGAAGGCCGAGATGGTCACGGCGAGGATGCCGACAGGTGTGATCACCCCAAGCGAGAGGAGCACGATCTCGCGGACCCGCCGGCTCATGACCCCCATTCTCAGGGGGACGGGGTCAGGCGGCTAGTGGCCGCAGCCGCAGGCTTGCGCGCCGCTCGCGTCGTCGCCGGTGTCGAACGAGTGCCCGCACGAGCACGAGTGCACCGCGTTCGGGTTGTGCACCGTGAACCCGGCACCCATCAGGCTGTCGACGTAGTCGATCTCGGAGCCCTGGATGTACGGGGCGCTGAAGTCGTCCACGAGGATCTGGACGCCGCCGGCTTCGATCACCATGTCCTCCGCGCGACGGTTGTCGTCGAAGGCCATGCCGTACTGCATGCCCGAGCAGCCGCCGCCGCTGACGAAGATGCGGAGGGCCAGCTGGGGGTTGCCTTCCTTCTCGAGGAGCTCCTTGAGGCGAGACTGGGCGTCCGAGGTTAGTGAGACGACAGCTTGTTCGATCACGTCTGGGAGTTTACCAGCCCAATTCGGTCGGCGACTACTGGTCGAACTAACATGGCGCCAGATGGCCCGAGCGGCCCTGGTCCTTGGCGGAGGCGGCATCACCGGGGCTGCCTGGGAGATCGGCATGCTCGCCGGCCTGCATGCGGCCGGCGTCGACCTCACCAGTGCTGACGCCGTCATCGGGACTTCCGCCGGCTCCATCGTCGGCGAGCAGATCTTGAGCGGCGTGCCGATCGACGAGCTCTACTCGAAGCAGTTCCGAGATCCCATCGGCGAGGTGGCCACGCACGTCCCGATCTCAACCCTCGTTCGGTTCCTGATCTGGACGCTGATGCCGGGTGACGAGCGCCAGGCCAGGGCGAGCATCGGGCGCGCTGCCCTGCGCGCGCGCACGATGCCCGAGTCGGAGCGCAAACGCGTTATCAGCGGCCGGCTTCATTCGACGAGCTGGCCGCTGAGAGACCTCCGGATCACCGCGATCGACGCCGAGAGCGGCGAGTTCGTGGTGTTCAAGCGCGACAGTGGAGTGAACCTGGTGGATGCCGTGGCCGCCAGCTGCGCGGTCCCGCTGGTCTATCCACCTGCCACCATCGGCGGGCGGCGCTTCATCGACGGCGGTATGAGGTCTGTTGCCAACGCGGACCTCGCCGCGGGTTTCGATCCGATCGTGGCGCTCACCCCTTTTAGTGTCCCTCTGCGACGGAGCCGGACCGCCGAAGGGCAGATCGAATCGCTGGGCAAAGGCATTCGGTCGCTGGTCGTCAAGGCCGACGCGCACGCACGAAAGGCGATGGGAACGCAGTCCCTCGACCCCGCGTTTCGCGCCCCGTCGGCTCGCGCGGGATGGGCCCAAGCAACGTCAGTCGCGCGAGCCGTCGAGGAGGTCTGGGCTTCGGTTCGGGCTTAACCCCGGCCGAGCTTGAAGCCCTTCTTGCCCTTCTTGTCCTCACCCGAGGTCGCACCCGCGATCTGCTCTGCCAGGTCCTCGACGCCGCGGCTGATGGCGCTCTTGGGGTCGGTCAGGACGAGGATCTCGCCCTTGACCGCGGCCTCGTCCGGCTTGGTGCCATCGAACTCGATGTCCACGGCCAGCTCCTGCTTCAAGGTTCGGATCACGTCTTCCTTGCTCACGACCGACTTGGGCACCTTGTTGTTGAGGGCCAGGATCACTCGCCCGGGGACGATGTTCAGGACGTTGGTGAAGATGTTCAGGAGCTCGCCGACATCCTTCAGGGAGGAAAGCTCCGGAGTCACCAGCACCAGCACGCGCTGCGAGTGATCGAGGACGGTGATCACGATGTCGGTGAACGCGACGCCGAGGTCGAAGACGATGTATCGGAACGCGTTCACCAGGATGCCCATCGCCCGGTTGACCAGGTCGACGTTGATGAGGTCGGCCTGCTCGGCGCGGAGCACGCCAGGCAGCAGCATCATGCCACCGGGGTGGTGCAGGATCGCACCCAGCACCGCCTCCTCTCCTCGAAGTTCGAGGCCGGCACCTGCGCCGCGGCCGCAAGGCAGCCGGTCGGCGTCAGGTAGGAGATGAGCGCGTCGTGGTTGTACGGGAGGGCGAGGTCGACCAGCAGCACCTCACCGGGGTAGCGCTTGCCCAGCGCGGCCGCGAGGTTGACCGAGATCGTCGTGCGGCCCGAGCCGCCTTTGGGCGAGTAGACGGCGATCGTCGTGGCCGCCTGCTCGGGCGCCACCATGCGGGCGCGCGCGATGAGGTTGGGCAGCGTGTCCTTGCGCTGCTCGACAAGCTTGGTCAGCTCGATGAGCGCGTCCGAATCGGCAGGCAGCGTCTCATACAGCGTCCGGCGGTCGAGGGTCAGCAGTCTGCAATCTTCGAGAGCCCGAACGCTCGCGGTGCGCGTCTCTTCGGAGATCAGCGCCATCTCGCCGAAGAAGTCATCAGGGCCCAGAAGGGCGATGGTGATGGTGTGTCCGGGCGACTCCTCGACGAACACCTCGCAGCGGCCGGACTCGACCACGAACATGGTGTCGCCCGGGTCGCCCTGGTGGACGATGACCGAGCCCCTGGTGGCCGAGGCGGGGGCCAGGCGGCGCGCGAGGGCGTGCAGGATGTTGTCGGGAAGCGTGAAAAAGATGGCGACGCGCTCGAGGATCTGGAATCGTTTTCTGAGCTCATCGGAACCGCCGCCGCTCAGCTGCTGGGCGTCGCTCAAGACAGGGGAATTATAGGTAGTGGTACCCGGACCCCCTCCCGATCGGCGCGCAGGTGCTTGGTAGACTTAGCCGCCGTCGGTCCCGTGGTGTAGCCTGGCCAAACACGCGGCCCTGTCAAGGCCGAGAACGCCGGTTCGAATCCGGTCGGGACCGCCATGGCGGCTCCCCGGAGAGCAGGGGCCACCGCGAAATCTCGGCGGCGCCTCCGATTTCGCGGGGATACGGAGAGGTGGCCGAGTGGTTGAAGGCGGCGGTCTCGAAAACCGTTATGGGTCACTGGCCCATCGAGAGTTCGAATCTCTCCCTCTCCGCCACACTGTTGCTGAGTCGACCCGATGACAAGTAAGGAAGGCTTTGACCCCCGCGACAGCGCCGAGCGCTTGCGGGGAGCGCCCCTCCTGCGGATGGGCAAGGTCCACGTCGAAAAACCCGAAACCTATTTCAAGGGTCAGTGGGAGAACCGCCACGAGCTGAACACTCCTGGCCCCTTCTACGGCGCCGAGACAGACACGTGTCTCGACGGACCCGAGTTGGCACCGATGTCTCTCTTGTGCGATTCGAGTGGAAATGGCTTCGTGTGGCGGCAGCCGACGACGGACGAGGAAACGCTGGCCCTGATGACCGGGGCATCGTCGGACCCGTTTGCCGGATTCGGGTGGGATGGCGACGAGCATTGGACGCCGAGTCTGGTGCTTGAGTGGTGGGCGCGTCGGGAGGCGCGTGCGCCACTTGTTGGCGCTCTCCTCGCCGCGTGGACCGAACCCAATCTTTCTATCGCCGCCGGGTCGTACGCCGAATACATCAAGAGCGAGCTGTCGCAATACCTCCGCCGCTATGTTCGCTTCCTGGAGACGGGCCGCTACCCAGCCGGCGATGACTCGTTGCCGCCGCTGTAGCTTCGGCTGCGCAGCTACGCGATCAGCCGGTAGCGTGACGTAACGTTGGACGGAGACAAATCTCTCCCTCTCCGCCAGTTTTCAAATTCGGCCTTCCGGATGCCCGCGGAGGCCTGCCTGATGCCTCGCCCGGCCTCACGCGTAAGTTCGCATGTGGTGTGGCGCAAGAGCGCATCGGCTACCCAAACGAACCTATCCGGATTACAAAAGCACACTGAGATATCGAGCCGTGTCTTGGAATGGCCAATCAAACGAACCGAGTCGACACTCACGTCAGCAAATAGGCCTCGGTGCGTGACGCTCGAGAAGCGCGCGGCCCGCGTTTGGGAGTAGGCGTAGACGAGCGTCCAACCGGGCGTGTTGGACGGCTCCATGTAGAACGCGAAGGCTGCGGCTTCGGTGCCGATTTCGGAGTTCGCGGTCCAACACCCCAAGGTCCGTGGAGGCCAATCACTAACTAGCCCGGCCTGTTCATCGACTGTGCTTCCGGCGGGAAGAGGGAAGGCAGTTGACGGGCAGCCTCCGATCGAGGCCATCGGCTGGGGGTCCGTCGCGACGCTGAGATATGTGACCCCCGAGACCACGCCGAGGATCGGTATGGCTACAACGGCGACGATTAGAACGATCAGCCAGCGCCTTCGATGTGGATGCGCTTTCTGCCATTGGCCGCGGTCCCAAACCCACCGTCCATCCGCAGAGACCCACCTGGAGCCGTTGAAGGTAGCCGTCGATACGACTCTAGGTCCCGTTGCTCCGAAAAGGCCGAAAGTGTCTACGATGCCCCGCCACATCTTCCTGGCGTTCCTGCTTCAGGGGCTGGGACTTGAACTTGGATACGCGTACGCTGCGTCAGCCGGTTCAGCGCTGTAAATCGTGTACGCACCGTCGGCCGGATCGGTCTGCACTGTCATCGCGCCGCGACAGTTGAAGTCGCTCTGCTCCCGCCAAAGCAGGTGAGCCCCATCGGTCGCGATCGTTCCCAGTCGAAAGAGGTAGTTAACCTGCCCCGCTCCTGCGGCGTAGAAATAAGTCACCGTCGCTGCCGAAGCCTGAACACGGAAGACGGAGCCGTGCCCGTTGGGTGTCGTACCAACGTAAAGCGTTTGGGGCGGTCCGTACTCGGGGAAGTCCCCCGGTATGTGGAGGTATGTGCCCCGGTTACAAATCGCGTGCGCTGAGCTGCCCTGACTCGCGTGCGGCGCGCCCGAGCCGCCCGGCAGCGCGCAACTCGCACAGACAAGCGTGAGGCTCATTCCTGCCGCGCCGCGAGCCCAGTTCAACCAAAAGCTGTGCCAGGACCGATCAGGCGACACTGCGGCCAGCGTAGCGGTTGGATCACTGAAAACGCCGCTGCTGCGCAGGCCCTCAGCAGGGATCTGGGGATGCATCCGCGCTCGGGTCTCCCCGGAGCCGGACTGTAGACTGGCGATTCACCGCTCCGGCGCAAGATAGGAGAAGTCCAAATGAGCTGGAACCCATACGACCACCTTCCCCGGGCGGCCTCCTTCTCACTTACCAGCAGCGACCTGCGGGAAGGTGAGAAGCTGGCGATGCCGCAGGTCAGCGGCATATTCGGCGCCGGCGGCCAGGACGTCTCCCCGCAACTCTCGTGGAGCGGGTTCCCCCCAGCGACGAAGAGCTTTGTCATCACCATGTGCGATCCGGAAGCCCCTACAGTCACCGGCTTCTGGCACTGGGCCGTGGTGAACGTCCCGGGCAACGTGACGGAGTTGCCGACCGGCGCCGGCGACGAGTCCGGCTCGAGGCTCCCGCCGGGGGCCTTTCAGCTCAAGAACGACGCCAGAATGGCGCGTTATTGCGGCGCCGGGCCGCCCCCGGGTCATGGGAGGCACCGCTACATCTTCGCGGCCCTCGCCCTGGAAGCCGAGAAAATCGAGATTGACCACGAAGCGACGCCGGCCTGGCTGATGTTCAACCTATTCAAGGGCACATTGGGACGGGCTTTCCTGGAGGGCTGGTACGAGAGGTAGGCGGCGCCTTCTGCTCACGGCGCGGTCGGCTGCTAACTAGGGTACCAACATACTTGACTCACCCACGGAGCGCCCATAATGTGGGGTGAGTCAGCCTATGTCAGCCTGTACTGTGATCGCCGACTCGGTGGGATGGAACACTGGATCTATGGACCGGTGCCTGAGCGGATGAGGATTCGCGACGAGCTTTTAGAATGTGTCGTATTCCTGGGCATCCCCAAAGCGACTAAGGGGCACTTCACGATCGGCGGGACAGCGTTCTTTGTTTCTCTGCCATCGGCAAGTACCCCCGGTTCGATGTTCATCTACTTAGTCACCGCTCGTCATTGCATTGAGGAGGCGGCGAAGACCGGGGATAACCTCTGGATACGCATTAACACAAAAGCGGGCGGATCAACATGGGCCGAACTCAACGTGGAGTGGCATGTGCCAGATGACCCAGCCATCGATGTCGCAGTGCTGCCTCTTATGCCGGATCAAGCCACATTCAAATATAAGGTTCTGCCGTCGGAGTTGTTCGTCAACGAGACAATCAGCGCGACGAAGGGCATAGGACTGGGAGACGAGTTGTTGGTCACTGGCCTATTTCCACCTCGTAGTGGGGCTCATCGAAATCTACCCATAGCGCGTGCCGGAATCCTTGCCGGCATGCCAGATGAGCCGTTCATCGATGAGAACGGTCGACCATACGATGCATACCTCGCCGAGATGCGGTCGATTGGTGGTCTTAGTGGTTCACCGGTCTTTCTCGCTCTTGGCGGTCTGCGCCCACAGGAAAGCGGTATGAGCCTGGGAGGAGTTGAGTATTACCTGCTAGGCCTCATACGCGGCCATTGGGACGTTAAGAAGAAAGATTCACCGGACTTCGCCGAAACAGAACTGCGGGATGTGAACATGGGAATGGCGTTGGTTACTCCGATTTACCACGCTTTTGCTCTTTTGAATGGAGAGACATTGACAAAGGCAAGACGCGCTATTGAAAACACAATGCTGCAAGAAATGGCACCCACGAAGGACTCCGCTTTGACTAAAGAGGCAAGTGAGTTTGATCGCTTTGAGGAGCTAACCCGCAATCTCGTCAATGTGCCCAAGAAAGAGATTGACGAGAAGCGGAAGCGAAAGGCTTAGGGTTGGGCTGTCAGTTCGGCGTATGTGAGTCTGCGTCCCGCAATGGCTCGGAGCACGGTCTGAAAGCGTCCGTAGTCGTCCAGCTCACGCAGGTTGTAAGTGAAGACGCGCTCGTCGAGGTAACGGAAAAGGTGGAACGGCTCGACGCTGACGTAGGTTCCATGCAAGCCGCGCTTGAGCAGGCTCCAGAAGTTCTCCAGCCCGTTTGTATGGACTTCCCCATCGACGTACCTTTCGGCGTGGTCGATGACCTTGTGAACGTAATCGGCTTTCAGGTCGGCATAAGACTTCAGGGAGTCGGTGAAAACCTCGGCTCCAGGCTCGACGTGCTTGTGGACTTCGGGAGCAAGCGCATAACGCCGAACGTTCGGCACAACCTTGGTTCGAACAATGCTGTGCCCATCGGGTCCGTGGCGCTCCAGCAAGCCCATGACGGCAGCTTTGCCCATGCCACCAGTCCCGATGTGCTTCTTCTTGGATTCGTGCTGGAATCGCGCCTTGCCCCCGATGTAGGTTTCATCAACCTCGACGTGGCCGGTCATCTTTTCGAAGGTCTTGGCCTGCATCCCAAGCCGGATGCGGTGGAGCATGAACCACGCGGACTTCTGCGTGGTGTCGAGGGCGCGGGCCAGTTCGTGCGAGGAGATGCCGTTCTTGGAGTTGGCGATCAACCAAACGGCGGGAAGCCACTTGTCCAAGCCGAGCGCCGAGTCTTCGAAGATGGTTCCGACCTTGACCGAGAACTGCTTCTTGCACGCCTTGCACTTCCACAATCGCCGCGTGGTCAGGTAGGAGTGCTCGGTGCCCGCGCACTGAGGGCAAATCGGGTTACCGGACCACCGACAGTTGGCAACGAATTGAATACAAACATCGAGGTCGCTGAAGTAGCGGATAGCTTGGATCAGAGAGGTTGGGCGATGCTTGGGCTTGCTCACTCAGGTGAGTGTACTACGTTGCCTCGGATGAGTCAAGTATATTATTGCCCTAACTAGCCACCAACTCGGCAAAGCAAGGCGTTGGAGGACATATTGGATGGAGCTTCGATCGAGTTTGCCAGATCATGTGATCGCCCTGGTGGCCACCGAGAGGGCCATCGAAGAAGGCCTTGGGCGCCAGACTGACCTAAAGCTGACCCATGCGACGCTCCACGCGTCTTTGGAAGCGATCCAGGCTCAAGCCGGCGTCCAGCGACAGATCCTTGAGACCTATCTCAGGCAGCGGGCCGCCGAACCAACCGAGCCGCGATCGCCGATTGCGCCATTGCTGGCAGAGCCCTCTTCACCCCCGACGCTGTCCAATCTACTCGCGGCTTATTGCGCCGCCTTCACCTTTGCTGCCAACGAATACTCGGTGTTGATCGCACTCGGTCTGCACCTTTACGACTACGACCCCGCCCTGAGAGCGATTGCACGCAAACACCTCAGCACTTACGCAAAAGCGGTTCGATTGCTAACTCACCTACTGCCAGGCGCCATCGTTGAAGAGCTGGACCGACAGGGACTCACGTGCCGTTGTATATGCCCCATGTGCAGCATCGGTGCCTGCGGCTGTACCGCTGCCGGCACCTTTTGGACCGATGAGGCCTGGAACGACGCTCAACCCCAGCTAGGCATCGAGCCCGGCCTGGAGCTATCGCCTCCCCGGCAAGGTGGTCAACTCGCGCTCGCGGGCGTCCGCGGCGGTGATCGCCTGCTTGGCGTGGATGGCCAGTCGATCAATACCTTCCGGGACGTGCAGAAAGGGATTCGTCAGCACCAGGTCGGTGAGGAGCTGCTATTCCGAGTCGGACGCGGGTCTGAGCCTCCGCGCGACATTCAAGTAAGACATATGAGCGATTACCCACCAGGCTAGCCGCCGCATGGCAGCGGCGTCGAAAATATCTACGAGGCCCGGCCAGCTCCCTCCGCGGGCTCCGGCCAACAGCGTCAGCCGGCCCGCTCCCACGTGAGCGTTCGACTCACCGGTTCGTTGTCAGGTGTTGTCGTGGTCAGCCGGATGATCAGCTTGCCATCCTCCACCTTCATATTCCGCATCAGTGTCGCACCGACGTGGCTCGGGGACAGCGCCGCGACCAGATGGGTATGCACGTCGCCGCTCGCCTCGTCCACCTCATAGGTTCCGAAATAGGAGTCGTAGCCGCCGACTGCGGTGGTGTTGTTCTGTGCGGTGAATTCCGGCGCGGCGACCGCGGCGCTGCGATCGCGCCTCATGAACTGCGCCCCGAAGTTCCCGGTGGAGTCGAAGAACAGAAGCGCCAGAGGATCAGAGCCCAGTGAGGGCTCGTCGACCGCACCGCCTGACGCATCCCGATCGATGCGCGAAAGCAGGCGCCACGTCCCGACAAGGTCATGAGCCAGGGCGCCCACGAGAGTCAGGGTAATCTCGCGACGCGCGGCGCATTCCCCCGTTTGGTACCAAACGGCTGAATCAACCACGCTTGAAGCGACCATTTGGCGCCAAACGCGCCGAATCAGGGGTGGGACAGCACTTCTCAAAATTCAGTAAGGTAGCGGGCACCCAAGACGGTTCGGTTGACACAAGGGAGGATTAGCCCGTGCCCCTCTACATGGACATTCACGAGAAGCTGCCCGAAGGCGCCACGGTGGCCGATGTTGCCAAGGCGCATGAGGCCGACCTCGCCAAGCAGGGCGAGTACGGCGTGCACTACAAGCGCTACTGGGTAGACGAGAAGGCCGGCAAGGCCTTCTGCCTCGTCGAGGCGCCCGACGCCGCGACCGCAGCTCGCGTGCACAAAGAGGCACACGGCCTGGTGGCCGACCACATCTTCGAGGTGTCAGAAGGGTCCTGACCCGACCCTAGCGCCGCATCGCCACATCACAATCAATTGCGATGTGGCTCGGTGAGCGGCGCGGCTACGCCATCGACTGGTTCACACAGCTCTGGGTGCGCGCGACCGGCCGTCGCGTTCGCCTCCATGAGTATCCGTGGCTCGACGCCCCGATCGGCGCCACTCGACGGGTCGGCGTGGGGTGGCTTGGGGCTGAACCCCCACGCGCACGTGGCCTTCTAGCCTCGTTCGACGCACTTGCCTCTGACGAGTTCGATCCATCCGCTGTCTCTGAAGAAGTCCGCCGCTTCTACATCGAGACGTCCGCGTACCGCATGGACCTCTGGGCGCGGTGGTCATTCCTGGCGGGCCTCGGCGCTCGGGCAATCCGCGCGATGCACGCGGAGCACCTCGATCAGCTTCGTGTCCCCATTGACGTAATGGAGGCCGCGACCGGCGTCACCAGCGATGTGTTCGAGGTCGATGGAGAGTCTGCATGGCTTCGCCGCTACGAGGATTCGCAGCGCGTGATCTACGCCGGCGTCTATTCAGTCTTCAAACCAGATGGACAACCGCCCATGGTGCGCGTGGCTTTCCCCTTGCCCAACGGCAACTGCATCGTCCTGCTTCGGCCCGAGAACGGTGAGGACGGCGCGCTGAAGCTGGTGTCGAAGGGCCGCCATTTGGGCGAGCCCGGTATGTACCTGACCGTAGCGCGCGGCGAGGGCGAGGTCAGCGCGCGGCGCACGCCGATCGCCGAGCTCTTCACCGTGTTCCCGGGTTCGGGTGGTGAGCTGCGGACAGACCATGTGCTCTGGTTCTACGGCTACCGGATGGCCCGCCTGCACTACCGGATCGAGCGGAAGTCGGCCGGCGACTGACAGCGCCAGCGCAAGTCGTGGGCCGACCCAACCGTCTATCTGGTCAGATGGCGGTCCTCGCGGCTAAGCTCACGCGCTGAACGGTGACGCGACCTGAGAGGAAGGGCAGGTGGCGCGCTGCGGTGTCCGCATGCGGGCTCGCGGCGGGACTGCTACTGCTCGCCGTACAGGCGGTGCTGGCGGCGCCGACCTCATGGCTGGCCGTGGACGCGAGCCTCAGGTTCCAGGGCACGGCCGGCACCACCTACGACTGGGCCAACTCTGGAGTCGGGCTGCCCGTCAACGCATGCCCCGCGGGCGCGGTCAACGTGATTGGGAGCGGCGGCATCTTCAACTGCGGCCAGCCCGGCAGAGGCGCCGCTCCGCCAATACCGCCGTCACTCACCC
>WNEZ01016151.1_pt1 | contig 11604 bp, 6 predicted proteins | sample 5400521 | NCBI WGS metagenome assembly WNEZ01 (sample SAMN13153339, study PRJNA577476) | soil metagenome | isolation source: 120 cm saprolite under Douglas fir tree site 2 hole 1 replicate 1 | place: USA:California | collected 2015-04-18
GACGCACCATGCCCCCAGCCGCCCGTAAAAGGATTGTCGCAGCTCAGAAAGCGCGCTGGGCAAAGTGGCGGAAGACGCAAAAGAAGGGCTAGGTTCGCACCCCAGGAAGTGTCCAGCAAGCCGGTCAACGAGTGAAATGATTCCATGACAATGTCGGCTCCGATGCCCGAGTAAAGTTGGTGGTGCTGAACCAACCAACAGGCTCGGGAGAAAGGAGCCGAAGATGTCATGGAATCAATTACGCTCATTGAGAATTGGCCGACCCTCTCGGGTCAATGACCGCTATCGCGATTTTGCGCCACCAATCACTGGGTGAGAGTGCCAAGTCCACGACTTTCATTGACTTGCCGGCTTCGCCCACGTAAGATTTGCCCCTGATGATCAGGCAAACCATCTCTCACTACCGCATTCTTGAGAAACTCGGGGGCGGCGGAATGGGCGTGGTTTACAAGGCAGAAGACATCACCCTCCGCCGCTTTGTCGCCCTGAAGTTTTTGCCTGAGGACGTCGTCAAAGATGCCCAAGCCCTGGCCCGCTTCCAGCGGGAGGCGCAGGCGGCGTCGGCTCTCAATCATCCCAACATCTGCACCATCCATGAGATCGGGCAGCAGGACGGCCCTCCGTTTCTCGTCATGGAGTTTCTCGACGGCGTTACGATGAAGCACCGCATCGCCGGCAGGCCCATCGAGACCGACGTTCTACTCAGTTTGGCAATCGAGATTGCCGACGCGCTCGACGCCGCGCACGCGGAAGGCATCGTCCACCGCGACATCAAGCCCGCGAACATTTTTGTCACCAAACGCGGCCACGCCAAAGTTCTCGACTTTGGTTTGGCGAAGTTGATGCCAGTGGGCAGCCGAGGGCGAGACGCAGGAGCAACGGCTCAAGAGACGGCGCTGAACGAGGAGCACCTGACCAGTCCCGGTTCCACGCTCGGCACGGTCGCCTACATGTCGCCGGAGCAGGTGCGCGGGAAGGAACTGGATGCGCGTCGGGAGTGATCTCGCACGAAATTCTGGATCGCGATCCGGTTCCGGCAGTGCGGCTGAATCCTGACCTTCCGCAAAAGCTCGAAGACATCATCAACAAGGCACTGGAGAAAGATCGGGAGCTGCGCTACCAGCACGCCGCGGACATGCGGGCCGACCTAAAGCGACTGAAACGGGAAACAGAATCGCGGCACGGCGTACCCCCTAGTTCGGGAACAGTGGCGGTCGCACAGGAGAGTGGCTCTCACGCCGTCGCCCAACCGCCGTCGCCACCATCCGGTTCCTCGCCCACCCTGGCTGCATCTCCGTCATCAAGCGCGGCGAACCTGGCGGAAGTTCCCGTCGCGGGCAGGAAGCTCGGGAAGGTTCTCGTTCCCGCCGTGGCACTGGTGGCTGCCCTGATCGCCGGTGGCCTCTACTTGCGCTCGCGGTCCGCTACGCCGGTGACCACAGCTGCAGCGCTCACGGAGAAAGACACTATCGTGCTCGCCGACTTCACCAACACCACCAGCGATCCGGTGTTTGATGGCACTCTGAAGCAGGCGCTGGCGGTCGATTTGGAGCAGTCACCTTTTCTCAACATTCTGTCCGACCGCAAAGTAGGGGAGACGCTGCGCCTGATGGGCCGCGCACCGAACGACCACATCACCCAGGACGTCGCCAAGGAACTCTGCGTGCGCACGGGAAGCAAGGCCATTTTGACCGGTTCGGTTTCGAGCCTCGGTAGCCAGTATGTGGTCGGCCTGGAGGCGGTCGCTTGCGGCACCGGCGACACGCTGGCCAAAGAGCAAGCAGAGGCATCGAGCAAAGAAGTCGTAGTGAAAGCCTTGGGCAACGCGGCCTCCAGCCTGCGAACCAAGCTGGGCGAGTCGCTTGCCTCGGTGCAGAAGTTTAACGTTCCGATTGAGGCGACGACATCGTCACTGGAGGCGCTCAAGACCTTCAGCATGGGTGTAACCACCCAGAGTCAGAAGGGGGACGCCGAAGCCATTCCCTTTCTCAGGCGCGCCATTGAACTGGACCCCAATTTCGCAGTGGCCTACGCGGTCTTGGGAGTAACCTACGCAAACCTGAGCCAACCCAGTCTGTCGGCGGAGAACCTGAAGAAGGCCTATGAAATGAGAGAGCGGGTGAGCGAGAAGGAGCGGCTCCGCATCTCTGCCTACTACTACGCTTTTGTCACTGGAGAATTGGAGAAGGAGGCCCAAACCTATCAGCTGTGGATTCAGAGCTACCCCCGTGACTCTATTCCACACGGCAATTTGGGCAGTAATTTCGCCTCGCTGGGGCAGTACGAGAAGGCCCTGGCCGAAACCCAGGAGGCGCAGCATCTTGAACCCAACAGCGTCATTAGCTACGGCAACCTCGGACAGATTTTTCTTGCGCTCAACCGGCCGGATGACGCCAAGGCCATGTTTGAGCAGGCGCTGGCGCGCAAATTGGACAGCGGGGGCCTACGTTTGCAGATGTATAGCCTCGGTTTCGTCCGCGGAGACTCCGCGCAGATGGCGCAGCAGTTGGCTTGGGGAGCGGGAAAGCCCGGAGCGGAAGACCCGCTGCTCGCCACCCAGTCCGATACCGAAGGGTATTACGGCCGGCTGACGAAAGCGCGAGATTACTCGCGACGCGCGGCGGACTCGGCGGTCCGTGCTGACTCCAAGGAGACGGCCGCGCTATGGCAGGTGAATGCTGCTCTGCGGGAGGCGGAGTTCGGCAACGTGGCAGCGGCGAAGCAAAATGTCGGTGCCGCTCTCGCCCTCGCCCCAGGCCGCGACGTAAGGGTGCTGTCAGCTCTGGCGCTGGCGCGGGTGGGCGATACTGCGCGGGCAAAGGCGATGGTCGAGCAGTTGGAGAAGAGCGATCCCTTGAATACGGTTCTCAAACTCTATTGGCTGCCAACCCTCAAGGCAGCCATTGAACTCCAGGCCGGAAATTCCGCCCAGGCACTTGTATCTCTGGAGGCTGCCGCTCCCTGCGAGTTGGGTGAACCGCCGCCGTTTCAAGAGGGAACCCTGTATCCAGCTTATCTTCGTGGCGAGGCGTACATCGCGGCGCACAACAGCAGCGCCGCTGCGAGTGAATTTCAGAAATTTCTTGACCACCGCGGTATCGTGATCAACTCTTCTCTGGGTGCGTTAGCCCATCTCGGTCTCGCCCGCGCTTATTCAATGCAGGACAACACCGCCAAAGCCAAAGCCGCCTACCAGGACTTCCTCAAGCTCTGGAAAGACGCCGACCCCGACATCCCCATCCTGAAGGAAGCCAAGGCGGAGTACGCTAAGCTGCAGTAGCAGGAAAAATCCTTCCTCGTCGCTTACTGTTTAGCGATAGATGTTGAGCTGAGAGACATAGAGTATCGCAACGAACAATCGTCGGCTATCGGTAGTTAACTGCGTCTACACTCTCGTTTGATGAAAAATCGCCAGATTGCGCTGTTGCGAAACCCGAATCCGGGACCCTGGGCAATCGTTCCATGTTTGTGCTTGATAGTAGTTTTGCTCTTATGCTAGGGTGAGCGCCGTAGTGTTGGGCGCCAAACGAATCGCCAGCAAGACGGGCGCGACTTGCGTCCAAGGACGAACCCAGGGTGGGAAAATGTCAGAGTCGTTTTCGACGGACTTAGTCCCTGTCTCGGACCGGTTGGAAGCCTGGCTGTGCAATGCCAAACCAATTTGTGGTGATTGCCGCTTTCATTTTCCCCGGCGGCTTCCTTTTCATGGCTCAATCGAGCGCAGGACACTTGCCGGACTGGCCTTGACGCGGTTTGCCTCTACGCCCGTTTCGTTCGCCAAATTTCCGGTCGTCGCCGCAAACTCCGAAGACCGCGGCTGCATCGTTATTACGCAGCTTGAAGGCATGCGGCAGTATTGCCAGAGCGGGGCCATGGCGCTGCTGACCCCGGGTGACACAACTTTGATCGATTCGGGCCTCCCCTGGACATCGGATTGTGCCGGGGATTGCGCCAGGCTCTATCTGCGAATCCCGCGCTGGCTGGTTCACGAGCGCGTGCAGACTTCTTCGCTGCCGGTGTTGCCGCGAATTTCGGGGAAATCTGGACTTGGAGCGACATTGTTTGGCGTGGCGACCTCTCTCTACGAGCAGGCCGAGGAGATGAATATGGGGGATGGCTTGGTGGCGATTGGAGCCTATCTGGACATCCTCGCTCGTTGCATCATGCGCCCCGAGGCAGCTTCAACCAAACTGGGATGCTGTGCGCAACTTCGGCCGCGCGCCGAATACTTCATCGAGATGCATTTGCAGGAACCTACGCTCTGCCCGGCAATCATCGCGGCGGCGGCCGGCATCTCCGTGCGGCACCTGCACCGGCTGTTTGCCGCCAAGAGTTGCACAGTCGCGGAGTGGATCCGCGAAAGACGGCTGGAACGCTGCCGCACAGATTTGTCAGACCCGCAATTGCTCAAACGGAACATCACGGATATCGCTTTGGGATGGGGCTTCAGCGACTCGGCGCATTTCAGTCACTGTTTCAAGCAGGAGTTTGGCGTTTCCCCACGAGAGTTTCGCTCGCATGCCAGTTCCTGGATGCTGGCCCAGATTCCTCCGACTCCTCGCGGACAACCCGGCGCGAGCTGACTACTTTCTAGCCGAGACACTCTAAGCAGTCGGATCGAGCAGCCTCTTTGGCCGCCTTGCAGGCACTCTGATCATCAGGCCGAGTGCCGCCCAGATGGCGAGCGCGATCCATTCGTGACGCGTGAAGTGTCCCGGGACAATCGGCACCACTTTCACAAGAACCATGAGCGAGGTAACCAGCAGTCCAAAGATAGCGGCCAGGCGCCCGCTCAATTGCGGCTTCATGCAGTAGTACGAAGCACAAGCCGCCATCCAAGCCACGGCCGAAGCAACGGCTCCGACCTCAAGGATCGGTATCAGCCCAGCCTCGCCGAGCAGCATGGCGGCGGCCGTAGCTACGCCCACTGCAATGACTGCGCGCGAGGGCGTCTGATTTACCGGATGAACGTAACCCAATTTAGGCGCAAGCAGGTTGCGCCGGCCCATGGCAAAGAGCAATCGAGACGAAGCGATCATGTTGGCGTTAAACGCCTGCACCAGCGCAACCAGGGCCGAAGCCATGATCAGCACAACGATCCAGTGCGCATGCAGTGCGCGCTCGAATGCAACCGCGGTCGGGAATTGCTGATTACTCTTCAGGCTTTCCCAGGGCGCGACGTAGGCGACAGCTGAGATGACTACCCAGAAGAACGCCAACCCGGTGCAGATGGTTAAAGCGATGGCAACGAAGAATCCGCCGGTTTGAAAGTCTGGGCTCGCCTCCTCAGCGTACTTGCCGACCGATTCAAAACCAGCCAGCAGCCAGGGCACAACTTGCCATACCAGCAAAATGGAAATCAGCGGAGCATGGCTGAACAGCGGATGAAAGTTTGCCGGGTTTCCATGCCGCGCTCCCGCCAAAGCAAACAGAATGACGAGCGTGAGAAAAGTAAAAGTGGTGATTTTTCCCAGGCGCGCGCCGGCGCGTATGCCGCGATAGTTCACCCAGGTCAGCGGGATGGTGATCGCCAGCCCCAGCAGAATATGCGGGAGATAAACGGGGTAACCGCCCAGCCGGTACAGCTCATGCGTATTCAGCGACGGGAACAGATATCCTGCGATGCGTCCGGCGGCGAGGCCTTCAAAGGGGCAAGTCAGAAAGTAGCCAAGCAAAACCATCCAGCCAGTGGCGAAGCTGACGCTCCGGGGAAAAAACTGGGCAACGTATGCTGCTTCTCCAGCCGCATCGGGGATGGCCCGCACCAGGTGCCCATAAACATATCCGATGGGCAGCAGCATCAGTGCGCCTGCGGTGAAGCCGAGGAGCGCGCCCAACGGACCGCCACGCTTCAGGATGTCATCCATTACGACAAGCCACGCTGTCCCGACCATCACGCCGAAGGCCAGCGCAAAGTAGTCAGCGAGACGCAGCTTGTGAGCGAGAGTTGTCACGCGATTGAACCGCGGCTTTGCCTGCGCGCGTCAGGGAAGAATAGCAAGACTTTCTGGTGAAGGGCGGCCGTGGAGAATGGCCGCCCGAGCACGGTGTGAGTCGTCAGAATTCGTACCTCAAGGCGAACTGCATCACGCGCGGCTGCGTCAGCAGGCCAGTGTAGTTGCCGAAGGATTGGGGCAGCTGTTGCAGCGAAGCAATGCAGGCGCAAGCTTGCCCTGTCTGTAGACCGGACGCGACATTGAATCGTTTGAGATTCGGCACGTTGTAAACCTCCCAGCGGAACTGCAAACTCTGGCCTTCGAAGGGCATCTTCCATAGTTTGCTTAAACCCATATCCAAACCGGCGTCGCCATCCCCACGGATCACATTTCGCGAACCGGCTTGGCCGGGGAAAGGATGCTGGAAGTCAAGAAAGGCAGCCGCCGGATCGGCGAAAACGCTCACGGCACCCTTGGCATCCCTGTGATGGCCGATCTTGGGTCTCGCGATCATTTGCGCGATACCCTGCTCGTCCCAGTTTGTCGCCCAAAAGTTACCGTTATCCACGGTGAAGGGGAAGCCGCTGGTCCACCGAGCCAAGCCAGAGAACTGCCAACCTCCGATCAAGGCATTGGTAACGCCGGTGGCGTTGCCGGCGAAGTGCTTGCCCTTTCCGAACGGCAGCTCGGCAATCCAGTTGAGGTTGATCTGGTGAGTGGTGTCGAAATCGGAGACGCCTCGACGCCCGTTTGGATCGAAAGCATTCACCAGGCGGGTTCCGGGAGAGCCCACATTGCAACACGATGCCCACGACAGGCGCGTCGCGGAGGAAGTGATATCAATCGATTTGGAATAGGTGTAGTTGAGGTCGAACTGCAAGCCGCCGCTGAACTGCTTTCTCAGAGTGGCCTGGAGAGCGTGGTAGTTCGATTTCCCGATGGAGCTCCAGGCGAACATGCTGGTTGACTGGTTGCTCAAGTAATTTCCCGCCTTAAATCCTGCAGTGGTGCATAACGGCTTGGGGCAGGGAGAATAGACGTTGCCCTGGTCGTCCCCCAAGCCGCCGTAGAGGTCAATGTTTCCGATCCCCACCACCTCGTTGCCGAGATAGGAGAGGGATGGATCGTAGTAAAGATCGTAGACCGCCTGAATCAGGCCGGCGTTGCCGGGGGCTGCGACGAACCCGGAATAGCTGGTATAAGCGTTAGCGCTAGGCTGCAGCGGCGGCAACATGTCGTGCCAATACTGGGCCTCCTTCCGACCAACCACGTCGTCGGTGACCAGGGTGGGATCGATCACGCCCGCTGGGCTCGCCAGCTGTGCCTGGGCCACCTTCGCCAGGGCGGTGGCAGCGGCAAAGTAGTCAATCCCGGTTGTTGGATCCACGATGTCGAGCGGTTGCCGCAGATCGCGCTGCGTGAGCAGATTACGGCCCAGTCGCCCCACATACGCCAGTTGGAACGAGAACCGCTTGGGCAGCTCGCGTCCAATGGAGAAATCGATGGCCCAGGCGTGCGGCGTCTTGATTGAAGGGTCAATTCCCCAGGTGATCGCTTGGTTGCCGTCAGCAGGGTGCAGCGGTCGGCACAGTTGTCTACCGGGCCGCAACGCGGAATCGTGTTGATGTCCGAGATGCGCGGGACGTGGGCGGCGTCGTCATAGCCCGGGGTACAGCAGAAGTTCTGAATGGTCGCGCCGAAGCCACCGGGAGGGTTCGCGTCAAAAGTGCTGAGCATCTGCATTCCGGCCCGGTCGTAAACCTTGCTGAACCCGCCGCGAATGACGGTTTTATCGCCCTCGCCAAAAATGCTCCTCAGCCACCCGCCGCTGGGACGGGGCGAATAAGCGAAGGAAAAGCGCGGCGAGAAATCCGATTTCTCAAAGCTGTACCACCCGGGCCCGTTGTTGGCCGGCCCTCCCTTAACAAAGGACAGGAGCGGAATCTGGTCGTATCCTAGGCCCTGCTTCATGTTCCTGGTGAGCTGGTCAAACTGCTGCCCCAGGTTGACATCAGGGGACGCCTGGAAACCGTTGACCTCCCACGGTGGCGGGAACAACGACCAGCGCACCCCGAACGTGACGGTTAGGTTCGGCTTGATGCGCCAGGAGTCCTGTCCATAGAACTCGTACCACTCTAGGCCGTACTTCCGCCTCACCGGAATCCCCTTGGCCAATGGCTGAAGCTGTTTGTCGTAATTGTAGTTGGCCACGATATCCGAAACCATGCCGATCAAGCCCAGCGCAGGGTAATCGAATGCAAAGGTGGACGCGGGCTCGGCAAATGGCTGGCCGGTATTGGGGTCGATGGCATGGCAGGGATCAAGCGGGCTCCCTCCTCCTGGTGCTCCAACGGCAGGGCAGTCGAGGGAACCGGGCGCGTGGGTGGCGGTGTTGGCAAACCCGGTTGGCGACATCCAGTTCGTGGCCCCTTTTCCCAGGCTGAACGAGTGTTCCAGGCTGACGCGAGGGTCGCGCACGATGCCGACGTTGCCGCCGAATTGCAGCGTATGTTTTCCCTTCGTCCAGGAGAAATCGTCGAGAAAGTTGTGGGTTGGCGCCTGCGAATTATGGCTGTAGACAAACCCTTCGTCCAGGCCGTAAAAGACGTTCCATTCTTTCGTATCGGAGTTCCCCGTAAAGCCAGTGCTCTGGCGCGTAAAGCCATAGTGGAAGGTGTTGACCATCGTTGGGTTCAGAACGGCGGTGTAGCCAACCACGAATCCTTTACTGTGGTCGGTCACGATCTGCTCGGGGCGATCTCCCGGCAGGAAAGGCGCCTGCGGATTGAATACATTTTGCAAAGCCCCGCGCCAAAACATCGTATGCCTGCCGTCGGCGGTAATGTGGTAGTCCAGTTTTGCGATGAAGATGTTGTTATCCAGCTTCACCGGAGCGCGGAAACGAAAGCCTGAGTAATTGAAACCATCGCCGACTGAGGGGTCATTCGTCGCAAACTGGCCGCTACAGAACGTCCTATCGAAATAGCCGGGATTTAGGGGGTCGCTGGGATTTTCGATTGCTTTATTAATCCCAGCACCCTGAGGATCGAGGAGTGCCAGTTGGGCCGCATGGATCGCGGTGGTCCCGCCGTTCACATCCGTATACTGAATGATACCGTTGCAGAGGCTCGGCGTTGGAATGGCACGTACCGTGCTCTCCTCTTCCCGCCGCCTTTGTCCTTCGTAATTGACAAAGAAGAAGAAACGGTCCTTTCTGATCGGACCTCCCAAGGACACGCCGAAGTTGTTTCGTATCAACTTGTCTGGGACATTCGGCTGCCCATTCCCCACTTCCGCTGCCTTGACGAAATAGTCGTTGGCACTGGTAATCGTGTTGCGGTGATATTCGTAGATCGATCCGTGGAAGCTTTTCGTGCCGCTCTTGGTGATCAACGCAACCTGGGCCCCTGAGCCCGTCCCCTGGTCAGCGTTATAGTTCGAAGTAGTGACCCGAAATTCCTGGACCGAATCAGGAGTGACCGGCAACACCGAAGTAAAGGCATACCCGTTGGACTGGTCGTTCACGTCAACGCCGTCGAGCGTGATGTTGCTCTGGTCGCTGCGCGCGCCATTGACCGATCCGTTGCGTGTGTCCTGGTCCTTGTCAATGTCAGGACGGTTGCCGGTATAGGCCACACCGGCCTGCAGGCTGAGCAAGTCCGGAACGTTGCGGCCCTCGAGCGGGATCTCCCTCACCTGGGTCTGATCGAAGGAGTTCCCCAGGGAGGCATCCACCAGATCCAGCGCCGGAGCTTCGCTGGTAACAGTGATGGTCTCGCTGGTCGTTCCTACTTTGAGCCGGACATTGGCCGTGGACGGGGTATTCACCAGCAACTGAATGTTGGTTTGCTGGTAGCGGGCGAATCCGGTGGCGGTGACGGTCAGGGTGTAGGTACCGGGCGGCAGGACAGGGAAAGTGTAATCTCCCACATCGCCGGTGGTAGCGGTTCGTGTCGTCTTCGATTCGGCGTTGTCGATGACAACGGTAGCGCCTGGGATCGCACTGCCACTCGGATCGGTCACCGTTCCCCGCAGGGAACTGGAGGAGGCTTGGGGAAAAGCAACACCGCTCAAAGCCACACACACTACAACCAGGGACTTCCACCGCTCAAAGCGTTTCATGGCTCCTCCTAACCGGGAAGTTACCGATCGTGACGCGACCTCGGTCGCCGGGCATCACACCTCAGCCCGTAAAATCAGGCCAAGCACGTGAGACAGGGTACTCTCGGGTAGGGTTATAGACTTGTCTGATAGTGACATCACCTCGTCCTGGAGTGACATGCCATGTGAAGGATGAACTGGCAGATAACCCAGCGCTTCGGCGAAGCGGGGGCATTCGAATGGTGCTCCGTTGATGTAAACAGGCGTCTCTCTGGCAAAGTCGGCGCTGTCAAGGCCCGGGCGCGCACACTTCGAGAACTGCACTCCGAGGAGCGCCATTTCGGTCTCGTGGACGTGTGCCCAGCCAACCAAAACTCGCTCGCAATCGGTTTCAGGTCAGGAACTGAGTCCGACCCATGCCTTTCTTCGGTCCACAACCGCGATTATGATTGCTAGTTCGAACTCCCCCGCGAGGTTCAACTCCAGAAGGAACGCACGCGACTTGAAGATGAACTGAACCGCGTGACCGCTGCCCTCACAGCGTTTGGGAAGGCCTACATGCGCGGGAGGAAATCGAGCCGGAAAAAGAGAGAACTATTTCGGCTGCCGGACGCAAGAGAATCGCGGCAGCGCAGAGGGCCCGCTGGGCAAAAGTCAAAGCAGCTAAGAAGTGAGTTATGGTTCTGTCGATTGCTACCGCTGCAAGGTAGAGGTCCGGAGCTCGAAGTTCAGATGTGCTGCATTTTTTGAAATCCTTGGATGCTCTTAGGGAAGAATCTGGGGCAATGGTGGGTCCAATAGCAGCTTCGCGATGGATCACACATTCCATGATGGCTTTCTCCGGGCGGTGCCTCGCAGGGGCAACGCTATGTATCTCAGTTGCGCGCGAGGGGGGAGCCCACGATCGTGAAATGCTTTGGTCCGGCCCATCGCGCGCACGATCGGGACCTTTGGGTTTACAACCCAAAGACGCGACTAGCCGACCAATCATCCAGTCAAGATCGTCGGAGCGACTAATGTTCCAGAAGCTGACCTTCGGGGAGCAACCGCTACCCTTTTTGAGAGCCAATTCTCAATGTGAGTAGTGGGGTGAAGCCGTTAGACCTTCACCGATCCCACCTGCCATTTACCTGCCGTTCGCACTGCTCTACATGTACTAAGATCGTCTAAAGCGCCGTCTGTTGCTCTGTATCTTGTTGAATGCACGTTGCTGCGCGGATTCGAATCCCACTCTCTCCGCCAGTTCTCTTCGCTCTCCTGATCCACCCTCCATCAACGCTGTAACGTATTGAAAGCACTGTATGATCCTCCACTCACCCGTACCTGATCTTCCGTGACCTCGGAAGGCTGCTCCCTACGCGCTAAGCTCCGATCTGGAGTCTTAAGGAGAGCTACCTTGCCCGCTACGTCTGCCAAACCCACGATCAGGATTCTTTATGGTGAGTCCGATGAGGAAATGCTGGCCACTCAGGCGGCCGCGATGAAGAAGGCCGGCCACCACGTTACCACCGCCGTCGGTCGCCAGGCAGTGCAGGAGGCGTTGCGTCGGGACGCGTTCGACCTGGTC
>WNEZ01007133.1_pt1 | contig 11603 bp, 11 predicted proteins | sample 5400521 | NCBI WGS metagenome assembly WNEZ01 (sample SAMN13153339, study PRJNA577476) | soil metagenome | isolation source: 120 cm saprolite under Douglas fir tree site 2 hole 1 replicate 1 | place: USA:California | collected 2015-04-18
TTCGCCTCCGTCAGAGGAATCACCTCAGGGTAGGTTCGGATCGGCACCTTCGGAGCCAGCTCCAGGAAGTCGGTGCCATCCTGCCGCGTCAGGTTCGCCACCGATCTGATCGATCGCTCTTCCCAGAGCCACTCGTAAGGGAAGGACGGGATGTCCGACATGTGGATGCCGGCGCAGACCACGGTGCCACCGCGGGCCAGGACGCGCAGGGCGGCGGGGACCAGGGGACCGACGGGCGCGAAGATGATGGAGGCATCGAGCTCCTCCGGGGGCTTCTGGTCGCTGCCACCCGCCCACTCGGCGCCCAGCTCCCGGGCAAACTGCTGACCGGCGGTGTCCCCGGGGCGGGTAAAAGCGAAGACCCGGCGGCCCTGATACCGGGCCACCTGGGCGATGAGGTGGGCGGAGGAGCCGAAGCCATAGAGGCCGAGCCGCTCGGCGTCACCGGCCAGCCGCAGCGAGCGATACCCGATCAGGCCGGCGCAAAGCAGGGGAGCGGCGGTCACATCGTCGAAGCCGGCCGGGATCGGAAAGCAGTAGTGCTCGTCGGCCACCATCAGCTCCGCGTAGCCGCCGTCCCGGTGATAGCCGGTGAACTGGGCGTGCAGGCAGAGATTCTCCCGGCCGCTCAGGCAGTAGCGGCAGGTCTGGTCGGTGAACCCGAGCCAGGGAACCCCCACCCGCTCGCCCCGCTCGAAGCGGCTGCCTCCGTCGACCACCTCGCCCACAGCCTGGTGGCCGAGTACCAATGGCAGCTTGGGATCGGGCAATTCGCCGTCCACGATGTGCAGGTCGGTCCGGCAGACCGCGCACGCCCGGACGCGAAGGCGGATCTGGCCTGGTCCGGGCAACGGATCCGGCAAGTCCGCCACACGGAGTGGCGTCCCCGGCCGGTCTAGCACCATGGCACGCATAGCATTCATGGTGCGCCACCCGCGCGGCGGACCGCCCGTAGAATGGGATTGAGATGCCCGGCGACCTCGCGGATAAGAAAATCGTGCCGCCCAAGAGCGGCACTCCGCCGCTCCGGCTGGAGCAGTTCCAGCCGTTGCTGGCCCAGCTGGAGGGCTGGCGCGTTGAAGACGGCAAGAAGCTCATCAAGAGCTACAAGTTCAAGAACTTCGTCGAGGCCGTCCGATTCGTAAACGCGCTCACCCCGGTCGCCGAGGAACAGGGGCATCACCCCGACCTGTATGTGACCTGGGGGGAGGTGCGGGCCTCCTTATCGACCCACAGCATCGGCGGCCTGTCCGAGAGCGACTTCTCCCTGGCTTCCAAGCTCGACCGGGTGTACCAAACCGCGGGCACGTCCGCCTGATCCTGTGATCCGGCTGCTGCACGGTACGGAGCGCTACCTGGTCGATCGCGCGGCCGCCAGGGTGGTCGAGGAGGCGCGCGCCGGTCTGACCCTGGAGTTCAACTTCGAGGACCTGCAGGCCGACCGCCTGGGCGCGGACGCCTTCGTGGGACAGGCCGGCACCGTACCATTCATTGATCCCCGGCGGGTCCTCGTCCTGCGCGAGTGGAACCTGCTCACCGGCAAGCGACCGAAGAGCGGCGAGGCGGAGCGAGCGGCCGAGGTGGTGGCGGACCTGCCCGGGACGACGGACCTGATCCTGATCGTGCACGCCCTAGTGCCGCCGGCGAATCCGATCTATAAGGTGATCGCGGCCGCCGAGAGGCAGCAGCGAGCCCGCGTCGAGCGGTTCGAACCGCCGCGTCCCTCCGAGCGGGCAGGCTGGGTGCGCAAACTGGCCGAAGACCGCGGCTTGACCATCGCGCCCACCGCGGTGCGCCTGCTCCTCCAGAAGGTGGAACCCGATCTTTCGCTCATCGACCAGGAAGTCGCCAAACTCGCCCTGTACATCTTTCCAGCGACCCGCATCGACGACGTCGCGGTGGCGGCACTGGGCAGCGAGTCCCGCGAAGACGCGATCTTCGCGCTCACCGACGCCCTCGGTCGCGGCCGGCCGGGCGAGGCCTCCGTGGTGCTGCAGGGCCTGCTCGATGCCGGCACCGAGCCGACCTACGTCCTCTATTTGCTGGTCCAGCATTGGCGCCGCCTGCTGCAGGCGCGGGCCGCCCAGGACAAGGGGGTCAGCCTGGCGGCGCTGCAGTCGCGTGGCCTGGACCACCCCTTTGTGGTGGAGAAGGCCTATCGACAGGCGGAGGCCTATACCCTCCAGGACCTGGAACGTGGGTTCCACGACCTGCTGCGGATGGAGGAGCTCATCAAGCTGGGCGAGCTCGATGCCCGGCTGGCCGTCGAAGGCTTCGTCCTGGAACGTACGCTCGCATAGCCCGGATTACCGAAACTGCCAGAAGGACACCACGAGCCGACTAGTCACCACGGTTCCATCGGGCCGCCACAGGAACAGGTAACGCGGAAGATCTAGGCTTTGTCTTTGCCTCGACCCCGGCCCTTGGGCGCCTCTTTCTTTGGCGCAGCCTTCGCTTCGGGCTTCGGAGCCGTCTTCGCCAACAGCCGCATCAGGCGGGACTTGCGCCGCGACGCATTGTTGGCGTGCAGGACGCCCTTCTCGGCCGCCTTGTCCAGGGCGCTGATCGCCCGGCGCACCTCGTCGTTGGTGGGCAACGCCTGCTCGCCCGTGAGCTTCCGGCCCCGCTGGACCAGGGTTTTCACTGACGACCGTATGGCGCGGTTGTGGGTGCGCTTGCGCAGCGATGAGCGGACGCGCTTCTTCGCCGAACGGGTGTTGGCCATGCGACGGCTGATTATAGACGGTCACGCCAAAATCCCGAGCCGTCCTCTTTCAGTTCTCCCTCCCCCTTTGCGGGGAGGGTCGGGGAGGGGGTCTCGCTGAGCTTTCCACGGGAAACTGAATGGCGGAAGAATCGCGAATGACTCGTCAGTAGAATCGTCGAGGTGTCGAGCGGGCTGGCTGCGAGCGAGCGGCGGCGCATCGCCTCTGCCGCCACGCTCATCCTGGTCGCCTACGGCCTCAGCCGGGTGATGGGCTACGTGCGCGAAGTGGTCATCGCCCATACCTTTGGCACCAGTCACGTCCTGGACGACTACCGGGTGGCGTTCGGGGTGCCCGACCTGCTGTTCAACCTGCTGCTGGCGGGCGCCATCAGCTCGGCCTTCATCCCGGTCCTTTCCGAGAACCTGGCCACCGGTCAGGCCGAGCGGGCCCGAGAGATTGCGGGGCGGGTCCTGACGACGGCGGTCCTGATTCTCACCGTGGGCGCGGCGATCCTTTTTGTGGTAGCGCCCTCCTACGTCTCCCTGATCGCCTTTGGCTACACCGCCCAGGATCACGCCCAGATCACCACCCTCACCCGCATCCTGCTATTGCAGCCCATCTTCCTGGGGGCCGGGGGGCTGGTGATCGGCATCCTGACCGCCTACCAGCGCTTCTTCGCCCAGGCGCTGGCGCCCCTCTTCTACAACGGCGCCATCATCGTGGCGGCCGCGCTCTTCGCGCCGCACTTCGGCGTGGCCGCCCTGGCCTGGGGGGTGGTGGCCGGCGCCATCTTGCATGTGGGCGTCCAGCTCCCGTCCCTCTGGAAGACGGGATGGCGGCCGCAGCCGTCGCTCGGCTGGCGTGATCCGGGCGTGCGCAAGGTGGGCCGCCTGATGTTCCCTATTGCCCTGGGGCTGGCGGCGGCGCAGGTGAACGTGTTTGTCGACACGGTGCTGGGTACGCAGCTGCCCCACGGTCGGGTCGCCGCCCTCCGCTACGCGGACACCATCGCCCAGGTCCCCCTGGGCACCTTCTCCCAGGCGCTGGCCTTCGTGCTCTTCCCATTCCTGGCTCGGGATGCCGCTATCGGCGCGCTGGACAGCATCCGCCGCCGCGCCTCGCTCGCCCTCCGGCTGAACATCTTCACCCTGGTGCCGGCCTCGGTGGGGCTGGCGGTCCTGAGCCTGCCCATCGTGACGCTCCTCTTCCAGCACGGTGCCTTCGACCAGGAGTCGTCGCGCCAGACTGCCCTGGCGTTGCTCTTCTTCAGCTTTGGCCTGACCGGGCAGGCGGCCACCGCCCTGCTGGTGCGGGTCTTCTACGCGCTGCAGGACGTGATGTCGCCGCTGCGGATCGCGGCCGTGGTGGTGGCGGTCAACCTGGCGGTCAACGTCATCCTGGTCCGCACGCCGCTGCAGCAGGGCGGGCTGGCGCTGGGGACCTCCATCGCGGCCAGTGTCAACGCCGTGCTGCTGGGACGGGTGCTGCGCCGGCGCCTGCACGGGCTGGACGGCCAGGCGATCGTGGCCACCACCGAGCGGGCCCTGCTGGGCGCGGGCCTGATGGCGGTGGTCGCCTGGGCCATCGGCCAGCTGGCCGTCCCCGGCCCGCCCAGATTTGATACCGGCCACGTGGTCGCGGTCCTGGCGGCGATCGCGGCCGGCGCCGCGACCTATGCCGCGGTGCAGGCCTTCTTGGGTAGCGAGGAGCTCCCCATCCTGTGGTCCGCTCTCCGGCGCCGCCGATCGCGTCTGCCAGACTCTGAGGCAGCCACGTGACCACCCTCATCCTGCCGGCCTACGCCAAGCTCAACCTCACCCTCGACGTATTGAGCCGGCATCCGGATGGCTACCACGAGATCGCCTCCGTGCTGCAGACGGTCTCGCTGCACGACTTGCTGATCGCCGAGCGTGCCGCCGGCGCCTCGTTCGAAGCGACCGGTCCGCCCATGGCCGGCGAGAACCTGGTGCTCAAGGCCATCCGTCTGCTCGAACAGCGAGTGGGCCGGCCATTGCCGCTTCGCATCCGGTTGCATAAGCGGGTGCCGGTGGCGGCCGGGATGGGGGGTGGAAGCGCGGATGCCGCGGCCGTGCTGCGGGCGGCCACCCGGCTCTACGAGCTGAGTCTGACGGTCGACGATCTGCAGGAGGTCGCCACCCAGGTCGGCCAGGACGTCCCCTTCCTGCTCTGCGGTGGAACGGCCCTGGCCACCGGCCTGGGTTCGACCATCGAGCCGATGCCGGCCCTGCCGCGCCGGTGGGCCTTCCTGGTCGTGGCGCCGCCGGTGGCAGTCTCCACCCAGGTGGTCTACGCGGCGGTCGACGGTCGCGCACCAAGCCACCAGCGGACGCCCGTGCTGGTCGCCGCCTTGCGAGGCGGCCGGCTCAATGCGCCGTCCGGCTTTGGCAACGACCTGGAGTCGGCGACCCGGTCGCTGTATCCGGAGCTCGACCGCGCCATCACCCCGGTTTCGGCCGCCATTCCCGGCGTCACCATGACGGGCAGCGGCGGGGCGTTCTTCGCCGCCTTCGGATCGGTGGCTGCGGCGCGGGCGGCTGCGGACAAGGCCCGCGCCATGGGGGCCCCGGTATGGGTGTGCCGGCCCGTCCCCGGCTGGAGCTGATGGCCGCCGACGGCCGCCTGGATCCGCGTGCTCTGGCGGCGCTGTGGGCCGGCAAGCTCACCGCGCGGGTGAGCCGCGGCCTTCGACTCGGTGGGGGGACCACGCTCCCCGGCGACGTGTCCCGCTTTATCGACCCGCACATCTTGCGCAAGCTGGCGGTGGGCTTCGAGCAGGGGACCATGGTCGTCACCGGGACCAACGGCAAGACCACCACGGCGGCCCTGTTGCGTCGCATCCTGGAGGTGGGGGGCCGCCAGGCGATCGCCAATCAAGCGGGCGCCAACCTCATCTTCGGGGTGACCGCCGCGGTGGTGGATCGAGCCCGCTGGAATGGGCGCGTGCCGGCGTCGGTCGGCCTGTTCGAGATCGACGAGGCCAGCCTACCGCTCCTGGTGGCGGACACGGCACCGGGCACCATTGTCGTCACCAACCTCTTTCGCGACCAGCTGGATCGCTACGGCGAGCTGGAGACGGCCGCCGGCCACATCCGGCGGGCGCTGCGCCAGGGGCCCGAGGGGGTCACCGCGGTGCTCAACGCCGATGACCCGATGGTGGCCTCGCTCGGCGACGACCTGCCCCGGGTGGTGTACGCGGGCATCGACGACCCGGCCCTGCTGCAGCCCGAGCTCCGTCACGGCGCCGACGCCCGCTTCTGTCCGCGCTGCGGCTCAGCGCTCGAGTTCTCGGGCGTCTACTTCGGCCACGTGGGTCATTACCGCTGCCCGCGGGGCGACTTCGCCCGGCCGCGTCCGACGGTGCGCGCCACCCGCGTCGCGTTCGAGGGCATCGACGCCATGCGCTTGACAGTCACCGATGGCCGTGCCTCGGTGGAGGTGAAGGTGCCGCTGTCCGGCCTGTACAACGCGTACAACGTGGTGCTGGCAATGGCGGCCGCCACGGCGGTGGGGATTCCGCTGCCCAAGGCGGCGGCCGCCCTCACGGATTTCACGCCGGCCTTCGGCCGCATGGAGCGGGTCGTCATCGATGGCCGGCCGGCCGTGCTGCTGCTGGCCAAGAATCCCACCGGCTTCAACGAGGTCCTGCGCACCGCGATCGCCTTCGGCGAGGGGCACGCCTTCTTGCTGGCCCTCAACGACCGGATCGCCGATGGGCAGGATGTCTCCTGGATCTGGGACGTGGACTTCGAGCAGCTGCGAGATGTGGCCGACCACATCGTGGTCACCGGTGACCGAGCCGCCGACCTGCGGGTGCGGCTCAAGTACGCCGAGGTGCCGGCCGACCGGGTGGAGGTCATCGACAGCTGGCGTGAAGCGTTGCACGAGGCGGCCGCCCTCACGCCGCCGGATCAGACGCTCTTTGTGCTGCCCACCTACACCGCCATGCTGGAACTGCGGTCGGTGTTGACCAAGGAAGGGGTGCTGCAGCCCTATTGGGCTAAGGGGCCCGCTGGGAGGCGAGCCGAGACACGGTGACCAACGCTCGCCAGATCTCATCGCGGGAGACCTTGGACGCGCCGGCCACCCGGTCGGTGAAGGTGATCGGCACCTCGACCACCCGCAGTCCGGCGCGCTCGCAGCGAGTCAGGAGTTCGATCAACGCCGAGTAGCCTGACGATCGAAGCGGCTCGCAGAGCAGGAACTTGATCGTCCCCTCCGCGTAACAGCGAAAGCCGCCCGTGCAGTCGTGCGCGTGCAGCCGGAGCACGGTGCGCGCGAATGTATTCGCGGCTGAGCTGAGGAAGACGCGGCGAAGCGGCCAGCCCTCGATCTTTCCTCCTGGCACGTAGCGCGATCCGATGGCCAGGTCGGCGCCGCCGTCGACGGCGGCCAGCAGCTCTGGCAGCCGGTCGGGTGGATGCGAGAAGTCCGCATCCATGGTGAAGGCCCGGTCAAATTCATGCTCCAGGGCGTACGCGAAGCCGGCCAGGTAGGCCGTTCCCAGTCCCAGCTTGCCGGGCCGACTGAGCAGAAAGACGCGGGAATCGGTGGCCGCCACCTGGCGGACCAGGTCTGCGGTCCCGTCCGGCGAGCCGTCGTCGATCACCAGCACGCCGGCCTGCGGGAGCGCGCGCCGAACGGCGGCGATCAACCGCACGACGTTCTCCGCCTCGTTGTAGGTGGGCAGGCACACCAGCGGGGTGGACATGCAGTGCCCGTACTATAGGAACATGCCGACACCGAGACGCCTGCGGATCGCGCACCTGTACGCCGACGAGATGAATATCTACGGCGATCGCGGCAACATCCTCACCCTGCGCAAGCGTGCCGAGTGGCGCGGCATTGACGTCGACGTGACTGCCATCGGCCGGGGCTCGGCGCCCGAGCTCGCCGCCTTCGACCTGCTGTTCTGGGGCGGCGGCCAGGACCGAGACCAGCAGCTGGTCTTCGCCGACCTGACCGCCAACAAGGCGGAAGGTATCCGGGATGCGGTCGCCCGCGGTGCCGTGGTGCTGGCGGTGTGCGGCGGTTATCAGTTGCTGGGGAACTACTACGTGACCGCGGAGGGTCAGAAGTTACCCGGCCTGGGGTTGCTGGACACCTACACGGTGCCCGGCCCCCGGCGCAACATCGGCAATGTCCTGATCGACGCCGGCCGGCTGGGGATCACCCCACCGACGTTGGTTGGGTTCGAGAACCACAGCGGCAAGACCTACCTGGGTCCTGGGTTGCAGCCGCTCGGCCGGGTGATCCGGGGGACCGGGAACAACGGCGAGGACGGCACGGAAGGGGTGGCGGCCGGCAATGTCTTCGGCACCTACCTCCACGGATCGCTCTTGCCCAAGAACCCGCAGCTGGCAGATCTCCTGCTGGCGCGGGCGCTGGGGGAGACCCTGGCGCCGCTGGATAGCACCGTCGAGCTGGCCGCCCACGCCATGGTGGCCGCCCGAGTTCTTCGGTAGAAGCCTTCGCAACGAGACCCCCTCCCCAGCCCTCCCCGCAAGGGGGAGGGAGAAGGTCAACGAGACCACGTCCCCGGCCCTCCCCGCAGGGGGGAGGAGAAATCGCTAGCGGGCCACCGCCTGCTCATAGACCGCGATCGTCTCCGCCGCCGCTTTGTGCCAGCTGAAGAGGCCGGCGCGGGCGATGCCCAGCTCGGGCCGGCGGTCGCCCGCAGGCGGCGTCAGCGCGGTCAGCATGCCCTGGGCGAAGGAGCCGGCGTCGGTCGGGTCGCAGTAGATGGGAACGTCGCCGGCCACCTCCCGAAGCACGGGCAGGTCGCTGCAGACGACGCGTGTGCCGCAGGCCATCGCTTCGATCACCGGGAGGCCGAAACCCTCCGCGCGCGATGGCAGCACGACGGCGGTAGCTCCCCGATACAGGTCCGCAATGGCGTCATCCGGCAGCCGGCCCGGGAACACCACCGACCCCGCCGGCAGGATGGCCGCCGCGGCCGCCACCTCCGGATGACGCGGGTCATGCCCCGCGATCACGAGCTGCGCCTGGACCCGCTGCCGCAGCACCAGGCCAAAGGCCTCGATGAGGAAGGGCAGGTTCTTATAGGCCTTCCATTGCCCCAAAGACAGCAGGTAGGGCGGGCTGATCCGGAAGTGCTCCTGCCAGGTAGCCTCGGCCTTGCGATCGCGCTCCGGCCCAAAGCGCGGATCAGCCGCTTCGGCGATGGGGTGGACGCGTCCCTCCGCGTCCGGGAAGCGGCCGAGTAACGCGGCGGCGGTGGCCTGGGAGGGGGTGATGATCGCCGCCGCCCGCCGCACGGCGTTGGTCATCAGCACCTGGTTGACCAGGCGGGGGAGGCCGCCGGAATGGATCTCCGGGAATTGGAAGGAGAACAGGTCGTGGATGGTGACCACGAAGCGGCCCCGGTAGGCAACCGGGAGGTTGTAATGCGGGAAATGCACCAGCTGGAACTGACGGCGGGCCAGCTGGGCCAGCAGCGCGGTCTGCTCCTGCAGCCGGTAGGGCGCGGCGCCCGCGACCACGATCGTGGGGGCGGACCCCACCTCGGCCCGCACGGGCGCTCGGTCCTGGGGTGTGGCCAGCACGGTGAGGTGCTCGCCGAGGGTCTCCGCCAGCGGCGGCAGCAGCCCCCGGATGTACCGCCCGATGCCCAGCCCGCCAATCAGGCGCGCGTCGAAGCCGACCCGCTCGAGGATTCGCACCTCCCTCAGGGATTTGTGCGGATTATGGCCCGTTTCAGGCGATAATTTCGATGCTTTCTCATGGCGGGACCGAACGGAGAGACGCGTTATACCGAGGTGCAGCCTGTCCCGCCGCCCGGCCAGCCGACCGACTATTCGGACGTGATCCGGGACAGCCGCGCCGGCGTGCTCACCAGCGGCGAACGGATCAGCCTGATCGGGCGCTGGGTGGTGCTCCTGGCCGCGCTCATCCTGAACCACTTCGGCAACCGCAATTCCGAAGCCTCGGTGCTGTTTGTCGACGCCGCCCTGGCCGGCTGGGCAGTGGTCAATGCGGCGGTTTCGGTGGTCCTGCTGCGCGGCTACCGCCCCGGCCGCTGGTTCGGGCTGATCACCACCGCCATCGATCTGCTGGTGGCCACCAGCATCCTGTACGGGACGGGTGGCTACAGCGCGCCCACCGATTTCTCGCTGGTCTTCTATCGGTTCGGACTGCCGGGTGCGGTGGCGGCGGCGGTGGTCGTGTCCCTCCTGTACATCGTGGTGGGCGGCTTTACCGGGTCCGCGCTGACGCCGCCCTCCGGGTTCGTCCTGGGTCGCATTTTCCTGTTTCTGTTCGTGGCCGTGGTGGCCGGGTTGCTGGTTCGCGACCTCACCAGCCGCCTCGACCGGGCCCTGCACGCCGCCATCGAGCGAGCCGGGCAGCTGGACGAGACCCGGCGCCGCGAGGCGCTGGAGAAGGAGCGCGCTCAGCGCTTGGAAGAGATCGACCGGGTTCGGTCCGAGTTCGTCTCGATGGTCACCCACGAGCTGCAGACCCCGATCGCCAGCATTACGACTCAGGCCGGTACCCTGCTCCATCAACAGCACCGCCTCGACCAGCCCACCCGGGAGGCGCTGATCGAAGGCATCCATCGCAGCGCTGCGGCGCTGGGCGCCCTGATCGAGGACTTCACCTCCGTCAACCGCATCGACACCGAGCACTTCACCTATCGCTTCGAGTTGCTGGACCTCAGTCAATTCCTGCGGGAGGGCGTGGAGTCGTTCCCACTGGACGCGCAGAAGCATCCCCTGCGAGTCCGGATCGAGCCCGGCCTGCAGGTGCGCGCCGACCGCAAGCGCCTGCAGCAGGTGGTCATGAACCTGCTCAGCAACGCGGTCAAGTACTCGCCTCGGGGCGGCGGCATCGCCGTGATGGCCTTCCTCGATCGCGAGAACCGGGTCAAGGTCTCGGTCCACGACGAGGGCCTGGGGATGCGGGAAGAGGACATCCCCCGCCTGTTCGAGAAGTTCAGCCGGCTCTTCGACAAGCGGTCGCTGAGCATTTCCGGCACCGGGCTGGGCCTCTATATCACCCGCGAGATCGTGCGCGCCCACGGCGGGGAGATGCTGGTGGAGAGCGTATGGGGCAAGGGCTCGACCTTCTCCTTCGTTCTACCTGTGGCGGCATCGTCGGAGGTGGCGAGCACCAAGACGACCACCGCCTGAGAGACACCATGGTGGAACCGATCCGGGTCGTGTTGGTGGATGACCACGCCGTCTTCACCGACGCCCTGACCACGGTCTTGAACCTGGAGCCCGACCTGCGGGTGGTCGGCCGGGGTGGCTCGGTCCGAGAGGCGCTGGAACAGGTTCGGCTGCACCAGCCGGACGTGCTCCTCCTGGATGTCCACCTCCCGGATGGCTCCGGCATCGATGCGGTCCAGGCCATCAAGCGCGACTTCCCCAAGACCCAGGTCGTGCTGCTGACCAGCGACGAAGAAGAGAGCGTGCTGCGCGACGCGATCGCCTCGGGCGTGACCGGCTATATGAGCAAACATGAGGCCACCCCGCAGGTGCTCCAAGCGGTTCGTGGCGCCGCCCGGGGCGAGGCGTTGATCGCGCCCTACATGCTCAACCGCCTTCTGGAAGGCATGGCGCGGCCCGCGGCCCCAGCGGTCAGCACGCCGTTAACGCCACGCGAGCTGGCCGTGCTCAACGAGCTCGCGCTCGGCCATGACAACCTGAAGGTGGCCGAACGGTTGGGGATGTCGCCCAACACCGTCCGGACACACGTGCAGAACATCCTGAGCAAGCTCAACGTGCACTCCAAGCTGGAGGCGGTCACCAAGGCCATCCGCGAGGGCTGGATCACGGTCCCCCTCCAACCCGCCGCCTGATCGGATCGAAGCCCGCGCTACGTAGGGTCGTCTAGTGCGGCAGCCGTAGGCGTTCT
>WNEZ01008030.1_pt1 | contig 11603 bp, 4 predicted proteins | sample 5400521 | NCBI WGS metagenome assembly WNEZ01 (sample SAMN13153339, study PRJNA577476) | soil metagenome | isolation source: 120 cm saprolite under Douglas fir tree site 2 hole 1 replicate 1 | place: USA:California | collected 2015-04-18
CCGTCGGAATAGTCTCGTAAAAATAGCGGCGATTGCGCGTGGAGGTCAGCGGATCGGTCAGAGAAATATCTTCCAGTTCCTTGTTCTTCTGAAGCAGCTCAGCGCTGCGTTGCGCCACCGCCCGCTCCAGCTCGTTCTTGCGCCGGTTCAGCGCCCGCGTTCGCAATAAAACGATTCCCCAAAGGCCCCCAATCACCATCCCCACCATCCCCAGGCGAGCCCATAAGGTTTGCCATAAACTCGGGACAACCCGAAACCGGAATCGCGCTGGGGCCGAAACGATTCCCGAATCTCCCTGCCGGCACTGTACCCAGAATTCGTAACTGCCGGGAGGCAACCCGCCATAGCGTACTTCGCGCAACTGCGTCTCGTTGACCTCTTTCTCCAATCCGTGGAGCAGGTACCGGCAAGAGGTCCTCGAGGCACTATCCAGATCCATCGGCGTGAACTGCACTTCCAGACTGCCTTCCGAAGACGAAACTTCCGGCGTCTCTGAAAACGACCGTTCCGTTCCACCCAGCGAAATCGAAGTCATCATCACATCCGGCATGGCCCGCGGCACCCGCGCATCCATCTTGTAGCGCCCCAGGCCGCGCGAGGTCGCGATCAGGAAGCTTCCGTCCGCCTCTTCCCGCATTCCCGTCCACGGACTAACATCGTCCCAGATCAGCCCGTCCGAATGATTCATGCGCTGCATATGACCATCCGGGGAAAGAACCACAACGCCTTCGGTGCCGTTGAACCAGATGCGATTCTGCGAATCGTGACCGATGATTGTCCAATCCCAGTCATGGTGCTCCATGCTGGCCACGCCGTGCGCATCGAGCTTTACGTGTGTGACCTTCACCACGTCGTTGTAGGCAATCCACACTTCATTGTCGTTTGGCGACACCACACTCGTCAGCGTTAACCCCTGCAACCCGTCCGCCGCCGTGAATCGCCTCCACGTATTGCCGTCGAACCGGTACAGCGTCCCACGTCCTGTCGCCCACAACATCCCGCTGGGTGAAAATCCCATGTACTCCAGATCCTGGTTTTCTCCCGGAGGCAACACCACCTCGTGCGGTTCGCTCAAGCCCTTGGCGCCGTCAAAACGTACCAGCCGCGCACGCGTTGTGGCCCAGATATCGCCTTTCGGCGAGGCCAGCACGGTCACGAACGGCCTGCCGTGAAAGCCCGGGATCTGCGATGTCGAGAAATTATTCGGATCTATGCGGATCAATCGTCCAGCGGACGTCAATCCCCACACGGCGCCGTCTCTTGCCAGTTGAATTTGCCGGATTCCATGCGCGGTTCCGCTACTCAGCGTCCCCGGCACTATCCAGCGACGCGCGTTGTGGTCCCACACCCCGATGCCCCGCGCCGTGCTCACCCACAATCTGCCCTCGCGGTCCCGCAGAGTCGCCCATGTCGAGTTGTCCGGAAGCCCCTCGGCGGTCGTCCAAGCCGACCATTCGTGAACGCCGGGCAAACGGTCCAGGCCGGTTCCCGAGCCAGCAACCCACAAGGTGCCCTCCTTGTCTTCCAGGGCCGACTGTATGTCGTTGCTTGCAAGTCCCAACCGGTCCGTCAGCAGCCGCCAGCGGCCGCCCTCCTGCCAATAGAGCCCCGTTGACGACGGCACCAACAGTTTCCCGCGCGCGTCCACAGAAGGCTTGCCTTCCTCTTCGTTGGCCGTGCCAGCCACCTCGGTTTCCGGAACAACTTTGTGCCCCCAGGTGTCCAACCGGAGCAGGTGCGAGGCGGTTCTCAGCCAGAGTTCCTGCATTCCATCGAAGAGTAGAGCCACCACCCGGTCATCCGGCAGTCTGATGGATGAATCAATCACAATTTCATCGCTACCCGCCGAAAGGTGCGCCAGTCTTTTTCCATAGGTGAACCAGATCGAATCGTCCACAGCGCGCACGATTCCCGCCGTTCCATCGCCCATATTTTCCGGCTTGCCGAGCAGCAGCGCTTTCTCTGGTCTTGCCGGATCGATCCGCAGCACGCCTCTCCGAAATGCCAGGACGTACGCGACGCCACTGCTGTCAATCGCAAAATTCTGATTGCCGGACGCCAAGGGCATGGCACTCAGCGGAATTGGCAAGCGCTCGAAGTGCCCGTTCTTGTAATGCGCGATCCCATGGCTGCCCGCAATCCACGCCGTGCCATCCGGAGCGATCAGCAGGTCCGTAATGTAGTGCCCAACGATGCTCTCCACTTCCGGCAGCTTCTTCGCGCGCGCGCCGTCATAGCGGTACAATCCCGTCTGGGTACCGATCCACAAGAAGCCCTGACGGTCCTGCCCCATCGAAGTCACCGTCACCGCTCCAAGACCAAACTGATCTTCCAGGCGCTGCACCGCAAAGCGCGGATGATCGGGAAACGCGACGTGCCGCTCCGCGCCGTGCACCCCAATAAATGGGCATGCCGCGGCACACACCAGTGCAAGTACTCGAATTTGTATTCCCTGAAACAACGCGAATACCACCTTTAGTGCACGAGGCCGTCCTCACCTTCCGGGCGGAGGTGCGACGGCTTCTTTCGTGTTAAGGGCAGAATACTTCAGTAGATGGCAGGGGTATATCCAACAAAAGTACTGCGGTGTAGTACTGGAGAATAGTTACTAATTGTCAACAATACCGGCGTGGAAAAAAGCGGCGTGTCAGGCCGCGCCCTTGGCCAGGTTTTCCAGCAACAACTTGCGGAATTTTGCTCGTTCGTCCAATCCCATATCCACGATCTCGAACGACATATCCTGCGCTCGGTAATCCCGCATCATCGCGGTTGCCTGCACGTTGCGCATACCCACCTGCATGCGCAAATGCACCTGTGTTCCGGGGGTCAGATGCATGTTGGTCGCCGCCAGCCCTCCGGTCATGCTCGCGGTCTTGATCTCCAGGCGGCAATTTTGTTTCAGATTTGTGCTCACCGCCGGCACAGATTTGTGCAACCGGACGCGCGTGTGGCGCCTTTGCCGCACGAACTTGGAATGCTGCGGCACCTCAAGTGGCGCAAGGCCCAGTTCGGCGGCTTCGATCCCACTGCGTGGCAGAAAATCGCGCACATAATCCGGTTCAAGCTTCCGCAGCACCTGCAAGGCCGCGATGCGCAGTTCCTGCTCGTTCAGCCAGCCGAAAAGTTTCCGGGCTTCCACGATCCGCTTCAACGTGTTTGCGCACTCCGGCGCATTCAGCCGTCCCAGTGCCTCAATCGCCTTCACGCGCAGATACGGCGCGGCACCCTCGGGCAAATCCCCATCCGCGATATTCAGCAGGCGCCCCATGGCATCGCGCTCCCCGGTCAATCCAATCTCGTCCACAACCAGCGGCATCACCAGAGGATCCGCGTAATCGAGAATTTTCAGTAGTAACTCGCACCCGCCACGGCCACCCCCGGCGGCAATCTGCCGTACGATGCGGTCCTGCGCGGTCCGCGGAAAATCCTTCAATCGCCCCGGCAGAAACGCGGTCGCCGATTCCACATCCAGTTTGGCAAGCAGTCCAACCATTTCCGCGGCGTCAGCAATCGGCCCGCCCCGCACCGTGCTGCGCAGAACCTGCAGCGCCTCGTCTCCCAATTCCTGCGCCAGATTCGCAACCTGCTCCAGATCCTCGCGGTACTGGCAGCGGTTGAAGCGCACCGCGAGTTGCTCCATGGACGTCTGCGGCAACTGCTTCAGCACTCCGGTCAGTCCCACGAAGGTCTGCCGTGCCCGCAGGGCCTCCTCCACAAACTCCGGCACGCGCTCTTCGATTCCCAGCTTCGCACGCATAGTTTTCACGGTGCCCGGCCGTTGCGCCTCCACTCCCGCGAGCAATTCCAACGCTTGCTCCATCGCCGGGAAGAATCGCTGGCTGGCCGCTTCCTGGCTTAGCCGCACAAACGCGGCGCTCACCAGCAATTGCAAATCCTGATCCTGCTCGACGCTGAGCCGCAGTCCCATGTGCCGTAGCGCTTCACCCAGGAGCCTCGGATCCGCCTGCGCATAAAGCCCTGCAAGCTCCGAAAGTCCCACGGCCGTGCGTTTCCGCGCGTCCTGCTCCTCGCTTTCCGCGCAATCCGCGTAGTTGTGCAGGATGCTGATGGCCTCCGCCAGTTCCCCGTGCTTGATCAATTCGCCCACATAGGACTGCACGTTTTTCGGCGGAATGCACCACGCCTCTTCGGAGAGCAGGACTTCCCTCTTCGCTTTTTCCGGTACCGAGGCCCAGAACTTCCGGTCCAGTATTTCTCTGTGCGTCTCGGCAAGAATTCCCGCCTCGGACATCTTGTCTTCATGCTGCCCAAGAATATTCCGCAGCGCCTCAATCTCTTGATTCATGCGATCCAGCATCTGCCGAACCGCGTCAACCTTCACTTCTCCGCGCTCAAACTGTTCGAGCGCGAATTGGATCGCCAGGTGCTCCGCCAGTTGCACCAGCATGCTCTGATCCACTTTCTGATTCTTGCCTTGAGCGGCCAGGCCGGCGAGTGCATCCCGCAGAGTCGTTTGCGCCGGTGCAGGCAGTTGGGTTACCTGTTGCTGGAATTCCACCGCCGCTGCCGTGGCATCCTGCCCAGTCCCCATTTTCCCGAAGGTGGTGATTGCCTGAAGAATCCGAAAAATCTCCTGCTCATCGGGAGCGAACGAGCCTTCCTTACCCAGCGAATCGTTTCCACCCATTCCCATCCCCGTGTAGAGTCCCTGACCCGGGCCGCGGCTGCGTCCGGTGTCCAACGGCAGGAGCGGCGAACTGCCCAAACCGCCGAACGTCCGGCGCCCGCTGCCCCCATGAGTGTCAATTTGCAGTCCCGCGCCACCCTCGCCCGGTCCGGCACCTTTTTCCCCGGACGCCTTCGAACCTTCCGCTGCGGCAATCAATTCCAGCAGCTTCTGCGGATCGTTCAGCAGATTCTTGAATTGTTCCTGGTTGTCGCCGAGTGCGGCCGCGGCCATCTGCGCAGCCACGCTGGCCCCTTTCAGGCGCGAGTCCGTGGCGACAAAGCAAACTTCATTCACGCGGATTCCACGCGCGCCAGCGATTGCGTCTTTCAGTTGTTGCGCTAATTCAGCTGGCTTGGCTTTGCCCGTGGGAAAAGCGTGGACAAATTTCGCGAGCTCCTCGATGGTGATGCGGGAAGTAAACTGCACGCTCGCCAGTCCCGCGGAAGACAGCAGCAGCGCAAACTGCTTTTCTGCCGGCATCCCGTCCAGCGGTACACCGTCCAGCAGCAGTTGCCCTCCGGTCGCTCCCAGGAGCAGTCCCGTTTCGCTGCCTTCGGGAATGGCGGTGCGCAATTCGTTCCAGGCAATTGCCAGTTGCTCGTTGGTGCGAACGTGTTCGTAACCGTACAGCCGCGCAAACTTCAGCAGAATATTCAGGCTGCGAACAAATGCCCGGCCCGCCGTTGTTCTTGGGTCCGTTTTCATTCCGTCTTCCGCCGCGTGTTCCCACACTCAGACCTGGCCTATTAGGACACCCTTCTTGGCACAGTAGAACTTCGGAACTGTCGAAACAATGGTACACAGGACCAGTGTGCCCGCTCCGATAGCGCGACGAACGGACAGGCGCAACACCTGCACCTTCGGGCGGCTGTTCATTTTTTTGAGAGATTCACTCCGCGCGAAGAAAGAACCGGCTCTCGAACCGCTTACTTCAGGATTGCTACGCGCGTCGCCCGGCGGCTGCGGTTCAAGACCTGGGCGGGTTGCGGCAAACCGCCCAGATCCAGCAGCAGTTTGCGCAAGCGTGCGCGCTCGTCCAATTCCATGTCCACAAATTCAAACGCCATGGCCTGCGGACGGGCGCCACGAACGATTGCCTGCGCGCGGATGTTGCGGACTCCATGCGACATTTTCAGTGTGAGCAGCGAACCCGGCGCGAGATGGCGGTCGGTAACACCGAGTCCACCTCCCATGTTCATCTCCGCAATGTTCAGCCGCAGATTGTCGCGCAAATTGGTGGTAACGGCGGAAACTTGTTTCGTCAACTTCAGCCGCGCGTACCGCCGCTGCCGTATCACCGGCGCATTCTCTTCCGGATTGATCGGCTCCATCACCAGTTCCTTGCGATCCAGTCCGCTTGCCGCGATTTTTTCCATCGCCAGCATCGGTTCAATCTTCTGCAGCGCCTGCGCTGCCGCAATCCGCAGTTCGCTGTGATACGTCCAGCGCCATACTTGTTTGGCCTCCAGTATCAGCTGCAATATCGCGCTCGCCGCGGCCGCGTGCAGTCTCCCGGCCGCCTCGACAGCCTTCACGCGGGAGAAAGGCGGCGTGCTCTCGTCCCGCACCAGTTCCAGCAGCAGGGGAATGCACTCGGGACGCAAACTCATGCCCATCTCATCCAGCGCCAGCGGGCGAATCAATGGATCCAGCGAGACGTATAAGGCCATCAGCAGCGGTGCGCGGCGTTCCGCCGGCGTCGAACTAAGCTGCCGCACCGTCCGGTCATGCGAGGATCTCGGCCACTGGGATAGCCGACCCGGCAGAATTTCCTCCACGCTGTCCGGAGCAAGCTGGCTGAGCAAACCGACAACTTCCGTGGCCTCCGCTGCCGGACTATTCTGCAGAGTTTCCGTCAACCGGTGCACGGCTTCCTCGCCAAGCCCGTGCACCACCTTGGCCAGCAAGTCGCAATCTTCCCGGAAGCCGCAGTTCGCGAACCGATTGGTGACGTAGTGCAAAGACGCCTTGGGCATGAGTGTCAGAATGTCCAGAAGGCCGTCCGCCACCTGCCCGGTCTTCATCGTATCTTCCACGAACTCCGGCACACGCTCTTCCAATCCAATTCTCTGCCGCAAATTATTGGTGGTTCCCGGCCGCAGCGATTCCACGCTCTCCAGCGACGCCAGGGCCTGCTGCATCGCGGGATAGAATTTTCTCGAGCCGGCTTCCTGGCTCATGCGCACGAACGCCGCGCCCACCAGTGTTTGCAAATCCTGCTCGCGCTCGATGGCCAGTTGATTTCCCAGCCGTTGGATCACGTCGATCAGCGCGCTGCCGTCGCCGCTTCCGTAAAATTCCGCAAGATCGGAAAGTCCGATCGCCGTGGTCCGCCGGGCCTCCGGAGCCTCCAGCCCCACGCAAGCCGCATACTTGGTCAAGACTTCATTGACCGTTTTCAATTCCCCGCGCCGCAGCATTTCTTCCAGGAATCCCCGGACATTGCGCGGCGGAACGCACCAGGCTTCCTCCGAGGTAAGCACTTCTTTCTTGTTCTCGTCCGGGACCTGCACCCAGAATTCCTGGTCCAGCAATTCGGTGTACGATTGCACCTGAATTCCCGCGCTCGCCATGGCCTCTTCCTGTTGGCCCAGAATCTTACGCAGCCCCTCGATTTCGCCGTTCATGCGGTCGAGCAATTGCTTCACCGCATTGACACGCAATTCCCCGCGTTCGTAGCTGTCCAGCGCAAAACGAATAGCCACATGCTCCGCGAGCTTCAGGAGCATAGGCTTGTCCGGCTTGTCCATTGGCGCTTGCGCCGCCAATCCCGCCAACGCCTGCTGCAATGTGAACTGCGCTCGCACCGGCATCGCCGTCAGCCGTGATTGAAATGTATTTGCATCCATGCGGCCGTCATGATCCTTGCGGGACTTGCCAAGTTGTGCGAACAATCCGATCATCGAACGCACTTCGTCTTCGGCGATGTGATAACCGCCACTACCGCCGGACCCGCCAGCGCCACCCGCCGCGAGAGTTCCCACTCCGCCAACCATTCCGCCGCGCAACATCGCCGACGCTGTTAGCCACTTCCCTGGTTCATGGGGACCCGCCGGTCCGGGACTCCCACCTGTGCCTCCGGGATCAAATCCCGGAGCGCCGCCGGAACCTGCGCCCTCGCCGCTACCGCTGCCGCCACCGGTACCTCCGGAGCCACCGCTACCACTGCCGGAACCACCGCTACCACTGCCGGAACCACCGCCAGTTTTTCCGGCATCCCACAAACTGCCGCTGCCACCTGTTCCACCGCTCCAGCTGGCGCCCGGGCCGCCTGCACCACCCGTTCCACCACCCCCGCCTCCTCCGCCCGAACCTCCGCCGGCACGGCTGCTCTCCGCCGCCAGAATCAACTGCAGCATTTTATTGGGATCTTCAAAAATATCGCGGAACTTGTCGCCTTGCCCACCCAGCATCTTGGCGGTGAGCTGCGCGGCAACCTTGAATCCGGCAACCGAACTGTCCTCGGCCACGAAACGAATTTCATTTATTTTGATACTCGAATCCCCGGCCAGAGCGGTCTTCAATTGTTCCGCGAGCGAACTGGGTTTCGAGTTGCCCGTGGGAAATGCCCGCACGAATCGTGCGAACTGCCCTTGGAAAAGGTTTGGAGCGAAATGGATGCTGGCGATTCCGGAGTTGGTCAGCAGTTGCGCAAAAGTTTTTTCCGCCGCGCCCGCGGTGCCCATCGGCACGCCGTCCACCAGGATTTGGTTTCCAGAGGCTCCCAGCAGCAGCCCCGTATCCGGGCTCTCGTCCAGCGCCGACCGCAATTCTTTCCAGGTGCTTTCAAATTGCGCAGCAGTGCGCAAATGCCCGAACTCGTAGAGCCGGGCGAGCTTCAGCAGGATATTCAGGCTGCGTACAAACGTACGCGCCGTTTGTCGAGTATCGCCGCTCATCTTCCGCGGAGTTACCTCAGTTCGCCTTACTCTTACACTAGGCTGCATCCTCCGGCGAAACAAGCCCCCCGAGCACCCCTGTCACCTTCTGACTAACATTCCCCACCTGTCCGGTGAGACAGGTAGTCGAAGACAGACGTCTGTTTCAGTCTGGTGCGTCAGCCTTTCCCAGGTTGCAGGATTTCTTGCTGCAAACGCTCTCCGGTCAGTACAATGCCTGCTGAGGCCAAAGCCTGTTTCCCTGCCTCAGGTTTCGGGTCCGTATCCGTATCTCAGCCGGACCGAAGGAATCGCTTTTCCGCCATGGCCGAGAATCCTCCACCTGCAAAATTCAAGCCGGAGATGCCGAATATTCCCGGCGTCGCTGCGACGGCTCGTTCGGCTCGAAGAAATCCGCTCATGCCGCTGATCATCGGTCTGGTAGTGCTTGGATTTTTCCTGCTGCTCTTCGCCGCCCGATGGCTCTCGCGTCCACGCAGCGAGCCGGCCCACGCGGAAGCTCCGCAAATGGAAGTTCCCGCGCCGCCGCCCGACCCCTTGGCCGCGCTCCCTCGGGCTAATGCGAATAATCCAGTGATTGCACAGATCAGCGATCTCGCAAAACCGTGGTCTTCGGCGAACTTTTTTATTCGCGGATTTACTACCGGCGAGGAGCAGTTGGCCACGATTGTGCGCCTGCCTGGCGGTTCGGCAACCCAGCCATCCGGCTATTGGGCCTTCAGCCACAAAGCCCCCTACGGCGGATGCCAGCTGGAATTCATCACCGATATGAATATGATCCGCTGAAAACCGCGAATCTTCCCGGCAATACCTGGATACGCGGCGCTATTGTGCAAGGGAGCGATGTGCGCCCTCCGCTTGGCGTCGAAATCCAGATTCGCGGCAAAGAAATCCTCGCCACGCGTACGGAGTAAGAATCCCCACTGCCAGAGGGTTTTCGTGGGGCAGGGCCAGGCGGGGATAGATTCCCCTCCCCATGATTTGTGTAAGTGCAGAATCTAAAAGAGTTACGGGGCATTTTGGCTGTTCATAGGTCTCGGAGAAACAGTTGTGTGGCGAAGAGTTTCCGCCTCCCGTTGCTTTCTCCTAGTGATGCTTGCAGAATATTCTCAAGATTCGGCATCCAACTCCTTGCACCCGGCAAAGGCTTTGGAATTTGGCGAGTAGGTCTACACAGCGTTTTGGAGGGATTATGCGCAGGACAGGATCATTGTTGATGAGTTTGTTGCTGGCTTCCACGCTTGGAGTTTCCTGCAACAAAGTCAACGACGACACCATCACCACCGACATCAAGGCCAAAATGTTTTCCGCGCCGGAATTGAAGAACTCTTCGGCGAGCGTCGCCGTGAAAGATGGCGTGGTAACTATCTCCGGGCAATTGCCCGATGATGCCGCGCGGGCGCAGGCGCGGCAGATTGCTTCGCAAACCCCCGGCGTGAAGCAGGTGATCGACGAAACAACTTTGGCAGGTGCGGCTGCAGCTTCCACCGCATACACGGCGCAGAATTTTTCGCCCAAAGCGCCGGAGCCACCGTCGCGCCCCGCGCCGGCGAAAACGCGGCCAGTGCCTGCACCGAAAAAATCTAACGCACCGGAAAAATACGCGCAGGATACGAGCACAGCTTCCAATACCGCCCCGCAAGCAGCCAGCGATCCCGGCCCTCTGCCGGTGGCCCCAGCCAAACCTGCGGCTCCCGCGCCCCCGCCACCTCCTCCGCCGCCGCAGCCTGTTACCGTTACGATTCCTTCAGGGACGGTCGTGAGCGTGCGCACGATTGACGGCATCGATTCGGAGACCAGCCGGGCTGGGCAAACATTTCGTGGCTCGCTGGATGCGCCTGTCGTAGTGGACGACCGCGTGGTCATTCCCAAGGGCCTGAATGTTTACATGAAGATTGTGGAAGCCAGCTCCGCCGGACATATTCAGGGGCGCAGCGAACTGACCGTTTCTCTCGACAGCTTCGTCTACCAGGGTAAGACCTACCGCGTCGCAACTACGGACGTGCAGGAAAAGGGTTCCTCGCGCGGCAAGCGCTCCGCTGCGGTTATCGGTGGAGGTGCCGTGCTCGGCGCCATCATCGGTGGAATTGCAGGCGGCGGCAAAGGCGCCGCGATCGGTGCAGCAGCAGGCGGCGGTGGCGGAGCCGCGGTGCAGGCGCTCACCAAAGGCAAGCAGGTGAAGATTCCTTCGGAAACCAAGCTGGACTTCACAACGCAGAATTCATTCGACGTGACTTACTTCCCATCGAAGCGCACGCCACGCACGGAAATTGCGCCGCCTCCGGCGCCGGACTCGAACGCCCCGCCCTCGTCAAACCCGAATTCGGATGCGCCGCCAGCGGCCAGCTCCGACAAGCCGCCTGCAACGAATCAGCTGTAACCTGAATTCGCGGGCCGTTCTTTGTGTAGCAATTTTCTAAGATCGAGAGGAGAACGGCGCCCGCTTCGGAAAGCGGCCGCTACACAAGCGAGATGGTGGCCGGCCTTTCTTAGCCCATTTCGTCTTGAATACTGGTAGTTTGAGTGAAGATTTCCCGCCCTGTTCCTTGACAGCTGCGCGTTCCCATCACATTCTCTTAGGCCTATGAACCCCATCTCTCGCCGCAAATTTGTCGGCACCATCGCGGCTGCATCCACTCTTCCGGCAATTTCGAGCGCATGCGATTCCGATTGCTCGGAACCTAAACTCCCGCCGTCTTTCTCTGCTCTAAAGCCTATTGGCAGCCGCGTTCATTCCATCGCTCCGGATGAATTCCACGCGCGGCTGCTGCGCGCTCAGGAATTGATGTCGCAATCGAGTCCGCAATTCGACGCGCTGTTCCTTGGCCCGGGCACTTCGCTGTACTACTTCAGCGGCATTCGCTGGTGGCCCAGTGAGCGCCTCCTCGCTCTGGTCATTCCGCGCACCGGACAGCCCATCCTGATCTCCCCGGCTTTCGAAGAAGCGCGCATGCGCGAATCGCTTCTCTTCCCCGCGGACGTGCGCGTTTGGCAGGAAGACGAGAGCCCATCCA
>WNEZ01018983.1_pt1 | contig 11603 bp, 16 predicted proteins | sample 5400521 | NCBI WGS metagenome assembly WNEZ01 (sample SAMN13153339, study PRJNA577476) | soil metagenome | isolation source: 120 cm saprolite under Douglas fir tree site 2 hole 1 replicate 1 | place: USA:California | collected 2015-04-18
CGATCCGGCGCTGCGAGATCGTCATGGCGAGACCGCCCTCGATTACGCGCTCGCCGGCGTCAGCGACATCGATCGCTTCACGTTCTTCTCCTGCCAGAACGACACGGTGGCGCTGCTCGCCAATCGCGGCGTGCAGCCGGAGGGGGCATCGGTTCGATGGGCGAAGATCAAGCGCTGCGGAATGCTAGTGAATTAAGAATTTCGAATTTCGAATGAAGAATTGAGAGCTGTTCATCAATTCTTCACTCTTCATTCGAAATTCGAAATTCGAAATTCGAAATTCATTGTGGCGCGTCGAAGCCTCGCACCCAGATTCCTGACTGCTGCTCGCTATGACACGGGCCTAGACCTTCAACACGATCTTGCCGAAGTGATCGCCCTTCATCGCGCGGTGGGCCTCCGCAACCTGTTCGATCGGAAACACGCGGTCGATGACCGGCTGGATGCGGCCGGCGTCGAGGTCGGCGCCGAATCGAGCGATGAAGTGCGCGACGATCGACGCCTTCGACTCAGCCGATCGTGATCGCAACATCGAACCGATGATCTGCTGGCGCTTCGACATAACCGCTCCCACGTCGACGTTGGCCATGCGATCGCCGCCCAGCGCTCCAATGATCACCACACGGCCATCGATGGCCAGCGCTCGAAGATCGCGAAGCAGATACTTCGCGCCAATGTGATCGAGAATCACGTTGACGCCTGCCGCGCGCTCGGCAAAATCCTCGCGGGTGTAATCGATCGCTACGTCCGCGCCATGCTCGAGACAGCGATCGCACTTCTCCTTCGACCCCGCGGTCACGAGCACGCGAAGTCCGGCCAGTTTGCACAGCGTCGTCACGGCGGTGCCCACTCCGCTCCCGCCGCCATGAACGAGCACGCTCTCACCCGCGGACTTCGGATCCGGTCTCCGCGACAACGCCCGCGCATTCGAGGCCCAGGATCGGAGACGCGCCCGGTGGCGGCGGGTAGTGACCTTCACGCTGATGGAGATCGGCGCGATTGACCGCGGTTGCGGAGATGCGAATGCGAAGCTGGCGGGGGCCGAGGGACGGCGGTTCGACGTCTTCGATCCGTAGAACATCTTCCGCTCCGGGCCTCTCGACAACGACCGCTTTCATTTCGCCTCCGCTGACCTAGTGTATCGTCGCGCTCCCGATGGATGATCTCGCGGTTTCATGCAAGGAGCTGAAAAAGTACTACTCGGACGTGAAAGCGGTCGACGGTCTCGACCTGTTCGTCGAGAGCGGCGAATGCTTTGGTCTCCTCGGACCGAACGGCGCGGGAAAAACGACGACGATCGAGATTCTCGAAGGACTCACTGAGCCGGACAGCGGCGAGGTCTGCGTCCTCGGCAAGTCGTGGTCAACGGACGAGCGTGAGCTTCGCGAGCGGATCGGCATTTCGCTGCAGGAAACGCAGCTGAACGAGAAGCTCACCGTGTTCGAGACGATCCGGCTGTTCCGGTCGTTCTACCGACACGGACTCGATCCGGACGTGTTGCTTCGCGATCTGTCGCTCGACGAAAAGCGCGACGCGCGCGTCGGCAAGCTCTCGGGCGGTCAGAAGCAGCGGCTGGCGGTTGCGTGTGCGCTCATCGGTGATCCGGACATGCTGTTTCTCGACGAGCCGACCACCGGTCTCGATCCGCAAAGCCGTCTGCAACTGTGGGAAGTGGTGGCGCGTTTTCGGGCGCGGCAGGGAACGGTGCTGTTGACGACACATTACATGGAGGAGGCGGAGCACGTCGATCTCCGCGACGATCGAATCGGCCGATGGACGAATGAGCTCCGATTGTGCGATCGGATCGCGATCGTCGATCACGGTCACCTGATCGCGCTCGGCACTCCGCAGGACCTCATCGCGAAGCTGGAGGCGCCGAACGTCATCGAGTTCACGAGCACTCCCACGCTGCAGGCGGACGCGTTTGCAACGCTCCAGGGGTTTCACGGCGCCAGCCGTCGCGGTGAAGGATGGCTTCTGCGCGTCGATTCGCTCGCGGAGGCGGTGCCGCAACTGCTCTCGATGATCGAGCGAAGCGGCGGCAAGCTCGGAGCGCTTTCCACGCACGCCGCGACGCTCGAGGATCTCTTCGTCTCGCTGACGGGAAGAGAGCTGCGTGATGCTTAAGAAGACCGAAGACACGCCCGTTCGCCATCCGCTCATCGAGCTCACCAGCGTGCGCACGAAGGAGTTCCTGCGCGAGACGGAGGCGCTCTTCTGGGTCTTCGGTTTTCCGCTACTGCTCGCGCTTGCCCTCGGCTTCGCGTTCCGATCGAAGCCGCCGGACAGGATTCCGATCGGTGTCGTCGAAGGGCTGGCGGCGAAGCAGTGGATGGCGGCACTGTCGCAATCGCCGGCGTTGCTGCCGCGCGTCTACAGTGAGCGGGAGGGGCGTGAGGCGCTTCGGAGTGGAAAGATCTCGCTGCTGATCGAAGGCGATGCGGCGCTCGTGTATCGGTATGACGCCACGCGGCCGGACGCGCGCACCGCGCGAGTCGAGGCGGATGATGCGCTGCAGAAGGCCGCCGGTCGCAAGGACGTTTTCGCGGCGAAGGATGTTCACGTGCAGGAGCAGGGCTCGCGTTACATCGACTTCCTGGTTCCCGGCCTTCTGGGCATGAACCTGATGGGCACCGGCATGTGGGGGATGGGCTTCACCATCGTGAACGCGCGGATGAAGAAGCTGCTGAAGCGGCTCGTCGCCACTCCGATGCGCAAGAGTCACTATCTGATCGCGCAGTTTCTGTCGCGACTGATTTTTCTCGTGTTCGAGGTGTTCATCCTGGTGGCGTTCGGCTGGATCGTGTTTCACGTGCGCGTGAACGGATCGATCGCGCTGCTCACCTTCCTCTGCCTCCTCGGTGGCTTTGCGTTTGCGGGGATCGGTCTCCTGACGGCGTCGCGAGCAAAGACGCTCGAGGCGGTCAGCGGCATGATGAATCTCGTGATGATGCCGATGTGGCTGTGCTCGGGCGTGTTCTTCTCGTACGAGCGCTTTCCCGATTCGGTGAAGCCGGTGATTCGCGCGCTTCCGCTGACGGCGCTGAACGACGCGCTCCGAGGAGTGATGAACGATGCTGCCGCGTTCACCGCGGTTTTGCCTCAGATCGCGATTCTGCTGGCGTGGGGGGTCGTCAGCTTCTTTATCGGGCTTCGAATCTTTCGCTGGCAATGATCTCGATCGCCGGCCATACGTTGCGGCGGGCGCGGCGCAGCGCGCGGAACGCCTCGTCGAGATCGTCCGTGTCGTTCATGGGCTCGTCGCCGTTCTCCCATGCTGCGACGCGTGCGGAATTCACGGCGAGAATCTCAGCCAGCACGTGAATGCTGTAGCCCAACTCGAGGCGGTGAAGACGAAGCTCCATTGGTGTCACTGTTTATGCGCTCAGCAAGGGCTGCGCCATCAATGCCCTCTCCCGCTTGCGGGAGAGGTGGCGCGAAGCGCCGGGTGAGGGCCTTCTCCCCGCTTTCGCGGGGAGAAGGTGCTGATACTAGAACTTCAGCGTCAACCCCATGTTCACTTCGCCCTGGTACAGGTTGTCGTTGTTGTTGTTGAACCCGCACCGTGAACAGACACTGTTGTCATTGCTGTTGCTCAGCGCTGTGAAGAAGCCTCGCGCTTCGACCCTGATGCCCAGGTTTCGATTCACGGGGACTTTCACGCCGACGCCCGCAGAAGCCGAGAACTTATTCTCCGATGTCACGCCGGCGAGCTTCGGATCCACATTCGCGAGACCCGCACTCACGACGATGAACGGCGTCGCGTTTCGGGAATCCCCGAACGGAATGAGTAGTCCGCCGTGGAAGTACGTCACGTTGACGTCCCCCAGGTTTGCTCCAGGCTCGAACAGCCCTCTTCCGCTCTGGAAGTGAGTCTGCTGGTGATCCACCATGAGCTCGACCTTCATCCCGGAGTCGTTGATGGGGATGCCGAAGGTTGCGCCGATGTTCGCCGAGCTCGCGAGATCGACGTCTGATTTGAACAGGTCCGTCTGAAACGACCTGATCGTTCCGCCCCAGCTGTAGCCGACGAACGGTGTGAGCTCGAACGTGTTGTCGCGCGGCCAATATCCACGATCTCGCCCGGGCGGGTTACGGTACTGGGCGAACAGAGGAGGAGAAACAACGAGCAGCAACAGCAGGATCGCAACCTTGCGCAAGGAGGCCTCCGGGAACATTCGTTGTGCGACCGCGTTACAATTCCGCGCCGACATGAAAGTGGGTACCTGGAACGTCAATGGGATTCGAGCGCGTCACGAGCAGTTTCGAGACTGGGTCGCGGCGGAGCAGCCGGACGTTGTCTGCCTGCAGGAGATCAAAGCGACGCTCGCTCAGGTGCCGCAGACCGTCTGCGACCTGCCCGGATACACGTGCTACTGGCACGGGGCGGGCGGATACTCGGGCGTCGCGCTGCACGTGCGCCGCGGCGCGTTTCCGCAGGAGCCGCAGTTCTCGCATCCCGAGTTCGACCATGAGACCCGCGTCGTTCAGGTCCTCCTCGGCGACACGGTATTCGCATCGGTCTATGTACCCAACGGAGGCAAAGACTTTCCGGCGAAGATCGCGTTCATGAAGGCGGTGCAGTCATATGCCGCGGGCGTGCACGCCGAAGGGAAGAAGCTCATCCTTTGCGGCGATCTCAACGTCGCACGCACGGACCTGGACGTGCATCCGAAGGAGCGCAAGCCTCGGGCGATCGGTCAGCTTCCCGAGGAGCGCGAGCTGCTCGAGCAGATCATCGCGCAGGGACTGGTCGACGTCGGCCGGTCGCTCTATCCCGATGATGAGAACTACTTCACGTGGTGGGCGCCGTGGCGCAATCTGCGCCAGCGAAATATCGGATGGAGACTCGACTACGTCCTCGCCAGCACTGACATCGCGAAGCGGGCGGTGTCGTGTCCGTCGTACCGCGAGATCGGAACGAGCGATCACGCGCCGGTCGTGGCGACGTTTGCGTGAGCTCTGCGGAGATTGGAGAGCGGCGGCATGGCCGCCGCACTCCAGATCCGAGACGTCAGCTACTCGAGGACGACGAGCACGACTCGCCGGTTCGCCGCGCGTCCTACTTTCGTCTTGTTCGGTGACACCGGGAGTGTGTCGCCGTACGAGATGGTCGACATCCGATTCAGCGGCACCTGCTGTGCGCGAGAGAGGTAGCGGCGCACTTCATCGGCGCGGCGCTGGCCCAGCTCGTCGTTGTAACGCGAGCTGCCGGTGTCATCCGTATGACCCTGAACCTCGACGAAATACTGTTCGTTCAGGCCCTTCACTTTTCCTGCGAACTCGTCCAGCGCCTGCTTCGCGTCCTTGTTCAGATCGTACTCATCGGTCTTGAACTTCACGCGATCCTCGGAGAAGGTCTGCTGAAAGACGACCTTACCCTTCGCCAGCACGCCGGCTTCCTGAGCTCGAGTGCTGCTGGAGCTGTTCGACCTGACCGGCCACGGTCTCGATCTTCTGATTGGTCGCCGCCTGCGACTCCGCGATCTTCTGGTCGACGGTCTTCGTCGTCGCGCAGCCGGCCAGCGCCGCCGTGAACATCGTTGCTGTTACAACCTTCGTAAAATCCTTCATCAACTTCGTTTCCTTTCGTTACGTTTGGTTGTGCGCGTCTCGGCGGACGTCAGCGCCGGTGGCTCCGTCCCGCGGTAACCGGCACGCACGTTTACGGAGTGGACCCGACCCGCCAGCTTCAACGAAATGCGGCGGTACTTTACCGCTCCTGTGCCCGTAGGAGAAAACCCGATGAGGTATTGCGCCCGGAGGCTTTTTTCGATATCGGCGATTGCGCTGGCGATCTGGGCGGGTTGATTCCCGAGATGCATCGTTCCACCTGTAAGTCCAGCCACCTCATTGAGAAGACCGACATCCGACAATGCTTCGGGCGGCGCTGACGGATCGAGCAACTCTTTTTCGGCCGAGTCGCGGAGACCCAGCGGGTAGATCGGAACCGGAACACCTTCGAGCTGCTTCGCGAGATCCGCGCGGGTGAGATGCGAAGCGTTGTCGATGCCGTCGCTCAGCAGGATGATCGCGCGCGTGGCATTGCGTCCGAGGCGGCTGCGCTCGGGCATGGTGGCGAGAGCGTCGAAGAACGCGGTCTGTCCGTAAGGTTTCACAGCGGCGATGGCCCGGAGAATCGCGCTCGCATCCCCTGTGAATGGAACGGCTTCGTGCGCGGCGTCATCGGAGAAGACGTACAGCGCGAAGTCGTCGCCGGGAACGCGGTGGGCGAGTAGTGCCTGCACCGCCGCGCGCGCCGATTCCATCTTGCCGGCAAGGGCCATCGATCCCGATCCGTCGAGCAGGATCGTGTACGACACCGGCGTGTTCAGCGACTTCTCGAACATGTCGCTCTTCACGGGGATCCCGTCGACGTAGAGCTTCACTTCATTCTGGCGAAGATTGGTGATCGGGCTGCCTTTGGTGCCGAGAACGGTAAATGGAACCATCACGTAGGACACGGCCACGTTCTCGTTGAGGGCCGGAGGTGCCTGGCCATTCGCAGCGAATGCGAATGCCAGAAGGGTGAGGAGAATCAGATGTTTCACGCGTCTCAAAATAACAATACCAACGCACACGTCCATTTCAGGGAGTATGCCTGATGAGTGCAGGCTGGGCTGCGTAACGCAGGTCACACACAGAGGGGTTGCCGGCGACTACCTCAGCAGCGGAACGAACTCGTCATCTTCCTGGTGCGATCGTTCCCATCGCAGAAATTCGTAGTAGCCGCAGCGGGGCTGGTCGGGATACTCGTGGCAGACGCCCGGCCGGGCCTCGTACACGGTGCAGCGACGCGTCTTCACGTCGAGGAACATGCAGACGCTGCCGTAAATCCTGTCCTTCTGATGACGCAGAACCTGTTCGCCATCGACGACTTTCGTAAAGCGACTCTGTGCAGTTTCGAAGTCGACTCCGAAGTGCTTCGCGAGCCGGTTGATGTCACGCTTGCCGACGATGATGCGATCGTAGCTGCAGCAGTACGCGGGGCACTTCGAGCAATCGTAAAGAGGCTTTGTTCCATTGCCATTCGAGCTCGTGGCCATGAAGGTTGACTCATGGTAGCTGGCATCGCGCTGGCTTCCAACAGAAACGTGAGGCATCGCGCCGTCGCATCGCTCGCAGCGGCGCTGCTCGCGAGCTCTTGCTGCCGATCGATCTCGACGCTCGTCGATCCGTACTTCCGCGTCGCCCCTGCGCCGAACGCGCAGTACTCACCTCCGTCCGCTGTCGCGATCGTGGAATCGACCGAGACCTGGCGCGATCCGACTCGCAATCGCGACTTGCCCGTCAGGATCTACAAACCGGCGGCGTCATCGCGACGATTGCCGATCATCATCTTTTCGCACGGCATCGGAGAAGACCGCGAATCCTACGCGTACCTCGGCCGGGAATGGGCGAGCCGCGGATTCATGGCCGTGCACATCACCCACGCCGGAACGGACAAGGCGGTGCTGAAGCAGGGTTACCGCAAGCTGTATCGCGCGACAAAGTTGAAGGAGAACTGGATCAACAGGCCGCTCGACGTCACGTTCGTGCTCGATCAGTTGGCGCGAAGGAACGACACCGATCTCGATCGCGTCGCAGTCGCCGGTCACTCCGCCGGCGCATTCACCGCGCTCGCCGTCGCGGGACTGAAGTCCGAGAGCGGCGATTCTCTCGCCGATCCTCGCGTGAAGGCGGTCATCGCGATCTCGATGCCGAAGATGACCGGAATCGTTCCGCCGAACGGTTATGACGTCATCCATGTCCCGGTGCTGCACATGACCGGAACGTGTGACACGAGTCTCATCTATCGCACGTTCCCGCGCGATCGTCGCGTGCCGTTTGTATCGAGCAGAAGCACGAGTCCGCAGTATCTCGTGACGCTCGAGAGTGTTAATCACGACACGTTCTCGAACGCCGAGGACGCCGCTCATCCTCTCATCGCACGAATCACGACCGCGTTCATCGAAGGCTTCGTCCTCGGCGATGCGCGCGCACGCGCATGGTTCGACAACGGCGGCCTGGCCGCCGCCGGAAGGCTGGCAGTCGAGCGGAAAACGGTGCGATGATGGAATCAGATGGATCACGCCGTCTCCCTCGTTCAGGCTTACCTCCAGCTCAACGGGTACTTCACTTCGGCTGAATATCCGATCATCGCCGGCGCCGGGCGCAACGGGTTCCGCACGCTCACCGACATCGACATCCTGGCCTTCCGCTTTCCTGCGGGATTTCCGATCGCGGCGCCGCATCGCCGCGTTCCGCAGGGGCTCGACGTCAAAGACGTCGATCCCGGCCTGGGCGTTCCGGCCGACACGATCGACATGATCATCGGCGAGGTGAAAGAGGGGAAGGTCGGGATCAACTCGGGCGTGCGCGATCCGGCTGTGCTCAAGGCGGTGATCTTCCGCTTCGGCGACTCCGCGGACGAATCGGATCGCGTCGTCGCCGAGTTGCTCAACACCGGAACGGCGAAGCTGCCAACCGGTTACGCGGTGCGTCTCGTCGCATTCGGCGCATTTCCTCCCGGCTCCGAAGTTCCGCCGTGCCGCATCATCAGCCTCGGGCACGTGCTCGCGTTTCTACAATCCTACGTGCGCAGGCATTGGCAAGTGCTGCGTCACCTGCAGTTCAAGGACCCGGCGTTCGGATTCCTGATGACGATGGAGAAGGCGCGTCGCGGCGGAGCAGGACGCCGTGGCGAAAGTGGAGTCGAAGTAGTGCCTGCGGTCGGCGAGGAGCGCATCGTGCGCCCGCGCCGCGTGCCCGCCCCCGCACCTCGACATCACCGGCCAGGACGATCACGACGATGAAGAATCCAGCGACATACGAAGACGCCAGTCTCATCCTGCGACTCTACGACCTGCGGCGCGAGGAAATGCTTCGCGCTGCGCGAAAGTGGTTCGGCAGCGTTCCCGCGTTCGCCTCGCGCGCGCAGTGGCTGTCTGTCTGTCCGACCGGGTCGGACGAGAACGCGTACTACCGCATGGTGACGACGTACTGGGAGATGGCCGCGTCGTTCGTCGTCACAGGAGTGCTCAACGCGGAGCTGTTCTATCGCTCGAACAATCTCGAGCTGCTCATCGTCTGGGAAAAAGTGAAGCGGATGGTGCCGGAGATTCGCGCCACGAATCCCGCGGCGTTGAGGCAGGTCGAAGAGGTCGCAAACGGCTTCATTCGCTTCCTCAGTGAGTACTCACCGGGGTACTACGAGACGTTTTCGGGGAACATCGCGAAGACGGTGAAGTGATTGGAGAGCGGGCGTCCCGCCCGATCACCTCGAATGCGTGCGGCGTCACGATGATCGCGCTGAAGCACGACTTTCCGGTCGCCGGGCGAGACGCCTGCTCTCCGAGCTTCTACCCTTCGAACGTCGCTGCGATATGGACGGTGAAGTGATTGGAGAGCGGGCGTCCCGCCCGATCACCTCGAATGCGTGCGGCGTCACGATGATCGCGCTGAAGCACGACTTTCCGATCGCCGGGCGAGACGCCTGCTCTCCGAGCTTCTACCCTTCGAACTTCGCTGCGATGTGGCTGTTGTCGCAGAAAGGTTTGTTCTGCGAGTGACCGCAGCGGCAGAGCGCGACGCGGTAATCGTGACGGACGAGGCTGCCGTCCCGCGCGACGATGTCGAGATCGCCGCGCACGTACAGCGGTCCACCGGGAACCATCGTGACGGACACCGTTGCCTCCGGAACCTCCGCGGCGCCTCTGTCCTTGCGAACGTAGTGCAGCGCTCCGGACGGACACTGCTTCACGATATCAGCGAGAGCATCTGCCGTCGCCTTCTCCGGGCGGATCCACGGCCGCGCGTCGGGAACGAAAACGTCCGGCAGCCCGGCGACGCAGCGAGCCGCATGAATGCACGTGCGGGGATCGAAGTAGATGTCGATCTCCGGTGCCGTATATCTTTTTCCTCGCGGCCCCATTCATCACCTCAAGGAACGATGGCCACCTCGACCCGTTGGCCGAGCTTCAGGGGCGTCGGCTCGTTCAACGCGACCTTCACGAGCAGCACGCGTGTGTCGATCGGCTTCGAGGTGTCCTGCGGTTTCAAACGCCGGCTCGTGACGGCGTCGGGAATCTCTTCGATCGTACCGCGCCACTGCCTGCCGTCAAAACCTTCTGCCGTGACATAAGCGGTCGCGCCGACACTCATGCGCGATGAATCGTATTCGTCGACTTCGGCTTCGACGCGTGTGCGCGACAGGTTCGCGAGCGTGACGATCGGTGCGCCGCTGACGATCGCCTCGCCCGGATGCACGATCCGCGCGGTGACGGTGCCGTCGATCGGCGCGACGATCACCGTCTTCGCCAACACCGCCTCGAGCCGCTTCACCTCGGCCGCTGCAGAGGCGCGCCGGGCGTGCGCTGCATCGAGATCGCGCTCGCTCTTTTCCCACGCCTGCTTCGAGCCGACGTCTTCGTGAAACAGATTTCGCGCGCGCTCGCTCTCCAGTTGGAAGAGGCGGATGTCCGCATCCGATTCATTCACGCGCGCTCGCGATTCGCTAAGCGCCGCTCGCGTGTCGTCGGCACGGACGATTGCAAGCACATCGCCCTTGCGCACGACGTCCTTCTCATTCACCGACACTTTCTCGATCGTGCCGGCAGAGTCGGAGCCGACGGTGACTTCGAAGCCCGGATACGTGACGAGACGCCCTTCGACCGAGATGCGCTGCGGCTGGACTGCCCGTTTGACGACAGCCGGATGCGCGCCGCGCGTCGCCTTCACCTGTGCGACGGAGAAGATCACGATGACGATACCGAGGAGTGGGAAGAGGAATCGTTTCATTGTTTGTGGCTCCTATGCAGCGAGACGACCGTCGCGGATCTTGACCACGCGATCGGACACGTCCCGCACCTTCTGATCGTGCGTGACGATCACCAGCGCGCGGTTTTCTTCTTTGGCAAGGCGGCGGAACATCTCCAGGACTTCGGTGCCGACGACCGAATCCAGATTCGCGGTCGGCTCATCGGCGAGCAGAATCGGCGCAGTGCCCGCGAGCGCGCGCGCAATCGCGACGCGCTGCTTCTGACCGCCGGAGAGATCGCGCGGAAGAAACTTCTTACGCTCGGTCAGTCCGACTGCATCGATCACGCGCTCGGCCTCGCGACGCGCTTCCGGGCCGCGCACACCCTTCACGTTCAGCGCGTATTCGACGTTCTCAAGCGCGGTCAAAGCCGGGAAGAGATTGAACTGCTGGAACACGAATCCGAGGGAGCGCCTGCGGATCTCCGACAGGTTCTTCGGTTCGGCGGATATGCCATCCACGACGACGTTGCCGCTCGTCGCGGTGAGGATGCATCCGAGAATCGAGAGGAAGGTCGTTTTGCCCGAGCCGCTGGGTCCTTCCAGCGCGACGATCTCACCGCGTTCCGCGGCGAAGTCGATGCCGTTGAGAACGGTGAATGTCTCGCGACCTTCAGTGAACTGCTTTTCGACTGCGCGTGCTTCGAGAATGGCCATGATCAGGTCCTGAAAACGAGCGCCGGGTCGATCTTCGCAACCTTGCGGAACGAGATCATCGCGGCGCTGAGACAGAGAATGATTGCGCCGAAGAACACGATGACCGACAGCGCGGGAGGGATGACGAGTTTGAGGTCGATCTTGTAGAT
>WNEZ01005002.1_pt1 | contig 11599 bp, 10 predicted proteins | sample 5400521 | NCBI WGS metagenome assembly WNEZ01 (sample SAMN13153339, study PRJNA577476) | soil metagenome | isolation source: 120 cm saprolite under Douglas fir tree site 2 hole 1 replicate 1 | place: USA:California | collected 2015-04-18
CGCGTAAATCACTGACTTCGAACGCCAACATTTGACTCCCGGTTTTGGATCTGCACTGAAGACCCTTCGGCCAGCAACCGAATGTCCTTGCGCCGCTCCCTCCCACCATGAAAGATGGCGGAACGCGCGCGCCCGATTCCGGACGGATTGTCGGCAATGCGGAAGTTAGACCGTCGGTACTCCCGCGCGGTCAACCCGGATTCAATGGAATTTCGAGCGAATGAGGTAGCAGGTCGAGATTTTTGAGTTATAGGCTCAGGTGGCGGCGAGCTAGGGGCCGTTTGCAGCTCAATTTCCAAATCGTAGGGCTCCTCTTTTAGCGAGTTTATCTTTCGAGCGATCGACATTGTCGTTCTGTTTGTTGATTGGAAATGCGCTAAAACATTGCACTTTCCAGCTTAGCTACTACATCTTGGCACCCCCTCGGCTGTAGAGTCTCCACGACCGACGGAAGGGCGATTCGGATATCGTGCACAGTAATTGGGTCGGAGAAATTGCTGTCTTGTACCAAACCAAGATTTCGGCACAATTGCGAAATACACTAAACCACCGTACAATGAGATAGTTGTGAGCGGTTCCGCTGCGATGTTGGGGCCTGTAGCTCAGGTGGCTAGAGCGCGCCCCTGATAAGGGCGAGGTCGGTGGTTCAAGTCCACCCAGGCCCACCATTCGCTCTTTATGGCGTTTCATACCTACGTCTTGAAAAGTCAATTCACGGGACGCTTCTATATCGGCCATACAGAAAACCTGACAAGCGCATTTTCGAGCACAACAATAACCGGACACCTTCGATCAAGAGTCGAGGGCCATGGAAATTGTTCTACTCCGAGGGGTTTGCGACCCGCTCCGAGGCCGTGCACAGAGAACGCCAACTCAAAAAGATGAAGAGTCACGCCTACATCGAGTCATTGGCTGGAGCGTCCCGATAAGATCGAGAAGGTCGGTGGTTCAAGTCCACCCAGGTCCACCATTCAAAACTATCAATAAATACGCGGCGATTCACGTTTTCTCCCTCATAGGGGGAATCGTCATCAAGAACCATTTTGCCAAAAATTTTGCCGAATCTTCGCGTAGGCCGAGTCGGCCACTATCGGGGAGTTCCGACGCGGTGCAACCCGTATGAAGATGCTGCGGGACCTTGGGCCGCCGAAATGCCTCGACAGCAAGAACAATAGACTAGAGCGGCTTGGCAACCAGGGGATTGCGCGGATTCCTATTTTGTCGGCAGAATTCTGCGCAGTTTTGACAAAGTAGAACCCGTGCTTCAGAAGCAGGTATGCTCGTGCGACACTCGGCTTTGTTGGCTGAGGCGGACCTAGAGTGCATCGAATCCTTGACTCGTGCGTCTAATATCCCTAGAGTCAGAGCAGTATGAATTGCAAGAGACTATTCCTGGTGCTGGCAGCAGGCGCCTTGTTGTTCCTGCAATTCGCAGACTGCATGTCTGCCATGACGCCGGACCAGGACAGCATGAAATGCTGTGGCTCCATGCCTTGCACGCCCGCAAATCAAAGCCACGATTGCTGTAAGGCGATGGTTTCCGGGCAAAGCCCGAATATGCTTCCGACGGCGCGCGTCTCACTGAATGCGCCCGCTATTACGCTCGTTGAACCCTTCGCATCGGTTGAGGTGGTCCGATTGGTTTGGTTACAACATGTTGGCGTCGAAGCTCCGCAACATTCCCCTCCAGAGCTTTATACACTTCACGCCTCCCTTCTGATTTAGACCTATCTATTGGTGTGCGTCCTGCACACTCTATTTGTGTCCCTAATTAGGCTCTGTGCTGCTGAGTTCGTATTCACAGCGCGGACCACACTTCCACACTCTCGATCACTGGAATTCTGAGGCCTTCTCAGGAGGCGAATAAAATGTCGGCATTACGCGGCGAAAAACCGCAAAATGAATTCTTTGTAGTCCGCATTCTCTGCCTTACGGTACTTCTCAGTTCTTTCGCGCAAGCACCGAGAACCTTCGGCCGAGAACAAACCGGCGGCTCGGTTCAAGTTGTCTTGCCGCCGCAGCAACATCCGCATTCTGAAGCTGTCGCTCCGCTACAGGATTTGTTAACCGAGGCGGAGCAGAACAATCCGCAGATTCGGGCCGCGCGCCAAGGCTGGCAGTCCGCGAAGCAGATTCCTTCACAAGTCTCGACGCTTCCCGATCCACAATTCAATCTACAGCAGGTCAATGTCGGAAGCCCGAGACCTTTCGCTGGATATACAAACAGCGACTTCGCCTATATTGGCCTCGGCGTCTCTCAGGACTTTCCCTATCCAGGAAAACTGCGGCTTAAAGGCGAGATAGCGAAGCGAGAGGCTGACGTTGTGCAGCAGCGGTACGAGTCCGTACGCCGCTCGATCCTCGCCCAAGTCAAATCAGCATATTTCCAGCTTGCCTATCTCTCGAAGACTCTCGGAATCCTTGAAAGCGACGGACAGCTACTCCAGCAAGTCGAGAAAGCAGCGGACGCACGCTACCGCTCGGGCATGGGGACGCAGCAGGATTTGCTCCAAGCGCAGCTGCAACAGACGAAGCTGCTTCGCGAAATTGCCATGCACCACCTGGAAGTGGGCAAGCGCGAAGCCCAATTGAAGCAGCTCCTCAACCGTGCTCAGGATTCGCCGGACATCGAGCCGACGGGGCTAGTCGAAACGCCTCTCGTTCAGACCTATGCCGATCTTCAGGCCGCGGCGCAAGTCGAGAATCCGGAGCTCGCGAGCGCACAGAAGATGATCGAAAAACAATCTCTTCAGGTCAACCTCGCGCGCAAGGATTTTTACCCGGACTTCAACGTGCAGTACATGTGGCAACGCACCGACCCGACTCAGTTCCGCGCGTACTACATGCTGAGCTTCGGTGTGCGCGTGCCCATCTACCGCGGACGCAAGCAACGCCCCGAACTTGCGCAAGCGGAAGCGGAGCAGTCTCGCGCCCGCAGCGAACTCCAAGCCCGGTCCGAACAAGTTGCATCGGAACTGCGCGCGCAGTACGTCATCGCGCAGCAAACCTCCGAGGTTCTCAAGATTCACCGCGAAGGGCTGGCTCCCCAGGCACGGGCGGAGTTTCAGGCCGGCCTCGCGACGTACCAATCGAACAAGCAGGATTTCCAAGCGCTGCTAACGGCCTTTCTCGACGTGCTGCACCTCGACGAGGAGTACTGGCAGAACGTGGCGGAGTACGAGACGGCCATCGCCCGGCTCGAACAGCTCACGGGATTGTCGCTGCGCTAAGAGAGGAAGAAACATGCGGAACTATCGAAATGCGTTCGCCTTGGCACTTGTGGGCAATATCGCGCTCATCGGAATTCTCAGCGCTCTGTGGTGGCGGTCCGCGCAGCACAAGAAAACCGAAGCGGCCATGCAACCCGGTTCCGACGAAATGGCTAAGAACACCCCGAACGGTTGGGAAAGCGCGGCCATGGCGCCTCACGAGGCTGCCCTCGTACCTGTTCAACTCTCGCCGGAACGAATGCAGAGCATCGGCGTTCGCATGGGCCGCGTTGAGAGCAAAGTCGTGGGCGATGAAATTCGTGTCACTGGAAACGTCGCCGTCGATGAAACACGGCTCTCTTATGTGCAGGTGCGATATTCCGGATACATCCAGAAGGTCTTTGCCGACGCAACGTATCAGTATCTCCGCAAGGATCAGCCGCTCTTCACCATCTATAGCCCGGAACTCGCGGCGACGGAGCGCGAGTACCTGGTAGCGAAACAAAATCAGCAGCGCGTGGCCGGAAGCACTGTTCCACGCGTAAGCGAAGGTGCAGCGTCCCTTTTGGAAGCAGCGGCCGAACGGCTCAGGCAGTGGGGAGTGCCACAGAAAGAGATCGCGAGACTCGAATCCACAGGCCAGGTGCAGCAGGAACTCACGGTCGAATCGCCGGTCTCCGGCTACATCACCGAACGCAACGCCTTGCCGAATCTAACCGTTCAGCCGGAGACGCGCCTCTATTCCGTCGCCGATCTCTCGACGGTTTGGGTCTTGGCCGATGTGTTTCAAACCGACATGGGAAGAATCAAGACCGGCGACCGCGCGACGCTCACCGTGGACACCTATCCGGGACGCACCTTCGAAGGCCGCGTAAATTTCATCTACCCGCAGGTCGACATGATGACGCGCACCACGCGCGTGCGGCTCGTATTCCCGAATCCCGGTCTGAAACTTATACCGGGCATGTTTGTAAACGCCACGCTCAAGGTCAGCGCAGGAAAGCATCTGGTGATTCCTGCAACAGGCGTCTTGCAGTCGGGCACGCGCCAAGTTGTTTTCGTGAATCGGGGCGACGGATACCTCGAACCGCGTGAGGTGGAGCTTGGCGCTCGCGCCGGAGACGATTTCATTGTCACGAAAGGCCTCAAGGAAGGCGAGCAAATCGTCACGTCCGCGAATTTTCTGATCGATTCGGAGAGCCAGCTCCAGGCGGCTCTCGGTTCTTTCGTTCCGCCGCCACCTGGCGTTGGTGCTGCGGGAGCAATGAATGCACCCCAAACAAATATTGAGCTTTCAACCGATCCGTCTCCTCCGCACAAGGGCACTAACACTTTCCGCGTGAAACTCACGGACGCGAACGGAGGAGCGATCGCGGGCGCTGAAGTGTCTGTCACATTCTCAATGCCCGGGATGCCGGCGATGGGCATGGCGGCCATGCGGAAGCAGGTTCCTCTCGCAGAAAAAGGCAGCGGGCTCTATGAGGGTGCCGGCCAGATGGAAAGCGGGGGAACTTGGCAGGTCACGATCTTAGCGAAAAAGAAGGGGCAAACCATTGCCAGCAAACAACTGAGCGTGAACGCCACTGGAGGCATGTAACGTGATCGGGCGATGGATCGACTGGTGCGCGCGCAATCGCTTCCTGGTGTTTACGGGAACGCTCCTTCTTGTGCTCGCGGGAATCTGGTCGCTGCGCCGCATTCCACTGGACGCGTTACCGGACATTTCCGACGTGCAAGTCATCATTCATACGCGATGGGCTGGGCAGCCGCCGAGCCTCATCGAGGACCAAGTCACCTATCCCATCGTCACTAAACTACTTGCCGCTCCGCACGTCAAAGCCGTGCGCGCGCAGACCATGTTTGGCGATTCCTACGTCTTCGTCGTCTTCGAAGACGGAACCGATTTGTATTGGGCGCGCTCGCGGGTTCTCGAATACATGCAGCAAATTGAGGGAGGGCTCCCGGCGAACGTCCATCCAGTGATTGGACCGGACGCCACGGGGGCGGGCTGGGTCTACGAGTACGTCCTTGTGGACCGCAGCCACCAGCGCAGTCTTGCCGACTTGCGCAGCATTCAGGATTGGTACCTCCGCTACCAACTTGAAACTGTCCCAGGCGTCGCGGAGGTCGCGACAATTGGTGGTTTCGTCAAGCAGTACCAAGTCAATCTGGACCCGAACAAGCTTCGCGCCTACGGAATCCCGCTTTCCACGGTCATCGAAAAAGTCCGCGCCAGCACGAATGAAGTCGGCGGGAGAGTGCTTGAAATGGGCGGCGCGGAATACATGATCCGGGGACTCGGCTATCTGCGTTCGTTGAGCGACTTGGAAACCGTGCCCTTGGCCACGAAGAACGGCACCTCCGTCAAGATTCGTGACCTCGGGACAGTCACCTTCGGTCCGGATATTCGAGAAGGGGCGGCGGAATGGCAGGGCGAGGGCGAAACGGTGGCGGGCATTGTGGTTATGCGCGATGGCATGAACGCCTTGAACGTCATCAACGGCGTCAAGAAAAAGCTCGTCGAGATCAAAACCTCATTGCCTCCCGGAGTCGAAGTTGTGTCCGGTTACGACCGCTCGGGACTGATTCGCGCTTCCATCGAAACACTGCAGCGAGATCTGCTGGAAGAGGCCATCATCGTCAGCGTTGTCATCATCATCTTTCTTTTTCATTTCCGGTCCGCGTTGATTCCCATTCTGACGTTGCCGATTGCTGTGGTCGCATCCTTCATTCCGATGTACTACCTGCACGTCAGTTCGAACATCATGTCGCTCGGCGGCCTGGCTTTGGCCATCGGCGTCCTCGTCGATGCCGCTATCGTGATGGTCGAGAACGGTTACCGTCAGCTCTCCGAACATCAAGCGGCCAAGCCGGTCTCTGAACCGGAAAGGCGAAGGATTTTGCTCGACGCCGCCAAACAGGTTGGCCCCGCCATTTTCTTTTCGCTTCTGATCATTGTGGTCTCGTTTCTCCCGGTTTTCCTCCTCGAAGCCCAGGAGGGCCGAATGTTCCGGCCCCTCGCGTGGACAAAGACGCTCGCCGTGGGCTTCTCGTCGCTGCTGGCCATCACGCTCGTGCCCGTGCTCATGATTCTGTTTATCCGCGGACGGCTGCGGCCGGAGTCTCAAAATCCACTCTCCCGCATGACCCAGGCTCTCTATTTGCCCGTCTTGCGCTTGTGTCTGAGGTTTCGCAAGACTACTTTGCTGCTCAACTTGATTTTCCTGGTTGTTACGCTTCCTCTCGCGCTAAAGATCGGCAGCCAGTTTATGCCCCCGTTGTTTGAGGGCTCGGCATTGTACATGCCGACAGCGTTGCCGGGAATCTCCATCGGCCAAGCTTCACAATTGCTTCAGGAACAGGACCGCATCATCCGCACATTCCCGGAAGTGGAAACCGTGTTCGGAACGATCGGACGATCGGACAGCGCCACCGATAATGCTCCGCTCGACATGTACGACACCACCATCATGCTCAAGCCGCGAGAACAGTGGCGAACAGGAATGACCTACGAAAAGCTCATCCAGGAGATGGATGGAAAGCTACAATTCCCCGGCTTATCCAACACCTGGACGATGCCGGTCGAAAACCGTCTGGATATGGAATTGACCGGAATCAAGACTCCGCTCGGCCTGAAAATACAGGGTCCAACGCTGGAAGGCATCCAGCAGGCCGGCGCGCAAATACAACAGGTCCTTTCGGGCATCTCCGAGGTTCGATCGATCTTTTCCGAGCGCGTCTCGCAAGGTTTTTACGTCAACATCGAAGTGAACCGCGAAGAAGCGTCTCGCTATGGCCTTACGGTCGCCGATGTTCAGCAGGCCGTCAGTTCGGGAATCGGCGGCGAAACGGTCGCCGAAAACATCGAAGGCCGCGAGCGTTACCCCGTCAACGTCCGTTATAACCGCGACTTTCGTGACAACGTAGACGAGCTGCGCAGAGTTCTGATCGCTACCCCATCCGGCGCACAGATTCCCATTGAAGAAGTTGCGCGAATCTCGTTTTCACGCGGGCCTTCCATGGTACGCGACGAAGATGGCGCTCTTACCGGCTATGTCTATATCGATCTAAATTCCAGGAACTACGGCGACTTCGTCAGGGCCGCAAAAGATATGTTGACGCAAAAGGTTCACCTGCCCGCGGGCTATACGTACAAATGGGCAGGCGAGTATGAGTTCGAATTGCGGGCCAAGGAGCGGCTGCAAGTCATCTTGCCGGTCGTCTTCTTTATTATCTTCGTGCTCCTCTATATGGTCTTCCATTCCGTCGCGGAGTCGGCGGTGCTTATTTTCCCGACGCTCTATGCGCTCACCGGCGGGCTCATCCTGCAAAAGCTTCTGGGTTACAACTTCAGCGTTGCCGTGTGGGTCGGATACATCGCTCTTTTTGGCATCGCCGTCGAGACTGGAGTCGTCATGGTGGTGTACCTCCACGAAGCATTGAACCGCCGGCTAGCGAGCGGAAAACCGCTAAAACACGAGGACATTGAGGAAGCTGTCATCGAGGGTGCCGTGCAGCGCCTTAGGCCAAAGCTCATGACGGTGTGTGTAGTCCTCGCAAGTCTTATTCCTATTTTGTGGGAGAGCGGCATCGGTTCCGACGTCATGAAGCCGATTGCGGCGCCCATCGTGGGCGGCATGATCACCTCCACGATTCACGTGTTGATTCTAGTGCCCGTATTTTTCGCGCTGATGAAGGAACGCGCTCTGCGGCGCGGGGCGCTCAACCTGCAGGGCAACGACGCGGCAAAGGATTGACAACCCGGTGGCTCAATACTTTTCAGGTTGCCGAGTTGCTCGATAAAAAAGTTAACCACAAGGAGCGATGGAAATGAAGAACAGAACAAAGGTCGTCGCGGCACTCACCTTTGCACTCGGAGGAACGGTTATCGCGTTCGCCCAGCAACAATCCTTTACCGGGGTCGTCACGGACTCCATGTGCGGTGCCACGCACATGGCCAAGGACAAGACGCCCGCCGAATGCACCCGGATGTGTGTGAAGGACGGCATGAAGTACGCGCTGGCCGTGGACAAGAAGCTCTACACCTTGGAAGGACATGAAGCGGAGCTCTCGAAGCTCGCTGGCCAAAGAGTCACGGTTAAGGGAACTCTGAAGGGCGATACGCTGTCCGTTCAAGAAGTCGCCGCGTCGAAATAACTATCAGTTTCGACTTGACCCTGGAATTTGTTCCAGCGTTTAGACTCTTCTCGTGGAGGGATATTCCATGCGTTCGGGACAATTAGCCCATCTCACGGGCGTAAGCACCGATACGTTGCGGCACTATGAGCGTCTTGGACTCTTGCCTCTGCCGCAGCGCACTGCCGGAAATTATCGGGAGTACCCTCCGACATCTCAGCTTAGGGTCGAACTCGTTCAACGGGCATTGACGATTGGTTTTTCCCTCGCTGAGTTGAAGACTATTCTGACCGTGCGCGACAGGGGCGGAGCACCTTGTCGCCACGTTCGCGCCTTGATGTGTTCGAAGATCCGCGACATGGACCAGCAAATCAGGAGTCTGGTCTCCCTGCGCCTCGAACTGAAACGATTATCGAAGGGCTGGGATAAGCGGTTGCGCCAGACAAAACCGGGTCAAGTAGCGCGGTTGCTGGAGGCTGTGCCGCCGAGACCGCGCGCCAGAATTGCTTCAGGTTTTCCGAAGCTCCGAAGGAAGAAAGGACAATAGATCATGCGCACATTGCCGTTTCTCTTATCGCTGGCCATCCTTCCAGGAATGGCGAGCGCTCAACAGAATCCATCGCCGGCACAGGACAAGCGTTCGGAAGGCGTCGTCAAGCGTGGAGACCATGTCATGGGCTTCTCGCACGAAGTTGCCACGCATCATTTCCGATTATTCAACGACGGAGGAGAAATCGACGTCACGGCCAACGACCCGAAAGATAAAGCGAGCATCGATCAAATTCGGAGTCATTTCGGGCACATCGCCAAAATGTTTGCCTCCGGGAATTTCAAGGCGCCGATGCTCATTCACGACACCAACCCACCGGGCACGGCGACCATGACGAGGCTCAAGGAACAGATTCGCTACGAATTCTTGGAAACGGATCGCGGCGCGCGGATTCGGCTTGTCACGTCCAGTCCGGAGACAACGGATGCCGTGCACGCCTTCCTGCTCTTTCAAATCGTCGACCACCGGACACAAGACGTCCCAACGATATCCGACGATCTTCCGAAGAAGTAATTATCCCGTGCGACATTCCTCGCAGGTTTTACCCTGCAATCCTCCCACTCCCTCTTTCACGATGATGGGAACCATCACTAGTGCCGCCACGGGATCGGCCCACCACAGACCGAAGAAAGTATTGAGCAGTAGCCCCACCAGCAAAATGGCCGACAAGTAAATGCAAAACTCCGTTTGTTTGGCGTCCGCATGCATGGCGGAGCTGCCCAGAGCACGGCCCACTTTTCGCTTTGCCCGCGAGAGTAGAGGCATTACGACCAGCGAGACACAAGCCAGAATTATTCCGGGCATGCTGTGTTCGGGAGCTCGCCCAGACCATAGATCTCTGACGGATTCGTAGGCAATGTACGCCGCCAAAGCCAAAAAACAGACACCGACAACTTTAAGCGCACGTTTCTCGTTTCTTTCGCGCTGGTGAACCTCCGCGTCAACGGACATTCTCCACAGCAAGACCGAACCCGACGTGACTTCGATGAAACTATCGATTCCAAAGCCGACAAGGGAAATGCTCCCGGCCACTACGCCCGCGACTACGGCCACTAAACCTTCTAGTGCGTTCCACCCAATGGTGAAGTGTTCGAGCCTTCGCCCACGGCGCACGACAGCGGCACGTTCCAGAACGGCAGTTCCACTCATACCGGCAGTTTACAACCGGGCTACCTTGCCCACACAATTCCAAATGCTCAACAATCGTCTGCGGCGCCGTCTGTTCCATCACATTCTCATCGGTGTCGGGAGTGTAGCGCTGACGGTCATCTTCATGTATTTCTTTCCTAAGCGCGATTTCATCTCTCAAGCAAGCATCGTGACGGCTTACCGCGCACTATTTCTCACGTTTGGGCCGCCTCGCTCCGAACAGCAGAATGCTGGCAATCGTGAACACGCCGGTGATAATTACTGAAGTCAGAGCCAAGACCGAGACTCCCGTATAACCGAAGTCGCGTCCAAGGCGAAGCATTACGGAATCCGCAGCGTGCCTGCAATCGTAGTTGAGGGTAAATTGGCAGGGTGCTGCGCGGGCCGTGGGCCGGATGAGCATGTCCTGCGTTCTGCCCTCGTGTAGAAATCGGTTGACTTCCGTCTCTACGTAGGCCTGACGAGCGCCGATACCAGCGTGCCTTCGGGATCCAGAACGTCATCTACTAATTCAAGTTTCTCATCCTTGCGGAAACCCTCGATTTTGTTGCCCGCCAGCCAGACACCCCCTCCTTCCATTCCTATAGGCTAGAGATCTGACCTGATAACGGCGAGGCCGGTGGTTCAAGTGCACGCAGGCCCACCACGCAGATACTTCCCGTCTTACGTTCGAAACGATTCTCCGCATTTAAGGGGCGGAAGGCTTCGGCGCTGGCGACGGAGGCGGTGGAGGGGGCGCGAATTTGGCGTCGTCCACTGGCACGTTTTGCTGAAGCTGTTCGATCTGGATCGTAAAGCGGTTGCCGGGCCGCGCGAGGGTCCAACGGAAAGGCACTTTCACGCCATTTGCTTCGCGATAATCCGAATACTCAATTTGCGCAGGATTCCGGCCAAGCGGTGTTTCGCCGTACCGGACCAGGCGCAGCAGGAGACCCGATTCTTTGTCTAGATAAAGGCGCAGCGGCGGCTCACCTTCGGTGCGCCCGACAACCAAGTAAGTGTCGCTGCCATCGATTTTTTCACCGGCATCAACGCTGAATTTCTGGCAGAGCGTTTTCAGATGCGCCGGCAAATAAAGGTCGGCATCAATGCGGGCAGCGTCGTTCTCCACAGCCGACATCATGTGCACGTGCCCGGGAACACTGAGCCATCCCTGCTTTCCGTTAAAAGCGGTAACACTGTCGCCGCCCTGGAGGTGCATGACTGAGAAGCGCTTGTCCGGAGCTTTCGAATAAACGTCGACGGGAAAATGCCGGCCGCCGAAGGCGATGAGAGTTCCCTTTTGAACGCGACTGGAGATTTTCTGGAGAGCTTCGGCGCCGCCAACAGCGACGAGATATTTGTCGAGACGCTGGTCAGCAGCCGGGCATGCAGTTTTTTCTTCACCGGACCCTTTTCTTTCGCCGGATTCGGGCTTGGGTTCTTCGCCGCTGATGACGGGTGTGGCCACAGGATCGGTTGAGCCACGATGGCAGGAATAGCAGGTAACCTCGCGGTGACCTTCGAAGTTGTCTTTATTGATCGCCATCATCATGGCGATCATCTTGCGCGCGGT
>WNEZ01005003.1_pt1 | contig 11599 bp, 9 predicted proteins | sample 5400521 | NCBI WGS metagenome assembly WNEZ01 (sample SAMN13153339, study PRJNA577476) | soil metagenome | isolation source: 120 cm saprolite under Douglas fir tree site 2 hole 1 replicate 1 | place: USA:California | collected 2015-04-18
GCGATCGATATCGTCAGGCAAGCGTCCCCGCGGGAGTACATGCCGCAGCGGAGAAGGCTCTGACCTCTCCCCTGGTGATGGAAGGCCGCGCTCCGGCGTTATCGCGTCGGCGCGCTCTCCGGCGCCCACCACCGCCCGAGCCGCAGCTCGACGGCCTCGAACGGCTCGGGTCGCGTCCTCGCCGCCGTGGGTCCCCGAGGTTGCCTCGGAGCCCCGGGCTCGCGTATTTGCGGGGCAACGATGCCCACCCACGAGGTCCTGAACCAGCCCCCGCCGCTCGAGGGCTACAACCTCTTCGCCGAGGACCGCGTCCTTGGCGAGGGCCTCTGCCGCGAGGGCGCCGGGTGGGCGGAGGAGCGCGTACGGAAGCTGGGCGAGCTGGCGGGCGGCGAGGCGCTCCGCTGGGGGGTCGAGGCGAACGCCCATCCGCCGGTCCTCCGCACCCACGATCGCTACGGCCACCGCATCGACGAGGTGGAGTTCCACCCCGCCTGGCACGAGCTGATGCGCCTGGCCGTCGGCCACGAGCTGCACGCGCTTCCCTGGCGCGATCCGCGCCCCGGGGCGCACGTGGCGCGGGCCGCGCTCTTCTTCGTGCTGGCGCAGGCGGAGGCGGGCCACGGCTGTCCCATCTCGATGACCTATTCGGCGATCCCCGCGCTGCGCGTCCAGCCCGAGATTGCCGCCGAGTGGCAGCCGCGCTTCACCTCGACCGCCTACGACTCGCGCCTCGTCCCCGCCGCCGGAAAGGCGGGTGCGCTCTGCGGCATGGCGATGACCGAGAAACAGGGCGGCTCCGACGTGCGCGCCAACACGACGCGCGCCGTGGCGCTCCATGGCCCCGGCCCCGGCGCCGAGTACGCGCTCACCGGCCACAAGTGGTTCTGCTCGGCGCCCATGTGCGATGCCTTCCTCGTGCTGGCGCAGGCCGAGCGGGGGCTCTCCTGCTTCCTCCTGCCCCGCTTCCTCCCCGATGGGACGCGGAACCGCTTCCACATCCAGCGGCTGAAGGACAAGCTCGGCAACCGCTCGAACGCCTCGAGCGAGGTCGAGTTCGACGGCGCCTGGAGCCGGATGATCGGCGAGGAGGGGCGCGGCGTCCCGACCATCATCGAGATGGTGAACCACACCCGCCTCGACTGCGTGATCGGCTCGGCGGCCGCGATGCGGCAGGCGGTGGCGCAGGCGACGCACCACTGCGCGCACCGGAAAGCCTTCGGCAAGCGGCTCGCGGACCAGCCCCTCATGCGGAACGTGCTCGCGGACATCGCGGTCGAGTCCGAGGCGGCGACGGTCGCCATGCTCCGCCTGGCGCGCGCCTACGACGAGGGCCCGGGCGACGAGACCGAGCGGCACTTCGCGCGCCTGGCCACCGCGGTCGTCAAGTACTGGGTCTGCAAGCGCGGGCCGGTGCTGGTCGCCGAGGCCCTCGAGTGCCTGGGCGGCAACGGCTTCGTCGAGGAATCGATGATGCCGCGCCTCTATCGCGAGGCGCCGCTCATGTCGATCTGGGAAGGCTCCGGGAACGTCATGTGCCTCGACGTCCTGCGCGCCATGGCGCGCGGGCCGGAGGTGGTGGAGGCGTTCTTCGCCGAGGTGGAGCTTGCGCGCGGCGCCGACCGCCGGCTGGATGCGTTCGTCGCCCGGCTGCGCGCCGAGCTGGGTGACTTCACGGCCGTCGAGGTACGGGCCAGGCGAATCGTCGAGCACATGGCGCTAGCGCTCCAGGGGTCGCTCCTCGTGCGCCACGGCGACAAGCGGGTGGCCGACGCCTTCGTGGCCTCGCGGCTCGGGGGCGAGCATGGCCTCGCCTTCGGCACGCTGCCGGCGAGCGTCGAGTTCGAAAAGATCATCGAGCGGGCACGGCCCGTTGTGGGGTGAAGCATGGCCAACGTCTCGAAGGCTGTCCTCATTACCGGCTGCTCGACCGGTATCGGCCGGGCGACGGCCGAGCATCTCGCGGCCGGAGGCTGGACCGTCTACGCCACCGCGCGGCGCCCGGAGTCGATCCGCGACCTCGCCGGCAAGGGCTGCAAGACGCTCGCGCTCGACGTGTGCGACCAGGCCTCGATGCGCGCCGCGGTGGACGCGGTCGAGCGCGCCGAGGGCGCGGTCGGCGTGCTGGTCAACAACGCGGGCTACGGGCAGGAGGGCGCCTTCGAGGAGGTGCCGATGGCGGAGGTCCGCCGCCAGTTCGAGACCAACGTCTTCGGCCTGATCGACCTGACCAAGCTCGTGCTTCCCGGCATGCGCCGCCAGCGCTGGGGCCGGGTCGTGAACCTCTCCTCCATGGGCGGGCGGCTGACCCTCCCCGGCGGCGCCTTCTACCACGCGACCAAGTACGCCGTGGAGGCGCTCAGCGACGCGCTCCGCTTCGAGGTGAAGCCCTTCGGCATCGACGTGGTGGTGATCGAGCCGGGGCCGATCAAGACGCAGTTCGGCGACACGGCGATCGCGGCCGTGAAGAGCCTCGGCGGGAACGAGTCCCCGTACGCGGCGTTCAACGCCGTCCTGGCGCAGAAGATCAAGGAGGCCTACGAGGGGCCGATGGGGCGCCTGGCCGCGGAGCCCGCAGCGGTCGCACGCGTGATCGAGCGAGCGATCACGGCCGAGCGGCCGCGCACGCGCTACCCGGTCACCTTCGCAGCGCGCTTCATGATGGGGCTGCGGCGCTGGCTCCCCGACCGCGCGTTCGATGGCTTCCTGCGCACGCAGTTCCCGGCGTCCGCCACTCGCTAGTGGGAAGCGGGCGCGCGCGGCACTGCCGCCGCGCGCGCCCGAAGCTCGCGTGGTCAGCGGGGCAGGGTCGTCCTCACGGCGAGGTGACGGACAGGGTGAAGTTGCCGGAAGTGGCGTACCCGTCGACGATGATGAAGTACGTCGTCCCGGCCGTCACCGCGGGCGTGATCGTGGACTGGAAGCCGCTGCCGCACCCGCCGGTGTCGTCGTTGCATGCCACCTCGGTCCCCGTGTTGCAGTTGCCGCTCCGCAGGTAGAGGACAGTGTCGAAGTCCGTCGCGGCGCCGCAGGTCTGGATGGTCGCCGTACCCGAGTTCGTCGGCGTCCACTGGAAAACCCACTCGGGGGCCTGGCCGGTTTCGCTGGGGCGGCAACCGCTGGAGGCTTGCAAGCTGGTGCCCTGGGTCGTCCCGAAGAACTCTCCACCGCTCGCCGGAATGACGGTGGGCGAGCTGCAAGTCCCGGTCGTGCCGCACAGCCACATGACGGTATTGCCGATGATCTGACCACACCCGTCGGCGCCCAAATCCCCAAAGGAGTTGACGTTGTCGAAGGTCTCCTCCCCGTGGTTCGAGCAGCTGGTGCCCGTCGTGGTGTAGCTGCAGATGTTGTTGTTGGTGCCGCCCCAGTCGACGACGCCCGAGTAGCCGAGGCTCTCGCAGATCAGCAGCGGGTGATAGCTCCCGCCTCCGCTCACGTTGTGGGAGACCCACGCCGTGCTCTGATCCGCGGCGCAGACCGTCCACGGAGCGCCGGTACACGGGTCGTTGCCCCCCTGGCACTGCGCCGGAGGCGCAGCGCCGCACACGACCGGCAACGTGGTGGTCGTGGTGATGGTGGTGGTCGTGGTCGTGGTGGTGATCGTGGTGGTCGTCGGGGCTTCTCCGCAGAGAGGCGGCGTCGGGTCCGTGGCGGCCTTGCACGCCGCCAGGTCGGACTTCTTCTCGTCGGTGCACGCCTTCTTGCAGCCCTTGAACTCGGTCCCGATCGCCGCCTTGCACTGCTTGCTGCACTTGGCCAGCACCGGCGAGGCCATGAGGCCGGCCCCCAAGATCAGCCCGGCCAGCGCAAACACTCCCGTGATCCCCTTCATCCCCAACCTCCTCGCGGCTTGGTGGCCAGGGCGCCACGGAACTCGGGCGCCCGTTGATCCCCTTCAACCTATAGCGACACGGGTGCTAAAAGTCGAGCATCGCGCCGGAGGTCCCGATGCTGAGCACCATGCAGGACTGCCCTCTCACCATCGCCGCGCTGTTCGCGCACGGGCGAGCGATCCACGCGGACAGCGAGGTGGTGACCTGCGAGGGCGACCGGGTCCGCCGCGCCCGCTTCGCGGAGGTCGCCGAGCGCGCAGAACGGCTCGCGGCGGCGCTCCGGCGCCTGGGGGTCCGTCCCGGCGACCGCGTCGCGACCTTCTCGTGGAACACGCAGGAGCACCTCGAGGCGTACCTCGCCGTGCCCTGCATGGGCGCCGTGCTGCACACCCTCAACATCCGCCTCTTCCCGGAGCAGCTCGTCTACGTCGCCAATCACGCGGAGGACCGGATCGTGCTGGTCGACGACTCGCTGGTGCCCCTGCTGGCGAAGGTGGCGCCGGAGCTCCGCACCGTCGAGCGCTTCGTCGTGGTCGGTGGCGGTGACGCCGCGGCGCTCGGCGACGTGCTCCGCTACGAGGAGGTGCTCGCGGCCGAGCGGCCGGGCTTCGACTGGCCGGCGATCGACGAACGCGCGGCGGCGGCCATGTGCTACACGAGCGGCACCACCGGCAATCCGAAGGGCGTCGTCTACAGCCACCGCTCGACGTACCTTCACTCGCTCGCGAGCTGCGCGGCCTCCGCCTTCGCGCTCACCGACCGCGACCGCATCCTTGTGATCGTCCCCATGTTCCACGCCAACGCCTGGGGGCTCCCCTACGCGGGCTGGCTCGCGGGCGCGGACTTCGTGATGCCGGGGCGGTTCCTCCAGGCGGAGCCGCTCTGCCGCCTGATCGCCGCCGAGCGCCCGACCATGTCGGGCGCCGTGCCGACCATCTGGAACGACATCCTTCGCCACCTGGAGACGCACCCCGCGGATCTCTCCTCGCTGCGTCTGGTCGCGTGCGGCGGCTCCGCGGTGCCGCGCCGGCTGATGGAGCGCTTCCACGAGGAGCACGGCGTGCGCATCGTGCAGGCCTGGGGCATGACCGAGACGAGCCCGCTGGCCGCGCTCGCGCTGGCGCCGAAGGGCGCGCGCCCCGAGCAGGAGATGGACTGGCGCGCCCGGACCGGCCGCGTCATGGGGGGCGTCGAGCTGCGCATCGTGGACGACGCGGGCGCCGTGCTCGCGTGGGACGGGAAGACGGCGGGCGAGATCGAGGTGCGTGGCCCCTGGATCACCGCCGCCTACTACCGGGACCCGTCGCCCGAGAAGTTCCACGATGGCTGGCTCCGTACCGGCGACGTCGGCACGGTGGACGTGCACGGCTTCGTGCAGATCACGGATCGCGCCAAGGACGTCATCAAGTCGGGCGGCGAGTGGATCTCCTCGGTCGAGCTGGAGAACGCCCTCATGGCCCACCCCGACGTGCTCGAGGCGGCGGTGATCGGCGTCCCCGATCCGCGCTGGGAGGAGCGGCCGCTCGCCTGCGTGGTGCCCAGGCCCGGCGCCCGCCCGACGACGGAGGCGCTCCAGGCCTTTCTTGGCGAGCGAGTGGCCAGGTGGTGGGTTCCCGAGCGCTGGAGCTTCATCGACGAGGTGCCGAAGACGAGCGTCGGCAAGTTCGACAAGAAGGTGCTGCGCGCCCGCCACGCCGAGGGGGGGCTCACGGTCGTGGGAGCGGCGCCGACCCGGGCCGCCCGATAGAGCGTCGCAACCGGGCCGGATCCGGGGTATATCCGACGAATGTCCTCCTCGAAGCTCAGCCTGGCCGATCCCGCCGCCAAGAAGCACCCCCTGGCCGGCACCACCATGAACGGCGCCGACGCGATCGTGCAGGTGCTGGCCGACGAGGGCGCGGACACCATCTTCGGCTACAGCGGGGGCGCCATCCTGCCCACCTACGACGCCGTCTTCCGCTACAACGAGAGCCACCCGGAGAAGAACGTCCGCCTGATCGTGCCCGCCACCGAGCAGGGCGCGGGCTTCATGGCCTCCGGCTACGCGCGCTCGAGCGGGCGCGTCGGCGTCTCGCTCGTGACCTCCGGCCCCGGGGCCACCAACTCCGTGACGCCGGTGCGCGACTGCCAGGCCGACAGCATCCCCGTCGTGTTCATCACCGGGCAGGTGCCACGCGCCGCGATGGGGACCGACGCCTTCCAGGAAGCCCCCGTCTTCAACATCATGGCCGCCTGCGCCAAGAACGTCTTCCTGGTGACCGACGAGACCAAGGTCGAGGTCACCATGCGGACGGCGTTCGACATCGCGCGCAGCGGCCGTCCTGGCCCCGTGGTGGTGGACATTCCCCGGGACGTCCAGCTCGCGAAGAGCGTCTTCCAGGGCGCCGGCCTGCTCCCGCTGCACGGCTACCGCCAGCGCCTCGAGGACCTCCGCCAGGCGAGCATCTCGACGCACGACGCGGAGGCCTTCTACAAGCTGCTCGGCGCCGCGGAGCGGCCGCTCATCTACGTGGGCGGTGGCGTCAACAACAGCAACGCGGCGCCGGAGCTGCGCGCCTTCGCGGAGCGCTTCGGCATTCCCGTCGTGACCACGCTCATGGGCATCGGCGGCGTGGACACGAGCGGCGAGCTCGCGCTCCACATGCTCGGCATGCACGGGACGGCGTACGCCAACTATGCGGTCGAGGACTGCGACTTCCTCTTCGCCGTCGGCTCGCGCTTCGACGACCGCGTCGCCGGCAAGGTGAGGGAGTTCGCACCGAACGCCAGGATCGCGCACCTCGACATCGACGCCTCCGAGATCGGCAAGGTGAAGAACGTCGACTGGGCGCACGTCTCCGACGCGAAGGTCGGCCTGCAGCATCTGCTCAAGGCCGGTGCCGGCTTCAAGAAGAGCTTCGCGCGCTGGCGCGCGCACGTGCAGGACCTCAAGCGCCGCCACCCCCTCGACTACAACCGCGAGTCGAAGCTGATCCAGGCCGAGTACGTCCTCGAGCAGCTGAACCAGATCACGCGTGGCCAGGCCATCGTCACAACCGGCGTCGGCCAGCACCAGATGTGGGCCGCGCAGTACCTCGACTTCGCAAACCCGCGCACCTTCCTCACCTCGGGGAGCATGGGCACCATGGGCTTCGGCCTCCCCGCCGCCATCGGCGCGCAGCTCGCCAACCCCGGCAAGCTGGTCATCGACGTCGACGGCGACGGCTCGATCCGCATGAACCTGGGCGAGCTCGAGACGCTCACCACCTACGACATCCCGGTGAAGGTGCTGCTGCTCAACAACATGGGCGACGGCATGGTGCGGCAGTGGCAGGACCTCTTCTACTCGAACCGCTACTCCGGCTCGGACAAGACGCTGCACAAGAAGGACTTCGTGAAGGCGGTCGAGGCCGACGGCTTCCAGTTCGCCCGGCGGGTGGGCGAGATCGCGGACGTGCGGTTGAACCTCGAGGCCTTCGTCGCCTTCCCCGGCCCCGCCTTCCTCGAGGTGATGGTCGACCAGAAGGCGCACGTCTACCCGATGGTCGCCCCCGGCATGGGCTACAAGGAGATGATCACCGGGCAGTGGATCAAGAGCCGCGAGCAGAAGCCGCCGAGCGACGAGGAGCCGAGCGGGTACTTCTAGGGCGCGGGCGGGTGCCGCTCGATCGCCTGATCTTCTTCCCCGACCCCTCCGTTCCGGAGCCGCCGCCCGGGGTCGAGGAGCGGGCGATCATCACCGCGGACGGGCCCCGCCTGCACGCGTGGTACGCCGCGGCGCCGGGGGCCGAGGCGACGCTCGTCTGGTCGCACGGCAACGGCGGCAACATCGCGGGGCGCGCCGACGTGCTCCTCGCCCTCGTGGCGCGCGGCGTGAACGTGCTCGCCTACGACTACCGCGGCTACGGGCGGAGCGGGGGACGGCCGACCGAGCCCGGCATCTACCTGGACGCCGAGGCGGCCTACGACGACACGCGCGCGCGCGGCGTCCCGGCCGGCCGCATCGTCGCCTTCGGCGAGTCGCTCGGTGGCGCGGTCGCCATCCGTCTCGCGACCGTGCGCCCGTGCGCCGGCGTGGCCGTGGTCTCCACCTTCACCACCATGCGCGACGTGGGGCGCGCGCACTACGGCCCCCTGGCGCTGCTGGCCGGCGACCGCTTCGACTCGCTGGCGCGCGTGCGCACGCTGGCGGCGCCGATCCTGGTCGCCCACGGGGACCGGGACGAGGTCGTGCCCGTAGCACTCGGCGAGGCCCTGTTCGCCGCGGCGAACCAGCCGAAGCGCTTCTTCCGCGCCGCAGGGGCCCAGCACAACGACGTCTTCGACGCGCCCGGCCTCATCGACGCGATCGTCGCCTTCGCGCGCGAGGTGACGGCGTGACCGGCCGCGTGTGCGTGGTGACCGGCGCCAGCTCGGGCATCGGTCGGGAAACGGTGCGCGCGCTCGCCCGCATGGGCGCGACGTTGGCGCTCGTCTGCCGCGACCGGGGGCGCGGCGAGGCCACGCTGGCCGAGGCCGGCGATCGTGCCGTCCTCTTCCTGGCCGACCTGTCCTCGCAGGCGGAGGTCCGCCGCCTCGCCGCCGCGCTCCGCGACCGCTACCCCGCGATCCACGTGCTCGTGAACAACGCCGGTGTCGTCAATCTGCGCCGCTCGACCACGGTGGACGGGATCGAGACGGTCTTCGCGGTGAACCACCTGGCCTACTTCCTGCTCACCCACCTGCTGCTCGACCGCCTGCGATCCTCCGTCCCGGCTCGCATCGTGAACGTCGCCTCCGACGCCCACCGCTTCGGGCGGATCGACCTCGACGACCTGGGGCACGCGCGCCGCTACCGTACGATGCGCGTCTACGGGGCCTCGAAGCTCGCCAACATTCTCTTCACCTACGAGCTGGCCCGGCGGCTCCAGGGGACGGGCGTCACCGCCAACTGCCTCCACCCCGGCGCCGTCGCGACGCGCCTCGGCCAGAACAACGGCCGCGTGGCGACCCTGCTCACCAGGGCGCTGAAGCCGTTCTTCCGCACCCCCGAGCAGGGCGCCGCCACCACCGTCCACCTCGCCTCGTCGCCGGCGGTGGAAGGCGTGAGCGGCCAGTACTTCGTCGACTGCCGCGCGGCACGCTCCTCACGCGCCTCCTACGACGAGACGCTCGCGTGCCGTCTCTGGGACGCGAGTGCGAAGCTGACCGGCATCGAATAGGACGGCCCCGCGGCCGCGCACGCTGACCGCCGCCTCACCCGACCCGCCGCTCCACCACCACCGGCACGCCGCGCGACGGCGCGACCGTGATCGCGCGGAGCACGGGCCGCATGCGGTAGCCCGGGGCGATCCGGAGGTCGACCCGCGAGACGACCTGGGCGAGGACGATCTTCAGTTCGTAGGTCGCGAAGGCCGCGCCCAGGCAGCGCCGCACGCCGCCGCCGAAGGGGAAGAAGGTGTTCGGGCTCGGGCGCGCCCCGACGAAGCGCTCGGGCTGGAAGCGCTCGGGGTCCGGCCACAGATCGGCCCGGTGATGCGTCGCGTAGATGCACGCCGACACGTTGACCCCCGCCGGGAGGTCGAGCCCGCCGATGCGCGCCGGCGCGTGCAGACGGCGGATCACGTTGGTCGCCACCGGCGTCAGACGCGCGGACTCCTTGGTGACCGCGTCCAGGTACTCGAGCTGCGGGAGGTGCCGGGCCTCGACCGGCCCGCCGCCCACCACGCGCGCGAGCTCCGCGCGCAGCTTCGCCAGCGCGTCGGGGTGCCGCAGCAGGTGGTAGAAGACCCAGGCCAGCGAGGTCGCCGTCGTCTCCTGGCCGGCCATGAGGAGCGTGAACATCTCGTCGAGCAGCTCCTCGTCGCTCATGGGTGCGCCCTGCTCGTCGCGCGCGTCGACCAGCAGGGAGAGGATGTCGGTGCGGCCCGAGGTGCCCTCCGCCCGGCGGCGGGCGATCTCGTCGAGCAGGACGGCCCGGACCCCGTCGCGGTTGCGCACGAAGCGGCCCCAGGGGGTCCAGCGGCCCAGGTCGATCTGGAACGCCTTCAGCGCGATGAAGGGGGCGCTCGGGCCATTGGCCTGCGCGACGAAGCGCTCGACGTGCTCGCGGACGCGCGTGAAGGCCGCGCCCTCGTCGACGCCGAAGACGGCGCGCAGGATCACGTCGAGCGTGATCTCCTGCATCTCGTGGTGGATCGGGAACGGGCGCCCGACGGGCCAGCGGTCGATCACCCGGTCGGCGAGCTCGCGCATGAGCCGGCCGTAGACGTGCATGCGCTCGCCGTGGAACGGCGGCGCCATCAGCCGCCGCTCGCGATGGTGGCGGGCGCCATCGAGGAGCAGGATCGAGTGCCAGCCGAGGATGGGCCCCAGGACGGGCGCGATCGCCTCGCCGGAGCGGAGCTCGTCGGCGTCGGCCGTGAAGATGTCCTTGATCCCGTCGGGGTCGGTGAACACGACCATCTTCCCCCGCTGGCCGATCGCGGCGACCGTGTAGCGCTCGCCCCAGCGACGCGCGCCCATCGCGACCGTGTCGTAGGGCCAGAGCGCGAAGCGAACGCTCTGCCAGAGCCGCGGCGTGCGCGGCCCGCGCGGTAGCGTGGCGGTGGCGGGAGCTTCGGCAACCAGCGCGTCCATGGGACCTCCTTCGCGCTCAGCGCGGCAGGAGACCGTGCATCACGATCTCCGAGTAGAGCGGCAGGATCTCCTGATAGGGGAAGTGGGTCTGTCTCGAGAGCACGTCGCCGCCCGTGAAGAGGACGAAGGCGGCGCGCTCGGGGTCGACGTCGCGCAGCGCGCCCTCGCGGATGCCGTCGCGGATCACGTCCGCGATCATGGCGACGTTCTGGGTGATGAGATGCTCGTGCAGCTCTTCCAGGAGCGGGGCGAAGATGATCTCGCCGTCACGGCGGTAGACCGAGTTGACGAGCGAGTTCTCGCGGTTGAAGTCGACGCTCACCTGGGCGAGCCGGCCGAGGCGCTCGATCGCGGTCCCGGGCTGGGCCAGCACCTGGCGCGCCGTGTCGAGCCAGCACGCCAGCCCCTCGCGCATGACGGCGCGGAAGATCTCCTCCTTGTTCTCGAAGTAGCGGTAGAGCGTGCCCGGGGCGACCCCGGCGTCACGCGCGATCTCGGCGATGCCGGTGCGGCGGTAGCCGAAGGCCGCGAAGCGCTGCTCGGCGGCGGCGAGGATCCGCTTGCGGGTGGGGGACTGGTCGATGGAAACCGTCCCTTGCATGAAGTGAACAACTGAACCAAATATTCATTTGAGTCAAGTCCCGGGCACCAATCAATAACTACTGTCGAAAGACCCATCTCGCCACGTCGGCCCACACCGCCTCGAACCGTTCCACGTCGAACCCGCTTCCCGACGTGAGCCAGTCGACGTGCCGCGGGGGGATGGCGTCTTCGTGGAAGTGGCCGATCACGTCGAGGTGGTCGGCCTGCGCGGCGTGGATGACGTCACCCCAGGGTTGCGAGCGGGTGGGGACGATACCGTCGCTGGGGGCTGCCCCGGGCAGCGTTCCGTAGGCACGCTGGAGGCGGCGGGCCTGCGCGGGAGCGAGTGCCGGTAGCCGGGAGGGCGGGAGGGACGCGAGCCGGTAGAGCGTCTGGTAGACCGCGTGGCTCGCCTGCGCGGAGGGGTCGAGCCCGGCGGCCAGCGTGGAGCGCACGCCGGGGGCGCGCGCGCGCGTCACGACCGAGCCGTAGCGCACCCCGGGCCGGTTCCGGGCGGTGGCGTTGAAGACGTCCATGCCCTCGGGCGTGAGCTGGGCCAGGAGCGCCTGGTCCCTGCTCACCTCGCC
>WNEZ01015466.1_pt1 | contig 11596 bp, 12 predicted proteins | sample 5400521 | NCBI WGS metagenome assembly WNEZ01 (sample SAMN13153339, study PRJNA577476) | soil metagenome | isolation source: 120 cm saprolite under Douglas fir tree site 2 hole 1 replicate 1 | place: USA:California | collected 2015-04-18
AGATCCTCCTCGGGAATCGTTCCCTTCTCGAAGAATTCTTCCATCAACTCATCTTTGCCCTCGGCGATCAGCTCGACCAGCCTCTCGTGAGCTTCCTGGGCGACGCCGGCCATGTCGGCGGGGATCGGGCCTTCCTTGCCCTTACCGTTTCCGCCCATCTCGTAGGTGTAGGCCTTCATGCGGACCAGATCGACAATACCTCTGAGACTTTTCTCGCTGCCGATGGGGAGCTGCAGCGGAGTGACGGCGCGGCCGAAGGCGTTGGTGAGCGATTCGAGCACGCGGTTGGCATCGGCGCGGTCGCGGTCCATGCGGTTGACGACGATCATTCGCGGCAGGTCGATCTCATTGCAGTATCCCCAGACACGCTGAGTCACAACCTCGACGCCGGCGACGCCGTCGACGACGACGAGCGCGGCGTCCACCACGGGCAGCACCATCTTGGCCTCGTGGACGAACATGTTGAAGCCGGGAGTGTCGAGCAGATTGATTTTGACCTTCGCATCCGGCTTGCCCCACTCGACAAAAGCGAGGCCGGTCCCAATCGACATCTTGCGGGCGATTTCTTCTTCGTCGTAATCGGTGGTGGCGGAGCCGTCGTCCACGCGGCCGAAGCGCGGCGTGGCGCCGGCGGTGTAGAGCATGGCGGACACCAGGGTAGTCTTGCCGGCGTGCCCGTGTCCTATGAGGGCAAGATTGCGGAGATTGGCTCCTTCGTACACTTTCACGGGTTGTCTCCTTCCGCAGGCTTACGGGAAGGGTGATACGGCCCGGAATGAGGATGAGTACAGGGTACAGGCCAGCCCAACAACGCCTGCGAAACTTTTGATGCTAACACAGGGGATGGGGAGTCGCACCATGAAAATCTAACGGTCGATCTTAGAATTTCATGGTTCTATAAACGCTGACTAAACAGGTTTCGATGGTGTGAATTCAGACTTGGCGACCAATTCGCTTAGTAGGACCACTGTTTCTATTGTTTCAGCGTCCTTTGCCCGGTCGGCCACAACCGTGAATGAGAACATAGCTTCGTGGCACAGCGCAGGTTCGTGATAATGGCCTACTGCCCACCAGAAGTTGACGATGGGACTGCCATCCTCGTGGGACTTCCTTTCCCAAGCGACCACAACGTTGTCTCCTGAATCGTATAACTTCCCGTTTTCCGATAGGGCTCTCTCATTCAATAGCGACCGCATTTCCGTTGGAGAGCAGCCTTTTTTGATCGAGATCAGACTCACTCGGAGCCAACCAGAGTCGGCGTTTGGAGCGTGGTACAGATAGTTGTCGCCCTCTTCATCGGCTTCCACCCACTCGTGTGGGATCAGGAAACTGAGTTGGTCTCCGAAAATAAAAACGCGATCTAGCCGAGTCGTTGGCTACTTTTTCCGCGTACTCCGTATGCCGCTCGGCGATTGGGATCATCGCTACCTGCACCGGCGAGAGCCACACCGGGAACGCTCCGGCGTAGTGCTCGATCAGCACGCCGAAAAAGCGTTCGATCGATCCGTAGAGCGCGCGGTGGACCATTAATGGCTGCTTGCGGCTGCCGTCTTCGGCTACGTACTCGAGCTGGAAGCGCTGCGGCAGGTTGAAGTCGAATTGCACGGTCGAGAGCTGCCACAGGCGTCCGATGGCGTCGACCAGCTTGATATCAATCTTTGGGCCGTAGAACGCGGCTTCGCCCGGAATAATCTTGTATTCAATATTCCGCTCTTTGAGTACTTTTTCCAGAGTATCGGTGGCCAGCTTCCACTGCTCGTCGCTGCCCACAAAATTCTTCCGGTCATCGGGGTTCCAGGTCGAAAGGTCGGTCTGAAATTTGTCAAACCCAAAGTCCTTCAGGACTTCCAGCGCGAAGTCGAGGCAGCCGACGATCTCCGCTTCGATTTGCTCCGGGGTGCAGAAGATGTGCGCGTCGTCCTGGGTGAATCCGCGGACGCGCAGCAGGCCGTGCATCACGCCTGAACGCTCGTAGCGATAGACCGTGCCGAGCTCGCCCAGCCGCACCGGCAGATCGCGATACGACTTCAGCGAATCCCGGTAGATCAGAATGTGGCCGGGGCAGTTCATGGGCTTCAGACGATATTCGGCGTCGTCGAGCTCCATAACGTCGAACATGTTCTGCGAGTAGTAGCCCTCGTGTCCCGACGTGAAAAACAACTGGCGGCGCGCCACGTGCGGCGTGACGACGAGCGAATAGCCGCGGCGCAGATACTCTTCGCGCATCCAGTCTTCCATCTCTTTGCGGATAATGCCCCCCTTGGGATGCCAGAAGATCAGGCCGGGTCCGGCGAGCTCCTGAATCGAAAACAGGTCGAGCTGTTTGCCGAGCACGCGATGGTCGCGCTTCTTCGCTTCTTCGAGGCCGGTCAGATAGGCGTCGAGATCCTTCTTCGAAAAAAACGATGTGCCGTAGATGCGTTGCAGTTGCTGATTCTTTTCGTCTCCCAACCAGTAGGCGCCGGCGATGTTGAGCAGCTTGAACGCTTTGATCTTTCCGGTCGAAGGCAGGTGGGGGCCGCGGCAGAAATCCTGGAACTTGCCGGTCTTGTAAATCGAAATCTTCTCATCGGGCTTGGTGAATTGCTCGATGAAGTGGCACTTCATGAAGTCGCCTTCGCCCTTGTACTTCTCGAGACCCTCCTTGCGCGGTAGAAACTCGCGCGCATAGGGCAGGTTTTGCTGGACGAGCTCCTGCATTTTCTTCTCGATCTTCTCAAGATCTTCGGGGGTGAACGGAGTCGGGCGATAAAAGTCGTAGAAGAATCCATTCTCGGTCGGAGGACCGTGGCCAAGCTTCGTCTCAGGGAAGAGTTCGAGCACAGCCGCGGCTAGCAGGTGCGCGGACGAATGGCGATAGACTTCGAGCGCCTCAGGATCACGGTCGGTGAGGATGCGCAGATCGGTGTCGCTATCCAGCGGGCGGGTGAGGTCGATCAGGTTACCGTTAGTCTTCGCGACGAGAGCGGCGTCGGCAAGACGCGGGCTGATGGACTTGGCAACGTCGAGCGCCGTCGTCCCCTTCGGGACTTCTTTGACACTGCCGTCGGGGAGTTTAACATGAATGCTGTCGGACATAGATAGGCTCTGTATTCTGCTGAATCTTTTGAGTTTAAAGGAGGGAGCGAGGAGGGTCAAACCTCGCAGCGGCTTGTTTATGTGGTTCTTGGCGCGGAATGCAGCGCTTCGATTGCCGTCTTGACCTTAGACGAAACCGCATCCGTATCTTGCACGGTTAACCCGGTCGTGGAGATTGGTTCACCAACGCGCATTTCCAGCGGCTGGCACTTGATGTGGTAGGTGTTCATCGGCAGCAGGTCGAACGTGTCGACGAGCGCGATGGGCACGATATCGGCCTGCGCCTTGATCGCCAGAAAGAACGCGCCCGGCAGGAAAGGCTGAATCTGTCCATCTCGCGTACGGCCACCCTCAGGGAAGATCACCAGCGGCATGCCACTACGCAGGCTCCGCAGCGCTGACTTGATGGCACCGATTGAAGCCGCCGGGTTCTGCTGGTTGATGCAGACTTGCCCCGAGCGCCTTAGATGCCAGCCCACAAAGGGATAGGCGAGCAATTCACTTTTGAAAATGATTCGAAATTGAAGGGGCAAATGGACGTAGAGAATCGGAATATCGAGCGCCGACGCATGTGTGACCGCATAGACGCGAGGCTTGGAGTTGTCGAAGCCATCGTTACTTATGCCCGTGACTCTCACCGGCGACAGAATGGTCTTCATCACGAGCCGCGACCAGAAGCGGGCGAATTTGTGCTGGATGCGCCCGTTGCGGTCGAAGAGCGAGCAGATCAGTGAAACCGTGCCCAGAATGATGGTGTACGCCCAGATGAGCGGGGCAAGAATAAAATACGAGCGCAGGCGGCTGAGCCAGCCATGGCGGTTGACGCGGTGTACTCCTGCCTTCCCCTCAGACCACGTAGGGACGGCCGCCCCCGGCTGTCCACCCGAGCGCAGCTCCGCTTGCTCCTTTTCCAGCTCCGCAGTTGTAGCGATCTCGTTCAAGGTTGCCTATACGCAAACTTTCTCGCGGGCAGGAGTGCCCGCGCCACACATTTCCCGCGCCACACGTGCTTAGATGCGGACGCCGAGCATTCGCATCGCCTCTCCCACAATGTAAATCGACCCGGTAACGACGACCAGACCGCCCGCTCCGGCAATCTTTGATCCGGCAAGCTCTCGCGCCCGATCCAGGGCGGACGGTACATCCTCGGCGTCTTCAATATCAATACCCGCCGCCACACGCGCAGCAGCCTGCCGAATTTCGTCGGGGCTCGCCGAGCGCGGGTTGTTGGCGCGTGTTACGATCACTCGCCTGGCGATCGGAAATAGAATCTCGGTAATCTCCTGCATCGCCTTGTCCCGCATCACGCCAAACACCATAGTGATCTCCCGGCCGTTTCCCGAATCGCCGCTCTCAAGATCCGGGTAAGCGGCTGAAAGCGTCGACCGCAACGCCCAGGCTCCGGCCGGATTGTGCGCGACATCGAGCACATACTCGGGATGGTCTCCCGCAGCCGGCACCACCTGGAAGCGCCCCGGCCAGTGCGTCTCGCGGATGCCTTGTGCGATCTTCTCCGGCGTGATCTGAACTGTTCCCTGATTATGCAGCTCCTCCGCCGCCGCAATTGCCAGCGCCAGGTTGCGCAACTGATGCCGGCCAACCAGCGGCGACTCGACCATGATTCGCGTGCCCATCACGTCGAGAGGATAACGACTCCGGATGCCCGCCTCTTTGCCACCACGTACGGCACGGCATTCACCGCGCGCGCGCCCACATCCAAGATAGCGTTGCCGATCACATCGTTGGCTTCGGGCAATTGCGGCAGCGTAACCACAATCCCGCCGGGCTGGATGATTCCGGCTTTTTCGCGCGCAATCTCGGCAACAGTTTCGCCCAGATACTTCTGATGATCGAGCGCGATATCGGTGATGATGCTGAGGCGCGGCTCAACCACGTTGGTCGCATCCAGACGCCCACCCATGCCGACCTCAAGCACAACCATCTCGGGCCGGCTTCGGGCGAAATACTCAAAAGCCATCGCGGTCAGCATTTCAAAGAAGCTCGGATGCCACGGCAGATCGCCTTCCCCAACCAGTCGCTCCGCCGTCCGATCAACCACGTCGTGGAGCATCGCGAAATCGTCGTCGCTGATTGGTTCGCCGTTGAGGCGAATCCGCTCATTGATGCGAACCAGATGCGGCGAAGTATAGAGCCCCGTCTTCAGCCCAGAAGCCTGCAGGATGGATGCCAGAGTAGCCGCCGTCGAACCCTTGCCGTTGGTGCCGGCGACCAGCACAGTTGGAAAGCGATTTTCCGGATGCCCCAGCGCCGCCAACAGCACGCGCATGTGCGCGAGATCGAACTTGTGCGACGGCGTCTGCGCCAACTCGTGGCCCAACGCGTACATCTGGGCGACTGCGGTTTCGTAGTTAGCCATCAGCTCTCAGCCCTCAGGTTACCAGTTTCGATCGCCGCTCTGGGGCTATCCAGAACGGCGCACCTAAAGGCGCAAACCATGCATTGAGCAGGGAATAGCGCAACCCGACAGGCACACCAAGTTCTTTGGTGTTAGCGCGGCCTTCGTTGGCTTGGCTGACGGCTGATAGCTGACGGCTGTTTCTACGCCGCCTGCACCATAAAATCCAACGCCCGCGCAATGTAGCCCTTCAACTCCTTGCGCACGACCACGGCATCGAGCATTCCGTGTTCCAGGAGAAACTCGGAGCGCTGAAAACCTGGCGGCAGTTTCTGCCGGATCGTCTGCTCAATCACTCGCGGCCCCGCGAAGCCAATCAGAGCGCCGGGTTCGGCGATGTTGAGATCTCCCAACATGGCAAACGATGCGGTCACGCCGCCGGTGGTGGGATCGGTCAAAACCGAAATGTACGGAACCCGCGCCGCGTCTAAACGTGCCAGCGCGGCTGAGATCTTCGCCAGTTGCATCAGGCTGATCACGCCTTCCATCATGCGTGCGCCGCCCGATGCGGACACGATGATAATTGGGGTCCGCGTCTCAATCGCCTTCTCAATCGCTCGCGTGATGGTCTCGCCCACCACCGCTCCCATGCTTCCGCCAATGAACGAATATTCCATCGAGCTCACGATCACCGGGCGACCATTCAGCTTGCCATGGGCATTGATGATGGCATCTTTCAGGCCGGTGTCGGCCTTCGCGCGCTTCAGGCGCGAGGAGTACGATTTCAGGTCCACAAACTTCAGCGGATCGGTGGAAACGAGATTGCTATCGAAAACGTCGTATTTACTGTCGTCAAGAAGCTGAGCCAGGCGGGCGCGGGCGTCGATGCGAAAGTGTTTGTCGCACTTCGGGCAGACGTTGAGATTGTCTTCGAGGTCCTTTTTCCAGATAATCTGGCGGCATTCGTCACACTTCACCCACAGCCCCTCGGTGCGTACCTTTTTCTCGCCCGAGGTGTCCAACTCACCGGATTGTCGCTTGAACCAAGTCATAAAAAGCAGTTCTCAGTTCCCGGTTCTCAGTTCTCAGCAAAACCGGCCCTACTGAGAACTGAGAACCGGGAACTGAGAACTGCTTTTGGGAACTAGTATTCGATTCCTTTCTGCGCCATCACGCCCTTCTCGTAGGCATGTTTCACTTGGCGCATTTCCGTCACGGTATCGGCAAGCTCGACAATTGTCGGATGCGCATTCCTTCCGGTCAAGATGACATGTACCATCTCCGGCTTCCGCGCCAGAGACTCCACTACTCTCGCCGGGTCCAGCATACCGTAGCTGATGGCGTAATTGATTTCGTCGAGCACCACCAGGTCCCATTCGCCGGATTGGATCGCTTTCTCGGCCTCGGCCCAGGCCTCCTCCACCATCCGCACATCTTCAGGGTCTGGCTTCTCGGCGCCGACTTTCACGAAGCCGCGTCCCATCTGCTTAAGGATGAACTTGTCACCGAAAGCCTTGACCGCATCGAGCTCCCCGTAATGCCACGAGCCCTTAAGAAACTGCAGCATCAGGACGCGCATCCCCTGCCCAACCGCCCGAAGCGCCGTCCCCATGGCCGCGGTGGTCTTCCCCTTGCCCGGCCCGGTATTCACGATGATGAGACCACGGCGCAGATCCGACATGAGGAAGATCCGACATAAGGCCGAATTTATGATTGTACGCGGACGGGAATTACTGTGCCAGACCTCGCTTAGGAGCTGGCAATGCGCATTATCTCCGCTCGACCGTGCTGGACGAATTCGTCGCTTGCGGCGTTGTCCTCTGAGTCATGAATTTCATGAAGTCTGATTCTGCAAGGCGCGACGGATGCACCTCGCCGCCCAGCCCGAAGAATCGGCAGAAGCTCATGATCAGCGGACGCCAGCGCGACGGATCGATATGAGGACGCTGGCCGTCGCCCACCAGCAGCTTTTCGTCGACGTGCAGCTTCACGATGTGCACCTCGAAAACATTGGCGTTCACGTTCTTGCCGAAGGAGCGGAAATCGTGCACGATGCCCTCCATGTGCACCGGACACTCGCGCACGCGCGGTGGCGCTACCGATTCCGACTCCACCGCAGTGAATCCCGCGATGCCAAATTTGTCCGCTTCATAGCGATAACCCCACTGGCGCTTCCTCTCCGGCACAGGATTCTTGGCGGTGGTAAGTGCGAGGTGGTCGACGAGTGTGACTAGGTCTTCCGAGGGCAGATTGATAACGCACTCGCGCGTTCGGATGAGGTTGTCGGAGGTCTGTCCCATCTGGCCCAAGCCAAGCATGCAGGTCCAGCCCAGCCACCACGCCGACGACATCGGCGCCAGGTTCGGAGAGCCGTCTGGGTTCAACGTGCTGATGAGCGCTACAGGTGTTCCGAAATAGAGGATGGTCGGATCGATCGTCTTGTGCATGCGAAGACGATATCGGATATCGGGCGGACGGTGCCATCCGCATCTTGCGGTCAAACCGAAAGTGGCTACGCCCTGCAGTTGCGCAGCACCGGCCTTCTCCCACAAACAAGAAGGCGGACGGTTTTGGCTTCCGTCCGCCTGTACAACAGGGGAGTAGATCCTCTACGGCATTTCGACGACGCGTTGCAGCTTAGGACGACCTTCACCGTTCGCTGCGCCCGGATCCTCGGCGCCGAGCAAGCGCGCCGCGACCCGCAGAGCGTCCATCTCTTTGCGGACCCGCAACAGCTCCTGCTCTTTCATTCGCAGTACGTCGTACGGGTTTTTCATTGGGGGAGGGCCTCGCTTACAAATTCAGACTTGTTTCGTCTGTCAGGAATTACAGTAAGCCAGTTTTGCGTCCCTGGGAAGCTGCCAGAAGTTCATCGGGGCTGGGAATCGCGTCTCTCGAGGACGGGGCTGACTGGCCGCTGCCCCGTTACCATAAAGTTAATGTCCCAGATGATAGGGATGATTCTTGAGAATGGTGAACGCACGGTAAAGCTGCTCGACTAGTATCACGCGCGCCAGTTCGTGGGGCAGAGTCATCTTTCCCAGAGACAGGATAAACCCGGCGTGGCGCCGTGCTTCTTCACTGAAGCCGTCACTGCCGCCAATCGCGAACAGCAGTGGTGTCGCGTTCACCTGTTCGCGCTCCAGAAACTCAGCCAGCTCTTCGGACGAAAACTGCTTCCCGCGCGAATCGAGGAGCACGAGCTTGTGCCGCTCTTTGTTCTGAGGTCCGCTCCGATGTCGCTCGCCGCTCGCCAGCGATAAAATTGCGGCTTCGTCCTTCAATGCGACGCCCGCAACCTCAGCATAGCGCGAGATCCGTTTCAGGTACTCGTCGGTCAGAGCCTGGATCGCAGGCTCCTTCATCTTCCCGATCCATGCCACTTTGATCTTCACGGGTCTTCCGTCACTCAGGCTTTTCCCGACGCCAGCACCACGTCGGCGCCAAACCGAATCTCATCTCCCACGCGGTAGCGCTCGATCGCCGCCTTCGCCTCCGCGCGGATCACCGGCCACTCTTCCACCTGCAGTCGGTCCAGCATCGAACGGAACGGAGCTGCCACGGCGCAGAAGTATTCGAGAACTTCTTCCGCGTCTCCCCGCCAAGTCCAGGGCAAACTCCGAGTCGACTCTTCCACTTCGAGAAGTCCCGAAGCGGTAAGCACCGCTGAGAGAGAGCCCGCGGACGAGAATCGAAAAGGATCGGATCCTCCCGGTTCAAGCATGGTTCCGCCCACATGCCGGTGCACAATTTTCAGGGTGCTTTGCCAATAAGGTTGTTCCATCGGACCCCAGGCGGCAAAGCAGGCGCGAGCTCCGGGCTTCAACACGCGACGCAATTCCGCCAAGGCGCGTTCAGCATCGATGAAAAACATCACTCCAAAACGGCACGTGGCGAGATCAAAGCTCTGATCAGCAAACGGCAGATGGTGCGCGTCAGCTTGTTGGGTTATGAAGTTTAAGAGATTCTTGTTCCGGGCGCGCTTGGCCGCAATGTCGAGAAGTTCCGAACTCTGATCCACCGCCGTGACCGAACCTTGGGGAACGCGCTGCGCCAGGCTGATCCCAGGTTCGCCGGTGCCGGTGGCTAGATCGAGAACGCGCATGTCAGGCGAAGGATGCGAGTATTCGATCAAAGCTTCTGTGACCGCGCTGCCCAGCACCGCCGATTTTGCCTTCCACTTTTCCGCAGCCACCAGGCGGAAAGAGGAACCCCACGGAGCTGGATTCGAAGCGGACACTTCAGGCCTTTTTACGTGCCTTCTTGGGCACTCGAGGAACGGCTTTGCCTGCCGCGGATTTGGAAGTCATTGCCCGCTGTGGCTTCGGTTTCGCCATCAATTCCGCTGGCTCCAGCCGCTTGGCCGACTTCCACAGGCGCTCCAGGTCGTAGAACTGGCGCGCTTTCTCGGAGAAAACATGGACGACAAAATCCACGTAATCGAGCAGCACCCACTCCGCCTGTTTGTAGCCCTCGGAGTGAGTTACGCGCATGCCTAGTGCCTCCAGGCGCTCGTCCACCGCATCGGCAATCGCCTGGATCTGCCGGGAATTACTTCCGCTGCACATCACAAAATAGTCAGTGAACGCTCCCGAATCTTTTTCCAGTTCGAGGACCGTGACATTGTCCGCTTGTTTGTCTTGACAGGCGAGGATGGCTTCACTCACTTGGAGTTTGAGGTCGTTCCTTTTCGTCATATCGGGCTGATTGATTGTAACCCGCCTCGCGGTAGCGTCATGGCCTGCCCGCGTCTCAGCAGCCGGGACCCTCCACCACCCACGTAGGGACGGCCGCCCTCGGCCGTCCAGACCAGCGATGCGCAGGCCAAGCGCCCTAGGCCACTCACTTCCCCAATCGCTCCCCGCGGTATAGCCCGTGCTTGCGTATGTAATCCGCCACTCGCGGATCCAGCCATCGTCCGAGCGGCTTGCCCTGCGCTGCGGCCGTGCGAATTGCGGTTGCGGAGGCGCTCTGGTTAATGCCTTCAAGCAAGTGCAGCGTGACCCCAGGGAGAACGAGATCGCCTTTCGCTGGCTGCTTATGAAAGGGACGAGTCACCGCCGCCGGAGGCCGCAAATCTTCCGGCAACGACTCGGCCACGTCTCGTAATGAATATCCGGGACGGCTGGCTACGATGAAATCGCATTCCGCCAGCAGCGCGCGCGCCTCGCGCCATTTTGCGACGTCGCGGAAGGCGTCAATCCCAATCAGGAAAAAAAGCCGGTCCGATTTCTTGAGAGTTTGTTTCAGGCGCCGAACCGTATCGATCGAATAATTCACGCCATGGCTCGTAGGGATAACCGCCCCCGGCTGTCCAGCGGAGCGAAGCTCCGCGGTAGTAAACTCCGGCGCCTCCAGCAACGACGGCACGAATCCCCGTTCATCCTGCGTCGCGAGTGCCAACATCGCATAGCGATGTATGAACGCTGTCAGCGGTTGTTTTTGTTTGTGCGGAGGAACACTCGCCGGCACAAACAGCACCTGCCGCAGAGAATAGCGGCTGGCGGCTGCCTGCGCCAGTGCCAGGTGTCCGCGATGGATGGGATCGAAGCTGCCGCCGAAAAGGCCGATATTCATTCCGATATTTCCTGTTATTGTCCCGCTAGTTTCGTCGTTGCCGGTTACTGTTGCAAGTCCTGTTACCAGACTATGTTCCCTTATCGCCTTTTTGTACCAGCGAGTTTTGCAGAAAGCGTCCCATGAGATTAGGCTGTGGACAAGGCTTTTCCTTTTTTCTCTACGTTGCCTTCCAGGTCGGCCTGGCTGACGTACCTGGGGGGTGTACCTCTGGCCACTGTGCCGCCAGGAAAATGCGGTGGACTGTCGTAACTCGCTCTGCGCGCGATCCGCGTATAGCATGAACCATGCGTATGAAACTCCCCCTCATCCGCAGCTTGGCCGTACCTCCGGCGCGCGCTCCTATCTTGCGCTACGGAGTCGCTCTCCTAAGCACCATCCTGGCGCTGATTCCAACCTTGTTTTTCTCCGATATCGCGGAGAGCCGCCTCGTCGTGTTCGCCGTCGCCGTGATGGTCAGTGCCTGGTACGGAGGATGGAAGCCCGGACTCGCCGCCACCTCTTTTGCGCTCACGGTCAGCGCCTACTATTCGTTCGCTGGAGACTTGACTCCAAGCGAATATCGCAGAGCCATCGCGCACCTCG
>WNEZ01005007.1_pt1 | contig 11595 bp, 7 predicted proteins | sample 5400521 | NCBI WGS metagenome assembly WNEZ01 (sample SAMN13153339, study PRJNA577476) | soil metagenome | isolation source: 120 cm saprolite under Douglas fir tree site 2 hole 1 replicate 1 | place: USA:California | collected 2015-04-18
TTACCCGAACTCCGCCGGCGCGCTGTCGACTGCGGGCGGCATCGTGGTGACCGCGTTGATCGACGGAACGGTGCTCGCCTATGACGACCAGACCCTCGACGAGCTGTGGCGCATCAACGTGGGCTCGGGCTTCAATGCGCCGCCGATGACCTATGCGGTGAACGGCAAGCAATACATTGCGATCGCCTCGGGCCTGTGCTGCGCCGGCCCAGGCGCGGCGCCGCCGCGCAACACCCGCGGCAGGGTCAACCGTACGACGGAGCTGCGCCAGCAGGGCAACGCTACAGTGGTGTGGGTGTTCGGGTTGTGAGGACGAAGGCGCGTCTCAGTAACCCCCGGCGAATCACGTTTACTGGATCGCCCGCTTTTCGCGGGCGATGACATATAAGTGACGCAATTATTTCCCGACGCGTCCTAAAGGCAGAGCAAGAACGGCCGGCCCGGCGCATCTCGCACTTTATCATGATCTCTCAACCGACAATGCCGACGCAGCCGTGTTGAGAATATTGAACCGAGTGGCGATTGGCGCATTGGATTGACGGGCGCGCACAGGAGAAGCAACATGGAGCAAAAGGCCAAAACGAGGCCATCCCCTGACCGCCGGCCGAGTGCTCCGTTGGGGGATAAGCTCGGTGCCATGATCGCGCCCAAAACCGCAATGACCGAGGGACGAGTCCTTCAGGGCCGTCAGGCGCCACCCGCAACCCTGGTGATCTTCGGTGCCGGCGGGGATTTGACCAAGCGTCTGGTGGTACCGGCGCTCTATCATCTGGTGCGAGCCGGCAAGCTTCCAGACGAGTTTGCCGTTATTGGTGTCGATCATAATGACCGGACGACCGAGCAATGGCGCCAGAGCCTGACCAAGATGATGCAGGCGTTCACGCAAGCGGCTGGGATCGACGCTCAGGCATGGTCATGGCTCACCCGGCGCATGCGCTACATGCGCGGAGACTTTACTCAGCCTGAGACCTTCAGAGATCTCAAGAGGCTGCTGGCCGAGCGGCGGGAGCAGAACAATACCGCCAACGTGTTGTTCTATCTGGCGGTCGCCGACCGGTTCTTCGGTCCGGTGATCGAGCAGCTCGGCTACGCCGGGCTGACTCAGCAATCGGAGGAAGCATGGCGGCGGGTGATCGTCGAAAAACCTTTCGGGCACGACCTCGCATCGGCGGAGGCACTCAACGCGCAAATCCTCAAGGTGCTGTCCGAAGACCAAGTCTATCGGATCGACCATTTCCTCGGCAAGGAAGCGGTCCAGAACATTTTGGTGCTGCGATTTGCGAACGGCATCTTCGAGCCGCTCTGGAACCGCGACCATGTCGACCATGTGCAGATCACGGCAGCCGAGACTGTGGGTGTCGAGGGTCGCGGCCGGTTCTACGACCGAACCGGGGCGCTGCGGGACATGGTGCCGAACCACCTGTTCCAACTCCTCGCCATGATCGGGATGGAGCCGCCGGTCTCGTTCGATGCCGACGCGGTGCGCTCCAAAAAGACCGAGCTGTTCGAGGCTGTCCATTCCGTCTCGCCGGAGAACGCAGTACGTGGCCAGTATGGCGACGGGATCGTGCGCGGACAAAAAGTTCCGGCTTACCGGCACGAACCCGACGTTGCACCGGATTCCGGGATTGAAACTTATGTGGCGCTCAAGCTCGGCATCGACAATTGGCGATGGGCCGGCGTGCCGTTCTATCTGCGCACTGGCAAGTGCCTGCCAGCACGCACGACCGAGATTGCGGTGCAGTTTCGGCGAGCGCCTTATGCCCTGTTCCGCAACACCCCGGTCGGGCGACTGCCGGCCAATATCCTGACTCTCCGCATCCAACCAGACGAAGGACTGTCGGTCAGTTTCAGCGCCAAACGGCCAGGCTCCGAAATCGAGATCGACGGTGTGGCAATGGATTTTGCTTACCGCGACTATTTCGAGCCGCTTGCAACGGTCGGCTACGAGCCGCTGATCTACGATTGTTTGATCGGCGACGCCACTTTGTTCCAGCGCGCCGACACGGTCGAGGCGGCTTGGCGCGCCGTCGAGGGTCTCATCGATTGCTGGGCGCGCGATCCGGCCAAGGACTTTCCCAATTATGCCGCCGGCAGCCCAGGTCCCGAGGCCGCCGACCGGCTGCTCGCGCGCGATGGGCGTGCATGGGTGGCGATCAGGGCCAGCCACCCGCACACGGCGATTCGCCCTTGATATGGCTGCACGATACTGTCGAGGTGGCCGATGAATGCGACTCGAACATTTCACGATCTCGGCCAAAGCCTTTGGCTCGACAACATCACGCGCGGCTTGTTGAGGACGGGCGTGCTCCGGCGTTACATCGACGAGTGGTCGGTCACCGGGTTGACATCCAACCCGACGATCTTTGATCACGCGATCAAGAATAGCAAAGACTACGACGACGCAATTAAACGCAAACTGGCGCAAGGCCAATCGGGAGAGAAGCTGTTCTTCGAGCTGGCGCTGGAGGACCTCACCGAAGCCGCGGATCTGTTCCGGCCGGTCTACGACCGAACATGCGGCGTGGACGGCTGGGTTTCGCTCGAAGTGTCGCCGTTGCTGGCGCACAACACCACATCGACGGTCGCCGAGGCCAAGAACCTGCACGCGCGGGCCCAACGACCCAATCTATTGATCAAGATTCCTGGCACCAAGGAAGGGCTGCCGGCGATCGAAGAAGCGATTTTCGCCGGCATACCGGTTAACGTCACGCTGCTGTTCTCCGATGACCAATACCTTGCGGCCGCCGACGCATTCATGCGCGGCATTGAACGCCGCATCGACGCCGGATTGCAACCCGATGTGACATCGGTGGCGTCGATTTTCATCAGTCGCTGGGACGTCGCAGTCGCCGGCAAGGTGCCGGCGGCGCTCAACAACCAGCTCGGCATCGCTGTCGCCAGGCGGGCCCACAAGGCCTATCTCGGCTTGCTGCGTTCACCGCGATGGATGCGCGCCTATAACGCCGGTGCGCGTCCGCAACGTCTGCTGTGGGCCAGCACCGGGACCAAGGATCCGAAGGCTTCGGATGTTCTCTACATCAAGGCCCTGGCCGCGCCATTCACGGTGAACACAATGCCGGCGGGCACGCTGAGAGCACTCGCCGAACACGGCGTCGTCGGCGCGACCATGCCGGCGGACGGCGGCGACTCCGAAGAGATACTGGCGCGGTTCGCCGCGGCGAACATCGACGTGCAATCGCTGTCGGTTAAGCTTCAGGACGAAGGCGCCAAGTCGTTCGTCAACTCGTGGAACGATCTGATGGCCGTAATTAAGTCCAAATGCGCCGTCCTTGAGCGAGCGAGCTAGCGGCCGTGGACGCCGGATCGCTGTTCATGGCCGAGCGTGGAGCAAGCCCCCTCCCTACCCTCCCCCGCATGCGGGGGAGGGTAGGGAGGGGGGCGGCGGTCGCAAAGAAGTTTGTCGTGAAGAGAGTGCTGGTTGTCGACGTCGGCGGAAACTCGGTCAAGATCCTTGCCAGCGGGCATAAGGTGCACCGCTCGTTTCCATCCGGGTCGAAGATGACGCCCAGAGACATGGTCTCAGGCGTGAAGAAACTCACGGCGGATTGGGCCTACGACGTGGTGTCGATCGGTTATCCGGGCCCGGTGCTCCACGGCAGAGCGGTCGCTGAGCCCCATAATCTCGGGCGCGGATGGGTCGGCTTCGATTTCGCGCGGGCATTCGGTTGTCCCGTGAAAGTCGTCAATGACGCCGCCATGCAAGCCTTGGGGAGCTACCAGGGCGGCAAGATGCTTTTTCTCGGGCTTGGAACCGGGCTTGGCTCGACCATGATTGTCGACGGCATCGTCGAGCCCATGGAACTCGGTCACCTGCCCTACAAGAAGGGCACCTATGAGGACTATGTCGGCCGCGCCGGTCTGGAACGGCACGGCAAGTCGAAGTGGCGACGGTACGTCGCCGACGTGGTGACGCGGCTCATCGCCGCGCTCGAGCCTGACGAAACGGTGATCGGAGGCGGTAACGTCGGCGAGCTCGCGGCGCTGCCGCCGCATACTCGTGCGGGCGACAATGCCAACGCGTTTCGTGGCGGGTTTCTGTTGTGGCAAGACAAGAAACGAAACACGGCGGCGGGTTCGAAGCGGCGCCTTGGGTAATCAGAAAGGATGCGCAGATGGAGGCACGACTGGGGACGGTTCCCACGCAATCAAGAGGGACGCATGCGGTATGGCGCGACCTCCAGGACCACCATGCGATGATGCAGGGCCTGCACCTGCGCAGCCTGTTCGCCGATGATCCGGCGCGCGGCGAGCGGATGACCGCAGAGGCCGCCGGCGTGTACCTCGATTACTCGAAAAATCGCATCAACGACGAGACCCTCAGGCTGCTCATCGCGCTCGCTAAACACTCCTAGCGCCAGCCCACTATCGACGCGATGTTCCGAGGCGAGAAAATCAACGTGACGGAAAATCGCGCCGCTCTGCATGTGGCTCTGCGTGCGCCGCAGGGAGCGTCCATCATCGTCGACGGCAAGAACGTCGTGCCGGAGGTCCACGCGGTGCTCGGCAAGATGGCCAACTTTGCCGACCGCGTCCGTCGCGGACAATGGAAAGGCCACAGCGGCAAACCCATCCGCAACGTCGTCAACATCGGCATTGGCGGTTCTGACCTCGGACCAGTGATGGCATATGAGGCGCTCAAGTACTACAGCGACCGCGCCATGACGTTTCGCTTCGTCTCGAACGTCGATGGCACGGATTTCGTCGAGGCGACGCGCGATCTCGACCCGGCGGAGACGCTGTTCATCGTCTCCTCGAAGACCTTCACAACGCTTGAGACGATGACCAACGCACAAAGCGCGCGCGACTGGTCGCTGCGGGAATTTGGCGGCGATGCAAAGGCTGTGGCCAGACATTTTGTTGCGGTCTCGACCAATGCCGACAAAGTCGCCGAATTCGGTATCGACACCGCCAACATGTTCGAGTTTTGGGACTGGGTCGGCGGCCGCTACTCGATGGACTCGGCGATCGGCCTCTCAACCATGCTGGCCATCGGTCCCGATCATTTCCGCGACATGTTGGCGGGCTTCCATGCGATCGACGACCATTTCCGGACCACGCCGTTTAGCCGCAACCTGCCGGTCCTCATGGGCCTTCTCGGCGTCTGGTACAACGACTTTTTCGGCGCGCAGACCGTCGCGGTGCTGCCCTACGACCAGTACCTGAAGCGTTTCCCGGCCTATCTCCAGCAGTTGACGATGGAGAGCAACGGCAAACACGTAACGCTCGATGGGACACCGGTCGAGACCGAGACCGGCCCGATCTATTGGGGGGAGCCGGGAACCAACGGCCAGCATTCCTTCTATCAGTTGATCCATCAGGGCACCCGGCTCATTCCGTGCGACTTCATCGCATTCGGACAGGCGCTCAACCCGCTTGGCCGGCATCACGATATGTTGCTGGCGAACGTTTTCGCGCAGACCGAGGCCCTCGCGTTTGGAAAAACGCGCGAGCAAGTCAAGGCCGAAGGCACGCCGGATTGGCTTGTTCCGCACCGCGTGTTCGAAGGCAATCGACCGTCCAACACCATTCTGGTGGACCGGCTGACGCCGGCGGCGCTGGGAAAGCTGGTCGCGCTCTACGAGCACAGCGTGTTCACCCAGGGTGTGATCTGGAACATCGATTCCTTCGATCAGTGGGGCGTCGAACTCGGCAAGGTATTGGCGCAGCGCATCATCCCCGAGCTGGAGAGCAAGATCGCCCCCAAGCTCGACCACGATAGTTCGACCAACAACCTGATCCGCCGCTACCGCAGCCTGAGGGGCGCGACGTGACGACCAAAGTAGTGAAGCTCGCTCCGTCGATCCGCGTCACCGACGGCGAAAGCATCACCTCTGCCATGGCACGGCTGCGGGCGGCAACACGGCTCTGAAGGAGAAGGATGTCATGCAGCTTGCAATGATTGGCTTGGGAAGAATGGGCGCCAATATGGTGCGGCGGCTGCTCGGAGGCGGCCATCAGTGCGCGGTCTTCGACGTGTCGCGGAAGGCGGTCGAAGATTTGGCAAAAGAGGGCGCGACCGGAGCCTCCTCGGTCGCCGACCTCGTAGGCAAGCTTGAGAAGCCGCGGGCGGTCTGGTTGATGGTTCCGGCGGGCGCGGTCGACAAGACGATTGCCGAAGTCGTACCTCACCTCGAAGGAGGCGACATCCTCATCGACGGTGGCAACTCCTATTACGTCGACGACATCCTGCGCGCCAACGAGCTTACGCCCAAAGGCATCAATTATGTGGATGTCGGAACCAGCGGCGGCATCTGGGGCTTGGAGCGCGGTTATTGCATGATGATCGGCGGACCGGAAGCTGCCGTACGGCGCCTCGATCCGATCTTTAAGACGCTCGCGCCCGGCGTCGGCGGCATTGCGCGCACTCCCGGACGCGAGAAGATCGGCGGCACCGCCGAGCTCGGTTACCTGCGCTGCGGCGGCAACGGCGCCGGCCACTTCGTCAAGATGGTCCATAATGGGATCGAGTATGGCGTCATGGCCGCTTATGCGGAAGGGATGAACATTTTGCACCACGCCAATATTGGCGCGCAGCAGCACACGGTCGATGCCGAAACGACGCCGCTACGCAATCCGGAGCTCTATCGATACGACCTCGATATCCGCGACATTGCGGAACTCTGGCGACGCGGCAGCGTCATCGCGTCATGGCTCTTGGACCTCACGGCGGCCGCGCTGGCCAAGGATCCCGCGCTTACGAGCTTTGCCGGCAGGGTCTCCGACTCAGGCGAGGGCCGCTGGACGATCAAGGCCGCGATCGACGAGGCCGTGCCGGTCGCGGTGCTTTCGGCCGCGCTCTACGAACGTTTCAGCTCGCGCGGCGAAGCGACTTTTGGCGACAAGCTGCTGTCGGCCATGCGCCACGAATTCGGCGGACATTTGGAGAAACCCTAAAGGCTGGCGCGAGAAATTGGAGGCGCGCAAATGAACACTATCGCCGGCACCGCGGTGGGTTCGCCCCAACCGACGACCAACGCGCAATTGGATCAACTGTCGATCAACTGCATTCGCACCTTGTCGATCGACGCCGTCCAGCAGGCGAAGTCGGGGCATCCCGGTACGCCGATGGCGCTGGCCCCGCTGGTCTATACGCTGTGGAACCGCGTCATGCGCTTTGATCCGCAAGATCCGATTTGGCCGAACCGTGACCGGTTCGTGCTTTCCAACGGGCATGCCTCGATGCTGTTGTGGTCGGTGCTCCACCTCACCGGCACCCGCGCGGTGAATGCCGAATATGAACGGCTCGGACAGCCTGCGGTGTCGCTTGACGACATTCGTCGCTTCCGCCAGCTCGACAGCAAGGCCCCGGGTCACCCGGAATACCGTTGGGTTTCAGGAGTCGAAGCCACTACCGGCCCGCTCGGGCAGGGCATCGCCATGAGCGTCGGCATGGCCATTGCGCAAAAATGGCTAGCCAACCGCTACAATCGGCCGGCCTTCGAGATCTTCGACTATAATATTTATGCGGTTTGCGGTGACGGCTGCATGATGGAAGGCGTGGGATCCGAAGCGGCGTCGCTCGCAGGTCATCTCGCGTTGGATAACCTCTGTTGGATTTACGACAACAACCACATCACGATCGAAGGCAGCACGCGCATCACCTTTACGGAGGACATTGCCGCCAGGTTTTTGGGCTACGGCTGGAACGTTCTGCGCGTCGGTGATGCCAACGACATCGACCTGATCGAGCGCGCCTTGGACGTCTTTCGCAAGACCAAAGGGCGTCCGACCTTCATTATTCTGGATAGCCACATCGGATACGGCTCGCCCCACCGGCAGGATACCGCCGCGGCTCATGGCGAGCCGCTGGGCGAAGAGGAAGTCCGCCTCACCAAGCGCGACTACGGATGGCCCCCGAACGCAAAGTTTCTGGTTCCCGATGCCGTTCGCGACCACTTTGCTGCCGGCGTTGGAACGCGAGGTCCGCAGGCTCGCAGCCGTTGGACCGAACAGTTCACGGCATACCGGTCGGCGTATCCGAAGCTCGCGACCGAGATCGATTTGATCGAGCGCCGTGAGCTGCCGGCCGGATGGGACGCGGCGCTTCCGGTCTTTCCCACCGATTCGAAGGGCATCGCGGGGCGCGATGCGTCAGGGAAAGTACTCAACGCACTCGCACAAAACATCCCATGGCTGCTGGGCGGATCGGCCGATCTCGGCCCGTCCAACAAAACCACTCTGACGTTCGAGGGGGCCGGGGATTTCGAGCCCGGCGCCCCCGGCGGGAGAAATCTCCATTTCGGCATCCGCGAGCACGCGATGGCGGCCATCGTCAATGGCCTCTCGTTGTCCAAATTGCGGGCCTTTGGCGCGACGTTCTTCATCTTCAGCGACTATGCGCGACCAGCCATTCGGCTGTCCGCCTTGATGGAGCTGCCCACGATCTTCGTATTTACCCACGACGCCATGGGGGATGGCGAGGACGGTCCGACCCACCAGCCGGTCGAGCAGCTTGCCTCCTTCCGGGCTATCCCGGGCTTGGTGATGCTGCGACCCGCGGACGCCAATGAGGTCGTTGAGGCCTACCGCTACGTCGCCAAGCTGCGACACCAGCCGGCCGCCCTGGCGTTGTCGCGTCAACCCTTGCCGACATTGGACCGCAGTAAGTATGCGGCCGCATCCGGGCTTGCACGCGGAGCTTATGTGCTTGCCGACGCCCCGGGCAGCAATCCCGAAGTGATCCTGATCGGATCCGGCAGCGAGGTCAGTCTGTGCATTGATGCACACGAGGAGCTTGTGGCCGAGGGCATCCGTTCGCGCGTCGTCTCGATGCCGTCCTGGGACATTTTCGAACAGCAGGCACCGGAATATCAGGACAGCGTGTTGCCGCCGGGTGTAACGGCGCGCGTGGCCGTGGAGCAGGCATCGACCTTGGGCTGGGAACGTTACGTCGGCAGGTCCGGTCGCGTCATCGGCATGAAGACATTCGGCGCGTCAGCGCCGCTCAAGGAACTGCAACGGAAATTTGGCTTCGAGCCGGAGCGTGTGACGGAAATCGCGAAAGAACTGCTTGGCAAGACCAATAGGAGCTGAAGCGTCGTCCGAGCAAAGCGCGTGCCGAAACGCTGCGTGCAAAAAACAAAACGAGAGTGCGATGATCAAAACGCCTATTGTTGTCTTCCTGTTCGACGTCGACAACGTCCTCATCGACAACGATCGTGTGCAGGCTGATCTTAAAGAGCACCTGGAGCAGATGTATGGGGTGGCGGCTCGCGACAGGTACTGGGAAATCCTTGAAGCATTGCGAGACGAATTGGGATACGTCGATTACCTGGGTGCGCTGGAACGTTTTCGGATCGAGCGGATGCATCGCCCCGAGGTGCTGCGCATGTCGAGCTGGCTGGTCGATTACCCGTTCGCCGATCGCCTGTATCCCGGCGCCCTGAGCGCGGTGAAGCATGCGCAGCAGTGGGGGACCGCCGTCATCCTCTCAGACGGCGATGCCGTGTTCCAGCCGCGCAAAGTGGAACGATCCGGCCTTTGGCAAGCGTTCGAGAACCGCGTCCTTATCTACGTCCACAAAGAGCGGGAGCTTGATGACGTCGCGCGTCTCTATCCCGCCGACCACTACGTGCTCATCGACGACAAGTTGCGTATCCTGGCCGCGGTGAAGAAGATCTGGGGCGAACGGGTGACGACAGTATTTCCCAAGCAAGGCCACTATGCGTTCGATCCAAAAGCTCACGCCGACTATCCGGCTGCGGACATCGAGCTGGCCAAGATCGGTGATCTCGTTACTTGCGATGTGTCGGCATTCCCAGCGAATCGGGCGCCGTCCCGCAGTGGGACGACCTGAGCAAAAGAGGAGCGGCCGACTTGTGGTGCGGCTCGCGTAATCGAAACGAGGCATGCGGCGCATCCAAAAGCATATGGTGCCGCACGCCGCCTTGACGCGCCGGACGAGCCGTGAGCCGCGTCCAAGTCTCCAATGCTCATAAAATCTGAAATTTCGACTACCGCCGTCTGGTGACAAGAAGCGAGTGAGCAGAACATTGGTGTCCGGCAGGTAAAGCTGCCGGTGGTCGTGCATCATACGGCACTGGAATCAATTCAAAGGAGCCCCCGCGCGCCTCGCTCATGAAAACTCTGACGTCCCGGCGGGACTGGCACCGCCTTGACCAAACTCGGCTATTGGAAGCGCGGCGGGGCCGGGTCGGCGGCGGCGGAGTTTTTATCGATCTTACTGGATTGAATTTATTGAGAAAAATATGAAAGAGCGTGGCTGGGGGACCTGGATTCGAACCAAGATTAGCGGAGTCAGAGTCCGCTGTTCTACCGTTGAACTATCCCCCACCTAAGCTATTGATAAACAGCAGCTTTTTTGGCAGTCTTACAAATCTGGGCCAAAGTTTTACAAATTGGCCCTGTTGCGGCGCTGTATATAGGGCCATCGCTGCGCCCCGTCTATCCCTCTTGCGTAATCAGCTTGAGACGCTTCCGACCATCGGCCACGATGCCCATGTGATGCTTAAACCTCATGTAGTGGTCAACCATCTGGCGCGACATGCCGATATCATTTGAGATTTGATCGGTGTCATACTGCCGTGAAATTTCGCAGCGGCACCTGTCGGTCAAGATTGACTTCGACGCAACTGCTCGCGCGTCGATCGTCCGGTTCCCTTCTTCTACTTTTTCCCGCGCGCGTCGATTGCAGCGAGCACTTTCGGCGGCGACATCGGCAGTTCGGTCAGCCGCCGGCCGGTCGCGCGCTCGATCGCGTTGGCGATGGCCGCCATCGGCGGGCAAATGTTGACTTCGGCGGCACCTTTGGCGCCGTACGGATGACCGGGATTCGGCACCTCGACCATGACCGGCTCGATCATCGGCAGGTCGGATGCCACCGGAATCCGATAGTCAAGGAAGCCCGGATTTTCCATGTGCCCGCGCGAGTCGTAGATGTACTCCTCGTTGAGCGCCCAGCCGATGCCTTGCGTCACGCCGCCTTGGATCTGCCCCTCGACATAGCTCGGGTGGATGGCGCGTCCGACGTCCTGAGCGGCGACGAAACGCAAAATCTTCACCTTGCCGGTCTCCGGATCGACCTCGACGTCGCAGAACTGGGTGGCGAAGCCGGGCGCCACCGCGCTGGGGTTCACCGCCGCCGCGGCGACGATCGGCCCGCCGGTCTGCGCCCGCTTGGCGGCAATCTCCCTGAGCGACAGCGGCTTGAAGTCGCCGACGTTGCTGCTCGCCGGCTTGGCGCAGCCGTCCTCCCAGACCACGCCCTCCGGGTCGACGTCCCACATCTTGGCCGCCCGTACGCACAGCTCCTGGATGATCTTCCTCGTGGTGTCGACCACGGCCATGCCGGTGGCGAAGGTGACGCGCGAGCCGCCGGTGAGATGCGCATAGCCGACCGACGCGGTGTCGGCGACGATCGGGCGCACCCGGTCATAGTCGATCCCCAGCGTCTCGGCCGCCATGATCGCCATCGCGGCGCGCGAGCCGCCGATGTCGGGACTGCCGGTCGCGACGACAACCGTACCGTCCTCGTTGACGTGCACGGTGGCGCTCGATTCGCCGCCGCCGTTGAACCAATAGCCGGAGGCGACGCCGCGCCCCTGGTTCTTG
>WNEZ01007625.1_pt1 | contig 11595 bp, 10 predicted proteins | sample 5400521 | NCBI WGS metagenome assembly WNEZ01 (sample SAMN13153339, study PRJNA577476) | soil metagenome | isolation source: 120 cm saprolite under Douglas fir tree site 2 hole 1 replicate 1 | place: USA:California | collected 2015-04-18
ATTACCGCCTTCTGCTGCGCTTCGATTTTTGCCTTAGCAACACGTTCCTGAATATCGGGATCTTCATCCAACAAGCTATCATACATATGTAATCGCTCCTCAACAATCTGCTTATCTTGCTCAGAAAATGTCTTTGACCGTCGCAAAATAGGTAAGGACTTTAAAGCACTGTCATACGGCTGTCTTTGAGACTCGTCGCTCATCCTGGTAGGCCATTTCCACGTTCTTTACCTAGAATGATACCATGCCCATCAGTCTTGCACAAGTGACGTTAAGTAAGGACCAGGGCTTTCCAATTCTCGCCAGCTTCCCGCTGCGATGGCCGCCCCACCCCATAAAAATGGGTGAGTGTGCCGTGTCGGGCGGAGCCCGACACGGCACACTCACAAAAAAGGGGCGGGGTGGGGCCTCGCAGAGAGAATTGGAAAGCCCTAAAGTAAGGACGCTTGCGCCGCCCGCCGCCCCTAAGCGAATTGCACCCTTTCAATCTCATCCAACCTCCTCACCTTCTCAATCATCTCCTGCCTTTTTCCTGGATCTGTGATCACCGGGCCCACCAGCTCGTGAAACCGCGTCTCTAGCTGCTCCCAGCTCAATGGATTGTGTGGATCGCCCAGCGGGTAGCGCACCGAGGCATGAAATTCATGTCCATCTTGCATAAGCACGCTCGCGCTGGCCCTCCACTCGGCGGGATAATAGGCATCCAGATCCGCTGCAGAATAACACTCGACCTTTTGCATGAGTTCACGTACCGCCGGGTTGTGCAGCCGCTCCTCGCTGAAGACTGCCAGCCCGGCCTGCCCAGTCAATATAGCGATAGCTGCCCCGAAGGGCATGCTGAACTGGGCCTCGACCACGTTGCTGGCCTGCCGCTTCTGTTCAATGGGATCTGCCACCAGCCCGCGCCCGCCCGTGAGGACGCCGCAGCGCACCCGGGTGATTTGCGCCGTTTCGATACGATGAGTGCGCGTAATTTCCAGCAGGCAATCAATGGGACCATGCATGTAGCGACAGCATGCATATGGCTTGATCGAGACGGACATAATCGCGTAATCGCCATGCGCGGCGCGTTCGAGCTGCTCAATATCACCCTGGGATGAATAGGCGTGCAGGAAGCCATAGCGACTCTCCAGGATCGCTGCAGGCCCGGCAAAACCGGCCGCCGCCAGCCGCGCCGCCATTATCCCGGCGTGGCAGGCCCAACCGGGGTGCAGGCGTTTCGTCCACGCTCCCTCGTCCAGGTAAGCCATCGAGCCAGCTGCCATGCTGCCCGCGATACCCAGCGCCATATTCGTCTGTTGCGGCGACAACCCCAGCAGGCGCGCACTTGCTGCCGCCGCGCCCAGCGTGCCGCAGACTGCCGTGGGGTGAAAGCCGCGCTCGTACGCCGAAGCCGGGTTGAGCGCCGCGCCGGTTCGCAGCGTAACCTCGTAGCCTGCCACTACTGCCGCGTAGAAATCCGCCACCGGCGTCCCCAGTTGTTCGGCCAGCGCCAGCGCCGCCGGAAAAACCACGACGCCCGGGTGCAGTGAAGAACGGTTCTCTACGTCATCCATCTCCAGCCCGTGGGATGCCACCCCGTTTGCCAGCGCAGCCCACGCTGCTTCCGTCCGCTCTTCCCTGCCGAAAATCGTGGCAGTGTTGCCGTCATTTGTGCTTCCTGGCCCCATGGCTTGTAACATCTCGTACACCGCCAGGCTGGAAGGAAGCAGCGAGCCGCGTAAGGTCACTGCCAGGTTGTCCAGCAGCAGGTAGCGCACACGCTCGCGTACATTCTCTGCTATATCTTCGCCGCGCAGCGTCGCGCAGAAACTGGCAAGCTCTGCTGTAGGGTGATAGGCCATGATTCAACCTCCTGCTGTGGAACAATTGCTATGTGGTTTCCCTCAATTATATCAAACGGGTGCCCCCTGGGCATAAGGGACTCCATATGGGTCTTTATAGCTATTTACCTAAATTTCGCCCAAATTAGTGGCACAATGCTCGAATGTAATAAAACCTGCCTCCTGACCACGTGTAGTATAATGAGCGTGTTGATACAAAGTGATGACGCCAACAAAGGAGAAGGTCACGATGCAATTGCGCTTGCAGGTTCCTGAACAGCTCAGTAGTAAAAATCAGCAACAGTTAGAGGCACTCGCCTTCGAAGCCCTTGTAGTGCGGCTCTATGCGCTGGGCGAACTCTCCTCGGGCGAGGGAGCTAAGCTATTGAGCCTGACGCGGCGCGAGTTTCTCGATCTGCTGGGCCAGTACAATGTCTCCCTTTTCGATGACGAAATAGACCTCAAGAAGGAGGCCGGCTACGGATAAGCCTCCGGTCGTGACCAACACAACCCCGCTGATCACTCTCGCAGGGGTTGGGCTCCTTGACCTCCTTCCGCTCTTGTACGGCAAGGTCTGGGTTCCTCGCATCGTACTAGATGAATACCAGGCAAAAGCACCGCCAACCGAACCGGACCTGGCCCAGGCGTCATGGCTCACGGTGGTCGATGCCGTCATCATCGATCCTACGCTTCCTCTGTTGGATGTCGGCGAGGCAGCAGCACTCTCTTTGGCACAAACGATCCGGGCACGGCTGATCCTGCTGGATGAACGCAAGGCGCGGCGGATCGCTGCTCGCATAGGTTTGCAGGTCGCTGGAACGCTAGCAGTGCTGCTGCGGGCCAAGCAGCAGGGACTAATCGCTGCAATCCAGCCATATATCACTCAAATGCAGAGCCAGGGAAGACGATTTCACCCCGATCTCATTGCCCGTCTCCTCGAGGACGCTGGCGAATAATGCTAGCCCTAGACATCGCTATGATTGGCCCTTCTCTTCATAAGGGTCGTAATTGCTTTGCTTGCCCATTGCTGTTTCGGATAACCGAATAAATTCATGCCCTTAAGCAATCCAAGTAAAATATCACTAATTTGGGCAAAAATTAGGTATTTTTAGGAAGTGATAAGCCTTTCCTTTGTGCTATCATAGCCTCATAAATCTTCTCCTGGATTCCGCGCTTTACAATATATACAGAGGAATACAAAAATGCGGATGTATCGATGGGGATTCCCCTATACAGAGAAGTAACCTCCCTTAAACCAGGTACACGAGGATTTGTATACTCTATCACATTTTTTCCAAAGAAGGAGAGACAAGTACCCATGAAAAAGTTTATAATCGGCTTCGTAGTACTGAGCCTTATCACTACCCTGCTTGTCGCGTGTGGGGGCCCTGGCGGTGGTAGTGGCAGCACCGACGTGCATATGAACAACACCAACTTCGCGCAGCCCTCCGTTACTATCAGCAAGGGCAGCAGCCTGAACCTGGTTGACGATGCAACGGTGGTCCACATCGTTCAAAATGGCTCCTGGGATAATGGCACCCCCAAACCGGCAGCCGAGCCCGGCGCGCCAACGGTGAATGTGCAGTTCCAGGGCGGCGATAACCATATGGTCGGACCATTCAATACCGCCGGTACCTATCACCTATACTGTACCATTCACGCTGGCATGAACCTGACCGTTATCGTACAATAACCCTATCGTACCAAATGTAGGGGCGACTCCATAGGCGTTCACTCAAGCTGATTTTCCAGGGCGACCACCTCGATCGCCAGGCGGCATGCCGTCGATGGTCACGCCTCCGCGCAGGAGCCGCAGCCCTGAGCGCAGCGAAGGGGAAGGGTCTGACTCGCCGGGTACAGAGATCCTTCGCTGCGCTCAGGATGACAGGAGAGGTTAGGAGGGGCGACCGTCTCGGTCGCCCTGGACATGAAGTGAACGCCTCTGGGGGAGCCCCTTGCGGTCACCCTGTAATCGTCTCATTGACAACTTCAGCAAACATCTCTTTTAAGGGGGAACGATGAACGTCGAACACTTCGTACTTGGCGGCGAGCGAGTTTCCGCTGCTGATGGCAAAACATTTGCCGTCATCGAACCTGCGTCCGGCAGCCCTTTTGTCGAGGTAGCCGAGGCGGGGCCTGAAGATGTCGATCGCGCTGTGCAGGCTGCTCACCGGGCTTTCGAAGAGGGAAGCTGGCCCCACCTCAGCGCGACAGAGCGTGGCCGCATACTGCTGCAGGCCGCGAATCTCGTCCGGCAGCGATCAGAGACTATCGCCGCCATCGAGGCCCGCAACGCGGGTAAACCTATCCGTGACGCTCGCGGTGAAATTGCCCTTGTCGCCGCCGTACTGGAGTACTGGGGAGGAGCAGCAAACAAGATCTTCGGCGAGACCATCCCGGTACAGGACGCGGGCCTTGAGGTTACCCTGTGTGAGCCCGTCGGCGTGTGCGCCCTTATCACCCCCTGGAACTTCCCCCTCGTCATCGCTTCCTGGAAGATCGCGCCCGCCCTGGCCTGTGGCAATACCGTCGTGGTCAAGCCTGCCCAGCTCACTCCCCTCTCCGTGCTGTCGCTGGCCGATATCTTGATGGAGGCTGGCCTGCCTCCCGGCGTGCTCTCTGTGCTTCCCGGGCCCGGCTCAGCCATCGGCGACAAGCTGGTTACTCATCCCCTGGTCTCAAAAGTCTCGTTTACCGGCTCGACCGAGGTTGGTTCCCACATCATGCGCCTCTGTGCGAACAATATCACGCGCGTATCCCTGGAGCTTGGCGGCAAGGCTGCAAACGTGGTTTTCTCAGACGCGGACCTTGAGCGCTGTATCGAATCCTCGGTCTTCGCCGTCTTCGGCAATTGTGGCCAGGACTGCTGCGCCCGCTCCCGTATTCTCGTTCAGCGCCCGGTCTATGAAGAATTTGTCGAACGCTTCTCCAGGCGTACCGCCGCTCTTCAAGTCGGCCAACCGCTTGACGAGAAGACCGAGATCGGCCCCCTTATCTCCGCAGGCCAGCGCCAGCGTTCGCTCGACTACATCGCGCTTGGCCAGCAGGAGGGGGCGCAGTTGATCAGCGGCGGCTCCATTCCGGCCATGCCCGGCAGCGAAACCGGTTATTTTCTCCAGCCTGCTATCCTTACTCACGTCAGTAATAGCATGCGCGTCTCCCAGGAAGAGATTTTCGGGCCCGTTGTCGGCATCATTCCGTTCGATACCGAAGAGGAAGCGGTCCGGCAGGCCAATGACGTAGCCTACGGCCTCGCGGGATCGCTATGGACTCGCGATCTTGGCCGTGCTATCCGCGTAGCCAGGGGTATTCGCGCCGGTGTGCTCTCCGTCAATTCTAATCACAGCGTACATACCGAGGCGCCCTTCGGCGGCTACAAAAAGAGTGGCATCGGCCGCGAGATGGGCATGCACGCCGTTCAGCTCTATACCGAAGTCAAGAGCATCTTCTTCTCACAAGAATAGATAGCCTTCCAGGGCGACCGCAAGGGTCGCCCCTACATCTTCACTCCACCCAGAAAATCAGCCGTTCGGTTGATCCTTTCTTTGACCTGCATTGAGTACCCTATCTTATATCGGTTCTCATTGTGTCTGTTCGCAAAATCTGCTGAATCGCTTGAATGAGTACTGAGCACCCGGCTGTTCACTGAAGCATGTTGTTATGGTTTGCAACATGCTTGCTAACATGGAAGCAGTGGTTACTTATACCAGGTTGCACATTAGATTAAACAGGAGGAACAACTTATGAACAAAGATGTACCCGTTCAGGTCATAGTGGCCGCGTTCAACGATGAACACGGGGCCGAAAACGCCTTGCGGGAACTCAAAGAGGCTAAGAAAGAGAAGCTGATAGGCATTCAAGATGCTGCCATTCTCCGGCGCGATGCCGGGGGCAAGCTCCACATCAAAGAAACGGCAGATATGCGCGGCGGCAAAGGCGCGGTAATCGGCGGCGTCGTTGGTGCTGTCGCCGGCCTCCTCGCCGGGCCCCTGGTGCTCGCCACCGCGGCTGGAGCGTTGATCGGCGGCCTGGCGGCAAAGCTGCGCGACTCCGGCTTCCCTGATGAGCGGCTTAAAATGCTGGGCAAGGCCCTCACGCCTGGCACATCGGCCATCATCGCAGTAATTGAGCACAGGTGGGTGGCAGAGTATGAGCAAGCCCTGGCTGAGTACGGCGCGAACGTCGTCACCGAAGCCGTGGAGGTCGGCATTGCCGCCGAACTCGAAACCACTGCCTCTGCCGGTACAAAAAGCACGCAACCCAAAAATACCCAGCCCTAAATGTAGGGGCGACCCTTGCGGTCGCCCTGTGGGTTTGCCCTGTGGGGTTGCCTTCACCTTGGTGGTTGCCCTGTGGGTTTGCCCTTACCTTGGTGGTCGCCCTCGCCCCGGAGGGTTTGCCCCCGCCCTGCCAGCCTTCCGCTGAAGCAAAGGAGAGAAAAAATGGCCAATACGACACAAGAGTTCTTTCAAGAGATCGCTGCACGTGGCAGCGATCCCTCGTTACGTGACATCACAGGCACCTGCCGCTTCGACATCGTGGGAGTTGGAACCTGGTATCTTGCGATCAACAAGGGCGCGCTGACCGTGACGCAACAGGACGCAGGCGCCGATCTCGTCATCACCTGCGATGCCCAGGATTTTGACCGCATTGTACGTGGAGAAGAGCACCCGGTCGTCGCGGGATTACGGGGGCGACTGACGCTCGCCGGTAAATTAGCCTTTTTCCCGCTGGTGCAGCGATTTTTTCCCACGCCGGTCAACAAACAGGCCAGCAGCGCTCCACCGATTCCCGATCACCCCACGGCTCCCTCGCCCCCTGTGACCAGTATCGCCACACAAAAGCCGCCGGAGAAGATGCCGATGCCCAGCCGCATGATCAGCATCCTGGAAGGCAATACCTTTGTGGTCAGTGACATGCGTGGGGATATCGACGCCCTGCCGACCGACACCCAGGGCCTGTTCGGCTGGGATACGCGCTTTCTCTCTCGCTGGCTGCTGACGGTCAATGGCATCACACCCAGCCCCCTGTCCACCTACGACCTGCAGTACTACTCCGCGCAGTTCTTCCTGGTCCCGACGACCGGCACGGTCTATGTGGATACCACCCTCTCCGTTATCCGCACGCGCGAAGTGAGCAATGGTTTCCACGAGGACATCACCATTCTCAACCATGCCGAAGACGCTGTCGATCTCGAAATACGCATCGAGGTGGGTGCCGATTTCGCCGACCTGTTCGAGGTGAAAGATGCCCTCACCAAGAAAGGCGAATACTACCAGCGTATTGAAGCCGACCGCCTGGTGCTTGGCTATCGCCGCGAGAGCTTCGTCCGTGAAACGTCGATCGTTCCTGGCACCACTGCCGCCATTGAGGAACACGCGCTGCGTTTTACCGCGCATATCGAGCCTCATGGGCAGTGGACAACCGCTATCGACGTGATAATGAGCGGGCTCGGAATGATAGGGCAGCCCGGCAACGGGCAGGATGGGCAGCGCGCGAAGCCCGCTATGAAAAAGGATCTCGACGCGTGGCTCGCGGCGGCCCCACGCCTCTCCTGCGAGTGGAAGCCGCTGGAACAGATCTACCATCGCAGTCTCGTCGACCTGGCCGCCCTGCGCTTCTTCTCCGTGATGTTTCCAGGATATGCCCTTCCCGCTGCCGGGCTTCCCTGGTTTATGACGGTCTTCGGGCGTGACAGCCTGATCACTAGCTTTCAGGCGCTGCCCTTCACCCCTGAACTGGCTGAGAGCACCTTGCTCTATCTCGCCGTCTGTCAGGGCGTTCGCATGGACGATTTCCGCGATGAAGAGCCGGGCAAGATCATCCACGAACTGCGCTTCGGCGAAATGACCGCCTTCGAGGAGCGCCCGCAGTCCCCCTACTACGGCGCCGCCGACTCCACTCCGCTCTTCCTCATCTTGCTCGACGAGTTCGAGCGCTGGACGGGAAAGACGGAATTCGTGCGTCGCCTGGAAGGAACCGCCAGGGCAGCCCTCGACTGGATCGATCACTATGGCGACCGCGATGGAGATGGCTACGTCGAGTACAACCGGCGCAATACTCGCACCGGCCTGGAAAACCAGTGCTGGAAGGACTCCTGGAATTCTATCCTGTTCGCCGATGGCACGCTTTCCCGCCTGCCGCGTGCCACCTGTGAGATCCAGGGTTACGTCTACGACGCGAAGATGCGTTGTGCGCGCCTGGCGCGTGAGATCTGGGGCGACCCCGCCCTCGCCGACCGGCTGGAACGCGAGGCGGCGGACCTGAAACGGCGCTTCAACCAGGACTTCTGGCTCGCCGACCGCGAATACTTCGCGCTGGCCATCGATGGCGACCGGCGCCTGGTGGACTCGCTTACCTCCAACATCGGGCACCTGCTCTGGAGCGGCATCGTGGATGATGGGAAAGCTGCAGTCTGCGTGCGCCACCTGCTGGGCGACCGCCTCTTCTCCGGCTGGGGTGTGCGCACGATGGCCGAAGGTGACGGTGGCTACAACCCGGTAGGGTACCACATTGGGACCGTCTGGCCACACGATTGCTCGATCATCGCGCAGGGGCTGGCTCGCTATGGGTACCGCGAAGAAGCGGCGCGCCTCGCCTCCGGCATTCTCGAAGCCGCGCCGTTCTTCCAATATCGCCTGCCGGAGGCCTTTGCCGGCTACCCACGGACCTTGACCGAATATCCAGTAGAGTACCCGACTTCGTGCAGCCCGCAGGCCTGGGCCACTGGCGCTCCCCTGCTGCTGCTGCGTGTGCTCCTCGGCCTCGAACCGGTAGGCAACCGGCTCCTCGTCGATCCCGCGCTGCCGGAAATGGTGGGATGGCTGACCCTGCTCGATATCCCCGGGCGCTGGGGACGAATGGACGCCTTTGGCAGGGGCAAGCTCGAACTCCCCGGAATGCCAGAACACGCCAGGCCAGCCGGGCACATTGGCGAGCTGCTAAAAATCGGCTAAAGAATCCGTACCATGGTAGGAGCGCCCCTTGCGGGCGCCCAATAGGCATCAACCGAAGACATGAAGAGAGGGAGAAAGCCGCATTGTCCGTAGGGGCGAGTGGGGAGTGGATGGGTGGAGTGGGCCTTTATGGTCGCCCGCGTGCCCCGGCATCGGTGCTGACATCAGGGGTGAGAGGCGCAGACAGAGACGACGGGCGACCATAAAGGCCCACCCTGCCCCACATCAGCCGCCCTCGCCCCTACGGATGATTGATGGGCCCTTCTTAGGTTGATGCCCATTTGGCACTACTTGCGGTCGCCCAATGGGCATATGGGTGACAAAAACAACCGCCGTAGAGATTGCCCTTTCGGGATATCCCTACGGCGGTTACTTATTGCCAGGAGCGAGCTTCCTTAACCGTCTTTACGCTCTGCTGGTAGCGACGGCCCGGGAGATACGGGAGGAAGTTTAGGAGGACCTCCTCCTGGGCCTGGCGTCGGCGTCGACAAAGTCAGCGCTACGTCATCCACGAAGAAGGACGTGGTTAGTAGCGAGGGCGATGTCCTGGCTGCGAAGAACAACATTACAGTTTTCCCGCCATACCTGGACAGCAGGCTCGTTACATTGAAGCTTGCATGCAGCCACCTGGCTGCGGCGTTGTAGTTGCAAGCTAGCTGTAATCGTCCAATCATATGGCCGTTGCCGTCCAATACCGTTACTGCCAACGTATCCACGCAGAGGCTCGTTCTGTGCTGGGTCAGGCCATACCACCAGTAGCTGAGCATGATGGTTGAGTTACCCGTAGGCACTGTGAAACTCTGCACTGGGAGTAGGAGTCGGACTCGGCTTTGGCGTCGGGCTGGGAGTTGGGCTCGGCTTTGGCGTCGGGCTGGGAGTCGGGCTCGGTGTGGCAGTCGGGCTCGGCGTCGGACTCGGTGTGGGCGTCGGACTTGGCGGTGGAGTAGGAGTCGGGCTCGGCTTTGGCGTTGGACTCGGTGTCGGGCTGGGAGTCGGACTCGGCGTGGCAGTCGGGCTCGGCGTCGGTGTTGGGGGCGGCGTCGTACCATTGGCGAGGTCTAGCGCAATGTTGTTGATATCCGGTGAGCCCCATCCGCTTGCCAGGTCATAGCCTGCCGTAGCAGGATAAAACTGGTTTTGACCGGTAGGGTCGTTATTACCGACCGTGACATCGTGGAAAGGAACGTGTGGCTGCTGCGCATTCTCCAGGCCATAGAGCGCGGGATTCACGGATTGATCAGCGCACTGCTGCCTGCCCACAACGGCGCGGCGCCGCTGGTGCCCCCTGCCACGAGCCAGCCACTTGAATCGCATTGTGCTGCGACCACAGTGCAATACATAGCATAGCCGGTATTGGGATCGGCATCGGCCGAGACGTCAGGCACCTCGCGCATGCCCTTGCTGTTGTACTGGTTCTGTACGCCGGGGCCGGTCTGCCAGCCAGGCTGCGTGAAGTAAGTGCTCAGGCCGCCCCCGTCGCTACCATACTGGTTGTTCCAGACAGACTCGCTGCCATAACTGCCCCCGTTCAGTGTCAGCGTCGTGCCGCCTACACCGGTGACGTAGGGATCGCTTGCAGGCGAGTCTACCTGCAACTGACCGGGGGCGGTTTGACAGTAGTCGTAGGACCCGGTGTCGCCAGAGGCGGCGTACATGCTGATACCCTGCGCTGCACCCTGCTTGAAAATGTTATCCATGATTTGCAGCTCGGAGTTACCTGTGTCTGCCTCGCATGCGCCCCAACTCGTGGTCATCACCTTCGCCTTGTTGTCGGTGACGATCTTGTTGTACATGTCATTGGCGCCCTTGGTGGTGTTTGGGGCTTCGTAGACAAGCTGAGCAGCCTGGGAAGCCATGGCCGCGACTACTTCGATGTCAAGCTCGTCCTCGATAGCTCCAGCTCCAACAGCCGGAACCGGACCACCATCAATCGTGACAGTTGTAATGATGGGGCTGCCGAGGCTGTATTGATTGAGGTAACTAGTGATATCGGTCGGTTTGTAGCCATCAAACTCTACCAGGGCAACCGTCTGGTTGTTGCCCTGTATACCCGCGTTCTTCAGGGGATTGAGATCATAGGCCCCAGCAAGGTCGGAAGGCCCATAGCCAGGGGGATTCGCATTTTGCTTGCGTGGGCTCAATTGCCTGGCGCTATTCTGGCTGCCTGATAGGTTCCGTGGATGCTGCACTACGCTGTTATCCATTCCCTGGATGGAGACAATCGACGACACCAGGCTGCTGGGAATGGTGGGTGCGCGGTCGTTGGCAAAGAACTTGCGTGACCCCAGGCTGTAAGAATTGATGTTGACCTTGAAGCTTTTCTCTGCCTGGGCGACCGTGGCGCGAGCGTCAATCAATGTACCGTTAGGGGAAATATGAGTCACTTTGAAACCGAGGCTGGTCAGGTAGTCCACCACCTGCTGCTGTTGGTCCCGCGTTGGGCTAAACGCGGCAGCAAACTCGGCCGGCGTGAGAAAGTGGCGGTAGTCTGGGGAACTAGGATTATACAGATTCTTCAACAGGCTATCCAGCTCATTCTGGTTGTTCAGTGCTAGCCCAACCGAGAGATCGAGCTGCCGCTGCCCGCTCACTGCCCCCAGTAAATGGGCATGCTTCAGCAGGGGAACATTCCCACCCCTGAGGGGAGTACCCAGGTCTGGCTTGGCATGAGCAATGTACTCAATGCTTATAACACTGACGCTCACCGCCAGTAAAGCCACAACTGCGAAGAGAGCTGTGAGCTTACGTACGTTAGTGCGCTTCATGTAGCACTCCAAATCAAAAATATTCAATTCGAGAGACTGTCATCTCGCTGG
>WNEZ01005008.1_pt1 | contig 11594 bp, 8 predicted proteins | sample 5400521 | NCBI WGS metagenome assembly WNEZ01 (sample SAMN13153339, study PRJNA577476) | soil metagenome | isolation source: 120 cm saprolite under Douglas fir tree site 2 hole 1 replicate 1 | place: USA:California | collected 2015-04-18
CGCCATCGATTTCCTCCAGTCCCATATTTTAGGCCGCTCCTATACATCGTGGAACTGGCTGGCGTTCCAAGAGCATTGTGAGCATGTATTGGCAAGTTCAAGAGTGTCGCAGCGAGTCGCTGCGCTGATGGAGCTGCGATGGCTGCTTTCGAGAAAAGCTGCCGCCACCGCTGACACGTTGGATCGTCTCAGTCTGACCCCTTGCAGACCTGGGTCACGCGCGGGCATTGCGGTGCAGCAATAGGCGGGTTCGACTGTTTCTGCCGACCAACCAGCCCGGCCCGGAGCCATTCCCTCTGCGCGTCACCAAGGTCGCAGCGGATGAGCCGCGAACCCACGCCACCGGATGATGGCGCGCACCGCCTGCACATAGGCGTCCTGCCGCCGATGGCTCGCTGGGAAAAGATCGGTTGCTTCTATCTGACGCGAGACACCGGCCCGGTCTAGGAGCGCACCCTGGCCGAGCTGGAACCTCGTTGTTCCGCGCGAGTTAAGTCAACTGTTTGGAACGCTGGTGGTCGTTTGTGGCTGGAGTATTGTGCCCACCAGCAGGCCTTTCGCGCTCATGATCTGGGGCTACACGCTCGTATCGTTCACCTTGGCGAGCGCGATCAAGATCGGCGCAATCGCTGCTCGATCATGGCGCCGTACACCAGCCCGGCATCTCCTGGGAATCGAAGGGCCCATAGCATCGTGAATATGTCAGCAGCAACCACGCTGCGGGCCGAGGATTTCGCCCAACCAAGTAAGCCCGCGTGGCTGGTCTGGCGCGAGATATGAAAGGAGTCGTCATGCCGAAAAAGCCATGCGTCAAAAACTCGGACCTGTCGCTGCTAAGCGTGCCAGCGTTCTGGCCGATGGCAATGGCTGCGGCGATGATGGAGGAGGGAGAGGAGCTTTACGCCAAAAACCTCAAGTTCGTCGAAGAGGAGATCAAGATTAACAACGAGCTGAGGCCGAAGCTTGCGACGCCAAACCAAATGCGGCTCGATCTGCGGACCATGGCGCTGCGCGATTATGGTCAGCCTAGCGGGATTCCAACACTTATCGACGCGCCCTACGCAGGTCACACGGCCGTGATTGCGGACTATCATAAAGGTCAGAGCTTGGTGCAGAGCCTGCTGGCGAACGGCATCGGTCATGTGGCGCTGACCGACTGGAAGTCGGCCACCCAGGATATGAAGGATCTGGAGATCAATAACTACCTCGCCGATGTTGTGGTTGCTATCGACGATCTCGGCGGGCGCGTGAACATGATCGGGATTTGTCAGGGCGGTTGGGCGGCGGCCATGATCGCAGCGCGTTTCCCTGACAAGGTGAACAAGCTCGTACTCGCCGGTGCGCCCATCGACGTGAACGCCGGCAATGGGCCGATCAAGCGCATGGCCCATGATTTGCCGACCTCGTTCTACGAGGAATTGGTCGAACTCGGCGGCGGGCTGATGATGGGCAGATTCATGCTTCAGGGTTGGAAGAACATGCACCCGGAGCAGCACTATATCCAGGACCACATAGATTTGTATGAGCACATCGATGATGCGGCCTATCTGGCCAAGGAGGAGACGTTCAGGAGCTGGTACGAAAGCCCGATCGACCTGCCAGGGCGATGGTATCTCCAGGTGATCACCCAGCTCTTCAAGGAAAACCGGCTCGCCAAAGGCGAATTCGTGGGGCTGGGCCGAAAGCTCAATCTCCGCGATATCAAGTGCCCAGCCTACCTGATGGCCGGTGCGGCTGACGACATTACGACACCCGAGCAGGTTCTCGATGCCGCAAAATATCTCGGAACGCCGAAAAATCAAATTATACAAAAGACTGTTCCAGGCGGCCATATTGGGTTGTTTATGGGCGGCAGCAATCTGAAGGAGCACTGGCCGCCAATTGCCCGATGGATCGCAGCCCGGTAGGTCTGGGGTCCGAGCCGATATACGGGACCACATTCATCAAGGTTTACCTGACGGCCTTAATCAGACAACCCAGGCTCACGAGTTCTTCCCACGCAGAACTCCAAAGGCGGATCGGATAAAGCGATTCCAGGTGCCTTGTTGCGTGATAAGGAACGTATTCTGGTCGATGCCATCCGGCGGCTGATTGCATAACTCAGCAAGTTTCCAGCAGGATTACAGTGACGCTATCGGGGCGCGTGTTCTGCGCGGGGACGGCACGCGACTGTGAAACCGGTGAAGGCCCTTCCGATGCAGGTCGGCAACGGCGCGGAGCGACCTGATCGCTGTAACGAATCCCATTTTTTATAGCGGAACGCCCATGGGGGCTAAGCGTTGGGGATTGGTAGGTCACTTCTTGGAACTGGTTGCGCGGACAGCGAAAATGCATCGCTGAGAGCGGTCGCCGCGACCGCGCTCAGCGGGAAACGAATGTGAAAAGGAGGGAGTCAATGAACGAAGGGAACGGACGTTAACTGAGGTTAAGGAACACTGGAGATGGCGACTGCAACCGCGACAGAAACCAGAAAGACAAGACAATCCAAACCCCTGCCGCCGCCGAATAGCGACTTCTACGCGGTTTATGAAACCCTGAACGCCGAGGAGCTCGCGATATTGAAGCGCGTGCGCTCGTTCATGGAGACCAAGGTCGCGCCCATCATCACCAAATACTGGGTGGACGATGCCTTTCCATTCGAGCTGCTGCCGGCAGTGAAGGAACTCGATGTCGGTGGCCTTGGCATGCAGGGCTATGGCTGCAAAGGCGGAAGCATGGCGCTGTTCGGCTTTGTCGGAATGGAGATGGCACGCATCGATCCGTCCTTCTCGACGTTCTTTGGCGTCCACACCGGCTTGGCTATGGGTTCTATCTACCTCGATGGCTCCGAAGAGCAGAAGCAGAAATGGCTGCCGCCGATGGCTCGCTGGGAAAAGATCGGCTGCTTCGGACTTACCGAACCACTCGTGGGCTCGGGAGCAAGCGGCGACCTGATGACAACGGCGAAGCGGGAAGGCGATAGTTGGGTCCTCGACGGGCAGAAGAGGTGGATCGGCAATGCGCCGTGGTGCGACATTTCGATCATCTGGGCGCGCGACGTCGCCGATCACCAGGTCAAGGGCTTCATCGTCGAGAACAAGGCGACGCCCGGCTTCAGCGTCGAGAAGATCGAGGACAAGATCGCACTCAAGGTGGTTCAGAATGGTCAGATTACGCTGAAGGATTGCCGGGTGCCGGAAGCGAACCGCCTCCAGGCTGGCAACTCGTTCCGCGACACCGCGAAAGTGTTGAAAATAACTCGCTACGGCGTTGCATGGATGGCGACAGGATGCGCGATGGGCGCCTACGAGGCTGCCCTTAAGTACGCCCAGGAGCGCTTGCAGTTCGGCAGGCCAATCGGCTCGTTCCAGATGATGCAAGACCTTCTCGCCAAAATGATTGCAAACATCACGGCTTCCCAGTGCCTGGTGACTCGCCAGGCTCAGCTGTACTCCGAAGGAAAGCTGACGGACGCTCATGCGGCGCTCGCCAAGGCGTTCTGCACCGCCAAATGCCGTGAGACCGTCGGATGGGCCCGGGAGCTGCTCGGCGGCAACGGCATCGTCGCCGATTACAAAGTCGCGCGTTTCTTCGCGGATTGCGAAGCGCTCTACTCCTACGAAGGCACCTACCAGATGCAAAATCTCATCCTGGGCAAGGCGATCACGGGCTTCAGCGCGTTTGTGTAAGGCCTTGCCTGAAGCGCAAGCCGATCCGCCAAAGACTGCGCCCAATCTTCAGACAGGAGACATTCCATGGCTTCGCCAGCAACTTCATTGAGACCCGAGAAGCAGGCAGCGCCTGCACGAACGCTTGAGAATATCTTGTATGAAAAGAGGGGTGGCATCGCCTATGTGACGGTCAATCGTCCCAAGGTTCTCAATGCGCTGAACACGCCCACGTGGACGGACCTGAGGACGGCGTTCGAGGACGCGCGGGATGATGCTGCGGTGCGCGGCGTTATCCTGACGGGGGCAGGCGACAAAGCGTTCATCGCGGGCGCAGACATCACCGAGCTCGCTCACGTCACAGTAGTCGAAGCAGAGGAGTCCAGCCGGTTCGGACAAGAGGCTCTCGATCTCATCGAGAATCTCGGCAAGCCGGTGATAGCAGCCGTCAATGGCTTTGCGCTCGGTGCCGGCTGCGAGACGGCAATGGCTTGCGCCATCAGGGTGGCTTCGGAGAACGCGAAGTTTGGCCAGCCTGAAGTGACATTGGGACTCATTCCGGGCGGCGGCGGAACGCAACGCCTGCCGCGACTGGCTGGAAAGGGCCGCGCGCTTCAGCTCATTCTCTCCGGCGAGATGATCAGCGCGCAGGAGGCCTATCGCATCGGGCTCGTCAACGAAGTCGTCCCGCCCACCGATCTGATCAAACGCGCCGAAGCAATCCTGAAAATAATCTTTTCCAAAGCCCCGATCGCCGTCAAGTACGCACTCAAGGCAGTGAACAGAGGAATGGAGACGAGCCAAAGCGAGGGTTTGGCGCTTGAAGCCTCCTATTTCGGCCTCTGCGCCGGAACAGAAGACAAAAAGGAAGGCACATCAGCCTTCCTTGAAAAGCGGGCGCCACAGTTCCAGGGGCGATGAGGTCTGAACACAATCCGTCTTGTAGAGTTTGCGGAAGATCTAAGGGGTACCGATGGCAACGGATAATATCTTTTCGGGATTGAAGGTATTGGACCTGGCGAGCTTCATAGCGGGTCCTGGCGCTGGTGTGATCTTGTCTGATTTTGGCGCTGACGTCATCAAAGTTGAACCGCCCAGGGGCGACCTGCAGCGTGTTCTACACAAGTATCCGCCGCTACCGCGCGCCAAGGACAACTATGCGTGGCATCTGGACAATCGCAACAAACGGGGAATGGCGCTCGATCTCAAATCGCCAGACGCGGGAAAGGTCCTCGAACGGCTCGTTAAATGGGCAGACGTATTGATCGTCAACTTTCCAGGTCCCGCACGCAAGCGACTAAAGCTGACATACGAAGATGTTGCACCGTGGAATCCTCGTCTGATTTATGCCGACCTCACCGGCTACGGCGAGAAGGGGCCTGATGCCGATCTTCCGGGATTCGATATCACTGCATACTGGGCCCGAAGCGGCTTGCTGTCGCTTACGCGAGATGCGGGCGCTCCGCCGACGATGCCCTTATCAGGCAGCGGAGATCATGCGACGGCGGTCGGCGTGTATTCCGCGATCGTCACGGGTCTGTACCGGCGTGAGCGCACGGGAAAGGGTTCATATGTCACGACATCGCTCCTCGCATCAGGTGTCTGGGCGAGCGGCATCGCGATCGAAGCCGCGCTTTGCGATGCCACGTTCTTCCCGCACGATCGCAAGAATCCGCCGAATCCCACTTTCAATGTGTATCGGGCCTCCGACGGCAACTGGTTCTTGATTGTCACTGAGCCTGACCGGTGGCCAGCTCTGGCGACCGGAATTGGTCGTCCGGACCTGGTGTCGGACCCGCGCTTCAGTGATTCAGAGAAGCTGGCGGCGAATTCGGCGCAGCTCACGGCGATTCTCGACCAAGTATTTGGCTCACAGCCGATGGCACACTGGCACGAAGTCTTCGATCATGCCCACATCCCGTTCGGGGTTGTCCAGACGCCCAGCGAAGTCATCAATGACCCGCAGTTGCGGGAAAACGACATTATCGTTCCGCTGGATGGCGCCGGTGGAAACCTCAAGGCTACGATCAGCAGCCCTATTCAGGTGCACGGTGTCACCAAGGTAGCAGCAAGGCGCGCCCCGGAACTTGGAGAACACAACGAGGAGGTTCTCAAAGAATTGGGGTTCGATGCAAAGCAGATCGACGACTTGCGTGCGAGCGGCGCCATCCCGCGAACAAGGGAACAGGCGGCGTAGCTTTTGATCGTAACGCAGCCTCCCAAGCCTCCGACGGCAGCCGTCGGAGCGAGGCGAACATAGGAAGCGGACGATGAGTGAGATTATCACCCAGCGTTCTGGAGGCATCCTTCGCGTTGAATTGAATCGTCCGGAAAAGAAGAACGCGATGACCTCGAGCATGTACGCGACTCTGGCGGATCTCTTCAGTGACGCGGCCACGGACGAAGGAATACGCGTCGTGCTCTGGCATGGCGCGGGAGATTCATTCTGTGCGGGCAACGATGTGGAGGATTTCCTGAAGAACCCTCCAGGACCAGGCGAATCTCCGCAAGCTCGGCTGATGAATGCCCTCACCGACTTCGACAAGCCACTGATCGCAGCCGTGCACGGCGCAGCCGTCGGAGGCGGAACTACCATGCTGACGCACTGTGATTTCGTGTACGCAGGCGAGAGCGCGAAATTCCAAATGCCCTTCGTCAATCTCGCCTTGGTGCCAGAATTTGGATCGACCTATTCGGTTCCCGCGCGTATCGGATATATCCGTGCGGCCGAGTTGATTTTGTTGGGACTGCCTTTCGATGCCAGACGGGCTGCGGAGTTAGGATTTGTTACTCAGGTCGTGTCTAACCAGAACCTGCTCGCCACGGCGACCGCAACGGCGCAGAAGTTAACGGCGAAACCGGCTGGCGCGCTACAAGCCTGCAAAAGACTGATGAAGCGATCCTCACGCGAGCGGATCAAGGAGGCGATGAAGGCCGAAAACGAGGAATTCAGCACGCGACTTCACTCCGCAGACACAAAGGAAGCGCTGACGGCATTCCTTGAGAAGCGTTCGCCGAACTTCACTAGAACAACAATGAAACCCGCAACGGTCGCATAGGCTTTTACGAACGCACAGATACGGAGGCGGTGCGTGATATCTCGGTACTTTCCCGAGAACCCTAGAACGCGGACAAAAGCGATTGGGAACCGCGCAAGCCAGAGCGCTTTGGCGCATGGTGTTTATGCAAATTAGTGATGAAAGGAAATAAGGTGACCGAGCTCCAGGCTGTCACATCAAAACGTGCATCCACCGGAAAAGCCGCGGTTGGTCGCCTGTTCGTTCTCGATCTGAGCGATGGCCGTGTGCTGTCGATGAATTCGGACGGCTCCGACAAAAAGGTCATAGTAACCGGATGCCGAAACCCTGATGGCATCGCCGTGGACGTCGAAGCAGGTCACATCTACTGGACCAACATGGGTGTTCCCAGCTTGAACGACGGCTCAATCGAGCGCGCCGATATCGACGGGAAGAATCGCAGGTTCATCATTCCCGAAGGCCGTACGTTCACGCCAAAGCAGCTTCATCTCGATAAGACGAACGGCAAGCTTTTTTGGTCGGATCGCGAAGGAATGCGAGTAATGCGGTCTAATCTCGACGGTTCGCAAATCGAAACGCTTGTCGAAACGGGCCGAGGCGACGCCGATCGCCGCGACCAGACCAGATGGTGCGTCGGAATCACGCTCGATCCCAAGCGTGGGCAAATCTACTGGACGCAAAAGGGCCCGGACAATGCCGGACTGGGCCGTCTCTGTCGCGGAAATATCGAAATCCCGAAGGGTGAGAACGCGGCCAACCGCAGCGATATCGAAGTGCTGTTCGACCACTTGCCGGAACCGATCGATCTGGAGCTCGATCTCGAACATCGGGTCCTCTATTGGACAGATCGCGGCGATCCTCCGCGCGGCAACACCGTAAATCGCGTATCGATTGATGCGAAGCCGAGGCAAAGCGCGCCGGAGATTGTGCTGACCCACTTGATGGAGGGCATCGGTATTGCACTCGATGTTCCTGACGATCGGATGTTCCTGACCGATTTCGGCGGCTCGATCTACTCCGCCACGCTCGATGGCTCAGAAGAGCACGTGCTGCTCTACGCCCAGGGCAATCTCACCGGCATCGCATACGCCGAAATGAACCCCGAGGAGAACTGACCATGTCCTACAACAAACCTATTCGCCGAGTCGCGATCGTCGGCACCGGGGTCATCGGCGCCAGCTGGGCCGCCCAGTACCTGGCGCGTGGGTTCGACGTGGTCGCCAACGATCCCGCTCCAAACGCGCAAGCCAATTTGCGCAAGTATGTGGACGATGCGTGGGAGCAGCTCAAGGCCATTGGGCTTTCGCCCGGTGCAAGCCGCGAACGCCTGAGCTTTACTTCAAACATGAAGGAGGCGCTCTCGAACGCCGACTTCGTCCAGGAAAACGGTCCCGAGCGGCCGGATTTCAAGACCAAGCTCTTCGCCGATATGGATGACGTCACACCTCCCGATTCGCTCATTGCGTCGAGCTCGTCGGGGATAACGATGAGCGTCATTCAATCGAAGTGTAAGCGCCCCGAGCGTTGCCTGATCGGTCATCCGTTCAATCCTCCGCACATCATTCCGTTGGTTGAAGTCGTGGCAGGCGCCAAAACGTCTCCCGACGCAATCCAGCAGGCAATGTCGTTTTATGCGTCGATCGGAAAGAAACCTATCCATCTCCGGAAGGAAGTTCCCGGTCATGCTGCGAATCGGCTCCAAGTAGCTCTTTATCGCGAGGTCGCTTATCTCATTGAGCAGGATGTACTGAGCGTCGCGGACGCGGATGATGCCGTGAGCTGGGGACCCGGGCTTCGTTGGGGCGTCATGGGGCCCAGTTTGCAGTGGCACATTGGTGGTGGCGCAGGCGGAATCCAACATTTCATGCAACATCTCATGGACCCGCTGGCTGCAATGTTCAAAGTCCTTGGGAACCCGGAAATGACGCCGGACCTCAAACGAAAGATCACCGAAGGAGTCCTGCAGGAGGCCACCAATCGTTCTGTAGAGCAACTCGCCAAGGAAGAAGACGAGATGCTGCTGGGCCTCCTTCGTCTGCGCACTCAGCACGAAGGTCAATCACCTCGCGAAGGACGACAAGAGCGAGTCGCTGCCCGGGCTTCTTAGCCTCCGTGCGGCTCAGCTGGCCGGGAGCGAAAACCGTGTATTAAGGCCGATGGTTGACTGAGCGAGGACTAGCCGAACATGACAGACGTCATCGTTATCGGCGGTGGACCGGCGGGTATGCTCGCCGCCCTGAGTGCTGCCGACCTGGGTGCGCGCACCGTGCTGGTAACTCGCGGCGCATTTGGCGGCATGGCTGCCAACGACGGCCCAATTCCGGTGCGGGCTCTGTCCCAGGTCGCCCGGCTGATCCGCGACGCCCGACAGTTGGGTCAGTACGGCATCGCCGTGAGCGAGCCGGTGCTGGATTATCGCCGGCTGCTTGCGCGGGTGCGCGAGGTCGTGGACGATGTGGATGCCCATATTGCCGCGCGCGAGCGGATCGATGCTCTGGGCGTAACCATCCGCGAACACGCGGGCCCTGTCCGCTTCGCCGACCCACACACTATCGTCACCGCGGCCGGGCTGCGGCTTCAGGCCGAGAAGATCATCATCTGCACTGGTGGCGTGAGCCGGCGACTCCCCGTACCTGGGTTCGAGTTCACGAGCACTCATAGCGACGCGTGGCGTTTGACCGCGGTCCCGCCGTCGATGCTGGTCATTGGCGGCGGGGACACCGGTCTACAAGTCGCCTCGATTTTCAACGCCTTTGGCGCTCGAGTCGAAATCCTCGAGGCCGCCCCGCGCATCCTGCTCCATGCGGACGACGATGTGGCGGCCGCGGTTGCAGGCGCATTCCGCGCATCGGGCATGTTGGTGCAAGAGAACTTCGGCACCATCGAGTCGTTCGAGAAGACGGCGACTGGAGTGCGGATGAACTTTTCCAAGGACGGACACCGAGGCAGTGCCGAGGCCGCGCTTGCAGTCGTGGCGGTCGGCTGGGCGGCCGATACCGCCAGCCTGGGCCTCGCAGCTGCGGGCGTTGAGCTCAATCAACGAGGGTTCGTGAAGGTTGATGAGTACCTGCGGACCTCAGCCCCCCACATCTTCGCCGCCGGCGACGTTACCGGCCGCCTCATGCTTGTCCCGGAGGCGATCCAGGACGGCTTCGTGGCGGCGACCAACGCCGTGCGGGGGCCGACGATGCCGATCCGGGAGCGCGTGAGTCCAAGCGGTAGCTTCACGGACCCGGAGATCGCCCAGGTGGGCCTGACCGAAACAAAGGCCCGTCAAACCCATAATACCGTGACTGCGGTGGTTCGGTTCGACTCGACCACGCGAACAATCATTGACGGGCACAAGTTCGGCTTTTGCAAGCTGATCGCCGACCGCGAGACCTCCAGGATATTAGGCTGCCATGTCGTCGGCGAGCGAGCGGTGGACATCGTCCAGGTAGCGGCGATAGCCATTGCCGGGGGGATGCGGGTGGACGACCTGGCTGCTGTTCCGCTCTCGTTTCCTACTTACGAAGGAATCCTCTTTAACGCGGCAGCCAGCGCCGCCCGGCAACTCGGCCTACCAGTGGTCTGGCGAGCGCACCAGGTAGAAGGCCTTTGGCCAGGTAGCTCTGCAACGGCGCTCGGCCCTGGGCGGGCGGCGCTGAGCGGTCCGCTGCCAGTGCAGGCGCCCTGAGATCATGCAATACACTCCATGATCGGGGCTCGGTAAGCCCAAGCTCCTCGAGGCGCTGAAGAAGCAGTTGCTGATCAAAACCGCCAAGGCGTTCGGCCTCACCGTGCCAACAACGGTGCTGGTGGCCGCCGACGAGGTCATCGAATCAGAGCGCTGTTCGCTGCGGTGCAAGAGTCCGGAAGTGATGCTGTTGACGGCTCCTCCACCGGCACGAGAGTGCCATCGATGTGGGTGCTGTTAGGGCGCCCAATGATTCGGAGGAGCCAGATTATGCAAACAATTAGGACTATCGGTCTCGATATCGCGAAGTCAGTTTTTCAAGTTCATGGCACCGATGCAGATGGCAATGTGGTTGTTCGCCGTCAGCTCAAGCGACGATATGTTCTGGCGTTCTTTCAGAAGTTGCCGTCGTGCCTGGTTGGCATCGAGGCCTGTGCGTCATCGCATCATTGGTCGCGTGAACTTCAAGCGCTCGGCCATACCGTGCGCCTGATGCCGCCTGCCTACGTCAAGCCTTACGTCAAACGACAGAAGAACGATGCGGCTGATGCGGAAGCGATTTGCGAAGCGGTCACCAGGCCAAACATGCGCTTCGTGCCGACTAAGACGCCCGAGCAGCAGAGCTGTCTGACACTCCATCGCACACGACATCTGTTCGTTCGCCAGCAGACGGCCATCATCAATTCCATCCGAGCGCACCTTGCTGAGTTCGGGATCGTCGCACCGGTCGGACGCAACGGTGTCGAGCAGCTGCTCGAAGTTGTCGCGGATGCCACTGACACTCGGCTTCCAGAGATAGCACGGGCCTGCGTTGCCGCTCTTGGCGCTCAATTGCTGGCCTTGAAAGCCCAGATCCTCGCCTTCGATCGTCGCATCATGGCTTGGCACCGATCGAATGAGACGAGCAAGCGACTTGACGCCATCCCGGGTGTCGGCCCGGCACTTGCGACTGCTCTGGTCGCGAGCATTGGTGATCCCAAGGCATTTCGATCGGGACGGGATTTCTCGGCCTGGATCGGGCTCGTGCCGAAGCAGAACTCGAGCGGGGGCAAAGACAAGCTCGGCAGCATCAGCAAACAAGGCGATCGTTATCTGCGGCCCGCCTGGGACGAGCTGCGCCTCGGCTCGGAGCGAAAGCAGCCCGAAGATGAAAGTCACGAGCAGCAGATACGGGGCGCGAGATCTATGAGCCATTTGACCGCCGAAGCCGCTTCGTTACAGAGCAGTGCAGGG